>Ga0153916_10000267_pt1 | contig 33894 bp, 35 predicted proteins | sample Opewatmetagenome_FD_109642 | JGI IMG/M metagenome (GOLD analysis project Ga0153916, IMG submission 109642) | Freshwater wetland microbial communities from Ohio, USA - Open water 3 Core 3 Depth 4 metaG | ecosystem: Environmental > Aquatic > Freshwater > Wetlands | place: USA: Ohio, Lake Erie...
GCGACCAGAACGCGACTGGACCGCTGAATAGGCCAACATCAGTATTGGCACCAAAATCAAACCCCAGATAATATTGCTTATGAAGGAGGGGAGGAAATTGACTGCCACAGTGGTTGCAAAGTCAGTACCAGAGACCCACATCTCGGAAAGAGCTGCTAACCCCATTCCTACGATGATACCGACAACGACCATGACCTCAGCTCGAACAATGCTTCCAATATCCTTATAATTGGATATGGTAAGCCAAATCAAGCCTGGAATCAATGCCTGGATGCCGTTGCCTAAGTCCCACCAAAACCAAAAACCATAGCCGGAGAGCAGGTCCCCGATGATATTACCCAGGAATCCTGCAATGAAGCCCACAATAGGTCCAAAGACCACTCCAAAAAACATAGGAATGGCGACCGCAGGGCGAATAGAAACATTCCCGGAGGCCGGAATCTGGAGGAAGTTTGTTGCCCAAGCAAGAACACCATATAGGGCGGCTCCGATGGCAGCAAATACGACTTCACGAGTACCAAATTGCCAGAGTTTTTTCTTCATTGATTATTCTCCTTTTTCTTAGATTTTAGTTTTTGTTATCAAACATGCGCCAGTTGTTCTGCACGCAAAAAATGACCAGTTTTCGGAAAATATTGCTGATTGAGATTCAACAATGAAGTGGGGAGGACACGACAACGGGATAGTTGCTCTTTATCAGCCAGCACTTCATTGGGGGGACCATCTTTAACGATTAACCCGTCATAGACGAGAATGATGCGGTTTGCGTAAATGACCGCCAGATCTATGTCGTGGGTGATAAACAGGATGGCATCAAAGCCGGGCATTTGCAGGATCGAATCCATAAAAGCGAGGTAGTTCCAGTAGTCCTGTCCGGCGGTAGGCTCGTCCATCATCAAAATCCGCGAGTGCATAGCAAGTACAGCAGCAATGCTGATGCGCTTTTGCTGACCAAACGATAATGCCAGGGGTGGCATTTGCATCTCTGATTCAAGATGTACGGTACGGATAGCCCAATCCACGTTTTTCTTGATTACCTCAGGATCATAACGCAGGTTGCGAGGACCAAATTCCAGCTCCTCAGCGACTGTTGGAGCGAATAACATCTGGGTAGGACTCTGAAAAACATACCCGACTGTCCTGGCAGCCTGGGCAACAGTGATCTTTTTGGTATCCTTGCCTTCCAATAAGACCCTACCTTGGGTAGGCTTTAACAATCCTAAGGCATGCTTCACCAAAGTTGTTTTCCCAGCTCCATTGTGACCTAAAATGCCGATGATGTCACCCGGATATACCTTAAAATTGATATCGTGCAGTACATCGGGTAGGGTGGATGAATAATGAAAATGTACATCTTCGAAAGAGAGTAACGGAGGCTGGTTTTGCGAGCTGTGCAGAAGAGGCTCAAAAATTGGAGGAGGCTCGTTCTTGGCACGCTCGAGGATGGTCGAAGCAGGCAGTTTGAGGCGGTGATAATCAACAACCTGAAGTAAACCATCCACAGCGCCGTAGTATAGCTGCTCACCATTATCCAGATATAAGACATTCTCCGGATGGATGGCGAGGACATCCTCAACCCGATGCTCGACAATCATAATGGCGATGCCTTGATCAGCCAACCAGCGAAAAAACTGGAGAGCTTCATGAGACGACATTGGATCCAAACTGGCAAGCGGTTCATCCAACAAGAGGAGGCTTGGGCGCATGGATAATACACCTGCCAGAGCGACTTTTTGTTTTTCACCTCCCGAGGTGGAGAAAGTCTCTCGATCGCGAAGGTGTGAGATACCCAAGAATTTCAGTGTCTCATCTGCTCGTTGGATTATTTCGTCCCGGGGTAGCCCTAGATTTTCAAGCCCAAAGGCAACCTCATTTAATACATAGCTACCAACAATCTGACGCTCAGGGTCTTGCAGAATCGTCCCCACTTGTTGAGATAGCTCTGGCATAGTCATTTTAGATACTGATTTACCAAAAACGCGGATTTCCCCATTTAATTCCCCATGATAGGTGCGAGGTATCAACCCATTGATACACCGCATTAGAGTGGTTTTGCCACAACCGGAAGCACCAGCAATTAACAGAACCTCTCCCGGTTTCACCTGGAAAGAAAGGTTATGCAGGGCCAAATCCTCTCTGCGTTGATAGCGAAAACTCAGGTTCTCGATTTCCAAAGCAGGTGGATTGGGAGTCGCTTCACTATTTGTCATAATTATTTATAACTTAAGCATCGAGTACTTCGATTTCATCGCCTACCCCAGCATTAAGAACCTGTGCTGCGCTCCCATTGACTACTGAAATGGCAAGAGTAGCGCTGCTATCCAACAGTGCGACCAGCGTTCCTGCGGGGCGTTCTCCAAAGGTGGAGACTAAACCAGCAATCTGTTCCCCTTTGATTTTGATCATCACCTCCTTCAACGGTTTGAGGTGGCTGCTATTGAGATTGGTGGATAGGTTGCCAAAATGATCGATATGGATCACCTGTCCAAGCCAGCCTTTCCGGGTGCGTGTTGGCACGGGAAATTGGATCCTGACTGGATCATCAATCGATGTACCAAGCGAGGATAAAGGTATTCCTGAGGCAAGGTGGGCAGCAATGGGTGCAAATATGTCACGCCCATGAAAGACCTTGGAGACTTCCGGTAACCAATATTTTGGTTGATCCAAATGGACGATGCTTAGATTTTCATTATTCGCTTCAGCTCTTGCCAGAAGCAGAGAAAGCAAGCCGTTATCCGGTCCAACAAAATATTGCGATCCCAGATGTGCGGCAATCCCACGCCGGGAGGTGCCGACCCCGGGATCTATCACAGCCATATGGATTGTCCCTACCGGAAAATAAGGGGTTGCACGCCAAAGGAGCAGAGCGGCCTGCAGGATATTGTGAGGCGTGATGTCATGGCTCAAATCAGCAATCTGCACGTGTGGGGCAATCCTCCAAATGACCCCCTTGAGAACACCTGCTTCATGGTCGCCTGTTCCGAAATCAGTAGTCAAGGTGATGATGGTCATATCATTCTATCCTTTACCAGAGGATAGACATTCACCACATCACCCACAGAGACTTTCAGGGTGTGAGCGGCATCTCCATTGACAATCGAAATCATCAAATCATGAGCAGTGCCATACAAGGCAATCAATGTACCCTTGGGTCGATCACCGAAGGTGTTCAAAAGCCCATCGATACGCTGACCTGCGATCTGAACAAAAACTTCTCCTAAGGAAAGCAAGTGAGACCTTTCAATGTTCGTTGATAGGTTTCCAAAGGTGTCTATCTCGATCACCTGGCCGCGCCAGCCACCTCCATCAATGGGAGATGGACGAGGGATTTGCAGGCGTATGGGGTCTTGGATGGGAGTGCCCAATTCGTCCAGTCTAATTCCACGAGCAAGATGAGCTGCAACGGGAGCGAAGATATCTCGCCCGTGGAAAACCTGACTAATCTCAGGCTGCCAGTATTTACTTTGATCAAGGTGAACCACCTGGACGAAAGCTTGCCGGGCGTCTGCTTCTTCAAGAACCAAGGTGAATATACCGTTGTCTGGACCGATGAAATAATGCTCCCCGAGACGAAGACCAATCGGGCGCCGCTGGGTACCTACTCCAGGGTCAACGACTGCAACATGAATGGTACCAGGAGGGAAGAAAGGCGAGGTGCGAGCCAATGCTAGGGCTCCGTGTAGGATGTTTTGGGGCTTGATTGAATGACTGATATCAGCAATTTGAACCTCTGGGGCGATCTTCCAAATGACACCCTTCATTACGCCTGGATAACCATCACTTAATCCAAAATCTGTGAGCAAGGTGATCACTGTCATGGGGTTATTTTACAACGAAAACTGTGCCCACCATCCCAGCACCCGAGTGAACCGATAACCCAGGGGTGACTTCAACAAACATGATATCTGATGGACAATGCATACGGCTTTGAATTTCTGACGCAAATTCATGAGCCATATCAGGAGCATTAACATGCAGGATACACATTTTCTCGATTTGTCTATCGCCAGTTGTAATAGCTGATAACTCGATGACCCGCTCCCAGGCTTTCTTCTGAGTGCGAACCCGCTCAAGCAAGTCGAGCTTACCATCCCGAATGGTGAGGATGGGTTTGACATTCAGTACAGTGGCCATGCTGGCAGCAATATTGCTGACCCGACCACCCATAGCCAGGTATTTGAGTGTGGAGAGGGCTGCGAATAAATGGGTCCTCTGACGGATATCTTCAATTATGGATGTGATCTGGCGCATTGAGGCACCCTGAGTGGCAGCTTCAGAGGCAGCAAGCGCCATGTAACCCAAACCCATCGATAAACTCCGAGAATCGATCACTTTTATCTCGCGCCCCGGGAAAAATTCGCTTGCCGCACGAGCAGCACTAAAGGTAGCACTGACCTCACTACTAACACACAAGCAGACGATCTTTTCAGCACCAGCATCGAAAGCATTTCTATAGGCATCAATAAATTTGCCTGGCGGAGGCGCTGCCGTGGTGGGTAGTTTTCCTTCTTTGTCTATGCGCCGGAATGTATCTGCATCATTTACAGCATAAACTGCTTCATAACTTTCCACCCCAAAATGAATTGTCATAGGAACCTGGTAGAGATTGGATCGAGCAGCAAGATCAAAGGGAATGCTTGAGTCGGTATCGGTTATTATGGCAATGCTTTGCATGATTACTCCAAACAAGTCGATCCTTACATAATCCATTAACCCCCACCAGACAATAAGGGTGTGATAAAATTGCGGGCAATTATAACAGGGAGATTAACCAGCCCTGTCGATTTAAAGCATGGCCCCGGAGGAAGAATGGAAAACAAGCAATTATTGGCTCAGGTGAAAGAAGACGAGGTAAAGTTTATCTCGCTTCAATTCACGGATGTCACCGGAACAGTGAAAAGTGTAGACATCCCTGTGGCACGTTTGGAAGATGCGTTGGAGTATGGCATTTGGTTTGATGGCTCTTCCGTAGAGGGTTTCGCTCGTATTCAAGAAAGTGATATGCGGTTGGTTCCGGACATTGAGACGTATGCAGTCCTGCCGTGGACGCTCCCAGAGCTGCGTAGAGCCCGAATCTTCTGTGAAATCTTCCAACCAGATGGCAGACCTTTCCCAGGTGACCCACGGGGTACATTGAAGCACTTGTTGCAAATGCTGGCAAAGCGGGGTTGGAAATATAACGTCGGTCCGGAACCTGAGTTTTTCCTCTTTCGAGGTGGAAATGATCATGAGAATATTCACCCTGTGCCTCACGATGTTGGAGGATATTTCGATTTCTCCGCCAATGATGATGCCGTAAGGGTGCGTACAGAGCTAATGGATGCGTTGGAGGGAATGGGGTTGGATGTTGAAACAGGGCACCATGAGGTTGCATTAGGTCAACATGAGATTGATTTTCGATTCGATGATGCATTGCGTACTGCTGACAATGTATTGACGCTAAAATATACCGTGAAAGCCATCGCCGCCCAACATGGATTGATTGCCTCTTTTATGCCGAAACCAATCTATGGCATTAATGGCTCGGGCATGCATGTGCACCAGTCCTTATTTGATTTACAGGGGAATAATCTATTCTCAGACCCAAAAGATGATTTTCATCTTTCACCAATTGCCTACAACTTTATCGCCGGTCAATTGTCACATGCGCGTGCTCTGGCAGCTATTGTGGCACCGACAGTCAACTCCTATAAACGTCTGGTTCCTGGATATGAAGCCCCAGTCTATATCGGTTGGGCACAGATCAACCGGTCGGCACTTATCCGCATCCCGAGGTGGTCTGAGGGAAGAGATAAATCCACACGCGCAGAACTCCGCTTCCCTGATCCTTCTTCAAACCCTTATCTAGCATTCACTGCCATGTTAGCAGCCGCGTTGGACGGGATTGATCATAAGCTTGAGTGCCCCAAACCATTAAATCATGTCAATGTTTATGAGCTAAATGCTGAAGAACGCAAAAATCTGGGAGTGGCGGAATTGCCGGGTTCTCTCGGAGAGGCGTTGCATGAATTGGAATCTGATGCGGTGATCAAGGGTGCGCTTGGGGCGATAATTTACGATGCTTTCAGCAGAGCGAAATGGGAAGAGATCGAAGAATACCAGATGAAGGTTACTGATTGGGAAGTCGAACGGTACCTCGAGCTAGCTTAGATTACTTTACCAATTCAACAACAGGCGAGTGAAAGTCACTCGCTTGTTTTTTTAAATCTGAAAAGGTGTGAAATTCGTTCCTCGATCGTAATAGTCTTCGTGTTCGCGATGTTTTAACCCATTAACCGCCAGATAGGTGATGGGAGTCATCAGTGCCTCTATTGAGCATTTAAATATGTAGTTCGTCATAACCAGAGTAATAAATAAACTCCAGGGGAACACGCTGAATAACGAAGCCACAAGTATAAAAATAAACGAATCCACCAATTCACCTACCAAAGTGCTACTAATGGTACGGGTCCATAGCCAACGACCTTGCGTGAGGATTTTCATCTTGGCTAATGTGAAAGAGTTGGAAAATTCACCGGTCCAATAGCCCAGAAGACTGGCAAGGACGATGCCACCGCTACTCATCCCACCCAAAATAGCATTATATGCATTCTGCCCTGCATATTGCTGCCAGGTGGCTTCACCTGGCAGGATGCGTACGATCCAAAAAACAACTGCACTCAGACCGAGACAAAAAAAACCTGTCCAGATGACACGCCGTGAACGCTTGTAACCATACACCTCTGTCAGGATATCACCGAAGATATAACTCACCGGAAAGAGTAAAGTGCCGGCATCAAAGGCCATACGCACACCCAAAACACTGAACCCCCAATCAACAATCTTAGCAGAGGAGGCAATATTGCTCACTACCAAGACCGTGACAAATAATGCAGTGATGAGATCCAGATATCGGTAGTTACGATGATTGTTATTTTCACGCATGGATGAAGTTGTCATAATCCATCCAACTGATTTAAAATCAGATGGTCTTCAGTTTTAACGAACATCCTACAAAAAGCACACAATCCTGGAGCAGATGTCGGTTGACCACACTTCGAGCAGGTGTGAACAAATTCTGCCCGCTCATCGGCGGAAGATGAAAACAGCCCATCACGCCTGGCTTGCAGGAAGGACAGGTAAAAATTAAGCTTTGCACCGGGGCGATCGGCTTCGAGCTTATTTAATATTTCTTTATGGTAAATGGAAGTAGACCCTTCAGCATGGGGACATTCCTCTTGAATATACGGGATGGCTGCTAATAGGGCATAAGCAGCCATTTCGCGTTCATACATCCTACAGAGGGGTTTGACCTTGCGCACCAGTCCAGGTCGGTCAGCTTCCAAAACAGGACCCTGGCGGACCAAGTAGGATCCGACCCAGCTCAGGGTATTTCCAAATAGTATGGCTGCCTCATCATCCAGGTTGTGCCCGGTGAGGAGGGCATCATACCCCATGGTATGAGCCAGCTGGTTCATTACGTGACGCTTGGTGAGTCCACAGATAGAGCACGGCTTATAACGACCACGGTGAGTGCGTATAGTCATCTCGGGGACAGTTTCACCATACTCGGCCTTTATATCTTTAATATGTAAAAGAAGGTTGCGTTCCTTTGAAAAGGTGAGAGCATATTCAAGGGAATGCTCCGAATAATTAACACCTCCATCGATACCCAATCCGATGTACAGACCATCGGCAGAATACCCTAAGCGATAAAGGATATCCCACAAGGACAGGGAATCTTTTCCACCTGATACGGCGAGGAGCAGCTGGTCATGACGTGAGAACATGCGATATCGTTTAATAGTGCGTTCCACCTGATCGGGAACCCAATCCAAAAAATGTCTCTTGCATAATGCCAGCTTGTGCTGTCGCATATTTATGACAGCTTTTTCACCACATCTTAAACAGCGCATCGCTAATAATCCATTTGAAACCAAGCGGTTAATATTTGTTTCACTCCAATGAATATGGGTGTCCTTTAATCTACTTAATTGAGGCGGGATATATAGATCACCACCTGTGAGAATCAGGAGTAACTGAATTCAAATTGCTAGGCTTATCCTGTGGCACAATCTCACACTCAGGAGTTTGGTAGCAGCAGTTAAATTGTAAATCAGGAGCTGGTTTAAGGACAGGATGAATATATTTCTGATATTCATGTGAGCGAGTACCTGCTATAATTTCAATTGCAAGTATCATCATATGTTTGCACTACGCACAGGAGGATTTCCATGATCAAATCTGGATTAATTTTTGGCGCAGTATCATTCATGTTGGTCCTTGGAAGTGCTGTGCTGATCACCCCATTTTGTGCTCCGTGTTTTGGTCTATTTCTTGGGTTGGCTGCGGGCTATTTGGCGTGTGTATATGATAAACCCATAAGCTCGGGTGAGGGCGTCAGGAAGGGGGCAGTTGCAGGTGCCATCTCAGGGGGGCTGGGATTTCTGGGCGGGATGATTGGGGGTGTGATCAATGGTGCGCTTTTGAATCCATCAAATCTCGAGGCAATCTATAAGACTCTGGGGATGCCCAGTGTCAATATTGACCAGACCACAATCTGGACATTGCAATTGGTTGGGGCTGCCTGTATTGGCTTATTCAACGTTGGGTGGATGGCGATCTTGGGCGTGGCAGGTGGGGCGCTGTGGTACCAGATCAGCGGTAAGAAGCAGACAGGGACGATGCCACCTCCACAAGAGCAAATACCGCCGAGTTTCTAATTCAGCATACACAATCCTGTTATAGAGTGGAAAAGAAGAATTAACCGGTACCGAATTGGCGATCTCCAGCATCACCCAGACCGGGTAGAATATAACCACGCTCGTTTAGGGTTTCATCAATCCCGGCAATGTGGATGTTAACATCCGGATGATGGTTTTGTAGATTTTCGATGCCTTGGGGAGCGGCAAGGATACCGACAAATTTAATCTTTCGAACTCCCCAACGTTTGAGAATATCCACGGTGGCGACAGCAGAGCCACCAGTTGCAAGCATTGGATCCAGAATCAGGCTTACGGAAACAGTTGGCTCCACAGGGAGCTTCTTATAGTACTCGACTGGTTTTAAAGTGTGTTCATCCCGATATAAACCAATATGCCAGACCTCAGCGGATGGCATCAGATTCCAAACACCCTCGACCATACCCAGACCAGCACGTAATATCGGTACCAGACAAATCTTCTCAGATAATACACTGCCTGTCGTAGTCGCCAGTGGTGTTTCGATATTAATTTGATAAAGGATCAGGTCGTTCGTCGCCTCATAAGCCAATAGTGCAGCAATTTCCCTGATGAGCTCACGAAATTTCTTAGGCTCAGTATTTTTATCACGCAATAATGATAGCTTATGTGCAACTAGGGGATGTAAGGAAGGAAAGATGTTGCTCATGAACCTTTACTCCAAGATGAGGATGCTGGAATTATAGTACGTATTCCGTTTAGGTTATAATCGCATTTATGGATGATAAACCAACGCGCCTGGTAAACCCTGAGCCTCAAAAGGATGACCGTTTTGATTTAGCACTGCGACCACGTACCCTGGCTGACTTGATTGGTCAGGAACGGGTAAAAGAAAATATAGCAATTTTGATCGCCGCTGCCAGACAACGAGGTGACCCATTGGACCATGTTTTATTCTATGGACCGCCTGGATTAGGGAAAACTACGTTGGCCCACGTGTTGGCAAACGAAATGAATGTCAATATCAAGGTAACTTCGGGGCCTGCGATCGAACGAGCGGGCGACCTGGCAGCGATACTGACCAACCTAAGAGCTGGGGATATTTTATTTATAGATGAGGTCCACCGATTAGGTAGAGCAGTTGAGGAAGTGCTGTACCCAGCGATGGAGGACTATGCGCTGGATATTGTGATTGGTAAGGGACCATCAGCGAGATCCATCCGACTAAAACTGCCGCGGTTCACGGTTATTGGTGCAACGACGCGTTTGGCATTACTTACAGCACCCTTGCGATCCCGTTTTGGTGCTGTGTATCACCTTGATTTTTACGAAATCGAGGCCATGCGTAAGATTGTGATAAGGGCATGTAAAACATTGAACGTACATGCAGACGAAGAAGGGGTGGATGAAATTGCACAACGAGGCAGAGGAACTCCCCGAGTGGCTTTACGTTTGCTCAGAAGGGTGCGAGATTTCGCCCAGGTGCGAGCGGATGGCACAATCAGCAGGAAGATCGCACGGGATGCATTGGACTTGCTCAATGTGGATTTGATGGGTTTGGACGAATTAGATCGCAGAGTGCTCTTCACAGTGATCGAAAAATACCGAGGTGGACCAGTTGGGTTGAGCACGATTGCAGCATCAATTAGCGAGGAGCCGGACACGATCATGGATGTAGTAGAACCATATCTGCTTCAGCTGGGATACCTGGAACGTACATCGCATGGACGTGTGGCAACTGCACTGGCTTATGAACATCTTGGGATTGCCCTTCCAGCGGACGGCCAGCAAAAATTGTTCTAGGCATTAACACCCATAACCAATCAATAAGAAGGAATTCACATGCTTCCCTCTCTCGCCAGGATATTTGTGATTATCGGGGTCATCTTTTTGGTCATTGGGGGGTTATTTTATCTGGCAGGGCGAATAAATCTTCCTCTGGGTAGGCTTCCGGGAGATTTCCAAATTCAGGGTAAAGGTTTTACCTGCGTATTTCCACTGGCAACATCCATCCTGCTCTCAATCTTACTTACCATCATCCTGACTCTATTTTCACGGTTCATAGGGCGGAAGTAAGGATAGTATTCGATTGCGGACTTCAGACTTTGATTATGATCTTCCAGCGAGTTATATTGCTCAGACTCCGCTGGAACTGAGGGATCATTCGCGGCTCTTAATCCTGGACCGGAAAACTGGAAATATCCGACACGCACGGTTTATGGAGATAGGGAACTTCCTGAAAGCAGGGGATATCCTGGTTGTCAATGAGACGCGGGTCATTCCGGCGCGATTATTTGCTCGAAAACTGCCAAGCGGAGGCAGGGTGGAAATTCTACTCCTACGAAAGCGTGATGCACAAACCTGGGAGGCGCTCGTGGGTGGAAAAGGACTGATTGAGGGAAGACAACTGCAGGTGGAATCACATACGCATGGTGCTGATACACCTTTGGCCGAAATTGAAGCTGTTATGAATGGTGCGGAGCGCGTGATTCATTTCAGCGAGCCCCTTGAGTCATTCTTCCCGAATATTGGGCATGTACCGCTCCCACCCTATATCCATACTCGGTTGGATGATCCTGAGCGCTACCAAACCGTATATGCCAAAACCTCAGGCTCAGCTGCAGCACCGACTGCTGGATTGCATTTCACGCCACAATTGATCGATGATTTACAAAACAAGGGGATTCAGTTTGCCAGGATGACATTGCACGTGGGGTTGGATACCTTTGCACCCGTGAATGAGGTGGACCCGTTGGAGCACAAAATGCATTCGGAATGGTGCCGGTTGACTCAAGAAACGGCTGATATGATTAACCTGGCAAGGGAAAATGGAGGGAGAGTTATTGCTGTTGGGACGACAAGTGTGCGCACACTCGAAAGCGCAGTAATAAACGGCATATTGAAAGCTTTTGAAGGGCCAACTAACTTGTTTATCTTGCCTGGATTTACATTTCAAATCGTAGAAGCGGTGATTACTAATTTCCACCTGCCACGGTCGACATTGATCATGCTGGTGAGTGCATTAGCGGGATGTGAAAAGGTTTTAAATGCATATGAGGTTGCCAAAAAAGCTGATTATCGCTTTTACTCGTTCGGTGACGCGATGCTGATTATTTGATAGGCTGTGATTATTGATCCAAAGGAATCAAAATACTGCGATGGATATTGATACTTTGAACAGAACAGTCATCGGCTGCCGTAAATGCCCACGATTGGTGGAATACCGGGAATTTGTGGCAATCAAGAAAAAAAAGGCGTATCAGGATTGGGTATATTGGGGTAAGCCAGTACCTGCATTTGGTGATCTAAAAGGGCGGGTACTGGCTGTAGGACTGGCACCAGGACCACATGGATCAAACCGCACGGGAAGGATGTTCACCGGAGATGCTTCAGGGGTTTTCCTGTTTAAAGCTTTATATAAAGCCGGGTTTGCCAACCAGTCTGAGTCGCAAAATAGGGAAGATGGATTGACACTGAATGACTTGCTTATTTCTGCAGTTTGCAGATGCGTCCCGCCGGAAAATAAGCCTAGTTGGTTAGAAATTGCCAATTGTTTACCCTATCTCGAGCAAGAGATCGAGCTAATGAGAAATCTGCAAGGCTTTGTTGCGTTGGGTAGAATAGGTTTTGAGAATATATTGGCTATTTATCGAGCGAGGAAGGGGTCGGTGCCTCGATTTGAGTTTAAACATGGTGGTGTCTACAGGCTGGGTGATGGATTACCCTGGTTAGTGGCATCCTACCATCCAAGTCAGCAGAACACACAGACTGGTCGATTAACAGTTGATATGTTTGATCAAATCTGGCAAAAAGCCAAAACGCGGCTTGGATGACTTAACTTACGTTCGTGAAGTTCACAGCCTATGAATCCAAAAACAAGCCTGGATTATAATGGGTGGTGTTAACGGGAGAAACTTTACAATGCGCATGGTAGATATCATCATCAAAAAGCGGGATAAATACGAACTCTCTCAAGCGGAGATTGAGTTCTTCATCCAGGGATATACGAAAGGTGAGATTCCAGATTATCAGGCTTCAGCACTGGCGATGGCGATCCTATTGAATGGAATGACCTCGCCTGAAACTAAGGCGTTAGCCTTGGCAATGGCCCATTCGGGAGATGTGCTGGATCTTTCAAAGGTGGTTCCAATCACCGTGGATAAGCATTCCACCGGGGGAGTTGGAGATAAAACCAGCCTGGTGGTTACCCCGACCGTATCAGCCTGCGGTCTACCTGTGGGGAAAATGTCCGGCAGGGGATTAGGGTTCAGTGGGGGTACATTGGACAAGCTGGAATCGATCCCTGGGTTTCGGATTAATCTCACTACGGATGAATTTATCCAACAGCTAAAAACCATTGGGATCGTGTTGACTGGTCAGAGTGCGGACCTGGCACCAGCAGATGGGAAGCTATACGGATTAAGGGATGTGACAGGAACTGTTCAATCCATTCCATTAATTGCATCATCGATCATGAGCAAGAAAATCGCAGCCGGAGCACAAGCTATTTTATTAGATGTAAAAGTAGGGCTTGGGGCATTCATGACAGTCTTGGATGACGCCATAAAACTGGCGGAGCTGATGGTAGAAATTGGAAAGCAGGTGGGGCGGAAAACTGTGGCAATTTTATCGGATATGAACCAACCACTAGGTCAGGCAGTGGGGAATTCTTTAGAGCTCCAAGAAGCTCTGGAAACACTCAGAGGTGGTGGACCGGAGGATTTTCGCGAGCATTGCCTGGTGATATCAGGCCATATGCTGGCACTTGGAGGACTGGTTAAGGATGAAACCAGAGGTAAGAAAATGGCTGAAGAAGCGTTGGTGGCTGGTAAATCCTTAGCGAGGTTTCGTGATTTGGTGCAGGCTCAGGGAGGGGATGTGAGCTATGTGGATGAGCCAGGAAAGCTTGCCAAAGCCAGGTTGATCGTGGAAGTTGAATCTCCAAGAAGTGGATATCTGAAGGAGATCAATGCGTGTGAAGTGGGTGAAACTGCCGTTTTACTCGGAGGTGGGAGGGAACAGAAGGGCGATCCGATTGATCACACGGTCGGTATCGTTGTCAAGCATAAAGTGGGAGATTATGTGGAGGCAGGTGATTTTTTGTTCACCATTCATGCCAACGATGAAGAAAAGCTCAAGCTTGCCAAACAAAAAATACTCAATGCCCACAAGTGGAGTGATGAACCTGTAATGCCTCTGCCCCTGTATTATGGGATAGTTGATTAAATATTATATATATTTGCTACCCATGGAATCATATAAATTATATATATATTTATCTGGTTGGTGAGTATATGTCTCTAAGGGCAGGCTTCCTTGGGTCAGATTAAGTAGAGTTTGGTTCAACCATTGATTTACCGGTGTGGGGATATGCAAGTGCTGGCCAATCCGGACTACAGCACCATTTAGATAATCCACTTCGCTTTTGCCGCGTCCTGAATGTAAGTCAATATGAAAAGATGGCATTTTTTGACCTCGACCTTTACCAGCAACGCGTGAGATCAATGGGCGGGAGAACGATGGAGGAAGGTTGTTGGCCATCCACGTAAAAGCCTGCACTGGTGTGCCAGGTAAATTTATGGGATGAATATGCAAACCATGCATGACAGCAATCGCTTCTCGCAGCTGATCAATTTCCACACGGTAAAGACCTGGATGACTCAAAATATCTTCTGGTGGCATATCCAGAATTGCAGACGAAGCATTCGCAAAGAGGTTAGTCAGCATTTTTGACCACTTCATGGCTAAAGGAGAGGGGTAAAGCCGGGCATTCAAACCAGCATCGGATAATGCTCTTACAAGTAGAGATGAACGGGGGTGAACATCTGCAACCCCCATGCCTCGTAAGCGCTCGAGGAAAATATCTCCCGCTGCCCGTCGACGAACAGCGCTGGTTACCGTTCCAGCGATCACCTTATTTTTTCCCAGGATCATTTCCAAGGCAGGTTCGTTTTCTACACCATTTTGTAAACAAAGCACAGGAGGCAAGCTGGAAGAAAATGGTGCAAACGATTCTAGGGCTGTTTGTGTATCATAAGATTTTAGGGCAAAGACAGCGACATCAAAGGTGGCAAGGGCGAGCACCTCGGGAAGGGATGAATATACATCAGGGTGGAGAATGCGAAGTTCCTGTCCGAGGATGTTCAGCTTGAGACCATTTTCCCGAAGATGCGAGGTAACCTCGGGTTGTTCCAGGAATACTACATTTTGACCATGTTGGATCAAATTCCCGCCGACATAAGTACCAATGGCGCCAGCGCCGAAGATGATCCAATTTAATCTAGCTTCCAAGATGGTAATCCTTCTGCTTGAGTGAGAGAAAGCTGGCGGTTAAGGCTGATCACTGCCCATTGACGGGAAGATGAATTATAACGGAACTGCGCATAGCCGGTATTTCCGAAGTGAAAGATCGGGCTATTATAGTGACCCTGAGGAGTGATACCCATAATTACATAGAGGGCTTTATTTAATATACCTCCATGGGAGACAACCAGGAAAGACCCCGCAGGTTGACGGATAATTTTTTGGAGCGCCAGACTGGCACGCGTGTAGAGGTCCACTTGGCTCTCACCATTTCCTCCGATTGGCTCGTAAGGATGGAAAAAATCCACGGGTGGAACCTGCATATCAAGCTCACGCAGATTAGCTCCTTGCAAACGACCGAAATTGCGTTCCTTCCAGTCAGGGTCATATTCAATCGGAACCTTCAAGCAATTTGCAATAGTCTCAGCAGTCTGTGAAGCACGTAGAAGAGGGCTGCTGACGATTAGATCGAACTTCGTATCCTCGGATTTCCAATAGGAAGCTAATCGCTGAGCCTGTTCAACACCCACAGCAGTCAATGGGTAATCTGATTGACCTTGAAGAACCCCTAATAAATTGCCTTCGGATTCGCCATGCCTTAAAAGCGTGATCAGGTACAAAATTATCCCTCTTCAGATTTCCAGTGTATGCGGTCGTTCACTCCCAGGACATACCATCGATGGGAGGTGGGGTTATAGCTTAGTGTGGCGAAAGCTGAATTATTAAACCGAAAGCGGGGACCGTGGAAGTTGGGTTGTGGTGCAATCCCAAGGATGGCATAAAAAAACATATTGAGCAAACCGCCGTGTGAAACGATGAGGTAACTCCCCGGAGAGCGATTTAACAAGCTTTGAACGGCTTTACCTGCCCGCAAGTAAAGCTCCCATTGACTTTCACCTGTTTGACCAATAGCCTGGTATGGGTGAATAAAGGGCGGTTGAGGTAAGGTTTCGCGTACTTCCTCCTCACTCAGACCAGCCATTAATCCATTATCCCGTTCCATCCACAAGAGATCAACTTCCAGAGGTATGTTCAAACCAGAAGCGATAATTTCAGCAGTTTCTCGGGCACGTGCTAATGGGCTAGATATGACCAGGTCAAATTCCTTGGTCTCCGATTTCCAACGATCCAACAACGCTTTCGACTGATCCCTTCCTAGGTCTGTCAAGGGAAAATCTGCCTGACCTTGATGTCTTCCTTCAAAGTTACCTTGCGATTCACCATGCCTGAGCAAGGTGATGTGGTAAATTGTGGGGGGGTGTGTTTGGCTGTACATTATTATAAAGGGGATCTACGCTCCCCAGCTCCGTGCACCATGAATAAATTCTTCACCTGTTTGAATTTTTCTCCCTGCCAGCTGAAGCTCATCTATAACCAAAATGCCCATACCAGTGGTTATGGCAGGTAACTCCTGATAGATGATCTTCCTTCCAGCTGGTTCTACAGAGAAATCGACTGCATGAGCTCGATGGAGCTTGAGGATTTGGTCATTCCAATAGGTAAATGCACCTGGCCAGGGAGTAAATGCTCTGATCTGCCGATCCAGGTCGATCGCGGATCTTGAAAAGTCCAACAAGCCATTTTCTTTTTTTATCATTGGAGCATACGTGGCAAGGGAATCATTCTGAGAGGTAGGGACAAGCATACCAGAAAGATATAAAGGGAGTGTTTCCATTAGAAGGTCAGCCCCAAGCTCAGATAATTTCACGGTAAGCGTGCCAGCAGTATCCTGCTTAGTGATTTGAATAGATTTTTGGGCCAAAGTCGGACCTGTATCGATACCGGCGTCCATACGCATGATGGTAATACCGGTATGATCATCGCCATGCAGTATAGCGGCTTGAATGGGGGCAGCACCACGCCAACGGGGCAGGAGCGAGGCATGCACATTTACACAACCGAATTGCGGCAGGTCGAGAACAGCTGGTCTTAGGATCTGGCCAAATGCTGCGACGATAATTGAATCCGGTGCCCAGAGAAGCAATTGTTGGATTGCATCAGGCTCACTCAACCTGCGAGGTTGGATAACTGGCAGGTTCAATTCATTCGCCAATGGTTTAACAGGAGGCGGGGTGAGCACACGCCCACGTCCAGCCGGGCGGTCAGGTTGAGTTACGATTCCAACAACTGAATACTGAGCAGCCAGTTTTCGTAAAACAGGCAATGCGAACTCCGGTGAACCCATAAAGACAATGCGGTGCATTATGGGTGCGATTGTAGCATAATTTTTAATTTATCGATTACTGGGAGGAAAATCTATTATCCCTCATTCTTCTTCTTTAGCCAAGCTTCATCGTCAACCAAGGTGACCACCCGAAATCCTTCCGCGTATTGCATTTCTTTGCCTTTAGCGGTATCAGAAGCCCATTCTTTGATCATGGATTCAGGGTCCCAATCCTTCAGCTGGCTTTTATGGGCCCGCAAAGCAGCGACTTTAATATCGATCGTTTCCTCAATGTTGATAAAAACATCAGCCTTTTCCCATACATGCGCATAGACTTTACGCACTTTATGAGCAGTGAGCCCTTCTTGAGCCAATTCTTCGAAAAGGTTAGGCTGCCCGGCAGCAGGGAAAGTGGCATCCAGAGCAGCCATGGCAGCTGCGCGGTGATCAGGGTGATTGATGTAATCACTACCAGACCAAACGATGGTTGGGTCCCCTGTGACGATGACTTCCGGGTGATGCCGGCGAATCTCACGGACCAGTTTTTTTCGAAGATCTAGGGTGGGCGTTAAAAGTCCATCGGGTTCGCGTAAGAATTCAACTTCCTTTACACCTGCAATATGAGCAGCTTCCAGTGATTCAGCTTCTCGGATTTGAGTAGCTTTTTCGCGGGTCATGCCAGGCTCATCGATGCCGACATCACCACTGGTACATAGCACATAGATCACGCGCGTGCCGAGACGAGCCCATCGAGCAAGTGTTCCGACACAGGTAAATTCAATATCATCCGGGTGTGCCTGTATGGCCATGGCAGATTCAGGGATGTAGATATTTGCTGACATTTTCACCAACCATTTCTCTGGTAAACAGAATGCACCAGGAGCGACGAATTTGATAAAGAAAACCGCGCGGTTTGCGCACGGCATTCAGGTGGGGCGGGTGGAACTTAGACCCATCAGGTATCAATATCGATATGCAAACTTATGATCTCTGCGTCTGCCAATTCCGCCATCGCCCGTAAGGATAAAAATAGTTGCATTTATACAATATTTTAGGTGGTATTTCATATTTCCTTTGTAGACTTTCACGATAATCCTTTTTGTTACTCTTTAAATAGTTATTTTCAAATATTAGAATATTATAGCAAATCCATAGATTAGCGACAAACCAACATTGGAAGGATTTCATCAAATCTTTGGGCATAAGCGATACTAGAATCATAATACAGCCCACACATTTCTTCATTTCTGCAATACTATTATCCCCTGGGGGGGTATGAGACCAAGCAGCTCACTCCCGATTAAACCATCAAACGTATCGAGAGGAACAACTTTAGTGTAGTCAATCCTTAGTTTTTCTAGACCCGATTCATGTCTCAATGCTTCCATGACCTCAATGGTAATTTCCTTCCAGACTTTCATATTATTTGACGGGTTAAGCTGCCATGGCGAGATTATCTCTACGTCTCTGAATCCGACCTCTTTCGCCCATGATAGCAAATCATCCTGAATGAACAGATGCTTATCGTCAAAAGCTATAAGCTTTTCTGGAGTGTAGCGGTTTTCATATCTGAACTGAAGAATTTTTGAATAAGAATCGATTCTCTTCTCTAGAACATGCAAGTTCAATCGAGAGTATTTTCTTTGTAACTTCAGATTCTCAAGTACGATGCTCATCAGAAACACGACGAACTGATTTCCATAATAGAACGGTTCCTGAAAAACAGCTACTCCTTCAGGCGTTAATACTCTAAAAACCTCTGAAAGGCCGATTTTTAGTTTCGATAGATGATGTAATATTGCGGCACCGAATACAATATCAAATGAATTGTTCTTTATGTTCAACTTACACGCATCTTGCACAAGATACATGACATTATCCGAAGTCTCCTTGTAAGCTGCAACATCAAGCATTTCCTTTGAGATGTCGGTGGCAAGAATGTATCGCGCGATTCGATGGTAATTTGATCCCCTTGTAAGAACACCTGTCCCGCATCCGATTTCCAGGGCGCTGTCAACTGGTAAGGTGATGAACTTCTCAAGAGCCTTTTTAAACGTTAATGCTACTCCCATAGAGAAATCTTCATTCAGGGAATGATCCTGTTCATAATTCTGCGCCCCCTCTCCGAATTGCGTCCCATATTGGGTTTTAAGTCCTGAATCGTCAAAAGCTATGGAGTTCTTACCAACCCAGTACTTAGTAGAGCATTTATTACAAATTAGGAAATCATTTGAAAAACTCAAATCTCCATTGCACTTAAAACAAACGATCTTTTCGGCGATGACTTGTTTTAGCCTAGGCATAATATTTTCCTTCGTGCCATTAAATTGCAATTACATCTAGCCATCTGTTGAATCCATAGTCTCGCGCTACATTGGTATCATTTCTTTGTGTATACCAGCATATGTATCGGCTCGCTGCTTTAAATTTTCACCCCTTACCGCCATATCTGTGGGGCGGGTGGGACTTGAACCCACAAGGTATCACTACCGGAGGATTTTAAGTCCTCTGCGTCTGCCAATTCCGCCACCGCCCCGCAGGATTGATTTTACCTGATTTATGAAATAAGACAAGGAAAAAGGGAGAGGGCATTGGACTTGGAAGGCATCTCTATTGCTGCGCAATTTTAAGTCCTCTGCGTCTGCCAATTTCACCACCACAAATATATAATCGAGGTAATTCCCTCATCAGAATTTCCAGGAGGAGAAATTCACGAGAGGGCGATGGGTCAGATATGTAATTCTAAGTTGTTGGAAAAAATCTCTCCCCAGTGGAACCATGACATATAGCCAGATAACAGCAAACAAGATTAAGATCAATCTATCGTTGAGTTGTAAAGTAGCATGGGTAATAAAAGGCCTCAGAAGCGGACTGAATTCCGGTACATACCAGCATAAGGACTCGAGGGCATAATTATTAGCAGTACAGGCGTCCAATGTTTTTTGTTGGAAAACAACACCATCGACCCCCACCCATAAAGAAAAGGACATAAAGCATAGCAAGACCACGCATAGGAGAAGAGATTTTCGGCTTGCACAGATCAGCTTCGCCAGGATCCATGAGGCAGGTACACTGGCAAAAAGGAAAAACCTGGGTCCCCAATACCAACCGCCATACCATGCCCACCACGAGGCGTATGCCAAAACCAGTCCCAAGACGATAAAGAACCAAAGAATGAGCATCTTTCGTTCAATCGGGTGTGTAATATGTTTCCATGCCCATCCAATCAACAACAAGCCAGGACAGTAAAAGATCAACCCTTTACCAAAAGACAGAAGAATGGATAAAACGCCTAATGCAAAAGGGTAGCTGTACCCGGCTCTTCCTGAGTATGGAAGAATGGTTTGGAAACCATGATTATTGGCGAGGTAGGTCTGGAATTCGGCATATATGCTGCCCATCCGGATATAACCTTCCAGCAATAGCAGGATCAGGGTAGCGGGCAGCAGGATTAAATATCGGACATGCTTGGATTCCCAGCTCAAGTATAACACTATTAGGATAAAAGGGATAAACAGGGCGGGTGTATTCAAAACAGCTAAGACCGAAAGCACCCAACCGATCGCCGATTTATTTGTTGCGAGCCCCACTGATCCTAATGCCAGGCAAACAGCGCTGAATACTTCGCCATAGTAATTGAGTAGGTGGCCGGGGAACATGGATCCAAACGCAAGGAGCAGGATAAAGGTCAAAAGAAATTTCTGATCGAACCAATTCCTTAGCCAATGGTACAAAATGAGGAGGAAGATAGCAAAGAGGAAGAAGTTATATCTGGCAATAACGATAGTTGGGTCTTTAAAAAAAGTAGAAATCAACCATAAGGGCAAGGAAAAGAGCGGTCCAATCATAGAGGTTAGCATGGGAGTAATCTGATGTTGATGAACCAAGGTATCCATAAAAGTGTAACGGGCAATTGCATCCCCCGAGATATTAAAAGGAAAGATAAACATGCCTCCGACTAACCCGATGAATAGCAAAAGCATGCCTACACGGAAATAAAAGGTTGCTTTAACCTTTGACTGTAGGAGCATAAACGAATCCATCCGGAATATAAATCAAAATTTGCTGCCACGATATTATAACAAACATCATATTTACTTTATCATTGTGCCAACTCTTTGATCGGATTTTTAATAATGCAAGATATATTATGGTGCTCCCCAAGTGATGATTGGTATCCCGTTATTAGTTCTTAGTATCAGGTGGAAAAGTAAAGAAGTAATAAATCTTCATAAGTGAGACTGAGTAATTGCGATTGTTTGAATGCTGTATACCTTGTACAGTTTATTCAATTCCTAAGTATATGTGAAATAGCTTTTTTATATTTCCATCCCGTATAATTTGGCCTTCCTTCCTAATCCTTGGTTTCAGGTGGATAGCCAGATAATGTGAGAAAAAAGTGAAAACGAAAATGATGAAAGTGTTTAAGCATATAATGCTGGTTTTAGATAATCTATATAACCAGTAGTCAGAACAGTATTAATCTGTCATATAAATATACTGAAAATTATTCTGAAATTCAGAAAAAAAATATTACTAGCACTATCAGATATTCGGAATTATCACACCTATTTCCCCCACATCTACTGAAAGGGATTGATCCAACAAGGTGTCAACTTCGGGGATTTTAAATCCTCTACGATTGCCCATTCCGCTACCGCCTCATGGGATTATTTCTGCCTGATTTTAGGGTTAGGTTAAGGAATTCTTGAAGTTACCCTCTTTCGCCAGGCTGCAAAGCTTGAATAAAAATGCACCCATGGACCAGAAAGATGAACATGTGGAAGTGCTTGGGTGAGGGCTTGTTTTAAGGAAGCACCATCATCAAAATCTGGTAATGTGAGGGTGGCTTGACCAACCTCACCTATGCTATGGGCATCTGATCCTACAGTTCCGAGCAATTGATTATGTTGTGAAAACACCCTGGCACGTGTGTTGAATTGGGGCAGTAGACACCGTGCGTTAAATACTTCGATGGCATCAATGTAGGAGGCGATATTGAGTAAATCATTCACTTCCCAATGACCTTTCCGGAAGGCATCAAAAGGGTGTGATACGGAAATAAATGCACCTTGAGAACGGAGAATTTCGATGGTTTTTAAGGCGGATAAGCCAGCTGGAATTTCTCTTTTGATAAAGATTCCAAGCAGTTCACCGTGTTGGGTCATGATCTCTTCACCAACGATAAAACGGTGAGGGTCGATCTTTTGGGCTTCTAAGGCACCTGAGATTGTGTTGTGATCTGTGACTACTAGTTTTTGGATACCCTTATTTTCGCAGGCGATCACCAAATCTTGAATCTTGACCAGTGAGTCTTTGCCATAACAGGTATGGCAATGAAATTCAGTTTTAACTATCCCAAACTGGAGCATAGGAGGAGCGATCTGCAATAGATAAAGATATATATCAGTGATTATTTCGTCGCGATAGACGGGAAGTGATCCACGCTAAGATTGCCAAGAATAAAACAATTCCTACACCGGCTTGAATAACAGTTTTCGGCTCCATCCCGGGCATGACCACCTGACCATCCCCATACGATTGGAATAATCTCCCCCATTTTGTTTGTAAGGCTGCCAGAACACGTTTACGACCGATGAATGGATACCAATAAACATTATGATAGAAATTGCTGGCAAAATACGCCCATGGCACCAAAGGACTGCGCAAGAGCGGTTTCTCGAAAGTGTGCAGCCAGCCATGATAGATCATTTTCTGACCACGACTGGCAAGGGTATCCTCCTGAATGAAACCCCAACTGGAGGATGCAATTTCAGGCTCACCAAGGATTTCAATTTGCTTTGGATCACCGATACCCATATCTTTTTCATGCGCAATGCGGATAAATGGAATGTTTAAAGGATCAAAACCCTGTAATTTAGCGCTGACGGCATCGATTGCAACCTGATCTGCTGAGGCAAGCAAGACGTCAGTTTCGTGCCAACGCATGGCACGGGGACCGGGTCCATCCCCTGAGAATGTCCCATCCATTACAGCGAATATTCCAGGGTGAATATCTTGTTGGATTTGCAGCAAGTCGACCAGCGTCTGGTGGATCAGACCATGAGTCCAGTGGCGATTGCGACCTAACAGACCTCCAAACGCATTCTTCATTGCCCCGGTTATCGTCGTAAATACGTGGGTCTTGACTGTAGGCAGGTGAATGATATTCATCCCAATCATCGGTTCTGGTATGAACAAGCCTTCTGGGAAGATAGTATCCAACACTAGGAACGGGGATTTAGGCAGATATTTGACCCACTTTACGGCAGGATCATAGGTGTAGATACATGGTACATTGTATTTGTCGGTGATAAGTTTATGCTTGTTATTTTGCTCCGCATGTGAGGTGTTTACCACTACGGTATCGTTATGGACACCGACTAGATCAGAATAACCGGAATTGTTCAAGGCACGAATCACACCTTCAATTTGCCAGGGCGTGGACGAGCAGGCAGGATACCAGGTCTGCCACGAAATGTTGATTTTTAAACCCGTACGATATGTTTTAGAGAGAGCCTGTTCAAAGCCAGCTAATTTCATCAGTCTCTCAATATCATCGAGGACTGTAGCGGGTGTTGTTTTAATTAGGGCAACTTTACCTTTACCAGCAAAGTCAGTCATATAACGCCTCCAACGGCGGAATACATCTATTTTATCAATGAATATACATCATATGTATTAATCACCCCTGATTGGGATCCGTTATATTCACTAAATAAACCACATTTCTACTCAAAATGGTGTATGAGCACTACCAAAGAAAATTAGCTAACCAAATCTATACGTAATGCCGATTTTTCCGGTAAAATATCCATGCTCATCAGATTGAGAATATATTAATGCTTAATAATTCGTTTATTACCTCTGATTTGCCGGTCCTAGTGATTGGGGCAGCTGGGATGGATATGGTCGGCAGGGTGAAATCTGACCTGAGAATACATACATCCAATCCTGCTCAGATCCGTTCTTCATTTGGTGGAGCCGCGCGGAATGTTGCTGAAAATTTGTTGCGGCTTGGCACATCTGTGACCTTCTTAACCGTGGTAGGAACTGATGAATCAGGTGACCGCTTATTAGAGGCAATCGCTGACGTGGGAGCGAATGTAAATGCTGTGCTGCATTCTACCCAATACCCAACAGGGACATATCTAGCAGTGGTAAACCGGGATGGCAAGCTTGAATATGGGTTAGACGACATGCGGTTGATGGTGGAGTTATCACCGAAATATATCCATGCTCAAGAAGAATTGTTTAAACAAGCTTCTCTGCTGTTCATCGATACCAATCTATCCAAGGAAACGCTTCGAACGGTCATCTCCATTGCCAGGAAGTTAAAACTACCCGTGTGTGCGGATCCCACATCAGAATCATTAGCATCAAAATTGATCCCATACTTACCGCACATAAGGTTAGTTGTCCCTAATAGCGGTGAAGCATCGACCTTATGCAATCGGAAAATCGGACCTGCGACGCGTCGCGAAGCAATAGATGCTGCCAAGTGTTTGGTCAGTCAGGGGGTAGAGATTGCTATCGTCACCATGGCAGAATTAGGTGTGTGTTACGCCACATCAGAGACGAGTGGGTATGTACCACCCGTTCGAACCAATATTATTGATCCGACCGGTGCTGGAGATGCCCTCACCGCGGCGGTATTGTTTGGGCTTCTTAATCAGATGCCAATCGATGATGCAGTGCGGTTAGGGGTGGCTGCAGAATCATTGACTTTGAACTACCGGGGTGCAGTTGTTCCAGATTTATCATTGGAAAAATTATATGACCAGCTGGCATAATAAATATCTATCAATCCTGCCGGAGGTTGCTCAAGCCCTCAAAGAAAAAAAGTCGGTTGTAGCATTGGAATCGACCGTGATCACCCATGGATTACCTTTCCCAGAGAATGGAAAACTAGCTAAAAATTTGGAGGCTGAAATACGGGATAAAGGATGCATTCCAGCCACAATCGCAATCCTTGATGGTTTGATATGCGTTGGTCTTGATAAAGGCCAATTAGAACGATTAGCCCAGGCCGAAGATATGGTGAAGATCAGCGTGCGTGATATCGCATCTGCGGTGACTAAACATAAGAGTGGGGGTACAACTGTGGCAGGAACCCTGGCGATCGCGCAGGAAGTAGGGATCAAGGTATTTGCAACAGGAGGGATTGGCGGGGTGCATCGACAGGCTCCCTTCGATGTTTCTGCGGACCTGGGAGAGTTGGCTCGATCACAGCTGGTGGTCGTGTGTGCGGGAGCAAAAGCAATTTTGGATATCCCTGCTACATTGGAAGTATTGGAAACTTATGGAATACCCGTAATTGGTTACCAGACCGATGAATTTCCGGCTTTCTACTCGATTGGTAGCGGAATGGCAGTGAGTGTTCGGGTGGACTCAGCATATGAAGTGGCAATCTTGGCGCAAACGCATTGGAATTTGGGTTTATCAGGTTCAATCCTCGTAGCTGTTCCCCCACCAAAAGAGGTTGCATTGGAGTCTGATTTCATCGAATCAGCAATCCGAGAGGCTTTGGATGACGCCCAGAAAAGAAATATTCATGGACAATCGGTCACACCGTTCTTATTACGCAGAGTTAGTGAGCTAACTGGGGGATATAGTTTACGAGCTAATTTGGGATTATTATGTAACAATGTGCGCGTAGCTGCAGAAATTGCGCATTTTATACATCAACAATCACACTGATTTTAAGAATAATTTAATTGAATTCTGAGTACGGAGTGGTTAATGAGATTCAAGCCAGAAGGAGGAATTGGCGTATTGGTGGGCTGATGGGTGGCAAATGGAGTTGGAGTGCGGGTAGGCGTTGGGGCGTGAGTGGGCGGTGGTGTATATGGGGTTGATGTGAATGTAGGTGCGTGAGTATTTTCTGGTGTTTGAGTTGGAGTATTAATTTTTGGTCGGGGAGAGGGGGTTTGAGAAGGTACGCGTGTGTCTGAAGGGCGAAGAGTAAGGGATGGTGCGAGGGTGCTGGTGGACGTCCGAGTAGGTGAAGGGGTAGCACTTGGTATTGCTGTTGGTGGCTGACCTTCGACTGTGAAACGTCCGGAAGTTTTCCAGCTTAATCCGACAAAGATCTGAACTTCATATTCACCCGCCAACCATAAAAATGGTTCAGGATTCCAGTCGGTATACCCTACACCACCAGTTCCGCCATCCCAAGGATCGGTCTCATAATAAACCAACTCATTGCCATAATACCAAAGTGCAGACCATTGGGCTCCAGGTATCATTTTATCGTAGGTAAATTGAGCATACAGATGACCGACCGGATTCTGGAAGACAGTATTGGGATTGATGGGTATAAAATTTTTATCCAATGCAGTAGCAAACTGCATGGGACTAAAAACAGAAGCAGGATTGGGTGTGGTGGTGCTGGTGAATAAGTCCTCAATCACCAAAGGAATATGAGGAGTTGGGGTGATGGTGGGTGTGTCTGAAACAGAGGGTGTAAGGGTGATAGTAGGGGTAAGCGTGATTGTTGGTGTCAGGCTGATAGTGGGCGTGAACGTGTTGGTCGGGGTTTGTGTAGGGGTGATGGTAGGTGGAAAATAATGATAGGCAATCGGCTCGGCAAAACGATTGGTAAATATAGCAATGATAATGAAAACTACTGATAATAATAACATTCGCCAGCCAGTGACCATTCGATCACGACGCATTCGAAAGAATTTAAGGGTGCGTGCTTTACGAATCGAGTGAATACCCGCCCAAATTCCATACGCGGCCAGCACAGAAAGCAACGCGACAAAGGTGACGACCCCAGTGTGAATATCAAGCTTCATAAGATTGTGTAAATGCTAATGATTTTCAACTGCCACGGTATTGCGTAGCTTACCTATTCCATCGATAGCGACTTCGACAATATCACCAGGACTCAAGGGGCTAATACCAGCTGGCGTACCCGTCATGATAATATCACCTGGTTGTAAGGTCATAATTGATGAAGCAAAAACGATCAATTGATCGATGTGAAAGATCATATCTCGGGTGGATGCCATCTGACGAAGCTCACCGTTGACATGGCAAGTAATCATAGCATCTGAAGGGTTAAATTCGGTTTCAATCCAAGGCCCAAGGGGGCAGAAAGTATCAAAACCTTTGCTGCGGGTCCACTGAGCATCCTTACGTTGTAAATCACGGGCAGTGACATCATTCCCTACTGTATATCCATAGATATAGCTTGAGACTTCTTCCGGCTGAATCCAGCGACCGCGTTTTCCAATGACTACTACTAATTCTGCTTCATGATCGACCTGTTGGGATTGAGGTGGCAAGAATATGGTTTGGAAAGGTCCGATAATAGAGGAGGGTGGTTTTAGAAAGAGAAGGGGTGTTGTGGGAATCTCAGCATTCGTTTCTTTAACATGTTCTGCATAATTCCTTCCAACACAAATAATTTTTTCGGGTAGAACAGGGGCTAGAAGCTGCACAGACTCTAATGGAAGAGTGGCTTCGGATCGCTGGAATTCTCCAAAAGGAGAGCCATCAATCCTGCCTACATTGTCATTATTAATCCATCCATATTGTGCAGATACTTTTTTCGCTTGAAACCGAATTAAGCGCATGGGATAGCTTTCAGGCTTCCGCTTCTTGGATACGATTTGCTAGCTCAGAGATGGCTTGTTCTGCACCGGAGAAACGTTGGGAGAAGGACCAATGAAGTGCCTCAACAAGGATGTAGATAATGGCACTGATTACAATCATTCCACTCGTTGATGAGGGGTGTTCGGAGGCTGCTAAAACCACGCTGGCGGATCGGGCGGTTGGCAGGGAAGCAGCACCAACGATCGCAGCGGTGGGGATATTACGTGCCTTGGCCTCTGCCAGTGAGCGGGATATAAATGGGGACTGACCGGTTACATCAATAGCTAAAAGAAGATCCTGCTGGGAGGCAGTATGCACCGTGCGGGCGAAATCGATGACGCCTGGGCGAGCAATATAAATAGGGAAGCCACCTTGTTCAAGGAAGTAGACCAGGTTATATGCGGCAGGTTGTGCGGGTGATTCGACGAGTAAAATTATCCTGCGAGCTTTGTCTATTGCGTTGACCAGTGTTTCAATGGAATCAATATCCAACATAAGGCGCATCTGGTCAAGCTCATGGCTAAGATTTTCCAAGGCGGCTGTAACCACACCAGGCAATGAATCAGGTTCTTTCGCATCTTGAGGCTGGTAGAGCAGGTTTCGACGGACTTTATCGCGGATTTCACGCAGGAGCTCAGGATAACCTTTGTAACCTAAATGTTGGGAAAATCGTACAACAGTCGCAGCGTCTAAGTTTAATGCATGTGCAAGCTCGCTGGCAGTCATGAAGGAGGCTTTAATGTATGAATCAAGCAGGAAATCGGCAAGCTTGGCGAAACTCTTCGACATCGTTGGACGATCGTGACGAATGCGCTCTTCGTAAGTCATTATCTCCTCCTATCTGACTAATAATATTTCAAAGTGTATCACAAAGGTGGTAAAAAATGCAAACGAATTTGCGGAATTGTGAGATAACACATTTGTAAGGATGTAGAAAAACTAGTGTATAATCACCCCGTCGGGCGGATAGTTCAGTTGGTTAGAACGCCTCTCTTACACAGAGGAGGTCGTAGGTTCGAGTCCTATTCCGCCCACAGAGGAATCCCCAGAAATGGGGAGTTTTGATTTTAGTGGGGACAAGGGTGATAGGCAACGTGAAATAAAATTCCCCATGGCAAAATTTGAGTGGTTATATATTTTCTTCTTTTTCGTCCCTCAAATAAACGAAGAGGAACGATTAAATTCCTACCCAGTAATTGTTTCTGATAAAAAAATAAATCGATACAAATAAAGTTTTTAATGTTCGAGAAAATGAAATGGGGATTGCGAATGGGAAACCAGAATATTTCTTATAATATATTATAGCACAAATGTTCTAAATGTCAAGAGGCGATTTTCTTAGTCATACAAAAATATTAAGATCGAACCTGGCGAGAGGCGACGAAGCAAAGGATATGGGTGGGTAGGCTGTATGGTAGCATACCCCCACTCTCCAGGTGCCCAGGCGATGCCCTACAGGGTCATCGACACTTAGGGAAGATATTCAATTGTTGATACCCCCTATGTTCACTTTAGGACTTCTCACCCCCATTATATAACTAGCTTTCAAAAGAGCAGGTGATAAGAGTTGAAGACGTATTCTTATGAATAAGCTCAAATGAGAAAAGTAGAGTCTTACATCGCCTATGCTTGCATTATGGGAGCGATACCTGATTAATATTATCGTGATTGCCAAACGAGATAAATGTCACTTTACCCACCCTATTGAAGTCAACCCTAAAAAGTGCTATAGTATTGATTGGACAAATGATTTGGGGGATTCCCAGATCAACAAGGAGGGATCGTGACTCATAAACAGTTTCACTCGATCATATGCTTCTTTTTCTCGAGCGTCATCTTATCTGCCTGCGCTCCATCTCAAGCAATGGCTACAGCAACAGCCACAGAAGGAACAGGAAACACCTTTGCTACTCTTACTGAGCAAGCCACAACTCCCATACCGACGTTTACCCCCAGCCCAACAAACACAACTGCTCCGACTCTGACACCTTCTCCTATACCGACAAGTACATCGACGCCAACTCTGGAACCAACAGCAATCCCTATCTTTTGGGACGACTTCTCTGGTGATTTGTTACCGGGGTGGACTTGGATCAGGGAGAATGATGCCCTGTGGAGCCTCACCTCTGAGCCCGGTTTACTGCGTATAGTCTTGCAAGCTGGTCGTCCTCCTCGCAACCTTCTAGTTCGAGATGTGACCAGCGAAAATTTTCAGATCATGACACGAGTTCTATTCAAGCCAACATCTAACTTTCAATTTGCAGGACTCCTTGTTTATCAGGATGAAAATTCTTATACAGCGTTCGGTAGAGCGTATTGTGACACTCAAAATATATGCGTTGGCAACGGTATTTACTTCGATGCGATCCAATCCGGCCAATACATCGAGCCCAACTTCGGAACCGATACACAGGTAAAGGACGAAGCCTATCTTCGAATTGATAAAGTTGGCTCAATTTACACAGGTTATTACAGTGAAGATGGCTCAAATTGGTCCATAATCGGCGAGCATGAGATCTTTATGGTAGATCCAAAGGTTGGTATATTAACCGGTAATTCGCATGTTGTCGGAATGACTGCGAAATTCGATTACTACTCAGTAATGGAGATTCCTTAGGGTTAACAATAGCTGGTTTTATTCGAAAGCATATTGAAAGGAAGAGGAATTATATTTGATCTTCATGCATATCCCGTGATCTGGAAGAATTCATCGATAAAGCAATCTCCTTCCTACCCAGGCTCCGACAAAGATAATGCCCTACAGGGTCACCGGCACTTGGGGAACATATTCAATTGTTTATGTACCCCCTATGTTCACTTATGGTCTACTTACCCCCTCTACATAACCAGCTTTCAAACGAGCAGGGGAAAAATATTTGAAAACCTTTTCACCCTGATATTTTCATATATAAGCAAACTCCATCTATAAATCAACTGTTTTATGAATCCTCGTAGAAATGTGTATAGCAAGGCTGAATCACATCAGTTTATTGCGCCCAACCACAGGCAATCAGCGAATCTGGATTGTAAAACACGGTCTCGCTAGTGATTTTTTCATTGGCCATTTGAAGTAAGATAATCGCCTTCACTTCGCATGGACTTCCTACTGGATCGGAGACATGAATAGAATACTCCCCACCAGTCATTCGAATATCTTTACTTTCAAGGCCAAAGGCCTGACGTAATTCAAGCTTGACAGCAGGATACCAGGAGAAGAAGTCCGATGAAAACTCATTTATTGCCGTTGAACCCTGCTGTTTTTCACCGAAGAGTGTGTCTTCCCTGATAGTATCTTCAGAATACAAAGCAGCAACGGCTTGTGGATCCCCTGAAGACCAGGCAGAAGCATAGTCCACCAAGGGTTGGGGGTTAAATTCCAAATGCACTGTTTTAAGTGTCTTATCACCCCATAGTACCCAGAGTCTTGAAATCTTTGCATCACTCAATGTGTACCAGTCATAAGCCCGGATAGGATTTTCCTTGGTGAACATGCTACCATTTGCAGGCCAACTTTCCCAGACATCAAATCCATCTTTGCGAGCAATATACGTGTCGATATGGTAACCTTGGATATCTGGATTACTAATAAACAAATTCTTGTAAAAATCCAACATAGTGTCTACATTGCTTTCATTAGCGGCGTTACCTTCCTCGAAATACCTAGCATTTTCGGTAAATTGCTCTCTCATCTGCTCAGTATCGTGCATATTCCAGGCATTAAGATACGCATTAGTGACACTTTCAAACTTGGCAGTTATTGACCTGATTTCATCGATTGATAACTTTGGACGGGAGGCTTGCTGTCTGCAACCAGTGCACATCGCCATAATGATGAACAAGCATATACACATACAGCTACTCAATGTGAAGAGTTTTCTGGTGGTCATGATTCTCCTGCGTCTATGACGGGCGCACCCGACAGGGTCTTAGGCTATGAGATGCGGTTGTGACTGTAATTAGTTTGATAGGACAGATTTCACAACAAATGTGCAGTTTTATCAGTGAAGCAGCAGAGACAAAAAAGATTCAACCAACCCACCTAGAAAACACAAATAACTATATTTATTGTATAGTCATTTGAAAAAAAGTCAATTGGTTTGATAATGATCGTGGATTCTCATCTAGAATCATCAGTGATACAATGCCCTCATGAAGTCGATTACTAAAGCCTCTCGCATAAATGCTGTTACCCAGGTCATCCAGTATATGAATAGCGGCATGACGGTCGTTGAGGCTTGTAGAGAAGTGGGGATGGCACGAAGTAAGTTCACAGATATTGCCCCCCTTTAGATACGGTGGGCAGCTTCCTTGCTTTCTTCAGCCCTTTGGAACCAATTGAAACGCCAGAGCAATCCCATAGAATCTATAGACTCTGTAGACAATACACCCCTAAATATGGGTAAGTAGTAGAGAGTAAGACACCATAAATAGGGTGTAGAGGCTGTAGAAAGTACCTTCCTCTCTCTTACACAGAGGAGGTCGTAGGTTCGAGTCCCATTCCGCCACAATAAATACTGCATTTTCCCCTATAAACCGCTTGTTAAGCGGTTTTTTTGATGATTTTATAGCTGAAATTGGATCTCGCCTCATTTCTGGATGCATTTTAAGACACTGTGCGCGATCTGTGCGCGATTAAAAGGGGATTATTACTACAATCTGGCTAATGCTGTGGTGGCGCTGATCCAGCACCTGCAACCTGGGTGTGCGGGGGGGATAAAAATGTCTTTGGCAAAGGGTTCGTCGATTTCGACTTCCTTGCCATCCAGCTCCCTACAAATAGGGCATACAAGAAAATCCTGATTGGTGGTCCAGATCTTAACCACCGGGATATCTTTCCATTCTCTCTTCAGCTTCTCGCCCTCTTTTTGCTCGCTAATTGCATAGGCTCTGGTTATCTCAGTAATAGCAATCAGATTGGCTTGTTCTGTAGGAAATTCCTCTAAAAGTGCATCCATGACAAAACCAATTGTTTTACCACCTTTCATAAACTCTGAAACGACTTTCTTTAGGAGTTTTTGTTGTTTTGATGTCAGATTAGGATAAGATGCCATTGGTTATTTCCATTAATGCTCAATTTCACTAGTCGCCTATTTTGTATCAAAATTATAATATTAACCCAAAACCACATCGAAGCGAAAAGCGTTACCTCTCACAGCTTTAGGCTAAGTCGCCTGCAGCCGCAGGTTGAGTGTTGGTTTATTTCCCCAGTGTTTCGTAATAAGGGATCGTTTTACTCCCCGCAACTACATAATAGAATGGAATATTCTGCCCAAAAAGAGGATCTAGTATCTTGGTCACCTTACCTGCAATTACTAAGTGCTCACATCCACCCGGATGTATTGGTTAGCCGGCTTTTTCCCCAATGATTAGAGACCATGCATTCAGGAACTGTTTCCCTTTGTCCTTCACCTCTCTGCGGAGAACGTCTTTACGCGTCTTGAATTGGTGAATGAACTGGTCTATTTTGGTGGACGGAATGATCCAGATAGATGGAATAGATTGAGGATCCGTAATTTTGCCTTCAAAACTCACAAGCACATAAAAGTGTTGAGGGTTTTGTAACGAATGAATATTATCCGCTGGCCAATCGTAACTCCCCGCAAGTCCCTTTACATCGATTGTGATGGTTGTTCCATTCTCATTCACAACAATAATGTCAACAGCCTTTTTATTACCCAGAGTGAGTGTTGCGTCTGCACCGAGACGATGGAGCATTGAGAGCACATAAAACTCAGCAGCAAGATTTGTATTGTATTTTGTCATTCAATCATCTCTTTATGTAATTTTTATTCGCCACATCACCCGCGCTATCTAATGATATGGCTCAGCGGCAGCAGTAGGGTTTCGGACATGCCATCCAAGGATTGCAGGAATTTTTGGTTATGAAACTGCTCGTGACCAAGTGACAGAAACCATCAGGGACGCTCACCTGCATCCCTGATTGATTTGAGTGGACGGGTGTCCTCCTACCTTGACAGTGATTGTTTGGACTGTCTGGTTACTTTGGCGCCATATTACGACTTGCGAACTCCATCATCTTCCGACTTTCGTCTTTGGGGCTGAATTCGACCATCTCACAATCTTCTTCCATCACCGGGAGATGACCCGGGGCCAAATAGTAGGCTTCCCCTGCCGTGATGACTTCTTCGTGGTCGGCATATTTCA
>Ga0153916_10000268_pt1 | contig 33856 bp, 39 predicted proteins | sample Opewatmetagenome_FD_109642 | JGI IMG/M metagenome (GOLD analysis project Ga0153916, IMG submission 109642) | Freshwater wetland microbial communities from Ohio, USA - Open water 3 Core 3 Depth 4 metaG | ecosystem: Environmental > Aquatic > Freshwater > Wetlands | place: USA: Ohio, Lake Erie...
GGTGGAGGAGACCGCGGCGGCGGCGCGCAACCTGTCGGCCGAGGTCCAGGCGCTGTCCGAACAGACCGCGCTGTTCAGGACCCAGGCAGGCGGCGGCATCGCCGAGCTTCCGGCGCCGGCACGCACCACGCCGGCCCTCACCCAGCGTCGTGCTGCAGGTGGCGGAGAAGCGCTCGTAGCCAGTGGGCGGTAACTGGAGGACGTTCTAGCGACCTAAGTCCAGACAACAGACTGGAACATCTTATAACCCCCGCGCCTGGTAAGACGCGGGGGTTTTGCTGTTCGGGGAGCAATCCGACGCAGGACCGGACAAGCTTCGTAGTGAGGCATCAATCGAACGCTTACTGAGCTGATCCCTGGATCTGCCTCTGGATTCGACCCTGCACTGTTCCCAAAAATGGCCGCCAAGTACCACCGAAGGGTACCCACGCCATCACGAACGACGGCGTGGGCATAGGGCGTTCTCGTTGGTTGATGACAGCGGCAGATTTCAGGATTTGCGGGAGTCTGCTCCGGGCATCCGACATGCTGCGCCAGCATACGGGTCCAGCTTTCTTGGTCGAATGTTAAACCGCACATGGCGACGTATTTTGCGGTACCCGTTGGCCATATCTTTGCGGGATTGGATAGCAGGCAATGAATGTGTCGGATTGGAGTACTTTCTGGTCTTCGCCGGGACCTGAGATACTTGTTCCTTGCATTAAGTTCGGGGGAAGATCTGCTAGTTAACGACCCAAGAGTTCAATATTCTGCTGTAGGATAATTTTGATTGGAGTGATTTATTGAGCAGTGAGAATTGGAATTCTACACTGATCAGGCTTTGTCAAAAGCCAATTTTTTCAGAGTTGTGTGACTGAATGAGACGGTTAATGAGGCTTGATAATCGGATGGATAATGGTCCGATGGATAAAGGCAGGGTGCCCAGCGCTGAAGGTTTACATCCCAAAACGGATATAATATTAATCTTGATGGACTGATAATGGATCTATTAAGGCTCTGTTCGAGGATTGGGACTTTCGAATTTCCGAATGGGGTGCTTTCAGATGGATGCTACCGTTAACATGGCCAGCGGCAAGGAAGGCGCGCTCGATATGACCAGAGAGCACGGGGCCAAAACAAAGGGCAAAGCTTCGGTGCCCCCCGCGCTTGGCCGGCAAGAAGGCAAGGCGATTGCCGTCGATCCGTATCGGGCGATCATATTCCCGAACCGGCTCAGAGAGGCCCGCCGCAAGCAGGGTCTGCTGAAGCTTCTCGACCTACATCACAAGATTTCGGACATCCCTTATGTTCGTCTGTCCAAAATCGAGCGCGGCGAGGTCGTTCCGACCCGCGAAGAGATGATGCTGATGGGGGATGTGCTGGACGTCAATCCACGCGAATTAATTATCGATGTTGATGCACCGAACTTCAAGATCGAAGACTGGGCCGCCGAAGTCCATGAAGTGAAACCCGTGGATCGTGAAGAAGAGGAACTGGCGGTGCTTGTGGCGGCGGCGGTACGCTACAGGCGAGCCCACGACCACAATTTGACGATCGCACGAGTCGATGAGGAGTTCGGAATCCCTGCCGTGACCCTTTCCCGGATCGAGCACGCACAGAAGCCCTTCGACCGCTGGAATGAGAATACCCTGCGATCCCTGTGTGCATTGTTTGCGGTGGAGGACGCCAACGCGTTGAAGCGGAAAGTCCGCAGGCTGCATCAGATCGGGGCGCTGGACCCCTATGTCGGTCTGATCAGCAATCCCAAGCGCCGGATGGCGAAAACAAAGAAAAAAATTCAGGATCTCCTTGCGACGCTCCCCGAATTGCCAGCATCAGAGGAACCAGAAAAACCCTATGATTGGCGAGCGGCCGGAGATCGGCGTGCACCGCGTGCAGAGCCCTATGACTGGCGGGTTTCCGGGGACCGGCGGGCACCAACCGACGAGCCCCCCGTATCTGTGGCAGGCGAGGTGCGCAGACTGCAGGTTTATGGATCGCCGCTGCCCGGCGGCTTGATTGCCCGAACCGAAACGGACGAGACGATCGAAGCGCCGGACAAGGCGGGGCCGAATTCCTGGGCGCTTCGAGTGTTCAGGCCGACCCTTGGTGTCGGTCTTCCTGGACGCGCCGTATTGATCGTCGATCCGGACCGTTTCCCGTCGCCCGGCGGCCTGGCAGTGCTCAAGGAAGATGAAGGGTACCGGGTGATATTCGTGACCCTCGATCGCGTTGGCTCACTGGTGGGTTTCAGCCAGAATCCGGAACTTGAAATCAATCTCGATGACGTTGAGCCAGAGAATCTCGCTACCGTCGTTGCCGCGAGCTACGAATAAGCGTCGCAGGACATCCCCGCGTTTGGCGCAGACACAGGTTCCGCCGACTGAGGGGCCTGGCTGATCGCGGGGCTCTGCGAGCGCAGCGTTAGCGCGCAGCCTGGGCGCGGGCAGGGCAAAACCCTCAACCCTGTTTCAGGCCATCCATGATGTTGCGGTTGACGGTGATGAGGGCATCGACCGTATCGCGGCCCATAATCACGTCGCTGGTGAATCGATCGACCCACAGGCTGATCGAGATAAGGGACGCCCGCAGCTCTGGAGGAAGCCCGTTTCCCTTGACGGCGCAATCCGCTGAAAATGTGTTCCACATTTCGCGGTTGCGGTGAAGCACGGGCGCCAGCGCCGGTCCCGCCATATTCGTCTTCTGTGCCTGGATCATCTCACCGGTAATTTCCGCGAGAAGCCGATGCTCGGTGCCCCTTGCGGTTTCGGTTGTACCCTGCGTGCGTTTGTAGGCCGCGAGCGACATTGTCTCTCCTCTGCTTGATCCATAACTATTCTAGGATCGAAAACGTCGCGCCAGCAAGGTGGCGACGTTTTGCGGTTATTATCCTATAAGATGCCTATACCCCAAGCGTCCTGCTCTGCGGGCTATCTGGACAGGTTATGGTCAACGTCGTCGGTTTTGTCGTCATCATGGTGTGCGTTTTCGGCAGCTTCATTTGGTCTGGCGGAAAGGTCGGGATCGTTGTGGAAGCGCTTCCCCACGAGATGGTGGCGATTGCCGGCGCGTCGCTCGGCGCCTTCCTCGTCTCGAATTCGCTCGATACCGTCAAGCAGGCGGGCGTGGGCATCAAGCGGGCGTTCAAGAGCGGAAAGTGGAAAAAGGAAAGCTATAACGAGCTGCTCTCCCTGCTCTTTGCGCTGGCCCATACCTTCCGCACCGGGGGAGCAGTCGCCATGGAGCCGCACCTCGAGGATCCAGCAAATTCTGCAATCTTTCAGCGATTTCCCACGGTTGCCGCGGATCACCATCTGGTCGAGTTCATCTGCGATTATTTTCGCATGATGACCCTGAGTTTCGAAGATCCGTATCAGCTGTCGGACGCGATGGACGAGGACATCGACAAGCACCATGCCGAGGAATTACGGCCGCAATTCGCGCTGCAGACGATGGCCGACGGTTTGCCTGCAATCGGTATCGTCGCGGCCGTGCTCGGCGTGATCAAGACGATGAGCTCGATCAACCAGCCAACCGAAATCCTTGGTGCGATGATCGGCGGGGCGCTGGTCGGTACGTTTCTCGGTGTCCTGCTGTCATATTGCTTTGTCGGACCGCTCGCGTCGAAGCTCCATCAGGTGATCGAGGACGACGCCAAACCCTTCAAGATAGCGAAGATCGCGATGATCGCGCATGCTCAGGGGCAACCTCCCCAGATTGCCGCCGAGATCGCGCGTCGCGCGGCACCATCGCAATTCGCTCCCTCATTTCTAGAGCTGGAGGCGGCCCTCGACGAGGTCAAATCAAGCCTCGCCGCCGCCCGCTGATATGGAGTACGAAACATTGGATACTGTCAGTCTCGAGCTGCCGTTGGTTCTGCCGGCGAAGCTGCACACCTCCTATGCCGAAGACCTGCGTGTCTGGCTGGTGATGGCCATCGATCATTCAATGACCGTGGAGATCGATGCGAGCGCCGTGGAGACTGTTGGACAGGCCTGTCTCCAGTTGCTTGTGGCTGCACGCAGCGAGGCAGTTCAACTCGGCAAGACGTTCACGATCGAGGCACCCAGCGCCGCGTTTGTCGAGCGCGTGCAGCTATGCGGATTAGCCGACAAAATAGGTCTTAGCGCGCAAGAGGCGGGAGAAGAATAGTCGTGAGCAAGTTGATTCTGACCGTGGATGATTCCGCAAGCATGCGCATGCTTCTGCGTGTTGCATTGACGGCGCGCGGATTTCGTATCGAAGCGGCCGATGACGGTGTCCAAGGCCTTGAGCGAATGACGGAAGTTCAACCGGATCTGCTGATCACCGACATCAACATGCCGCGCATGGACGGGTTCGAGTTGATCGAAGCGGTCCGGCGGCTTCCCCAGTTCAATTCTACGCCGATCCTGGTCCTGTCGACGGAGTTTTCGGACGACAAAAAGGCGAGGGCCAGGAGTTCTGGCGCAACGGGGTGGATTACCAAGCCTTTCGATCCCGAAAAACTCGATGCTGCCATTCGGCGTGTGTGCCCTTGAAGGATAGCGGAATGGACGATCTAGACGAAATTCTGCAGATTTTTCTTCAGGAATGCGACGAGGGATTACTCGTTGCTGAAGAAGGACTGTCTGCCATGGTGGCCGGCAATGCGTCGAGCGACGTGATCGCCGGCGTCTTTCGGGCCGTACACTCAATCAAGGGCGGCTCGGGCGCCTTTGGCCATACAGCCCTGCAAGAATTCGCGCACCGCTTTGAAAGCGTCCTCGATGAGATCCGGGGCGGCACGATGGTCCTCACCGAGGGCATGTCCGGAACGTTGCTCGGATCTTTTGACGTCCTGTCTGATCATGTGGCGGCGATCCGCACCGGTTCCGCCCCGCCCGATGACAGCATGATGGCGCAGAATTTGGACACGCTCCTGCTCACCAAGGGTGCGGTCGTCGAGCAAGCGCCGGTTGCTGAACAGGCACCAACACCAATGATGTCTGTCGAAGAGAGCGATCCGTTCGGTTTTGAACCGGTCACCGTTGCATTCGACGACTTTGTCGCAGTCCCATGGAGGGTGTCTTTCAAGCCTTCGGCTGCAGCCATGGCGAATGGTGCCGAGCCCATTCTGATCCTGCGGGAACTTGAACGGTTGGGCGGCCACGTCGTCACTGTCGAAACCGATGATTTGCCCGAGCTTCGTGAACTCAACCCGCAGGAGGGTTATTTCACATGGGTAGTGGAGATCCCGTCAGGGGTTGCGGAACAGGATATTCGGGAATGCTTCGACTTCGTCGCACCGGATGCCGTGGTCGAAGTGGCGCGCGGCACCGCTGAGACCGAGACGCCGGCTGAGCTCCCCACTGCTGAAGTCGAGCCTGCGACTGTAACGGTTTCATCGGAGCCAGAGCTGCCGCCGGCGAACTCGCCAACGCCCCAACCGAAAGCGGCGGTGTCTGCTGTAAACGGATCGGTGCGGCCGGACGCAACCACAGCGGAAGCCCAGGCGGTGTTGTCGATCCGGGTTGATCTGGCCAAACTGGATCGGCTGCTCAATCTGGTCGGTGAACTGGTTATCCGGAAATCCATTCTCGCTGACCGGCTCACGCCGGACATGCATGAGAAGGTTGAGCTTCCGGAACTGTCGCGCCTGACGCGAGAGCTTCAAGACAGTGTGATGGCGCTGCGCGCCCAGCCAATCCGGCAGGCGTTTTCCCGGGTGCCACGGCTACTGCGCGATCTCTCTGCGGAGACGGGCAAGAAAGCTGTCCTCATCACGGAAGGTGAGGCGACCGAAGTCGACAAGAGCGTCATCGAGCGGATTGGCGAGCCGTTGACCCACATGATCCGCAACGCCGTCGATCATGGCATCGAATTGCCGCAAGACCGGATTGCAGCCGGCAAGCCCGCAGAAGGCACCATCAAGCTCACTGCCGAACAGAAGGGCTCACGGATTTTCGTTCGCTTGTCGGACGACGGTCGCGGAATTGATCGCGATCGTGTCCGTGCCCGGGCAATCGAAAAGGGCATCATCACGCCTGATGCTGAACTGAGCGATGCCGAGATCGATGATCTGATCTGTTCGCCCGGCTTCTCAACGGCCGCCAATGTGTCGAACATTTCGGGGCGCGGCGTCGGGATGGATGTTGTCCGCAGCAATGTCGAGTCCCTCGGCGGCCGGGTGGAAATTGCTTCGGTTCCGGGGGAAGGCACGACCCTGACCCTGTCGCTTCCGTTGTCGCTCGCAATTCTCGACGGAATGATTGTCCGCGTCTGTGACCAGCGCTTCGTTTTGCCGCTGGCCAGTGTCGCCGAGGCCATCAGACCAGAGCCTGGCCAGGTCCATAACGCGACGCCGACGAACGAGGTCTTTTCGCTTCGCGGCTCGTATCTGCCGCTGCGCCGGCTTTCGAACATTTTCTCGCTCGACGCTGATGAACCCAAGTCACCAGAGGACTCCACCATTGTGGTCGTGGAAACGGACAATGCTGGAATGGTTGCCCTGATGATCGACAGTATCGACGATCGGCGCGAGGTCGTGATCAAGAGCCTCGAGACCAATCTCCATCCCGTGCCGGGTCTTGGGGGCGCCACCATTCTTGGTGACGGCTCCATCGCTCTCATCCTTGATATCGAGGCGCTCTTGGGGCCGGAACGGCGCGCCGCCCCTTCAACCAATCTAGTCAGAGGACATGCATAACATGGCTATTGAAGATGCTGACACCACAGTTGTCGGAGAAGTTGAAGGTCGCAAGATCATCACATTCCGTATCGCAGGCCGAATGTTCGGCATTGATATGGCAGCAGTTTCGGAAATCCGTGAATGGGAAGAGCCGACCCCGCTCCCCGGCGTGGCAGACTTTATCAAAGGCGTCATAAACCTGCGCGGCAGCGTTATTCCGGTGGTCGGGCTTGCCGAACGCCTGGGATGGCCTGCTTCGATTCCAGAAGCGCGTTCCTGCACCATCGTTGTTGCCATCGATGGCAAGCAGATGGGCATGCTGGTCGATGATGTTTCGGATATCGTTACTGTCCTGGACAGCAGCGTCCAGCCCACACCCGAGTTTGATGGGGGGCAGGGGACATTCATTGGCGGCGTTACCACCATCGAGCAGGCGCCCATTGCCGGGGTCGAACAGACGGATGGCGGCGGCACGATGGTATTGCTGCTGAAGCTGGAGACCTTGTCGCTCACCCGCAAGGCCATCGATCTATGATGGAGCCGGCGTCCGGAATCATGGCTCAGGCCGCGGAACTCGGGATGCGGGAGTTCGCGGCCATTGCCGCGATCATGCAGACTGAAACACGTATTCATCTGGATGCGAGCAAACGTGTTCTGGTGCAATCGCGGCTTGGCCGACGGCTGCGCCATTGCGGTCTGCCGGATTATTCCCGGTACGTTGCCCTGGTGAAATCGGATGCCGAAGAACGTGAGCGTATGGTGGCGGCGCTCACGACAAACCATACCCATTTCTTCCGGGAATCTCATCATTTCGACCATTTGAGAACCGAGGTGATGCCGCATCTTCAACGCAAGGCGCGTGAGGGCAAGCCGATCCGCATTTGGTCGGCAGGGTGCTCGAGCGGTGAAGAGCCCTACACAATCGCCATGGCCCTGATGGGAACGGATCGATCCACGGCGGCGTGGGCGCTTTCAGCGGATCTGCGCATTCTGGCGACGGATATCGCTGATCACGCGTTGGAAACGGCGCGGGCAGCGATTTACCCGCAAGAGACGGCGTTGTCTGTCCCGCCGGCCTATCGCAAGAACTGGATGCGCGAGACGGCGGATGGTTTCGAAGTTGCGAGCGAACCGCGCGGCATGGTTACCATCAATCGCCTGAATCTGTTCGAACCATGGCCCATGCGTCAGACCTTCGATGTGATCTTCTGCCGCAACGTGATGATTTATTTCGACGATAACGCAAAGGCGGAGCTTGAGGCGCGCTTCGTTCAGCAGCTTTCGCCCGGCGGTTATTTGTACATCGGCCATTCGGAACGCCTGATCGGCAAGGGAGCGGATCAGATGCGACCGGTAGGTCATACGATCTACATCAAGGATCGATCGGGGACGGCTGTCTGATGCAACCGCCTGTTCGTGTCCTGATTGTCGATGACAGCGCGTCGATGCGCGCGCTCTTGAATCGTATCCTCACGGCAGATCCCGAGATCGAGGTCATCGGGATGGCACCTGAGCCGCATACCGCGCGGGAGATGATCAAAGCGCTGAATCCCGACGTGTTGACCCTCGATGTCGAGATGCCCGGCATGGACGGCTTGTCATTCCTCGAAAAGATCATGCGTCTGCGGCCTATGCCGGTTGTGATGTGCTCGACACTGACGGCAAGCGGTGCTGAGGCCTCGATCGAGGCATTGCGGATTGGTGCTTTCGACTGCATCGGGAAGCCTGTTGGCGATCCGCTCGCCCTAGCCCGCGACGCCGACCGGCTGCGCCAGACTGTCAAGGCGGCAGGGCGCATAGGCGTGCGGACGCAAGCGCCGATGCCGGTTCCGGTTCAACCTGCGGGTGCCGGCCAACGAGACATGCTGATCGCGATCGGATCTTCGACCGGCGGTGTTGAGGCGTTATTCTCGTTGCTGGGAGCGTTTCCGGCGGATTGCCCGCCCGTTCTTATCGTTCAGCACATGCCGCCTGTGTTTACGGGAAGTTTCGCGGCACGGCTCGATCGTGCCTGCCGGCCACATGTCGTCGAAGCGGCAGACGGGATGCTGATCGAGCGTGGCACCATCTACATTGCGCCAGGCGGCGACCATCACATGGAAGTGCAGGGCGGCCTCCGCGGCCGGATCAAGCTTCGGCCAGGCGAGCTGGTGAGTGGCCACCGCCCGTCGGTCGACATGCTGTTCCGGTCGATGGCACGCTCCATTGGCACCTCGGCGATCGGGGTCATTTTGACGGGCATGGGCCGTGATGGCGCTGCCGGCCTGAAGACAATGCGTGATGCGGGCGCTCGAACATTTGGCCAGAGCGAGGCTTCCTGCGTCGTTTATGGGATGCCCCGAGCCGCCGTTGAGGCCGGGGCGGTCGAGCAGGAACTGCCGCTGGCTGCGTTGCCCGAGGCTATTCTGTCGACTTGCCGGAAGTAAGGGAGAAACAAAAATGCCTGCTGCGGCAGCAATCAAGGTTATGATCGTCGACGATCAAGCGAGTATGCGTGCAATGATCCGTCAGGCCTTGCAATCGCTCGGCTTCAAGGACCTGCGCGACAAATCCGGCGCAATGGATGCGTTGGCAGCGCTCCGCGAAGACCGGGTGCATTTGATCATCTCGGACTACAACATGCCGGACATGGATGGACTGCAATTTCTGGAGGCTGTCCGGAAAGATCCGGTCCTTGGCAAGACCGTCTTCATCATGCTGACGGGGTCTGCCGATCGCGAGATCGTTCAGAAGGCGGCCGCGCTTGGCGTCAATAACTACGTCGTCAAGCCGTTTTCGCCTGCTGCCCTTAAGGAAAAGATCGAGCGGGTTTTTGGGGCACTGACGTGAAATCCATCAGGCGGGGCAATCTGATTACGCTGATCCAGGGTGACAATCATGTCATCCGAGAGGAAGGCGTGGTCCTTGCGACCATTCTTGGGTCATGTGTCTCCGCCTGTCTTTTCGATCCGTTGGCAAGGATTGGGGGCATGAATCATTTTCTGCTGCCCGATCCCGGTCCCGGCGCAATCGATCCGATGAGTGCGAAGGGCTATGGCGTGCACGCCATGGAGCTTTTGATCAACGCCATGATGCAGGCGGGTGCAAGCAGGTCCCGTCTTCGTGCGCACCTCTACGGAGGGGCGAACATGATCGAACGGCTCGGGCGAATTGGCTCCGCTAACGCAGAATTTGCGCGTGGCTTCCTTGCGACCGAAGGAATCGAACTGGTTCACGAAGACCTTGAGGGGCAACAGGCGAGGCGCGTCCAGTTCATACCGACCGAGGGAAAAGCGCGTTGTTCACGCATCGCGATTAAGCCCGACACCGTTGAACAGCCGCTGCCTTCGGCGCTGCCAACATCTGGCGATGTCGATCTGTTCTGAGCCCTGGCTCTCCAAAATCGATCCTATAATGGATACATAATGATGACCGACAACCGTTCTTTCCTGCTCTCTGCGTTGGTTGCCGAAGTACAATGCATGAAGGGCGAGCTGAGCAAGCTCGGTGACGTGCTGGCAGGAGACGAACTGGTCGTCGAACGCCACGTCGTTGAACTTCAGCGCTTCGATGTGCTGGTGCAAGGGATGGAAGAGATAGCCCGGGCTCTCGAAGGCGTTGCCGCGGGGATTCAGACAGCGGATATCGTCGACCGGATCCGGCTGGATGCTGTTCAGGCACGGATATCCCGTGCGCTGATGGCGGCGTGATCTAGAGATGGCTCGCGCTGATCCCCAAGAAACGCGCCCGATCCTCGTCCGTAAAGTCAGGAAGAGCGGTCATAGCCGGCATCATGGTGGCGCCTGGAAGGTGGCTTATGCCGATTTCGTGACGGCGATGATGGCCTTCTTCATGCTGCTGTGGCTGGTCTCGAATCCGGACAAGATCCGCTTGAACGGACTGGCTGCCTATTTTTCGCCGACGGAACCATCGTCCGCACCGACAGCTGGAGAGGTGACGCCATGGCAGTCAGACCGGCAAGGTAGTGGTAAGGAAGGGGTGCAATCTGCCAACAGCGAAGCCAAGAGCGAGCCTTCTGTAGAAGCCGCGACGAGCGCCATGGCCCGCGGCGCCTCGTCGGAAATCCCGGATGCGGCGCTCCGTATTCAGGCCGAAGAAATGAGACTCGCCCTTGAAGCCGCGCCCGAAGCGCGCAACGCCAAAAACAGTATCCGGATCGATCCGGCACGGGATGGTGTTCGCATTCATCTCATGGATACGTCTCAGCGGTCCATGTTCAAAAGCGGCACGGCCGACATGAACACGTATGCCAGGGTCCTGTTGGAAACGATGGTACGAAAGCTGGTGAAATCGCATGCACGGATCGCGATCGAGGGGCACACCGATTCGTCCGGCGGGCAGAGCGACGAGAACTGGCGGCTCTCCGGCGAGCGCGCGCAAGCCGCTCGCAGGGTGCTGGTGGGAGCAGGTCTCAGCAGCGATCGCATCGCGGAGGTTGTGGCAATGGCGGGGTCGCAGCCGATTTATCTCGATCAGCCAGACAGGCCAGAAAATCGGCGGGTGACCATTGTGATACTGGCTGAACGGCCAGCGCTTCCGTCCGACACCAGCTTTAACTACTAGGAAGAAGGCATGGCAGAGTCGAAAATGCACCGGCTTCTGCCGGCCCTTATCGCAATCGGCGGCCTGGCCATCGGTGGTGGCGCGGGAGCCGCAGTCATGTTTGTCGGGGGACAACAGTCTGTCCAAGCCAAGAAGAGCCCGGACGCTGCAACCACCTTCGTCCCAACTGGAAAGATACTGGCACCTTTGGTGTCCGCGGAGGGGCATCTAACGGGATATGTCAGGGCGGATGTGCAGATCAGTGTCGATCATGATCGCGCAGAATGGGTTCAGGCCCGAATGCCGTTGCTTCTCCATGCGATCAATATGCGGACATTTCGCACTCCTTTAGCCAGTGGCCCCGATGGCTTGCTTCCCAATGTCGACGGGCTCCGCAAGGTGGTGGTGGATGCGGCTGGTGAGGCCTTCGGAGCTGGGGTGGTCAAGCAGGTCGCGATTACCCAGGCGAGTCCTGCGTGATGCCGGGAATGGCGTGGCTGTGGGTTTGCGGCGTCGCTGACAACGCCGCTTAGGCGATTTCGACAGCTGCGCGTGAGGGCATGCCTCCTCGTCGGCAGCGGCTTTGGAATGATGTCCCGACCCGGGTTTCCGCACACACGTCTGATCCCGAACGGATTTATCATGTGGCTGTAATATCGCTGATAATTTTCCCATAATAGGGATTGAAGGGGAGTTTAATGGGCCATTATCCGCGTATCCGCGAAATCACGGATTCATTGGGCGCCCAACTCCGCGTGAGCCTTGAGCCGCATCCCGCTTGTGGGGCGATGATCACCCTCCAGAGACTTGACCAATCTCACCGTCCGCGCAGTTTCCTGGATGGACTTGGCGCCGAGGTGCTCTTGGGTTTCATCATGTCAGCCCGGATCGCGTTGCCGGCGTCCATGCCGGATGAGGCGGTCGAAGGGGCTTTTCCGGTGCACATGTGCTTGCAACACCAGCCCAAGGTGGCGATTGCGATCATGCAGCAGTCCAATGGCGGTACGCTGGAAATCCCGGCACCGTTCTGGGATCGGCTTTGTGCCGAACTGATGATCATTATTCCTTTTGCGCGGTTTCTGGCTCTACGTGCGGGCGTCAGAATACAATGATTGGCCGCTTCAGGGCAGATGAGCTGGCCCCTGCCGTCCTTGAGGCAGTGAGGCGACGCTTTGGGGATCATAATGGCTAGTGCCATTTCGCGAGGCTTGGTCGATCGTGCTCCGTTGGTTCTGCCCCGGCCTTCGTCAGACCTCGTAGCAGCCGCGTCGCGCGCCTTGCCCATGGCGAAGATCGTGCTGGCCTGCTTGCAGGAGCAACTCCTGACCGTCGCCTGTGATCACGCGGCAGATTCGCCGCAAATGAGCGTTGCGGTGTGGATCGGCGAGGGCTCCGATCTGAGCATCCGGCAGGTTACGGCCGGTGATTCCCTGGAGGCGGGATTCCGCAGCGCCCTGATCATGCTGCAGGCGGAAATGCTCGATGTTTGTATGCAGCTTCGCCACCGGTGGCCGATGAACGCCAGACCGCCGATTATCGGCGTTGTGACAGATGGAACGGGCCTCGCCATTTCCAGCGGTCATCCATCGGGCTTATCGCCTGAATGGCTGACCGAACATCTCGACGGCCAGTCATTGGCAACGGCAATCATACCATTCGGTCGCGATGGTCCGACAGCGCTCACTGTCGAGCAGGCGTTTGGCGATCTCAGCCGATAAACACGACGGGAACACAGTCGAGCTTCAGGCCTTCAGGCTGCGAGGCGACGGCCGTAGCAGCAGAACCTAGCCGCGGGCCTGCCGGCCTATCGTCACCTTTTGCGGATCTCTGATTGAGCCAAATGGCGCCTGATCGATCGTGCTGGGCACGGCTGTTCTTGCCGGCAGCCGCTGGTCGGAATGAGACGGCACGGGGAGATAGGAAACGCTGTGGTCCGGTATGATAGCCGTCACAGTGCTTGCAACATTGTGCGGAGCGGCAATTGCGGGCAGCAGGCTGACCTGATCGGCCACGGCCGCCTTGTTTTTACCGCGCGGCTTGGTCGCTGCCACTGCCGGACTGTTCATGCTGGCCATCAACGCGAAACGCGGATGGGTGGCAGCAATCTTGGCAAGGCTGGCGCCTGCTGACTTCGTGATCTGGCGAACCCGTTCTTTGGTGATCTCGGTGTCTCTGCCGATTTCGTCGAGAGTATCCCTGTCGAAGATCCGGCGCTCAATGATTTCCCGGTTGCGAGCAATCCGGCTCTCTGCGTCTTCGAAGGTCTCCTCCTGTGCGCCGGCCGTTGAACGGTGGCTCTTGCGCATGGAGCTTCGATACGCCGCACTGCGCAGGACGCCTTCATGGCGGTCGATCAACGCCTCGATAGCTTCGCGGGCAAGATAGGCGGATGCGCCAGCCTCGACCTGATTGAGCGCCGCTTCGTCCACCAAAGTATCAGCCAGTGAAACATCGGTTCCGTCGGCCATGCGATATGTGGAATCCAGCGCGATGGTGACCGCGCCAACCTTGCGCGAGGCAGGACGTGTATCCAAAAACAGGCGAAAGCGCAGTGCCTGAAATTCGGCCTTGATCGGCCAATTCACGTAGGTGGTGAACAGCGCCACTTCGGGATCATAGCTGTCGATCGCCTTGCAGACGGCCAAGGCGGCAACCTGTTCGGCATCGTCCGCATGATTCAACAGCCCATATGTGCGTGTGAAATAGCGGATACGGGGTGCAAGAATGTCCATTATCCCCATGAAGGCGCGATCGCGAGCCCGGCGCGCCTTATTGGTCGAATGACCATTCGCGTCCGGCCCATTTTCCCGCGCTTCAATCACGAGGCGCTCAAGGTTCACCGATTTCTTGTTCATCAACAGCCCCCACTGTTTTTGCCGATCGTTGAATCGAACGGCGACCCTTGGGAACAGAAATATCGGTCAATAGTTAAGGGAAAGTTCCAGGAAAAATATAGAAATAGTTGATGACATGTTCACGTTCTATTGGCCTTGTAACGAGGCCTGGAGCAACGCATTTTCACGGGTCATCTGATCGGGATGTCGCGATTTGTGCTCATGAATGCGGACCGTCCCTTGGATATAATCGGGGCCCTCCTGACGGCGGCGGGGGCATCAGCCAGTCCCGAAGCTCCTGACGAGTGAGCCGGCAACAAGCGCCCAGCCGTCGACCAGCACGAAAAATATAATCTTCATCGGCAGCGAGATCATGCTGGGCGGAAGCATCATCATGCCCATTGCCATGAGCACGGCAGCGACTGCCAGATCGATGATAAGTAACGGCAAAAGCAAAAGAAACCCAATTTCGAAGGCGCGGCGAAGTTCGGAAATCATGAACGCCGGAACCAGGGTCTTCAGTGGCATCGGCTCGTTCGCCCTCGGTTTCTCTCGCGACAGTTCGATAAAAAGCCGAAGATCGGCTTCGCGAACATGCCGTTGCATGAAGGTACGGAACGGAGCCGCTGTCCGGGCGAAGGCCTGCTGCTCGGTCAACGCGCCTTTGGTATATGGATCAATTCCCTGATTCCACGCTGCGGTCATCGTCGGCCCCATGACAAAAAACGAAAGGAACAGGGCCAGGCTGATGATCACAGGGTTCGGCGGCACGCCTGGCGCGCCGATGCCGGTCCGCAGCAGCGAAAGCGCGACGACGATCCTGGTAAAGGACGTTACCGCCATCAGTATCCCCGGCGCGAGGCTGAGGACGGTCAGCAGAAGCACCATCTGAATGGCGCGGCCCGACACGGACCCTTCGCCCAGATTCACGGAAATCGACGGCGCCGCGACAGCTGCGGCAGGCACCAGGAGCAGGGCAAGCACGGCAAGCAGGGCGCCAACACGCAATTCAATCCGCATGCTGCGTGCTCCCAAGGTTCGCCTCAACAACGGTCGCATGATTTGGTCCGATCAGCAGCAGATGCTCGACATCGTCACGGCGGATGAGCAGCAATTGCCGTTGGGCATCCACAGGCAGCCGGCTAATGACTGATAAGCGCTGCTTTTCCGAGCCGGGGCGCATCATGTTCGGCAATCGAATATTGAACCGCCGTACGGCCCAGGCAGCGGTGATGAGAAGGCCGAGGGTGGCAGCAAGCGCACCGATCGCGCGAAGATATGCGAGAGCTTCCACGCCTAGGACGTCCGCTTTGCAACGTCGGAAATCGAGATCGAGAGCTTGTCGCCATCGACAAGGATCTCTCCGCTGGCCACAAGCTCATCGTTCACAAAAATCAACGCTGGATCATTGTCTCCGGAATCGAGCGGGATGACCGCGCCGCGCCCCATGCGGAGCAGATGCCGAATGGGCACGCGAGCGGAGCCCAGCACAACCGAAATCTCGACTTCGATGGCTTCTATGACAGACATATGTGGGTCCCCAAATGATGTGACAGGCAGATGCCCGACGGTCGCTTTCCCAACTCGGCAACTTCTTCCTATATAGGATGCATATAGACGGATGGCGCTCGCCCTCAGGAATGGAACGAAATTCGATGGATCTGAAGTCAGCCATGAAAGTGTCCACCTCCGGGTTGCAGGCGCAAGCGCTCCGGATGCGGGTTATTGCTGAAAATCTGGCGAACCAGGATTCGGTCTCCGCAACCGCGGGCGGCGAGCCGTATCGACGGCGTGTGGCCGCCTTCAAGCCTGAAGTGGATCGGGAAACCGGCGCCGTGAGCGTGAAGGTGGATCGGATCACTGGTGATCAATCCGCCTTTGGGCGCGTGTACCGGCCGGGCAGTCCGGGAGCGGACGCCAAGGGCTATGTTCTGACGGCCAACGTTAACGGGGTGATCGAGAGCGCCGACATGAAAGCGGCGCAGCGGGCATATGAAGCGAATGTCAGCGCGATCGAGGCTGCGCGCTCGCTGACGATGCGGACACTCGATCTTCTGAAATAAATCCAGCTTAGAATTCGGAGATTAATGATGTCGATCAGTGCCTTAGATGCAGCGACTGCCTATGGGCGCGCTGCCATCCAGCCAAAGCTCGATGACGCTCGCGCTGTTTCATCACAATCTGGTGCAGCGGCGCCGGGGTTTGGCGATATCGTCGAGAAGATGGTGACGGATACGGCGAGCTCGCTACGGGCCGCTGAGGAGGCCGGGGCGCGGCAAGTGGCGGGCAAGGGCGACCTTGTCGATACCGTTACCGCGATTGGTGCAGCCGAGGTTGCGCTCGACACCGTCGTGGCGGTCCGTGACCGGGTGGTCAACGCCTACACCGAAATCATGCGCATGCAGATCTGAGCCGTGACGGCCGCCGACGGGATGGAATTATCGCAGGCGGCGCTCGTCCTCCTGCTGACGATCGCCGGGCCGATGCTTTTGGCTTCTTTGATCGTTGGCGTAGCGATCGGCCTCGCTCAGGCTTTAACGCAGGTCCAGGAAGCGACGCTGACGTTCGTTCCGAAACTGTTGATCCTGAGCGTCGTCATGCTGCTGTGCTTGCCGATGATCGGCCATGCGTTGTCTGCCTTCATGGAGCAGATATCCGAACGCATCGTGTCAGGCTGACCGATGGTCGACGGATTTCCTGCGGATGCAACCAGCTTTCTCATTCTCTTCGCGCGCCTTGGGGCGATGCTGATGCTGCTGCCCGCATTTTCCGACGAGAGCGTGTCGCCGCGCATCCGCCTGTTGCTGGCATTGGGTCTGACAGCCGGATTGTGGGGGCTGCTCAGCCCGCAGGTGACCGGCGCGACGGCCAATCCGGCTGCGCTTCCGGGGATCATCATCGCGGAAACGATGATCGGCCTGATGATGGGCATGATTATCCGCATGCTCTTTCAGGCCGCCGCGATGGCAGGATCGATCATCAGCCTTCAGGTTGGTTTGTCGTCAGCTTTGGTGTTCGATCCCTCGCAGGGTGGCCAGGCGGCGCTGATATCGCGCTTCATGAACGTTGCCGCTGTGGTGACGTGCATGGCCCTTGGTGTGCATCATCTCTGGCTCCAGTCGATGATGGGATCCTATGCGCTGTTTCCGATAGGCGGCATGCCGCCCTGGGGTGACTTTGCGCAGCTCGGCGTCATGGCCGCCGGAAAGGCGATGAGCCTCGCACTCAGCCTGGCTGCGCCGCTTGTCGTCTATGGTATCGTCTTCAACGTCGGGCTCGGTCTGATCGCCCGGCTTACGTCTGCCATTCAGATCTTTTTTATCGCGCAACCGCTGAACCTGCTTCTGGGGCTTGGTTTTTTCGCTGTCATGATTGGGGCGATACTTACCGCGTTTGCTGCGGCGATGGCGGAACTCGCCCAGACGACCTGGATTTAGCTCCATGGCCGAGCAGCCCGAGGCAGATCAGAAAACGCATGAGCCAACCGAGAAGAAGCTCAGGGATGCCCGGGAAAAGGGCGATGTAGCTTATGCACCCGAGGTTCGCCATGCGGTGATGTTCGGCGCAATGCTGGTCATTCTGGGTGGCCTTGGCGCAACTGCATTCGCACGCATTGCCAAACTTCTCACACGGTTTTGGGGCAATGCCGGAGATATGTCCCTCAATCCCGCAACCGCGCAGGGATTGATCAGCGGGACGGCAGCCGAGACCGTGATGGCGCTGGGGCCGATCCTGGCTGTTGCGATGGGCTGCGCCTTGTTGGGTGCTGTCGCCCAGGGGCGCCCGACGATTTCCTGGACGCGGGTGAAACCAAAATTTTCGAAACTTTCGCCGATATCCGGGCTGTCGCGCTTGTTCGGGGCGCGTGCCCTGGTTGAGTTTGCGAAAACGCTGGCAAAGTTCGCTGCGGTCGGAACCGCGGCATTCATGATCGCATGGCCGAGCGCGGTTGGTCTTGATCAACTGGTCAATTCGGATCCGATGGCGATCGGTGTCGTGACCTGGACCATCGTGATGGCTATGGTGAAAGCGGTCGCGCTCCTTGTCGGTGCGCTCGCCTTGTTTGACATCCTCTATCAGCGTTTCTCGTTCAACAAGCGCATGCGGATGTCCCGCCAGGAAGTGCGGGACGAGATCAAGGACAGCGAAGGCGATCCGCATATCAAGGCCAAGATCCGTGCGATCCGTGCCGAGCGCGCGCGGCGGCGGATGATGGCGGCTGTTCCGACCGCCAGCGTGGTTATTACCAATCCGACTCATTTCGCGGTGGCGCTGAAATATGAGCACAATGTAACGGGCCCGCCGGTGGTGGTGGCAAAGGGTGTCGACGCGGTTGCGTTCAAGATCCGTGAGGTTGCAACTGCCGCCGGTGTCCCGATTGTTGAGAACCCGCCGCTGGCACGCGCGCTCCATGCCTCCGTGGAACTCGATCATCCAATTCCCGCGGAGCATTATGTGGCCGTCGCCCAGATCATCGGCTTCGTCATGAAGCTGGCACGGCAGCGATCTGTCTGAGCCAGTGACTCGTCGTACGTCACATCAGGCAGGTCCAGCCGGCGATGCGGCTTTCGGAGCCCTGGATCGTGCATTTCATCCTATAATTCAGTAACGGTTCTGTCGCCGTTTAAGGACATTATGCCAATATTTCGCTATCTGTTCGTGACGATGATTTTCGGAGTAGCCGCGCACGTGGCAGCGCCGGTGCATGCTGCGCCACGGATCAAGGATATTGTCGATATCGAGAATGTTCGGTCGAACCAGCTCGTGGGTTATGGCTTGGTCGTCGGTCTTGCCGGCACGGGCGACCGGATCCGGAATGCGCCGTTCACCGAGGAAACGCTGCAAGCCATGCTGGAGCGCATGGGCGTCAACATCCGCGGGTCAGAGATGCGGACGCAGAATGTGGCGGCGGTGTCGGTCGTAGCAACGCTGCCGCCCTTCGCGCGGAACGGATCGCAGATCGATGTCCAGGTGGCGGCGATCGGCGACGCCACCAGCCTCCAGGGCGGCACTCTGCTGATCACGCCGCTGCGTGCGCTAGATGGCGAAATCTATGCCGTGGCGCAGGGGCCAGTCGCCCTCTCGGGCTTTCAGGCCAGGGGGGCGGCTGGCAGCATCAGTCGTGGCGTTTCGACATCGGCGCGCATTGCTGGCGGCGCGATTGTCGAGCGGGAAGTTCCATTCCGCTTCAACTCCGCGCGCAGCGTGAAGCTGGCGTTGAAGAATCCTGACTTTACGACCGCACGACGGATTGCTCAGGCGGTCAACCGCGAAGTGCCAGGCGCAGCGGAAGTGTTGGATCCATCCACTGTCGAGATCACGCAGCTGGCGTCGGCCGACGGCTCGATCGTCGATCTGATCTCTCGGGTGGAAAACTTGCCCGTCACGGTCGACCAGCCGGCTCGTATCGTCATCAATGAATCCTCCGGAACCGTCGTGATGGGTGCCGATGTTCGCGTCAGCACTGTCGCCATTGCCCAGGGCGGACTGACGATCAGCATATCCGAAACCCCGCAAGTCTCCCAGCCGGCGCCATTCGGACGAGGCGAGTCCGTCGTTGTGCCGCGCACGGAGATCAGCATCGATGACGGGCAGGGGCGTTCACTGGGCGTGCTGGATGGCGGTGCTTCGCTCCGTTCGCTCGTATCCGGCCTCAATGCGTTCGGTGTCAGCCCCCGTGATCTGATCACGATCCTTCAGGCCCTGAAGATCGCTGGTGCATTGCAGGCCGAAATCGAGGTTCAATGATGTCTGATTTGCCTGCACTTGCACCCGTGACCGCACCTTCGGCAGCCAACATCCCGGTCAGGCCGACAGGAAACGGCAAGACCCCGGCCGAAACCGCCGAGGCGTTCGAGGCGGTGTTCATCGGCCAGATCACGTCGCTGATGATGGCGACGGCAGGAACCGGCGGCGAGTTTTCCGGTGGCAGCGCCGAGGAGATGTACCGCGGCATGCTGGCCGAACGAATTGGCGACGCAATTGCCAAGAGGGGTGGGATAGGACTGGCGCCAGCAGTGGCCGACCAGATCATCAAGATGCAGGGAGGCAATAATGGCAACTGAGTCGGATATGCTTGAATTGATCGAGTCACTGACCCTCGTCATCCAGGAAGAGACCGATCGACTTGAGGCGGGCGAACGTGCCTCCGATCTGGCTGCGCTGGCTGCTGCCAAAGCGCGTCTTGTCAGCTCGCTGGAAGTGATGAGTGCCCGCGCCGAACGCAAGCATCCCGAGTGGATTGAGCAGCTTGGTGACGAGGCGCGGCAGAAGCTGGCTGATACGTTCAGCACGCTCAAAGACGTGTCGCTGCGGAACGCATATGTGCTGGAGCGGCAGATATCGCTGTCGCAGGAAATGATGGATGCGGTCGCCGCCGAGCTTCGGCGCCTGACCGGCAAGAGCATTTCGACCTATGACGAGCTGGGCGAACTGGGCCGGACGGAAATACCGGCACCGATCTCGATCAACACCCAATTCTAGAGCGTATCCCGCTAGAGCCTATTTCCGATTTGGCGGATGGCCCTCAGCCATCCGAAGGATCTTTCTTACGGCGCGCGTGCTCCGAAGCCGCCAAGAGAGACTCTCGAGGAGAGCGCAAGGCCGCCGCTGGACTACAGTCCGAAGTAGATCGATAATTCTCGACCGACGGCTTCTGCGGAGCTTACTGCCCGCCCTTGCCCAGCGCGGTCTTCAGTAACCCCATATTCTTGCGATAGAGCCCAGAGAGCGTCGCGTAATCTGATTGGATCGCGCTCATTTTGAGTGCCTGATCCTCCAGCGTGACGTTGTTGCCGTCGGGCTTGGTTTCCGTGACATCTGGATCAGCGATAGTGGCCGGACCGTGCTGGCCCTGGGCCCCTAATGCCGCCATTCGATCGGAGAGCCGGACCTGAGGGCGGACGACGCCAGGCTTGCCTTGTTTCTCCATTCCATCGACCAATGCCGAGAAATCCGGGGCCGCGACGTCGCGTGATTTGAACCCGGGCGTATCGCTGTTGGCGATGTTCTGGGAGATGACCCGCTGGCGAGCATTCAGGTGCCGCATCGCGGTGGCAATGCCGTCAATGAGTGGTGTTGGACTGCGAGCCATGAAGCTATTCCTAGGCTCCGGAGAGGCGACGCAACGCGTCCTGGTAGCGCGAGAGCTGCCCTGACAGGTAAGGCGATACGGCGCCGGATTGACCCTTCATTCCGTTGACCAGATTGGCCTTGCTGTCATCCCAGTACAGCGATCGATAGGCGGTCTGAATCATTGAAACCGCTCCCTCCAGCCGTTTCGCCGAGTATGCGGCACTTTTTCCATCGGCGAGGCTCAGGGCGTCGGACAGATTAAGCGCAAAAGAGCCGCCAGGCGTAACCTTCGGTAGGTTTCTTCCGGTAACGATTGGCGCGGCCGAGATACGTGTCGCCTTTAGGCCAAGCTTCGATAGCGCATCGGACCCGGCTGGTCCCGACAGAAACTCAATCGTGGTTCCGGCCTTGGCGTCGATCCGCAAAGATCTGGTGTTGTCGCTGGACGGCGTCGTCACCGTCGCCATTTTGCCGGCCAGCGTGCGTACTCGCGCAGCCAGTGTCGACATGGTGTCGTCGGCCTGGATCACGATCTTCTTCGCTTCACCGCCGTTGATCCGGAAGCTGAACTGATCACCCGCCCGCAGGCTTGTCTGGGCAATCAGTTTGGTCGAATCGACAGGGGTGAGAGTTCCACGGTGGAGGCCTATTGCCCCCATCAAGCCGGAACCCCGCGGCGCCGCAGCGATGCTGACCGCGCCCGTCTGTGCGGCGTAATAGCCAAATTGCTGCACCGAAGCGGTGGCGCCGGTTGCGGTGTCAATTCGTGCGATAAAGCCGTCGGTGGGCCCGCGACGTGTACCTGCGAGATCGCCCGTGGTTCTTCCGCCAGCGTAGAGATTGCCCCCCATGTAGGTGAGGCTGTCCACCCTGTCGGTCGCCGCGGTCCCCAGATAGGTGAGACGCTGCACGGCAAGATTTGAATCGAGCTGCATGACGAAGCCATCAAGGCCGCCTGAATGAGCATTGGCGGCTGGGCCCGAAAGCGCAGCGCTGGTAGCGCCTCCAACCGCGATCGATCCGGTGCTGGAGACTGCCAGAGAGCTGGCCGTCGCCTGCCCAAGGTCGACCTGGCTGAGCGTGGCGAGCGACTGGCCGTCAATTTTGTGCAGGGTTGCCGAACCGTTCTCATTGGTCAGCGCCAGAACAGCGCCCGTTCCGTCGACCGCCAGCGCGGTCAAGCCGTCCTTGCCAACCCCGCCGATGACGCGGCGGTCCTGGACGACGCCGGCGGCGTCAATTCGCGCCAGAAATGCGTCGCCGTCCTGGCTGGATGTGCTCCCGCCGACATAGATCGAGCCGTCCGGCCCGACCGTGACGGCACTCGCGCGTTCGTTTCCGGTCATTGCCAGGCTGACTGCAAACTTTTCATCACCGGTCGTGTCAAAGCGGGCGACCAGTATGTCGCTGTCCATGCCGCTGCTCGCTCCGAACGCGCCTTCAACGGTTCCGGCCACGATGATGTCGCCATTGCTCGCGATCGACACGGCTGCACCTTCGGCCGAACCGATGGCGCCCATGGTGCGCTGCCAGACGACGCGACCTTCGCTGTCGAGCTTGGTCAGGAACAGGTCGTCACTACCATCGGAGCGATTGGTCCCGAGGTCACCGATGCTGGTGCCAACAACGTAGGAAAAGCCCTCAGCATCGGTGGCGACGGCTTTGGTATCAAGGCTGGCGGTGATCGGGGCCGGCGCGGTTGCACCTGTTTGAGTGGGGGCCAGCAACTGGGCCTGTTCTGTTGCCAGACGATTTGTCGCCGTAATTGTGCCAAGCGTTTTTTGGGTGAGGCCGCTGACCGGATCATCGAAGCGGAGCATCCGCGTTGCGGTGGGAGCATCCATCGTCGTCAGGCCACTGGCGATGATGAGACTGTCTTTGGCGGTCTGGTCGTCGATCGCCACTTGCTCGCCGCTGGGGATATTCGCTGTCAGGCCCCATTTTCCGTCCGCGTTGCGCGTGACCTCGAAATTGGCGCTGTAACGCGGCACCTGGTTGCCGTTCGCATCGAGGATCGGCATTCCGTCGGCGCCAAGCTTCGGGAAAGAAGCGATGGCCGCATTGATTGCGCCCGAAATGCCGTCGAGGGTTCGTGGACTCTGGACAGTCGACAGGTCGACGAAAATTGTATCGGTCACACCAAATTTGGTGAGGTGGATAGCTAGGGTCTCTGTTCCGACGACGCCCACGAGGAGGTCTCCGCGTGCAGCAGCGATGGCTGCGCCCTGAAGCACTTCGTTGGCCTCCGAGACGACTTTTATGCTTTCGGCGCGAGGCGTCGGTGTTTCGAATGCCAGGTTGAGCTTGTCGGTGGGCGCTTGCGCCAGAAAATTTCGAACTTCAGCGAGCCCGGCCGTGAAGCGTTTGTTAAGCGCTGTCCGTTCAGTATCCGATATCGTCGTCTTGGCGGCACTTTCGGAAAGCAAACGCAGCTTGTCGAGGGCTTTGTATACAGTGAATGCAGTCTGGACATCTGGTGGAAGTGAACTGCCCGGCGCGGGTTTGTCGATCAGTAAGCGCGATGCCTTGATTGCCTGGATCTGCGACGAGATCGGCAGGCTGGTGGCTGTTTCCTTCCAGGGTGGGGTGGTCGGGACGGTCGTGAATCCAGCTTTCGCGATCCGGACCGCAAGGGAATCAGTCTGCCCCGATGTCGAGAAATAGTCTGACATCAGGTTTGTGCCCGTCAGGAGTGACAAACCGACTACATTGCTGATGCTTAGTGCCATTATTGCCCTCCCTTCCAGTCGTCACATTCCTATAACTAACCTATAATATAGCTGAGTCGATCAAAAATTTCCAGTCAAACATCACTCGCGACGAGATTGCCAACGATGCAAGCACCGATATTTGCCGAACCGCTTGAGCTGAACCGTATGTCCGGGTTGCACCGGGCTGCCTCGCTGATGCTCGCGCTTGGTCGTGACTACGGTGGAGCGATCTGGAGCCTTCTGTCGGAGGAGGAAGTCCGGGAACTTTCCACGGCGATGACCGTGCTCGGCCGTGTCCCAGCACCGGTGGTCGAATATCTTCTCGTCCAGTTCTCCGGAGAAGTGTCGAGCATGACCAACCTCCATGGATCGTTCGAATCCACGGAGAGGCTGCTCTTGTCCGTCATGCCGGACAACAAGGCCAAGGAGATCATGGAGGACATTCGCGGGCCCTCCGGGCGGACGATGTGGGACAAGCTGTCGAACGTCAACGAAGCCGTCTTGGCGGCCTATCTGAAGAATGAGTATCCGCAGACCGTTGCCGTAATTCTGCACAAGCTGCGGCCAGACCATGCGGCCCGCGTCCTATCGGAACTTCCCTCTGAGTTTTCGATCGACGTCATCATGCGCATGCTCCGCATGGACACCGTCCAGAAGGAAGTGCTTGAGCAAGTCGCGCAGACCTTGAAGAGCGAATTCATCTCGAACCTCTCACGGACGCAGAAACGCGATCCGCATGAATTGATGGCCGAAGTCTTCAACGCGCTGGACCGATCGACCGAAGAGAAGCTTTTGCAGGAGCTTGACGAACGCTCGCCCGAAGCGGCCGAACGCATTCGTGCGCTGATGTTCACGTTTGAGGATCTTGCCGGTCTTATTCCGGCCGCGATCCAGTCAATCATCCGCAAGGCCGACAAGCGCTCACTGGGACTCGCGCTCAAGGGCGCGACGGAGGAAACCAAGGAGCTCTTCTACAGCTGTATGACCGAACGCGCATCCAAGATGCTGCGGGAGGACATGGCTGGGATGGGCCCAGTGCGGCTTCGAGAGGTGGAAGACGCCCAGACGGCGCTCGTTCGTCTAGCCAAGGAACTGGCCGATGCCGGTGAAATTCTGCTGGTCGACCCCAAATCCGACGACGCTCTAGTTTATTAAACGGAGTCATCCATTGCTACACGCACAACCCTATCAGTTCGATCGCTTCTTCGAAGCGTCCAAGCCCCTGCACGATACGCTTGTAACGCGGAATCTCTCGGACGAGGTTCTTCGGCTCAGCGCGGAGATCGCTTGTCTCAAGGCCGATCGCGACGAGGCCGCGGCGGTGGCGCGTGCAGAGGGTTATGAAGCCGCACTTGCGACGGCCAGGGCCGAGAGGGACGCGGCCCTCTTGTCAGCTACGGATATGCTTCAGGCATCGATCGAACGCATCAACGAACAGTTGGAGACCATCACTGCAGCGATGAAGCGGGATGCCACCGAGGTTGCAATCATTGCCGCCGATGTGCTTGCCGGTTTCGCGATTGACCGGGAACCCATCCGCGCGCTTGGTGAGGCCCTCGATCGTGCGCTCGACCAGATCGGCGGCGATCGCAGGCTTGTCGTTCGGGTGCACCCCGACTTTGCCCAGAACATCAGAGATCTGGTGGCGGCGCGTGAGCAGTCCGAACAACGGGAGCTTCAAATCGTCGTTATTCCGACGCCGGAACTGCCGTTGAACGATGGCGCCATAGAATGGGCAGAGGGTGGCCTGATCGTCGATGCAGCGGCGCGGCGCAGCACGGTCATGCGCGAGCTTGATCCCTTGCTCACCGCCTGACGCATATTCGCTTCGACGCCACCCGGCAATTGTTACCGGTTTATCTAAAACCATCCTATAATACGTTTAAATGGGACGTCCGGTCCTGACCATTTAGACGAGGTTCCCCTTGGACGATCTCCGTAATTTTGCCTCTCAACTCGGCCTTCGTCGTCTTGCCCTGATGGGAGGCGTGGCGCTCGCTACCTTGCTGGGTATCGGCTACCTGGCATGGGGCACATCGCCCACAATGGGCTATCTATACAGCGATCTGGATCCCCAGTCGGCGCAAGCGATCACCGAGAAACTCAACAGCCAGGGCATTCCGTTCCAGCTTTCAGCAGACGGAACCGCAGTCATGGCGCCGGTGGACAAATTACCCGAACTGAGAATGAGCCTTGCTTCTGAGCAGCTTGGCGGAAAGATCGGCTATGAAGTCCTCGACGCCGAGCAGCCCTTTGGTGTTTCCGCCTCACGCGCCCGGATGACCGAGACGCGGGCCATTGAAGGTGAATTGGCAAAATCGATAGAAAGCCTGCAGGCAGTCTCCAAGGCGCGCGTGCATATCGTGATGCCGGAGAGGGCCTTGTTCGCCACCGGCTCACGGCCGGCATCGGCTGCCGTCAGTCTGACGACGCGAGGTCCTCTGAAGGCGGAAGCCGTGGAGGCCATTCGCAACCTGGTGGCGTCGTCCATCCCTGATCTGTCTCCAGACAAAGTGTCGGTTGTCGATCAGCGCGGGACGTTGCTGGCCCGTGCCGGGGACGGCCTGATGGGCAGCAACGCCTGGCTTGAGGAGAGGCAGGCATCGATCGAAGAACGGCTGCGTCAGGAAGTGGAGACGATGCTGGAGCCGATCGTCGGCGCCGGCCGTGTTCGCGCCGAGGTGTCGGCTGTCATCGACCGGGACGACACCAAGGAGGAAGCGGAGATCTTCGATCCCGACAAACAAGTCATCTCGCATCAGACTTCGGTTGAGAATTCAGGTCAGAACGATGAAGCGACGGCCGGGCCGCAAAGTGTGTCCGTGGCGTCGCAGCTTCCCGAAAACCAGGGCCAACAGGCAGGCATGCCCGGTGACAGCCGGAAGTCCATGAACAAGGAGGCGTCTGAGGAGACGGCTTACGACAACAGCCGGACGCGTAAAACCGTGGTGCGTCCGCCAGGCACGCTTCGACGGCTGACGGTCTCGGTGATGATCGACGGCGGGAGCGAAAACAAAATCACCGACGCCCAGATCCCGAGATTGAAGCGACTGGTTGAGAATGCCGTCGGGTTCGATTCAGATCGTGGTGACAGTGTCGTTGTTGAGCGGATGAATTTCGTTGAGGTCGAAACCGGTGCGGACGGATGGGATGGCCTGCCGTTCGGGATTACGGCCTCGGCAATCTTCGACGTCATCAAGCTGCTGATTCTAGGCGTTCTCGGCCTTCTGGCCCTTCGCATGTTTCGCCGGAGGATGGGTGATGGCCCGGTCCTGACAGAACGGCGACTTCTGGCGGGATCGCCGGGTGGATCCGAAGTGGACAGGCTGGCGACGGCTGGCGACGAACAGGCAATCCGGCAGATCGAGGCTATGCGCGCTGGTGGTAATTCTCCTGATATCGAGCAGGAAATTGCGCGCGCGCAGGTTGATGGCCGCATGAAAGTCAACGCGCTCGAACGTGTGGGCGATGTGATCACCACCAGCCCGGCCGAGGCGGCGGCGGTTATTCGCCAGTGGATGCAGACATGAGGGAGATGATCGTGGACGGAACCCAAGACGAAGCCTCGAGCCTGACGCTCTCTGAATTCGGCGATGGTCAGCGGCTGACACCGCCTATTGACCAGAAAGCCGAGCGGACACGCGAGGAAACGGCACATGCTGCGACCTGCCAGGACATGGAAGCGATCTACAATGTCCAGGTGAAGGTTCAGGCGATCCTGGGTCGCGCCAGGCTGGAGGTCGGTGAGTTGCTTCGTCTCAGACCCGGCGACATCGTGCCGCTCGACCGGCGCGTCGGAGAGGCGATCGACATATTCGTCAACAACCGACAAGTGGCACGCGGCGAGGTTGTCCTAATCGACAATGGCCTTGGCGTCACCATGACGGAAATCGTCAAGCAGGACCGCTGAAAGGTGCCGCGTTCAACATCATCGGTGCGGCTGCTGATGGTCGGCGTTTCCGATAACGAGACCCAGATTGCCATCGATATGATTCGTGGTTTTGGGCTCAGCATACAGCGGGCTGACGATATCGCTGCAGCGCTGGAGCTGCTGCGGTCAGTCAACTTCGATCTGGTGATGATCGACATTGGCATCGATGCCAGCGAATTTGCGGCACAACTCCGTGAAGAGCGGATGGCCGTACCGATCCTGACATGTGGGCAGGATGCTGCCGCTGCAGATTCGGTCGCCAGGATCGGCGCTGGAACTCGAGGCTATGTCCCGCTGCCGCCGGAACCTGACCGGATCGCGGGCGTGATCCTGGCGTTGTGCGAGGAGTACCGCTTGTTCGCGGCGGCCAGTCCACCTAGCCGTCGGATGGCAAGCGTTGACTGTGGCGGCCAGACAGGGGTCGAAAGTTCAGCCACCAAGGACTGTACCCGTGCGATGGTTGGCCGAACCGTCGCCGCAGTTGAGCGCGATCTGATCCTTGCAACCCTGCAGCATTGTCACGGCAATCGCACCCATGCCGCGGACATCCTGGGAATTTCGATCCGCACCATGCGCAACAAATTGAGGACGCTGACCGCTGCGGGCATTTTTGTGCCCATCGGTGGAAGACTCGCGCAGCAGCGGGAGGCCGAGCGCTGATGCCGCAAAAACTGTTGGAGATCCTGAACCGGCTCCACATGGGCCGCGATGTCGGCCTGGCGTTCGGTGTCATCGCGATCATCGCGATGCTGATCCTGCCAATGCCGGGATGGTTGCTGGATTTCGGCCTGGCGCTGTCGATCACGGTATCGGTCATGATCCTGATGACGGCGCTGTTCATCGAAAAGCCGCTTCAGCTTTCGGCTTTTCCGACGATCCTTCTGATCGCAACGATGCTGCGTCTCGGCTTGAATCTAGCCTCTACCCGCTTGATCCTCGCCCATGGCCATGAAGGCTCGCATGCCGCCGGCGGCGTCATTGAGGCGTTCGGGACATTCCTGATGGGTGGCGAGACCGTCATCGGGCTCACCATCTTCATGATTCTCGTTGTGATCAATTTCGTCGTCATAACCAAAGGCGCCGGCCGGATTGCTGAAGTCGCCGCGCGCTTCAGTCTTGATGCCATGCCCGGCAAGCAGATGGCTATCGATGCGGATCTCTCCGCTGGAATGATTTCCGAGGCGGATGCGCGGGCTCGCCGCAGCGAGATCGAAGCCGAGAGCGGTTTCTACGGTGCGATGGATGGCGCCTCCAAATTCGTCAAAGGCGATGCGGTCGCCGGCCTGCTCATCACAGGCATAAACATTGTCATCGGCTTGATCGTGGGTGTCGCTATCCACGGCGTTGATTTTGGCACAGCCTTCAAGACCTATACGCTTCTGACCGTAGGTGACGGCCTTGTCAGCCAGATTCCGGCGCTGATCATTTCGATCGCCGCAGGCCTTCTGGTGTCGAAGGGCGGTGTGACCGGCGTCATGAGCTCGGCGCTGGGCGATCAGCTTGGACGTTTCCCCAAAGCGTTCGCGATGGCAGCCGGTCTGATGGGCTTGCTGGGATTGATGCCCGGGCTTCCATTTCTGCCATTTGCAGGATTTTCCGGACTATGTGGCTATCTCGCTTGGACGTTGAGCCGCCGCGCGGAGCAGCTTGAAGCGCTGGAAAAGACGAAGCAAGCAGCCGAGGAGGGGCTCGCAGCCAGGGCAGAGGAATCGATTTCCAGAGTGCTGGCGATCGATGCGGTCCGGATCGAGATCGGCTATGCGCTGCTGCCGCTGACAAGCGAAGCGAATGTCGAGCCTAGGCTGGATGATCAGGTGCGCGCGTTGCGGAGGCAGATGGCCGTTGATTTCGGCTTTGTCCTGCCTGCCGTTCGCATCATCGATAATATGGCGCTGAAGCCCAATGAATATGCGGTATTCATCAAGGAAACCGAAGCGGCGCGGGGCGAGATAAGGCTTGATAAGCTACTGGTCATCCATCCCGAGGGAGCCAGCTACGGCGTTCCCGGGGAGGAAACCCGCGAGCCGGTCTTTGGTTTGCCCGCGCTGTGGATTGATCGCGAATTGCGCGACGAAGCCAGTTTCCGCGGGCTCACCGTTGTCGATTGCGGTGCGGTCATCACCACGCATCTCACCGAAATCGTCAAAGAGAATATCGCGGATCTGTTGTCCTATACCGAAACCCAGAAGCTTTTGTCGGAAGTCCACAAGGACGCAGAAAAGCTGGTCGCGGATATTGTGCCAACGAAAATCTCGGTTTCGGCAATCCAGCGTATTTTGCAGAATTTGCTGTCGGAGGGAGTGTCGATCCGCGACTTGCCGACGATCCTCGAGGGCGTGGCGGAGATTGTCGGGTCAACCCAGAACCTCACTCTCATCACCGAGCACGTCCGCGGCAGGTTGGCCCGTCAGATTTCAACGGCTCAATCACGCGACGGGGCCATACCCATTCTGACTCTTTCACCGGACTGGGATAGCCAGTTTGCCGAGAGCATCATCGGGCAAGGCGATGACCGTCAGCTGGCGATGGCGCCCTCGATGCTGCAGGCCTTCATTGCATCAGTGCGTGAAACTTACGACAAGCTTGCGGCGCAGGGCGAAGTTCCGTGCCTTCTCACCAGCCCATCGATCAGGCCGTTCGTCCGCTCAATCATCGAGCGGATCCGTCCCGCAACGGTCGTGCTGTCGCAGAATGAAATTCATGCGCGTGCGCGGATCAGGGCGTTGGGGTCGATTGCCTATCACGCATAGGCGGCCGCCGCTCTTATCCATAACTCATCCTATAATAGAATTATATTCCATCGGCCCAAAGGATATGCGGCTTGATTGACGTGTCCGCTTTAATGTCTGTCGTGCAACCAGCCGCCGCTCGCGCCGCTGATAATGTCGGGCTTGGCAACGGGGCCGACTTTGCCGCGACGCTGGATATAATGGCAGGCAATGAGCAGGGCCTTGCGGTCGTCTCAAACGCAGCGCTGGTCGAAGACGTAATTTCCGCGGATCTGTCGGTCGGAGCCATGCCAGGTCCCGAAGCACAAAGTTTCGTGGCCTTGACGCAGGCCCTGGCCCCTGCCGCAGCCCCGGCTCCGCAAAGTGCAATTTCACAGAAGCTTCCAGGCGAAGCTGAAATATCCGCTGCCAACGACGTGGATGTGGAGCCCGCGCCGGCTGGAATGCCGTCGATCGCCGAGGCTGCGGATCTGCCGCAGGTGCAGCAAGCCGATGAAACCGATGCGTCGGGTCCAGAACGGATATCAACTCCGGCGTCCGTGCAGGGTGAGAGCGTCGGAGCCAAGAAGGCTGGCTTAGAAGCGACGCAAGGTGCTGTTCACGCAGATGCCTCTACAGCCCCGGCAGCGATCCCAGTCAAACTTCAGGCATCCGCACAGCCGCTGCGGACGGAGCCACACAAGAAACTGGCGGCTTCGACTGTGGTCGACAAGGTGGCTGTGTCGGCAGGGAAGCGCGCGCGCGCGGATATCGAGGGCAGCGAGGCTCCCTTGGATGAGCAGCGAACTGAGGTGCCAGTTGTGGCTGCCCCGGTTTTCCATGGCGATAAAACCATTTCTGCAATTCCTGGCGGTGAGCGCGCAATTTCGGTTCAGCCACAGTCCGAGACCCATCTGTCATCCCGGATGCAATCGAAATCCCTGGCGCTGCCGGCTTCAGAGCGCGGTGCGCAGGTTGATCTCTCGCCGACAGCCGGAGTGCCGGCTGAAACTGGTGAAGGCGCTGCAGACGCTCGGACGGCAATGACTCCTTCAGCCGATGCGGCCAACAAGGCTGTGATGGCAGTAGCAGATGGCCAGCCACCAGCCGACAATTCGCAAACGGTGCCGATGTCCATGTCGGTTCAAACCGGTGCCGCCGGCCACAGGATCGCCGATGGTGTTTCCGACGCGGTACGCGATCCCGCGCAGCCGGGGCTCGTGGCACCAACGACCAACCTGCCCGGCGTCGTGTCGGCCAAGGCTGGTCATATGGGCCGCGAAATGGGCGTCGAGATCGCGCGGCGGATCAAGGAGGGCAAGCAGGAGATCATGCTGCGGCTCGATCCGGCCGAGATGGGCCGCGTCGAGGTCCGTATGTCTTTCGATGGCGACGGACGCCTGCGGGCGGTTGTTTCCGCAGACAATCCGGCAGCTCTGGACATTCTCCGGCGTGATGCCGGCGACCTGACCCGATCGCTTTCCGATTCTGGCCTTCGGACCGATGCGCAGTCGTTCAAGTTCGACGCGCGCGGCGGCGAACAGGGCCAACAGCCTTGGCATCGGCAACAGGCAGCCGGATCGGACCATAGGGCAAAATCCGATGCGTCGGCCTTTCCGACTGTCGAAGATGAACCGATTTATCGTCGCCTCCGCGAGAGCGGACGCGTGGACATGATGGCTTGAGGATCGACAATGACGACGATTGCAGCGCCCGATACGCAGACCACGAAGGCACAGGCTGTATCCGCCGCCGGTTCGACCGGGATGACGGCCGACTTCAACATGTTCCTGAAGCTGCTCACCGTGCAGATGCAGAACCAGGATCCGCTCGATCCGATGGAGACGAGCGAATACACCTCCCAGCTTGTATCCTATGCCCAGGTTGAACAGTCGCTCAAGCAGACCACGGCGCTTAATGACATCCTGACGAGCCTGGCCTCGCAGGGAATGGCGCAGGCGTCGCAGATGATCGGAAAAGAGGCGACGTTCGGGATGGCTGTTTCGGGGCTGAGCGATCAGCCCGCCCGCTGGGCCTACGCAGTGGGCGAAGGTGCGACGTCCATGACCCTCAGTGTCATGGATGCGTCCGGCAGGACGGTCCGCCGGCTCGACGCCGATCCTGCGACGGCCTTGAATGGCTTTGCCTGGAGCGGCGTCAAAGACGATGGCACCGCGGCACCCCATGGCGCCTATACGCTCAAGGTGACGGCAACCGATGCTGCCGGCAGCGATGTGCCGGTGACCGTCAACGGCGTGGGCACGATTACCGATGTGGTCATGGATGGTGGCGAGATTATGCTCGGTATCGGCGGAACCCGCCTTCCGCTGAAGGACCTGCTTGCGGTCACCAATCCGGCGCCATGACCGATGGGCTTCCACAATTTCGGCGAACATGCATGGCCTGTCTGCCGGCCGTCGCTCTCCTGCTGACGAGCGCCGCCGCGACAGCCTGGCTGGACGCGAAACCCAGGACGGCCGACCGTCCCATCGCGGCGATCTATCCGCCCTGGTGGAGCCTGGGAGAGGCGTTCCAAGCGGCCCGGCAGGCGGACGCCTATGTCATTCGAACGGGCGCCTGGTCGACAATCGTTGTCGTCCAGTCGGCCAATCCGGGATTTTCCCAACGCCTCTACGATGCAGGGGCCATCCTGCTGCTCGACGCGCAAGCGATTGGCGGCTGTCTGTCTAACGGAACGACGCTGTGAGCACCATGAACGAAACCGATCTCGACGATCTACGCGCAACCGCCAATAAGGGCCTGGTGGCCCTGCTTTGGCTGCATGTCCCCTTGAACCTTGTCGTCGGTTTTCTGCTTGGGAACGACTGGATGTTGTCGACACTGCTGGGTGTCGGGCTGGCTGGCGCGGCGACGGTATCGCTGCGTGCCGCAGGGAATTGTCTTTCCACAAGGCTGACGGTGGGTGTCGCGTTGATCGGCATGATTTCGCTGTTGCTTGCGCAGATGCGAGGCAGTCCTCTGCAAGTCGACATGCATATGTATTTCTTCGCCGGTCTGGCGGTGCTGGCGGTCTATTGCGACTGGCGCGTACTGGTGCTGGCGGCGACCGCGACCGCGATCCACCATGTCGCGCTCAACTTCCTGCTTCCCGCCGCGCTTTATCCCGGAGGGGGAAATTTTGTCCGCTTGACGTTGCACGCCGTCATCGTCGTCCTGGAGACGGCGGTGTTGGTCTGGCTCGCACGAAAGACGGTCCAGCTCTTTTCCGATGCGGCTGCCAAGGCCGCGGAAGCTGCTGCCATTCATGCCGCCGAGCAGCGCGCCAATGCCGAGCGCATGCATGAGCAGCAGGTTGTGACGGCGTCCTTGGGGGAGGGGCTTGAAGCGCTGAGCCGGGGTGATCTGACGGCAGAGATCAAGGCAGATTTCCCGAACGACTATGCGACGTTGAAGACGAACTTCAACGA
>Ga0153916_10000269_pt1 | contig 33828 bp, 24 predicted proteins | sample Opewatmetagenome_FD_109642 | JGI IMG/M metagenome (GOLD analysis project Ga0153916, IMG submission 109642) | Freshwater wetland microbial communities from Ohio, USA - Open water 3 Core 3 Depth 4 metaG | ecosystem: Environmental > Aquatic > Freshwater > Wetlands | place: USA: Ohio, Lake Erie...
GGAGGCATGGGATTGCTGCTCGTGCGCCGTCTGACGGACGCGATGGAGTACCAATGGAACCAGGGCGAAGGCAACCGCCTCACGCTCACCAAGCACAAGTGAGGAGACCAGTGATGGCTGTCCAGTTCAGGGCCAGCGAGGTCAACCCGGACATCACCGTTCTGTCGCTCAGCGGGAGGTTGGACCTGGAGGCGGTCGAGGCCGCCACCCCGGTCGTGCGATCCGCGCTGGAACAAAGCGCCGCCGGCATGGTCGTCGATCTGCGCCAGGTCGATTTCATCAGCAGTTCCGGGTTTCGGATGCTCTTGGTCGTCTACCAAGAGGCCGAGCGGGCCGGGAAGGCCCTGGCGCTGGCACATCCGCAGCCCGCGGTCTACAAAATCTTCAAAGTCGCCGGGCTGGATACGAAGTTCTCCTTTTTTGATGACCAGGCCGACGCCGTCCAGGCGTTGAGCCGCTCGAAAGGAGTTGATCGATGACCGAAGCAAGCGTAGCTCAGGCGGGTCCTGACGTGCAGGCCGATTCCAACCACGATGTGGCCGACGCGCTGGTCTCGCGGGCCCGCGAGGCCGCCGCCATCTTCACCCAGTACGGCCAGGAGGAGGTCGACCGGATCGTGGCCGCGGCCGCCAAGGCCGGGGCGGCCCGGCGGATCGAGCTGGCGCGGATGGCGGCCGAGGAGACGGGCATGGGCGTGTGGGAGGACAAGGTCATCAAGAACCTGTTCGCCACGGAATACGTGTACCAGGACATCCGGCACGTCCGGACCGTTGGGCTCGTGCGCGATTGCCCCGAGACCGGACTGATGGAGTACGCCGAGCCCTTGGGCGTCGTGTTGGGGGTCATTCCGGTGACCAACCCCACCTCGACCACGATGTTCAAGTCGCTGCTGGCACTGAAGACCCGAAATGCACTCATCATCAGCCCGTCTCCCAAGGCCCCGCGGTGCACGATCGAGGCCGCCCGGACGATGTACGAAGCGGCTCTGGCAGCCGGCGCGCCGGACGACTGCATTGGCTGGGTCGAAAAGTCGTCCCAGGAGTTGACCCACGAGTTGATGACGCATCCTAAGGTGTCGCTGATCCTGGCCACGGGCGGGATGGGCCTGGTCCATGCAGCATACTCCTCGGGGACTCCGGCGATCGGGGTCGGCCCGGGGAATGTGCCCGTCTACATCCATCCCAGTGCCGACATCCCCAGCGCGGTCAACGACATCCTGATGAGCAAGACGTTCGACAACGGCACGATCTGCGCTTCCGAGCAGTCGTTGGTTGTGGACCGCCAGATCGAGCCCGTCTTGGTCGAGCGGCTCGTCTCCCAGGGCGCCTATTTCCTCACGCCGGAGCAGATCGCCAAGGTCGAGGCCGTGGCCATCACGCCGGACGGGAAGGGCATGTCGCCGCGGGTCGTCGGGCAGAGTCCGCAGCGGATCGCCGAGCTGGCCGGGATCCAAGTCCCCGCCGGGACGCGGGTCTTGATCGCCCGGCTGGCGGGCGTGGGCCCGAAGTATCCGCTCTCCAGGGAGAAGCTCTCTCCGATCCTTGGCTTCTACACGGTTGGCTCGCTGGAGGAGGGCGTCAACCTGTCGAGCGACCTGATGCACTTCGGAGGCCTGGGCCACACCGCCGTGATCTGGGCCCGAGACGCCGAGGCGACTGCCGAGTTCAGCCGGACGATCAACGCCGGGCGGATCATCGTCAACTCGCCCTCCTCCCACGGCGCCATCGGCGGCCTCTACAACCGCATCCACCCGTCGCTCACCTTGGGTTGCGGGGCCGGAGGCCAGAACATCACCACCGACAACGTCACCGTATCCCACCTGCTGAACCTCAAGCGAGTGAGCCGCAGAATGGTCAACATGCGATGGTTCCGCGTCCCGCCCCGGATTTACTTCGAGGCGGGGGCCCTGGACGAGTTTTTCCAGCACGAGATCCGGCAGATGGCCGCGCGGCGCGCAATGATCGTCTGCTCGGGCTCGGCCGTGCGGCTGGGCACTACGGCGCGGGTCGAAGGCTACTTGCGGCAGGCGGGCATTGCCTCGGCCGTCTTCTCCGACGTGGAGCCGGACCCCACCGTGGAAACCGCCCAGCAGGGCGCCCAGGCCATGCGCAAGTTCCAGCCCGATCTGATTATCGCCCTGGGCGGCGGCTCTCCCATCGATGCCGCCAAGGTCATGTGGCTGTTCTACGAGCACCCGGAGATCTCCTTCGAGGATCTCCGCCTCCGCTTCATGGACATCCGCAAGCGCGTGGTCCCCTTCCCGCCCCTGGGCACCAAGGCCAAGTTCATCGCCATCCCCACCACCAGCGGCACCGGCTCGGAAGTCACGGCCTTCGCCGTGGTCACCGACCGGAAGACCGGCGCCAAATACCCGCTGGCCGACTACGCCCTCACGCCCGACGTGGCCATCGTGGACCCCAATCTGACCCTCAGTACGCCCGCGGCCGTCACCGCGGACACCGGGATGGACGCGCTGTCCCACGCCCTGGAGTCCTATGTGTCGGTGGTGGCCTCCGACTACACCGACCCGCTGGCACTGCGGGCCATCCAACTGGTGTTCCGCTACCTGCCCCTGGCATACCGGGACGGCAGCGACACGGTGGCACGAGAAAAGATGCACAATGCCGCGACGATCGCCGGCATGGCCTTCACCAACGCCCTGCTGGGCGTCAACCACTGCCTGGCGCACATCCTGGGTGCCACGTTCCACATCCCGCACGGACGAGCCAACGCCCTGGTGATGATCCCGGTGATCCGCTTCAACGCGGCCCTGCCCAGGAAGTTCACCGCCTACCCCAACTACCCGTTTCCGCAAGCCCTCGAGCGCTACGCGCAAGTGGCCGAGGCCCTGAAGCTCGACGCCTCCACGCCCGAAAAGGGTCTCCAAAGCCTCACCCAAGCCATCGCCGAGCTCAAGGCCCAATTGGACATCCCCGCGACGATCGCCCAGGCGGGCGTCCCCCGGGCCGACTTCGCGGCCCAGGTCCAGCACATGGCCGAAGTCGCGTTCGACGACCAGTGCGCGGGCAGCAACCCGTGCTATCCGCTGGCCGACGACCTGGTCCGCGTGCTGTGGGAAGCTTACGGAGAGTTATCGACGGAGACGGCTGTGGTGTACGGCGCGGACAACCGAGAGATGCGTGCATGACGGGTGGATCGCACTACATCATTCGCGGCGGCGACGCGGGGGCCGAGCGACTCCGCGTGCTCTCGCTCGCCACACGACCGGGTAGCTTGACTCTCTTGGGTCGCGCGCGCCTCTCGCCCGGCCTACACGTGCTTGATCTGGGCTGCGGAGGCGGAGACATAACGGTTGACATCGCCCGGATCGTCGGCCCGACCGGCCGGGTTGTCGGGATCGACGTGGACGAGTGCGTCCTCGCGCACGCGCGGTTAGCCTCGGACGCCTGCGGACTATCGGTTCAGTGGCGGCACGGCCGCATCGAGGACTTGGACGAGGATGGCTCTTTCGACATTGCGTACTCTCGGTTCCTTTTGTCTCACCTTCCCGATCCGGCCGACGCGCTACGGCGAATGTGCAGGGCTGTCCGGCCGCTTGGCCGGGTCGTGGTCGAGGATATTGACATCGCTGCCCATGTGCACTGGCCCCCGAGCACGGCGTTTCAGCGTTATGTCGAGCTGTACGCCGCGGCGGGACGCGCTCGAGGCGTGGACCCGGGCATCGGGCCGCGTCTTCCGGCTCTACTCATCGACGCAGGGCTGGAGGACGTTGAGGTTTCCATCTCGATGCCAGTCTTCCGGGCAGGCGAGGCCAAAGCAGTCGCCCGGCTCACCCTTTCGAACATTGCCGAGGCAGCCATTGCCGAGGGATACACCAATCGCGCGGAGATCGATGGGCTGCTTGCTGAACTCTCGAAGCATGAGGCCGACCCGCGGTCCATCCAGAGCATAGCGCAGGTCTTCCAGGCAATCGGCCGCCGCTCCTGAAGCACAGTCGGCGAACCGGGCAAAGGGGGCTTGGACCGGGCCAGGCGTTACACGGCTGATGACCAATGCCAATCAACCGGCCGACGCTCAAGCCGTCGCGCCTCAGACGAGTCAACAAACAACCGTATTTGGGGAAAGTTCACCAGGACCTCCTCGCGACCATGCCCTCCGCCGGTCTTGCACGCCTTGATTAGCGTGGCTCGTAACTTGGTCCGGCAGCGGAGTTGGGGATGCGATAGGTGATCGCGACTCTTTGGCGCTTACCAATACTCGGCGGGCACCATGGATAGTGAGATAGTCGAAGCTCCTATCCCATGATCGAGCAAATCTCGACGGAGAACGGCGACCCAAATGATGTCCCTCGGAGCGGTCGCCGCCGACAAAAAACGGCGCAAGGAATCGCCAAGCCCTTCATTCATAGCACTGGGGAGCGAGCTTCATCGTCTTGAAGAACTCCATGTCGTGCGGAAACATGACCTTGGCATTGTGCTTCTTCGCCACGCGGCGGACCTTCTCGATCGACTCGAAAAAGGACAGGCTGTCGTAGACGATTCCCGACAACTTCGCGGGCGGTCCGTAATTGGCCCTCGTATAAACGGCATCGGACGGGAAGATCAAGACGCCGTCGTTCTTCGTTTCCACCACCAGCCCGAGCACGCCATAGGAATGCCCGGGCAGCGTAATCAGCCGGACTCCTCTGGCGAATTCCTGATCCTTTTCAACAAGGTGGCATCTCTTGGCGCGCAATTCCCGGTCCAGCGGCACGGACAAGCCAGAGGCAGCTTCGTGGTCAATCTCCGACTTGTGCACGTAGACCTGGGCGTGCTTGAAAAGGCCGATATTGCCTGCGTGGTCGTAGTGCATGTGCGACAAGATAACGGCCTTGATCTCCTCAGGCTGGGTGTGGGCCAACGCCAACTGCTTTACTAGCGTCTGGTTCTCGCCGTGATAGTACGGAAACTCGGACTGCTCGTCGTTACGGATGGTGGGCGAGCAGCCGGTGTCGTAGAGGAACTTGCCCTCGGGATGCGCGATCAAGACCGCGTACACCGGGATCTTGATCCAACGCGTCTGGGGATGTGGATTCCCCTTCGTACCCACGACCGACATTGCCACCATCCAGTTGGAGTCGCATTCGAGCCAGCCGTTATCAAGGATGTAGACCTTCATCGAAGCCGGCGGTGGATCGGCAAATGCCAAGTTGCAGAGCAGCCAAATGCACGAGGCTACCAACAGGAGGCGGAAAGCTGTTTTCACTTGCTGTCTCCCCAGCACGGCAGCAGCCCGATCAGGAGATTATCGCCGATGCCAATTCGCAACGCCAGACCATTTCGACGTGTTTTTCCTTCCGTCGTCTTGCCGAGGAAGCCCCCCACCGTTGCGCCGCGCAAGCGATTCGGTCCAAACCAGCCCTACCATCCCCATGATCAGGAACACATAGCCGAGGACGATGGCCCAAATCGACGATCCGTGATTCAGCCCTGCCACGGGAAGCAAGGCCATGAATGAGCCGATCAGGAAGAACAAGATCACGTTGTCCCAGCCCTTCGTTCCGGTCTGAATCTTGCTTCGGGCGACGTAAATTTCGGGGTTTCTACACCAAAGATATAGTGTGGCACTGCGGTCACTTCCGATATTGTTCGTCGCTCACCGGCTCCATCCAGTCCGCACCGGTGCCGTCGATATGCTCGTAAATGGCAATGTGTGTCATGGCGGTGGTCGGCGCAGCACCGTGCCAATGCTTTTCTCCCGGCGGGATCCAGACCACGTCTCCGGGCCGGATTTCCTCAATGGTTCCGCCCCAGCGCTGCACCCACCCGCAGCCGGCGGTGACAATGAGATTCTGACCCAGCGGGTGGGTGTGCCAGCGTGTTCGAGCGCCGGGTTCGAAGGTGACAGTGATGCCCAGTGCGCGGGCAGGGGCCGTCACCTCGAAGAGGGGATCGATGCGCACCGTGCCGGTAAACCAATCGGCCGGTCCTTTTCTGGAGGGCTGTGAACCAGCTCTCTTAATGTCCACGTGCTTCTCCTTTCCTTCAACTGTTTGTTGCGTTAATAGCGCTTGGGCCCTTGTCCCGAGACTGCCTGAGAGCGCGAACGCGGCTCCGGTACCGGTGGTCTTCAGGAAAGTGCGGCGGGAGAGGTCCATAAGTCTTTGCGTTCCTAGTCTCGAGTCTGACCGTATCTGCTAGCGGTCTCGTACGGCATGGATCAGTTGACTTATTGCCTAGCCGATTGTCTGGCTGTAGCCCCCGCTCTGCAGCAGGGCTGAATGATCTGCGACAAGAATGGGCTCACGCCGGACATCGCTTAACGCTCCAATCAGGCTGAGTACGGACCCATTTTGGCATCGCTCCACCCGGCAAGCAACACGCCCCTAACGTACAGGGAAGCCGCGGCCCGCCAGGGCAACGCGGGTCTGCTCCCGAATGGCGGGCAAGTGCCTGGCGACGGCGGCAAAGGCTGCCTCGACAGGGCCCCTCAGGTGTGGGTTGTCCAGGATTGCCGGCATTTCCGAGCGGATCACGAGATAGGGACCGTGGTCGTCGCACTGGAGGATTTCACACAGTCGGTCGATTGCATCGCCCAGACGCGACACGTTCCTCCCGGCGCTCGGTTGCCGAGCCAGATCTCTCGCACCCCCCTCGTGGCAGACGCTGCCCGTCTCGTCCACTTCGGCCAGGTTGTGCAGACCAAAGAGGAACCTTTTCAGCTAACTGGCCTCCGGGGTGGCTTCGGTAAACTCTTGCCAGCGCACCAGGTCCTTGAACGCGCCCAAGGTGCGAGGCGAGACGTCGGGAAAGTAGAGCTTGGACTCCAAGGGCATCGCCACCAGGACCTTGCCGTGCGCGTGGGCCGCCGCCGCGATGCGTACCGTCGCGAGGAGTGCAAAACCACAACGCTGCGTGGCCAGCGTCGCGCCGCTGAACGCATTCGCGACCCGTAACTCGGCGATCGTTACGGGGACGGTCCGTGTCGCCTCTAACGCACGGCGGGCCCGGGGGGGTAATTCCGCCCGGCAATCGGAGCCGTGAATCACGAAGCCGGCCGGATGTACCCGGCCGAGCGTCCGGACGAAGCGGGCGGTTGAGGAACCATCGCCGATCCCCGGCTCCAGCCAATGCAGGGGCTTCGGGCCGCCAGGATCACTCCCTGCCGGGCCAACTCAGCGGCCAGTTCCTGCAAATAGAAACTCATCGTGTGCTTTTCTTCGTTGGCTTCCGGCGTTAAGAATCCGCCGGGGCCCAGAAAACACTCGTCGTAATCGAACTGGCCGAGTTGGTGAGGTTTCATGTGAGCCACGCGTGGTGAAATGCGAGCCCGGAACAGCGGGCGCGGTAAGGTGGCAGTGTGGGCGGAAGAAGATCACTAGCTAGCAGGAACAGCGATGCCTTTGAAAAATGCGATCTATCTGTTGCCCCGCCGAATGACGTTCTTTCCCTCGGCAGTCGTACTCGGCTAGCTCTCAGACGGCCGAGAGGCCGCCGTCGATGCGAATCACTTGCCCGCAGATGAAGTCGGACGCGGACGACGCCAGGAACAGCACGAGGTCCGCGACCTCGACCGGCTCCCCGAACCGGCGCGATGGGATGCGGGCCTTCATCGGGTCGCCCTTGCTCGGTTCGCCCCAGACCTGCCGGCCCATTGCGGTGAGGATAACCGTCGGCGCCACGGCGTTGGCCTGGATGTTGAACCGCGCCCATTCGGCCGCCATCGCCTGGGTGAGCAGGTTCAGCCCGGCCTTGGACGCAGAGTAAGCACCATGCCCCTCCGGCGCCAGCACTCCCGCCAGCGACGAGATGTTGATCACCTTCCCGCGCCGTTGTTCGATCATTTTCGGGACGATCGTCTGTGCGAGCAGGAAGGGCGCCCGGAGGTTGACGTTCTGCGTTTCCTCCCAGTGCTCGAGTGGAGTTGCCAGCAGGTTATCGACGTACACGACGCCCGCGTTGTTGACGAGGATGTCGACCGTGCCGAGAAATGCGAGTGCTTTCTGTCCGACGACGCGAGGTCCTTCGACAGTCCGCAGGTCGGCCTCGACGCTCAGACAGCGGCGTCCTTTCTTCTGGACAGCCTGCCGGGTGGCCTCCAGGCCGGCGGCATCGCGACCGGCAATGACGAGGTCGGCGCCGGCCTCGGCGAAGACAGCGGCGATCTCGGCACCGAGACCCCGGGAGGCGCCGGTGACGAGGGCACGTTGGTTAGCGAGGGTGATACGGGTGGTGTAATCAGGCATGGTAGTTCCCCCTTTGGTGTCCCTCGGTTTTGGTCGGTTTGATGCAGATACGTCGTTCGGACTCCCGAGACAGCCGTCCGAACAAGGCCGCTTCTCCCCGTGGCAGGGCGGTCTTCCCGCTTGCTGACGGTGCACTACCGGGCACCGTCACGAGTTTCGACCGGACCGATCGGGTCGGTTGTGCCCGAACTTGTCCGCCGTCCTCAGGGCAGCGATCACGGCATCCGTGGACACCGGGCACGATTCGTGATGGATCGTCTCACCTTCACGGCACGCCCCTTCAGCAACTCGGCGGAGGTCGTCCTCGCGTACCTCGGCAAGTCCAATTTCTTCAAGGGTAGTCGGTAAGCCGACGGACTCGCAGAAGTCGTAGACCTCGCGGATGACGTGGCTTGGCTGGGCGGTCAGGAACAGGCCGGCAAGCACGCCGATGGCCACCTTCTCGCCGTGAAGGTAGGGGTGAGTCGCATCGAGCCGCGTCAGGCCGTTGTGGACGGAATGGGCGGTAGCCAGTCCGCCGCTCTCGAAGCCCAGCCCGCTGAGCAGGATGTTTGCCTCCACGACATGGGCCAGCGCCGGCGTGACGACTCTCTCCTGGCACGACATCCGCGCCGCGACCCCATACTCCAGGATCGTGTCGTAGCAGAGTCGTGCCAGAGCGTAGCCGGCAAGCGTTCCCACCCCGCCGCACTCGTTGGGGGCATACGCCTGACGGCAGGACTCTGCCTCAAACCACGTCGCCAGCGCATCCCCCATCCCGGCCACCAGAAACCGCACGGGTGCCTCGGCGATCACGCGGGTATCGACGAGCACCAGGTCCGGGTTCCGCTGCAAATAAAGACACCGCAGGAAGACGCCGTCGCCGGTGTAGATCACCGCCACCGCGCTTGTGGGCGCGTCCGAGGACGCGATCGTCGGGACAATCGCCACTCGCGCCCCTGCCGCGTAGCCGACCGCCTTTGCCGTGTCGATAACCTTGCCGCCCCCCATCCCGACTACCACTTCGCACCCTTGCGACCTGGCCACTTTCGTCAGCCGCTGGATCTCCTCTTCCGAGCACTCGCCGCCGAACCGCTCGACAGAGACGGCAACACGCTCGCGCCATGCCGCGAGATGGCGTGGAACAATCGCTCTTTCCGCTGTACCGCCGGCGACGATCAGCGCGCGGGCTCCAAGCTGCTGGACCTCCTCAGCAAGCGATGCGAGGGCCCCCTCTGCTTGTATGTAGCGCCGGGGAAAGATGGCTGTCTGTTTCATGCGACAATTCCTAACCCATGGTGATCGTCTCTCTTCCGCCCTGGCAACCGTTGCTCCAGCAGCACCCTACAAGTTCGTGATCGACCCGCACGGGCCTCGGCTCAACCCGGATTTTCCATACAGGTTACCTTCGGATCCGCTCCGAGCAGCAACATTCTCCCCACGTTAACAAAGCGACTGGCGACTTTCCAGTCGGTACGCCGATTCCTCTGCAGAATTGAGTCCGTCCGGCGATCCTGATGCTCGACGGCCGCTCCGCAGAGGCAAAGAGTCTGTCGCAAGAATCCTCCTTTTCCGGCGATCACCCGACGTTTTCCCGTCCTCCCTGACTTTCCTGCGATTACAGTCCGAGATCGCCGTCTCGGAATTCAAGACGCCGAGAACCCGCGCAAACATTGGTTTGTAGTGCTTTCCCAGCTAGTATCTGTGGGGCATCATGCTATCCCTAAACGTCTGGCAGTTTTCTCAAATCCTTCGCCGTGAATCTGAATGTCCAAGCTTGTCCAGGCAGGCGGCCCTGCCCAGACGACTACCCCGTACGTTGGGCATTGTCGTTTGTCAGTCGTTCCTTGAGACGCGTCGGCAAGGCTAACCTCCTGCTCTCTCTCGGTGCCCTGGAACGTTAGCCATTGTTCGGGAGCCAAGTGCAGAAAGGCGGAATTGAAGGCTTAAGCACTGGACGGCCTAGACCGGGACCGGCTCGACGCCTGATCTACTCGGACGGCGACGACCTCCTGGCCCTGCTGCCGGCCAGCACAACGTGCGGTGTGCACGGGAGTTGCGTCTGGCCTTGTCCGGCGATCCGTAGCTCAACGGTGGGGCCGATCGCGGCTACTACCGATTCAACGGGCGCGATCTTGTGATCGACAAGACCTCGAAGGGGACGGCCGGCAGCATGCCGATCACGTTGCGGCTGGTGGTCAGCTTCTTGTCCGTTTTGTTGACGTACGTGTGTTCCTGCGACAGGACGAACAACAGGTTACCCTTCAGCCCCGCCTTGACCTTCTCAGGCTCACACTTGATGGGAACGACCAGCCCCCGACCAAGTCCAACGGGCACGGGTTTCTGGAGCGTGATGCCTTGGGGCGGCTCGCTCAATTCAAAACGTAAACTGTGCGAGTCGAGTCCTTCATCGACCATGAAGCGGGCCTGGCCGACTCCTTCGGCGGGGAGCCGCAGCCCGGCGTCGACGAACGTGCATGGCAGTTTGCCCGGCGGTTTGCCCGTCACGAACACCGCCCAGTCTTTCGTCGGCACGATATGCCGATAGGCGAAGGCCTGGGTCATCTCCTCGGCGGGAAAGGCGGGCCGGGAAAGGCGCCGGCCGTGAATCATCGCATGGCCGGTAAGCTGCAGGAGGAAGGGTTCCTTGGCGGCCTCCATCGGGACGGTCAGCGTGAGGCGAGCCTTGTCCTGTCCGCCCGGCACCCATGCCCCGCCGAGTCCGAAACCCTTGGGCGCGCTGACCAACTCCAGAGTGATGTCGTCGTTGAAACCGTCCTTGCGAATGGCATGGACCGTGATCGGCACGCATGTCCCCGCCTGAGTGGTGACGCTGGAGGGGGTGACGCGAAGGTCGAAATCAGGCCGTGGGGGCCGGATGTACAGGCGGTAGGCAAAGTCGGGCCCGCCCCGGCCCTGCGCGTCGCTGATCGAGATGTAGTGCGCGCCCTTCGTCGTCGTCAAGAGCCGGGAGTCGGCATGGTGCGTGATGAGCGGCCACGCCTTGTCTTCGTAATCGTCGTCGTGGGCCAGTACCTTGCCATGACTGTCGGTCAGGCGAACCACCGAATCCAGGGGCGAGTACAGGCGCCGGGCATAGACTTCCGCCACGACCGCGCCCGCGCCGGAGAACTTGAAGAAGTCGACGTCGCCAGGGTGGTCGATCCGACCGTTAATGATGACCGAGAAACCCACGTCTTGGGCCGTGTCGGGGTTCTCGTTGGGCTCGTTTTCGTCCACCTCCCGCAGAGTATCCACGATGAACCCCACGCGGTTGGAGAAGATGTTGTTCTGCTCCAGGACATCGGGCCGAACGGTCCCCCCGCCTCGGTAAAAGGAGGGCTCCAAGTGGATTGTCTCGACTGGCAAATTCCAACCCTTGACCTGGACGCTGCACGGACGGCCGGCCCGCCCCCCCAAGGGGAACAGGCCGGTCACGTAGGGGATCTCGCCGATGGTGAGCCGGTACGTGAAATCCTCGCGGCCGCGGTAGAGCGAGTCGTGGACCTCGATCGCGTACTTGCCGTCCTTGGGGACCTCGTAGTAAAGAACCGGGTCGTGAAGGAAGCCGAGCGAGTCGGCAAAGGCAACCTCGTTGCCCTGGTCGTCGTAGAGGAGCAACACGGCCTGGAACCAGCCGGGGACGGCGTCGGCCAGGTAAGGGATCAGCTCCCGAGCGGCACAGTGCGCCACCAGCTTAGTCCCCTTCTTGGCCTCAAACGAGAAGCGGTCTAGATCGCCGGGCATGATCTGGCCGTTGACGACCATCGGGAGTTGCAGGCGGACGGACGGGTTGGGCGCGATATCGTTGGGCTCCTCTTCGCGCGTTTCCGGGTACTCCCCCACGTAAAACCAGAGGGGATTCGACATGCCCGTCGGAGTCAGCAGGCGGAGTTCGCGGTCGCCGAACCGGGCATCGGATGCGATTCGAATCTGGACGGTGAGTTCCTCGGCGATCTGGGGGTTCGGCTGCCGCTTGGGATCGGCCTGCCGCTTCGCGTAGATTGCCATCTCCTTGAGTTCCTCTTCGGTAATGCCGGCCGCCTCGATGGCCATCTCGCGCGTCACCTTGCCCTTCCCGCGCTCCTTCTCAAGTTCCTCCTGCTTGTTGCTGATCTTCATGTTCAGGGCGCTGTATTCACCCTGGGTCAACGGCCGATACCAGCGCACGATCCTGGTCTGGATGCCGCCGCCGGAGATGTACGCGTAGGTCACTTCCTTGGTATTCTGGCCGCCTACGACGATCTCGAACGTGCTGCCGCGGCAACCACCGCCGGGCAAGACGTATCCGACGTGCGGGCTGTTCGAGGCGGTTTGCGCAGAAAGTTGGCAACTGGTCGCCAGGAGAACGGCAACCGCCAGAGGCCACCACAACCGCGTGACGATCATCGGGGAGCTCCGCTTACATGATTTCCTTGAGCCGCCCGGCCAGCTTCAAGCCTTCGGCGGGGGAAGGGGTGGCCTTGACGATCTCGTTCATCGGGTGCGGCAAGTTGGCCTCGGGGTCGATGCCCAGCAGCTCGTAGAGACTGCCGATCAGATCGCCCGGATAGACGGGCCGATCCTTGACCGTTTCCCCCTTGGCATCGGAGGCGCCGACCACCTGGCCGCCCTTGAAGCCGCCGCCGGCGACCACGGCGGAGAAGACCGCCCCGAAATGCTGGCGTCCGCCGTTCCAAGGCGACTCCCAGGAGACCTTCGGGGTGCGGCCGAACTCGCCGCAGCACCAGACGATCGTGCTGTCCAGCAAACCCCTTTCCGACAGGTCGGAGAGGAGCGTGGCCAAGCCCTTGTCGAGGTTGGGCAACAGCCGGCGCATGGCCTGGAAATGCTCTTTGTGGGTGTCCCAGACGAACTGGTTGACGGTGACGAACTTGACTCCCTTTTCGATGAGCCGGCGCGCGGCCAGGCACGACTGGCCGAAGGTGTTCCGGCCGTAGCGAATCCGCAGGTCGTCCTTCTCCGTGGAGAGGTCAAAGACCTTGCCGGCGTCGCCTATGATCAGGTCGTAGGCAGCTTCCTCGGCCTCCTTGGCGGCGACCATCTGGGGACTGTCCTGAAGGGTCCTTGCGAGAAGGTCGGCCCGATCGAGCTGGGCGCGGCGGCTTCGCTGCTGGCCGTCGGAGATGCCGGGAGCGACGATCCCTTCCACTTCGAACCGGTAGGCATTGGGGTCGCCGCCCGTGGCAAACGGCTTGTACTTGATCCCCAGGAAACCGGCCTCGGAGAACCGACCTTGAGGCTGCGTGAGCACGATGTAGGGAGGAATCAGGCTCTCGGTTCCCTTCTCGAAGCCCTTGAAGGCGGTGACTACGGCGCCGACCGCCGGGTACACCAGCCTTCCGCCGGGCATGCGCCCCGTCTGCACCATGTAGGAGGCCGTCTCGTGTCCGTCCTGGCCATGGGTCATGCTGCGGATGATGGAGTACTTGTCGGCCACCTTGGCCAGCTCGGGGAGCAACTCGCCGATGCGGATCCCCTTGACGTTGGTCTCGATGGGGTGGTTCAGCGGCCCGGTGTAGTCGCTGCCCGACTCCGGCTTGGGATCGAACGTGTCGGTGTGTGGGGGCCCGCCGGAGAGCCAGAGCTGGATGACCGCCTTGGCCTTGGCCTGGCGGCCGGATGAGGACGACCTGGCGTCGGCAGGCTTGGGCGCGTCGGCAGGCTTGGGCGCGGCGGCGCGCTTCGGGGCGGCCGCCAAGCAGAGTTGCCGCCCCAGCAGGAATGCGCCCAGGCTCGTCGCCCCACGCGCGAACAGCTCGCGGCGCGAGACCCGCTGGCAGTTCAGCGAAACGGCCGTGCCGGACAGCGGCTCGTAGACTTCACGGATTCTGGCCATCTTCTCACCTCGCCTAGTGTCGAAACAGAAACTCCGTGCTATTGACCAACGTCCACGCAAGGTTCTCTCCGCCTCCCCAGTCGCCGTCGCCGGGAAGACGGGAGAGAATCGCCAAATACACGCTCTCCGAGGCGTTTCCCTCGGCGAGAAGCTTCTTCAGCCCCGGACCGTCGCGGAGCTTGTTGCGGACGTGGCTCGAATTGAGCAGGTGCAGCCGCTGCCCGGCCGTGATCCGATTGTTGCGCTCCGATTCCAGCCCGCTATCGCGCGGCGGCCGGCCGAACAGCTCCAGGAAACTGCTGGTGATGCTCCCGTCGGGCAAGGCAATCGCGCGGCGGGTCTCCGGAATGAACGTATACGGCTCCGGAATGATGCTCGAATAGCTCTCGGTCGTCCCCGTGATCTGGTTCAAAGCATCGATGATCACCTCCGCCTCGAGGCGGCGAACCGTGTACGAGGCGAATTGAGCCGCCGCCTCGGGATGCTTGCTCTTGGGGATCGAGGAAAGCTGATACGTGCTCGAGTTGAGGATCAAACGGTAGATGTGCTTCAAGTCATAGTTGGATTTCACCAATTCTTCCGCGAGCCAATCGAGCAGAGCGGGGTTCGAGGGGGGGTTGTCAGGCCGAACGTCGTCGGCCTCGTGCACGATCCCGCGGCCTTGCAGCCAGTACCAGACGCGGTTGACGATATTCCGTGTGAACCAAGGGTTACTCGGCGCAACCAGCCAGTCGGCAAAGACTTCGCGCGGGTCCTTGTCCCAGGCGATTTCGACGGGGTTCCCGTCGGGCAGTACCGGCCTGGGCGGTAGAGCGGGCTTGAGCTTCTTCTCGGGTGCCCTCTTCTCGCCCGCCTGCTTCGGACCGGGCTTGGGCGCGGGCGGGGGCGCGTCGCTCTTGTGCGGATCGAAGATGACGATCTCTTCCTTCCACTCGCCCGTCCGTTTGTAGCCGACCTTGAAAAAAAACGCCGACATGCCCGCCAGCCGCTCCTCCGGCCACTTCTCCGTGCGGCACCCCATGAACGTCAGGGCCACCGCCCGCGCGATCCCCTTGGGATCCTTGCTCGGCAAGGCGCGGTAGAAGTTCACCTGCGGCACGCGGAAGTTGCTGCCGCTGGAGGTGAGTAGCTCGCGCACGAACTTGTCGTACGGCAGGTTGTTCTTGATCGAGTTACGTATCCAGCGGTGGTAGGCCTGCGCGGCGTTCGGCCAGAGATTGACGGGGAACTCGGACTTCACCCGGAGCAGGTCGCTCCACTTCATCGCCCAGAAGTCGGCGAACTCGGGCCGCTGGAGCAAAGCGTCGATGAGCTTCTTGCGCTTGTCCGGGCTCTTGTCGTTGAGAAACGCTCGCGCTTCTTGGACCGTCGGCACGGTGCCCAGGACGTCCAGATAGACACGCCGCAGAAAGACCGCGTCGGAGCAGGGATTGGCCGGCTCGATCTCCAACTGTTTCCACTTCGCGAAGACCAGCTCGTCGAGCCGGCCCCGGGGACTCGGAGGCGCAAGGAGCTCGAACGTCGTCCGGTCGTGGCGTGCCTCGGGTAGGGGGTCCAGCCCCCATTCCGGCCCGCGGGAGTCGGTGTTGTCCGCCTCCCCTTGCTTGGACCCCTCCCGCCGCTTATCCGCTGCGGACTCTTCTGGGACCTTAGCCGTGGGACGTCTTGCCGGAGTCGGCGTGCCCGGCGGAGTATTCAGTTTAACGACGACCAGCGCGACGCAAACCGCCAGCCCCCCTAGGAGCCATTGGAAAATGGCAATCGGCGGGCCTTTCTTGCCCCTCTTCGCTTGGGGTACCTTCTTCGGTCGATCGGCCCCAGCCACCTGGATGCTGAACTCCGCGGCCGGCTTCGGCTGCGGAGGAGGAGGCGGGGTGCTGGACTCCATCGTGGGTCTCGGCTCCGCCGGAGGTGACGGGGCCGAACGCTCGGGGGGCACTGCAAGCCGGCTGGGAAACAAGCCCGGCACTTGGTCTGCCCGACACCAGTGGGACCAGCCGGCGTTGCGGACCATGGTCTCTGGGCGCACCACCCCGGCGGAAACGGCCGCGCGCAACTGCTCCGCCGACAAGGGGCCAATCGGCCGCTCTCCGCTAAGGCAGAACCAGGAATCACTCGGCGTGGAAGCCATGCTCTCGCACCATCCACGGCGCGCAGGACCTTCTCAGCCCGAATTCCCTCACGATCCCATTCTAGCACCCCGATGTCAGGGTCGCAACGTTTCGGGAGCGGAGTAAAGGATGATGGGGTCAGTTCCGAGCCCAATAGGCCTCCCCGTGGTCTGAGTAGAGCAGACAGCAGAGGACGGCCGTGCGGCGGAAAGCTGCAGTTTGCGCTGCGAAGCCGTCCTCGCGTAGTACGACCTGGTTCAGGGATCGACATCGGCTTTGCCCCCCTTCAACTTCTGTAAGTGTCCTTCCGATCGGAGCCTGGCAAGTCGCCATCAGGACAGGCCTGATGGCATCGCCCACGTAAGGTGAACCCTCTGAAAGCCAGACGTGCGGGCATCTTGGTCGCCGGCCGGCACGTTCCCAGTCAGACCTTCAGCCGAGGCAATCCCACGCTATCGGCATCCGACGCAGGGCGTACCCGACTTCGCGGAGATGGTCGCCCCAGCCGAGCACCCAGCGGTAGCCTCGCATCCGCTCGGCGATCGCAAGGCTCGGGGCCTTGAAGCGAACCTCGACCTGGGTCCGGCAGATCGGCAAGCGGGGGTTGGCGGCAATCTCGCCGGAAAACCCCAGCCACTGCTCCGAGGCAAAATCGGGGACGAGGATCGTCACCTTCTGGCCCACGGGCATCTCCACTCTCGGGGCCGCGCCGTAGTCGGACTCGAAGTGGGTCATGATCCGCGTCGGCAGAGGCGTTTCCCCGTCCATTTTCCGCGGGGCGCTGCAATGGCCCAGCGTGACGGTGCCCTGGGAGGGGAATCCGGGGGCGTTGAAGAACACCGGCCGGCCCGAGACGTTCGCCAACAGCGTGGCCGCAGGAATGGCGAAGAAGTCCGCCTCGCACCAGGCCAGGAAGCCGGCATCGTTGAGCACGCTCAGGGCCAGGCAGGCCGTCGTCTGGGCCATGGGGATAATGGTGGACATGCAGGCGCCCACCGTGATCGCCCGGCAGCCGGCCTTCTGCATCAGGCCGCGAAACAGCGCTTCCAGCAAGAAAGCCCTCTCGACGAAGCGAACGTCGGTCTCGAGCTTCGTTCCCGGCAGCTTCAAATAGGCTTCGGCGCGGCGGCGAGCCAGCTCCCCCGCGCGCTGATCTTGAGCTGCCGCTTGAATGAGCTTTCCGAGCTCCTCGTACGACACCGAGCGAACGGCGAGCTTCCAGGCCCGGCGGAGCGGCTCGATCGACTGCTGGGATGGCCAGGTCCCCGCGTCCGGCCAGCCGACGGCCAGGATGCGGCTGCCGAGCGTCGCCCGCAGCCCGCCCAGTGCCCGCAACCGCCAAAGGACTTCGTTCAGGCGATCGACCACGACGTCCTCGCAGCGGATGGTTCGGTTGGCCTGCTCGTCGGTGTGCTGGCGGAGGAACCGGGCCGAGGCCCCTTCGTACCAGTAGTAGAGCGGGCCCGACTGGTGGCGGACCAGGAAAACCGTGTCCTTGCCCCACTTCTCCAGGAGGTTCACCTCGGCCATCAGGTCGCCCGCACCGTCGCCGGCCGCGTAGGCCAGGATCGCGTCGGCCGGGCCGACGTCTCGGATCGCCGCCAGCTCGGCGGCCCCGCGGACCTGGGCCAGTGGGAGGAACTCCAGGGGGAAGTCGGCCATGCTCTTGAGCCTCGCAAGCTCCCCTTCAATCCTCTGGACCTCGGCCTGCACGTCGTCGGCCGATTGAATTCCTCCCCAGTTGCGCCAACTGGTTTGCCACCTGGGCACGGGCCGCGGATAGGTGAGGATCGGCTTGACGACCAGGGTGCGGCGGGGCGGAGCGGATGGGCCGGAGAGGGCCGCCTCGCGAACTTGTCCGGACACGATGCCACCTCCTTTCTGCCACCTGTTTCCCGTTGCGGAAACGCTTCGCGGGCAAAACAAGAAGCTACTCCAGTCGCGGGAGAAACTCAAGAAGGCCCTCCGCGGCAAAGTGCAAAATGGGGTGACACTCTTCACTCTGCACTTTTCACTTTGCACTGGTAACTTGCACTTTTCACTGCAGGCTTCATGGGTCAGTGGTAGTGACCCGCACTACATGGACGCCTCCGCCACAGGGGGACCATGCCGCAGCGCACGCCCTTCAAGCCGTCCCTCGACCCGCAGGCCTACCTCGCCGGGCGCAACCGCATGTTCCTCATGCTTTCCATGTCGGTGTTGCGCGATTCCGCCAATCCCCCCCTCAGACCGATTGACATCCACAGTCAGCAAGCGCATCGTCGGCCAAATGCGATGTCCGGATCACTCGCTTGCCGTAGCAGCCGGCCAACTCCTGGCTGTGGTCGTCGGAAAGGAAGATCACGACGTGGAGCGGTCTGTGCGGCGCCAGTCCGGCGGCACGCGCGCCGTCGACAAACCCCAGAATCAGCGCAAGTCCCGTCAGCGAGATGGTCTCTTGGCAGCGAGCACATGGCGCAGTTTCCTTCCCTTGCCGCCTGGTTGTCGCTCCGGATTCGTTCGTGGCGTATGTCGTTTCGCCCCATTGCCGCTCACATCAAAAGCGTTCCGCGGGGGGAGGAGTCGAGATGCGCGCGAGCGCCGGTTCAGTTGCCGACAAGCCCCGGCGGCGGATATATTGTTGCGCGAGGGCCGGAACTGAACACGGACGGCCTTCGGGGGCTATACCCAGCCTTTGGAGCGCACACCATGCACATCCTGATTACCTTGATCCTTGCCGCGGAAGTGGCCGGCGCGGCACCGCCGTCGGTGGATGCCCGGGCCATCGAAGAGGTCGCGGTCGGCAAGCGCAAAGTCGCCCAAGCCTCCTGGTGGGGCTTCGACCCCAGCGACGCCACCGCGGCACTCCAGGCCGCGATCAACTCCGGCGCGGAAAAGGTCGTCGTCGAGAACCTCGGCCGCCCGTGGATCGTGGACAAGATCCAATTGGCGGGCAACCAGGAGGTGTTCTTTGAGAAGGGAGTCGTGGTCCTGGCGAAGCGGGGCGCCTTCAAGGGAAAAGGCGACTCGCTGTTCACCGCCACCTCGAAGAAAAACGTCGCGCTGACCGGCTACGGCGCCACCCTGAAGATGTGGAGGCAGGACTACGACGGCAAGGACTACGAAAAGGCCGAGTGGCGGCACGTGCTCTCGATCCGCAGTTGCTCGGCCGTCCGGATCTGGGGCTTGACCCTGGCCGAAAGCGGCGGCGACGGCATATACCTCGGCGTCGCTCAGAAAGGCGTCACCAATACCGACGTGCACATCAAGGACGTCGTCTGCGACGGCAACTATCGGCAGGGGATCAGCGTCATCAGCGCCGAGAACCTGCTGATCGAGAACTGCGTCCTCAAGGGCACCGGCGGCACGCCGCCGATGGCAGGGATCGACTTCGAGCCCAACCATCCCTCGGAAAAGCTGTCAGGCTGCGTCATGCGCAACTGTCTCTCCGAGAACAACCGCGGCGACGGCTACGTGCTTTCCCTCAAGAGCCTCCATGCCGATTCCGCCGAGATCTCGATGCGCTTCGAGGAGTGCCGGTCCGCGGGGAACCGCTGCGGGATGCGGGTGATCACGGGCAACGAGCCGAAGTCCGCGGTCAAAGGGCAGATCGAGGCGACCGGCTGCCGGTTCGAAGGCAGCGAGCAGGGCGGGATCGTGATCGGCGACGAGCCGGCCGCCGGCTGCAAGCTCCGCTTCGTCCGCTGCCAGGTCGCCGGCGCCGCCCCAAACCGCCCCGATCTGACGCCCATCCTCTTTACCAGCGGCACCGGCAACGCGGAGAACCTCGGGGGCGTAGAGTTCGTTGACTGCACGATCAGCGACCCCGTGGAAAGACTCCCGATGAGGTTCCTGGATCATGCGGGCGGGCTGAGGCTCGTCGACGTCACCGGCAGCCTCTTCCTGGAGCGCGGCGGCCAGCGCACGCCCCGCAAGCTCGATCAGAAGCAGATCGACGCGTGGATGCCTTTCCAGGCGTACAAGCGCCTGCCCCGCTTCGACACGCAAGGCGCGAAGTACGAGCCGGCGTTCCCGCAGGCAAAGCCTGCCGCCTCCAAGTCCCCGTGCCGGCAGCGCGGCCATGCCGAGTACCTGCTCTGGGCAGAGGCCGGTGACGAAGCGTCGCTCACGGTCCGGCTGCGAGTCGTGGGGCGCAACCCGGCCAAGCCGGCGTCGGTTCGGATCGTTTCGCCATCGGGCAAGGAGTCGGCCCTGGCTCGGGCAAAAGAAGAGGGGGATACACGCTACTTTTTCCGCGCGGAGGAGACGGGTGCGTACAAGATCATTTGCGAGCCCGACAGGGCCACGGTGGAACTTGGCTCCGCCACCCACCGCGTCTGCCTCTATTCGGAGAAAGGGGGGATCCACTTCCTGGGGACGACCGGCGAGTTGTTTTTCTGGGTCCCGGCAGGCGTGCGCGAGTTCGGTGTCTTGGTGAACGGTGAGAACGCGGGGGAGCGGGTGCGAGCGGGTGTCTACGATCCGGCCGGGAAGAAAGTCGAAGAAAAGGACGACATCGCCGACACACACCAGTTCCTCGTCACCCGCCCTGACCCCGGCGGCGCAGAAGTCTGGAGCCTGCGGCTGAACAGGCCCTCGCACGGCGTGCTCGAAGACTTCTACGTGCGCTTGCAGGTTGTTCCGCCGGTGCTCGCACCATTGCGCGAGGCGCTACTCCGGCCCGTGGCCAAACCCAAGTAGCGGGGCCGGTTGAAGATTCGCGCGGCCCGCAAGCTTCTTCGGCGCCATGCGCGCCTGTGGTCAGCCGCTCTTGTTGGCCCCTGGTCAAGCGACTAGGATTGCATGGTCCGAAGTCGATTCCGTGCAGCGGTTCTCTCACCCGAGGAGGTCTATCCATGAAGCGGTGCTCATCGGCGGCCTGGTTGCTTGTGGCGTTGGTCTCCGGCGGTCCGGCGCAGGCTGAATGGAAAGCGGCGCAAGGCCGGCTGACGACCCGCTGGGCCAAGGACGTCTCTCCGCAAAACGCTCATCCCGAGTACCCGCGCCCCCAGATGGTGCGCAAGGGCTGGCGCAACCTCAACGGCCTATGGGAGTACGCGATCCGGCCGCGTTCCGAGGAGCGTCCGGCGGCGTTTGACGGTCAGATCCTCGTGCCCTATCCCGTCGAGTCCGCATTGTCGGGCGTGATGAGGCCGGTGAGCCCAGACCAGCGGCTTTGGTATCGCCGCACGTTCGAATTGCCTTCGGCGTGGGAAGGCAAGCGGATCCTGCTGCACTTCGGCGCGGTGGACTGGGAGGCGACCGTGTGGGTCAACGGCCGCAAGGCGGGCGAGCATCGCGGCGGCTACGATCCATTTGCGATCGACATCACGGAGGCGGTCAAGCCGATCCAGGCTCAGGAGATCGTCGTGGCCGTGTTCGACCCCACGAATACCGGGACGCAGCCGCGCGGCAAACAAGTCTTGAAGCCGGGCGGCATCTGGTACACCGCCACGACCGGGATCTGGCAAACGGCGTGGCTGGAAGCCGTGCCGCCGACGTACCTCCAGTCGCTGCGGATCGTGCCGGACGTCGACGCCGGTGCGGTGGGCGTGACCGCCGTCGTCCAGAACGCGGGCCCGGAGGCGCGCGTCGTGCTCGAAGCGTCGGCGGAGAAGGAAAAGGTGGCGGAGGGCTCGGGCAAGCCCGGCGAGATGCTGGTCCTGCCTCTGAAGAATCCGCGGCTCTGGTCGCCTGATTCGCCGTTTCTCTACGACTTGAAGGTCACGCTCACCAAGAGCGGTCAGCCGGCCGACGAAGTGTCGAGCTACTTCGGCATGCGCAAGATCTCCTTGGGCAAAGACAAGGAAGGCGTGGTGCGGCTGATGCTCAACAACCAGGTGCTCTTCCAGTTGGGCCCGCTGGACCAGGGCTTCTGGCCCGACGGGCTCTACACGGCGCCCACCGACGAGGCCCTGCGCTACGACATCGAGATCCTCAAGAAGCTCGGCTGCAACATGGCGCGCAAGCACGTGAAGGTGGAGCCGGACCGGTGGTACTACTGGTGCGACCGGCTGGGGCTCTTGGTGTGGCAGGACATGCCCAACGGCGACCGCCACGTGCGCACCAAGGAACCCGACTTGCGGCGCACGGCGGAGTCGGCCAGGCAGTTTGAGGCGGAGCTGAAAGGGGTGATCGAGGCCCGGTATAATCACCCCTCCATCGTCATGTGGGTGCCGTTCAACGAGGGTTGGGGGCAGTACGACACCGAGCGGATCGTGGCCAGCATCAGGCGACACGATCCCAGCCGGCTCGTGAACAACGCGAGCGGCTGGGCCGACCGGGGCGTGGGCGACGTGCGCGACGTTCACTCGTACCCGGGCCCGGCCATCCCGCCGCTGGAAGATCGCCGCGCCGCGGTGTTGGGCGAGTTCGGCGGCCTCGGACTGCCCTTGAGAGGCCACTCCTGGCAAGACGAGAAGAACTGGGGATACCGCTCCTTCACGACCCGCGAAGCCCTCACCGAGGCCTACCTCGGCCTGCTCCACAAGCTCCATCCGCTGGTCGGGCAGGGGCTCTGCGCCGCAGTCTACACCCAAACCAGCGACGTGGAGATGGAAGTCAACGGCCTGATGACCTACGACCGTGCGCTCATCAAGGCGGACGCAGACCAGATCACCAAGGCCAACCGCCGCCTCTACCTTCCGCCGCCGAAGCTCAGGCAACTCGTCCCCAGTTCGGAGAAGGAAGGCCAGCCCTGGCGCTCCACGACGCAGAAACCGGCCGAAGGGTGGCAGCGGCCTGGCTTTGACGACTCCGCCTGGAAAACAGAACCCGGCGGCTTCGGCCGCGAAGGCACGCCCGGCGCGGTCGTGCGCACGCCGTGGACCAGTCCCGACATCTGGCTCCGCCGCACCTTCACGCTGGATCGGGCAGGCCTTGCCCAGCCCCACCTGCGCATCCACCACGACGAGGACGCCGAAGTCTACCTCAACGGCGTGCCGGCTGCGAGCCTCTCCGGCTATGCCACGAGTTACTCGCTTGTGCCCATCCGGCCGGACGCCGCTGAGGCTGCCGGCGACTGCCGGCCCAACATGTCGCAACAGGTGTGACGGACCACGGGAGCTCGCGATTCAGCGACTCAGCCAACTCTAACAAAAGGGCATACGTCGCGAGAGACCGATTCCCGCATGGGGCCCTCGGCCAGAAGCGTCCTGAACCGGCTAGCCGTCGGCCGAAGCTCGCCCTTGGCGGCGCAGTTGCTCGGCGACAACGGGCCTCGTCCGCGAACGCCAGAGGTCCTGCTCTGACGCCAGATTCCGAAGTACGATCCTCATCGCCTTGAACAACGACCGCTGCTTCAGCAGGAGTCCAGCCAGTTGTTCGGATTCCGTCGCACTCACGGGTTGGCTCCGGCTGGTACGAAGTTCCCCTGAAGCGATAGCATGGCCAGCGACGCGATGATTCCCAAGGTGACGATTCCGGAGAATGCAGCCACAACGCAGAGGGTCTTTCCCAAGACTGTCTGCGGCGGAGTATCGCCGAAGCCGCCCAACGTGAATGTCGACATGGCCATGTAGAAGGCGGTGTGGGCCCGGTTGTGCTCATTGTTTTGCTCCTTTGCGCTGAAGGTGGCCGTAGCGGGGTCGGTGGATGTGCCAGGGCCAGTTGGCGGCGCTGGACCGGCCGGGGTGCCAGTCCGTGGAGCGGGGCTGGCCGAGTGGCCAGTCGGGTGGGCCGCCGGCGGACGGCCCGGGCGGCGGGTCGAGAAAAGTGCCACATTGGCGATCGACGATTGCCTGACCAGGACCACGCACGATCATGCTCCTTCCAAACGTTCAACCAGGGCCCGCCCCTGGCCAAGGTCCGTCGCCCGAAGTTCCTCGACCTGCCACGGCGGATCGCCGGCGCGGAGGCGGTTGCGGACAAAACGATCCCTCCGCAGACGCTGGCCGAGCTGGAAGGCAGCCCCGTCGATGTAGATTGCCAGACGCCGCTCGGGGACCGCGAAGTCAGCCACGGAGATGGGCGCCTCGCCGGGATTCGGGGCCACCGGCACCTGTTTCTGCGGGTGGAACCCGTGCCGCTCGAAGAGCCACAGGAACTTCAGCTCCAAGGGTGAGCCGACACCGGCAGCGTACGCCTCCAGCCACGGCCGCGGATCGTCGATGTCGCCGGTTTCATAGGGGCGCATTTGCGGGGCGATTGCAGCCAGTTCTTCCAGGGCAGGCATGACCTGCGGCCACGCTAAATGCTCGTGGTAGCGCTGGTTGTAGTACGACTTCAAGCAGCGGTAGCAGGCCGTCTCGCAGTCGGGGTGGTCCAGGTGCCCGATGGCCCGGGCCGCCACGGCGTGGAACTGCTCGGCGATGCGGGGCAGGTAGCCTGCCGAGCGGTCGTCGGCGTCCAGGCCTTCGTCGATCACCACCACGTCGTAGCTGGCCCGTTCCAGTTGGTCCAGGACCCGCTCCTGTTTGAGAAAATCCACCGACACCAGTCCCAGCGGGATGTGGTCGAATGGGTTAGACCCCAGCTCGGTGGCCCGACGGACATCGTCGAGCTTCTTGCGGTCGATCACTTCCAGACGCAGCCCGAATCGACCGAAAAACAAATACCCCTAAGGAGGTGGTCAAGTACGCATCTGCCCATGATCTGCGGAGATCGTTCGGGGAGCGGTGGGCACTTCGAGTCATGCCCCAGGTGCTCAAAGAACTGATGCGCCACGAGGACATCCAAACGACGATGCGGTACTACGTCGGTCGGAATGCTCAGACGACCGCGGATGCCTTGTGGATCACCTGCGAGGCGAAACAGGCCCAAGAAGGTACCATGTTGAGTACCAATGCCCAAAGTGGCGACGAAAACCCCGCCCCTAGAAACGACGAAAGCCCTTCCCACCCAAGGGCTTACGTCAAGCTGGGGAACTAGGATTCGAACCTAGACTAACTGATCCAGAGTCAGTTGTGCTGCCGTTACACTATTCCCCAGAAGGTCCCGATCGCGGTCGCTTGCGTCGGTGTAAGTGGTTCTGGCGCTAGACGGTTGTTATAGAGCGCCGGTGTTCATCCGTCAAGGGCGGACAGGGGGCCGATTGACGCCCCCAAGGCGGAGGACCTAGAATCGACGGAAATCGCTGGAGTTGTCCTACCACAATCCCACCGGGCAAGGCGTCGTCCGGCGATGGTGGCGGCGCCGCGGGCGTGTCCCGGAGCTGTTGGGGGGTCGATCATGGCCGTGTTACGAGCGCTTCAGGGGCCACATGCCGGAAGGATCTTCCCCTTGGCGGGCGAGCCAGTCATCCTCGGCCGCCATCCCGACTGCGACATCGTGCTCGAGGGCGGAGCGGTCGGCCGGCGGCACGCACGGATCTTCCAGATCCAAGACGAGTACTACCTCGAGGACCTCCGCAGCCGCAACGGCACGTTCCTCAACGACGAGCGGATCGAAGGGCAGCGGAAGCTGGCCGAGAACGACGCCGTGAAGATCTGCGACCTCGTGTTTGCCTTCCACCACGGCTCCGCGGCAAACGTCGCCAGCGCGCTCGAGCAGCAGGAGGCGGAAGCGGGGTTGGTGATGGTGGACGATGCCGGCAACACCGTCAGCTCGACGATCATGTCCCGCCTGGACGTCACCAGCGGCGCCAGCGCGCTGCGGCTCTCCGCCAACCCCGAGGTGAAGCTCAAGGCCTTGCTGGAGATCGGCAAGAACCTGGGAGGGGCGGTGGGGCTGGGCGAGGTCCTGCCCAAGCTCATGGACAACCTCTTCACGATCTTCCCTCAGGCGGACCGCGGCTTCATCGTGCTCAAGGACCCCTCGACGGGCCGGCTGGTGCCCAAGGCGGTCAAGCACCGGCGCGAGGATTCCGACGAGGGAATCCGCATCAGCCGCACGGTCGTCAACAGCGTCATGGCGACCCGGGAGGCGGTCCTCTCGGCAGACGCCGCGACCGACCACCGCTTCGACATGAGCGAGAGCATCGTCGACTTCCAGATCCACTCGATGATGTGTGCCCCGCTGGTTGCCAGCAGCGGCGACGTGCTGGGAGTGATCCAGATCGACGCTCTCGATCAGCGACGCCGGTTCACGCCGGACGACCTCGAGGTGCTGGCGAGCGTGGCCTGCCAGGCGGCGGTCGCCGTGGAGAACGCCCAGTTGCACGAGATCGTGATCCAGGAGCAGGTCATCCAACGCGATCTGGTGAACGCCCACAAAGTCCAGCAGGCGCTGCTTCCGGCGGCGCCGCCCAAGCTGGAAGGCTACGAATTCTACGACTACTACGAGGCGGCCAGTCATCTCGGCGGGGACTATTTCGACTACGTTCCCTTGCAGGGGGACCGGCTGGCGGTGGCCATGGCCGACGTGTCGGGGAAGGGGATTTCCGCGGCGCTGCTGATGGCCCGGCTCTCGGTCGAGGTCGGTTACTGCCTGGCCAGTTTTCGCACGCCGGCCGAAGCGACGGGCCGGCTGAACGCCCTGTTCTGCGAGAGCCGCTGGGAGGACCGCTTCGTGACCCTGGCGCTGGCCGTGCTCGATCCGTTGCGCCACGAGGTGTGCCTGGTCAACGCCGGTCACTTGGCGCCGCTCTTGCGCCGCGCCTCCGGCTCGGTGGAGACGGTCGGGGAGGCGATCGGCGGTCTGCCCCTGGGGGTTGACGGCGGGACGGTCTACGGCCAGTGCACGCTTTCGCTGGCGCCGGGAGACACCCTGGTCCTCTACACCGACGGCATTCCCGAGGCAATGAACGCCAACGGCGATCTGTACGGGAACCGGCGGCTGTTGGCGCAACTGGCGCCGGGGTCCGAGAATGCCGCCGAGCTGGGCGAGCGGATCCTCCGCGACGTGCGGCAGTTCATGGGCCACCGGCCGCAGAGCGACGACATGTGCCTGACCATCCTCCGGCGGGTCGTGTGAGGGCCCGTCCGCCCGCCCGGGCCCGCACGCCGGCATTCCGCCAGAGACTCGATCCCAAGCCTACCGGAGGTGCGCCTGCCGGATCGACGCCAACTGCCGCAGACCCGGTTTGGGGTGCCGCCCCAGATCGAACAAGCCTCCGTGGGGAAAAGCGTGCGGTTCGGAGTCGCGGGCTTGGCTCCAGAAGACTCCCCGCACGGTCGGCTTGGCCAACAGGACCGGGACGTACCGGCTGATCCAGGCTTGCTGGCTCTGCGGGGTCCACGCCTCGGACAACGGGGCGGTGCGGCGCTGGGCGAGCGGGTCGGGACCGGACCCGCTGGGCACCGTCAGCTTCACGTACAGCGGCACTCCCAGCAGGCTCCAGTAGTCCATCTGGCGGCTGAATTCCAGCGGGTCGCGGGGGAGCGTTCCGCCGGGCGCGTAGCCGACGTTGATCTCCAGCGCCAGCCCCGTCAGCCCCAATCCGACGCGGAGCAGTGCGTCAGCGAAGTGCCACGGCGGGAAGTCGTGCCCCCGCCGCCTCAAATACTCCGCCCACGGCTGGTCGAAGGAAACCACCAGGTCGGCCTGGGGATCGAGGGCGCGGGCCGTTTCGACACTCCGGGCGGTGAGCCGGACCTGCTCCTCTTCGGACAAGGAGAACGCCTCGGCGGTGTTCGCGCTGCCCGCCGCGACCCACAGATCGACCCCGCCCCGGTAGCGGCCGACCGCCGCCTCGATGAACTCGGAGACCAGCTCCGCCAGGCCGTCGAAATCGCTCTCGCAGAGATAGAGCCAGTCGGGCACGGTGCGGGGGTCCCATTGGAGCAAGGGACCGGCACAAATCGTGAGCCGGTGGGCCCGGCACCAGGCGATCTGCCGATCGACGACCTCCCAGTCGTACTTGCCCTCCTTGGCCTCGATCTCGCGCCATGCCATGGGGACTTGCGCGGCGTTGAACGTCTGCACGTACTGGCCGGCGGTGTATTCGTCGAGCAGCGACGACCCCAAGTCCGCGCCCAAAAGGGTCTCCAGCTTGTTGCCGCCCCGCCGACGGACCGCCAGCAGTTGCTCCGCGTACTGGGAGCTCAACAGGGAGGCGGCATCCAGGGCCAGCCGCAGCGCCTCCCCCGCCCGCTCGATCGAGCGCGGCGCCCGGCGGTCCTCCACGACCGCCTCGCTCAAGCACCGCGTCGCCCTGGCGACGGTGGCCTCCAGATCTCCGGGCACGACCATGCCCATCGTCCGCCACTCGGCCATCTGGTTGCGCACCTGGCCGACCTTGCCTCGGGCCAGTTCCAGGGGAAGATGGTAGGGCTCCGCCCGCTCGATCAGCGTGGCGGTGGAGAGCGTGACCCGCTCATGCCCCGGGACGTCCCAGGGAACGTGCAGGTTGCCCGACTCGGACACCTTGCGCTCCACGAGCAATTCCTGGTTTTCTGCCCAGGCGCGCGTTTGCCAGGGGATGCGATCCAACCCCGAAAGGTAGGCTTGATCGACCATTTCCTCCGTGATGCGGTCGGCAGGCCAGACGAGGAATCGCATCAGACCCATGGGGAAGTTCCCTTGGTAAACGGCAACACGGATCGGCGCCGCCCTCAGCCCACCGCCCGAGGCCCCCTCGGTGGTCGAGCCCCCGACAGACGAGTGTACTGTAGGTCGCCCGATGGCTCAAGCAACCCCGTTTCGGCCGCACGCGCCCCGCTGGCAACCCTCCGGCCGCTTTGATAACATGGGCACTACCCCAGAGAACCCCAAGCAAGGAATCGGCCGATGAGTGCGAGCGTTGTCCTCGAGACGTCCTTGCCCGGCCTGCCCGTGCGGCGGGGCAAAGTGCGGGACGTCTATGACCTGGGCGATCGACTCCTTCTGGTCAGCACGGACCGCATCAGTGCCTTCGACTGGGTGTTGCCGACCGCCATCCCCGGCAAGGGGCGCGTGCTCAACCAAATCGCCGCCTTCTGGTTCGACCTGCTCGGAGAGCCCAACCACCTGATCACGATCGACGTCGACCGCATGGAGCTGCCCGAAGGGGCGGACCGCTCGCTGCTCGCCGGGCGGACGGCCCTGGTGCGGAAGACGGAAGTGGTGCCGATCGAGTGCGTCGTCCGCGGTTACCTCGCCGGCTCCGGCTGGAAGGAATACCGGCAACACGGATCGCTCTGCGGCGTCAAGCTCCCCGGCGGGCTGGTCGAAAGTGCCCGCCTGGAAGAGCCGCTCTTCACGCCTTCCACCAAGGCCCAGACTGGCCACGACGAGAACATCTCCTTCGAGCGCACGGTGCAGTTGGTGGGGGCGGACCGGGCCGAGGAGCTCCGCGACCGGAGCATCGCCATTTTCCAGCGCGGCGTCGCCTATGCCCGGCAGCGGGGAATCCTCATTGCCGACACCAAGTTCGAATGGGGGTTGGTCGACGGCCAATTGATCCTCATCGACGAAGTGCTCACGCCCGACAGCTCCCGCTTCTGGCCGGCGGACCAGTATCAGCCCGGCCGCAGCCAGCCGTCGTACGACAAGCAGTTCGTCCGCGACTGGCTGGAATCGACGCCGTGGGACAAGAACAGCCCGCCGCCGGCACTGCCCGAGGACGTCGTCGCCAGGACGCGCGAGAAGTACGTCGAAGCCTACCAACGGCTTACCGGGCGGGCGTTTGGAGTGCAAGAGAAAAGGTGAAAGGCACCAAATCCCAAACCTGACAAACCTGGGGGGATTGGTTAAGAATGGTGCATGTCGCGGCCAACTCGACATGGAGTGGAGGGCAACGACTGCGACCCAATCACTGCCGAGGTCCGGATGAACGGGCACGCCGCGGGGATCAGGGCGGCCCCGCCATGGAAGCTCGATGTCTCGAAGCTGGCCAAGCCCGTTGAATCAAGCTACTTCGCTCGGCGACGACGCCAGACCAGGGCGAGCCCCGCCAGTCCCATGCCCACCAGCCCGACCAGCGTTGAAGGCTCCGGAACCGGGGCATAGTTGTAGGTGACTTTAACGTCGGCCGAGGCCAGGTTGGTGAAGTCGAAGAGCATGTTCCCCGAGCCGGTCGCCGCGGACCCCGCGGTGGCGACCACCGGCAGCTCGATGTTGCCCGTCCCCGTGAACAGGGCCAGATCGGCGGCCGACGAAGTGAGCGTCGAGTTGGTCAGGTCCGCGCTCAGCCCGGCGTGCGTCACGCCGGACGTCCCGCCAAAGTCGACGGTCCCGTCGAAGCCGCTCACGTTGTCCACGGTGGTCGCGGTGGGCCAGGCGCCAACGAGGTCCGAAAGGTCCGGCCGCTGGACCAGCAGGTCCGCCGACAGGTACGTGGTCACCGTCGCCGCGCTCCCGCCGCGGTGCTCGAACTTGGCCGTGCCTTCCATGTGCGCCTGCAACTCGATCTCGATGCTATTGAGCGTCCCGAGGGCCGGGTCGAACTTGGTGATCGACACCGAGCTGGCCCAATCGGTCTCCGCCAGCGGAACCGACGCGGAAGCAGAATAGGAGCTACTGAGCGTAAAGAGTGGCGGCTCGGGGGGATTGATAAACGTGAACGAGAAGGAGATATTGTCCGCCGAGGCGCTTGCCCCCAAGCACGCCGCCCATCCCAAGACCGCCAAGCATGCCAAGAGCTTCAGCGCCGTCATGATTCTTCTCCTGTGTTGCTCGATCAATGCACGAAAAACTCGTCGCCCGGAGCGGCAATCTGCAAACGGAGCGCACCGGTCCGAAAAAACGCCGTCCTGATTATCGGCGCGGTCTATCCCGGACGTCAAGTGTGCGGGCGGCGGAAAATGGGCAAAACCTGCGGGTGGGGCACTTATGGGTGGTGTATAATCCCAAATCCCCCCCATCGCGGATCCGGGCTACGCGCCCCGCCGGGCCAGCCGGCGGCGGGCGGTCGCGCTGAGGTGGACCTTGCGCAGCCGGATCTTCGTCGGCGTGACCTCGACCAGCTCGTCCTCCTCGACGTACTCCAGGGCGGCTTCGAGGGAGAGGATTCGGGGAGGTTTTAGGAGGATGTTCTCGTCGCGGCCGGCGGCGCGGATGTTGGTGAGCTTCTTCTCCTTGGTGGGATTGACCGGCATGTCGCCGGCGCGGCTGTTCTCGCCGACGATCATCCCCTCGTAAACGTCGTCGCCGGGGGCGACGAACATCTCGGCCCGCTCCTGGAGCCCGTCCAGGGCGTAGGCCACGGCCCGGCCCGAGACCATCGAGACCAGCACCCCGTTGGGCCGGCCGGGGATGTCGCCATCCCAGGGGCGGTAGCACTCGAAGCGGTGGTGCATGATCGCCGTGCCCTGGGTGGCCGTGAGGAGCCGGGTCCGCAGGCCGATCAAGCCCCGGGCGGGGATCGAAAAGACCAGGTAGGTGTAGCTGCCGTGGTTGGCCATCTCCCCGACCTGGCCCCGCCGTCCGCCGACCAGCTCCATCACCGCACCGATGTGCTCCGAAGGCACTTCGACGACCAGCGATTCGAACGGCTCCTCGACCACGCCGTCGCGCCGGTGGAGGATGACCCGGGGCTTGCCGATCGCCAGCTCGAATCCTTCGCGGCGCATGATCTCGATGAGCACCGAAAGGTGCAGCAGCCCGCGGCCGGAGACCTGGAACGAGTCGGCCCCTTCCTCGAACTCGACCTGCAGCGCGACGTTCTTCTCCACCTCCCGCTCCAGACGCTGGCGGAGGTGGCGGCTGGTGAGGTATTTCCCGTCGCGGCCCGATAGCGGGGAGGTGTTGATGCCGAAGGTCATTTGCAGGGTGGGCTCGTCGACGGTAAGCCGGGGCAGGGCCCGGGGGGCCTCGAAATCGCTGATCGTGTCGCCGATGGCGATCGACTCCAGCCCGACCACGGCGGCGATGTCCCCCGCGGTGGCTTCGGAGACTTCGCTCCGCCCGAGCTTGTCGAACACGTAGAGCGTGCCCACCCTGGCCGGAGTGACGACGCCGGCGGCCTGCATCAGGGCCACCTGCTGCCCCTGGAGGAGCCGGCCGGAGTGGATCCGCCCGATGGCGATCCGGCCCACGTAGTCGGACCAGTCGAGGTTGGTCACGAGCATCTGGAGCGGCACGTGAGGATCGATTTCCGGTCCCGGCACCGCCTCCAGGACGAGGTCCAGAAGCGGCCAGATCGAGTCGCCCGGGCGGGTCGGGTCCGTGGTGGCGTAGCCGTCCCGGGCACTGGTGAAGATGTGGGGGAAATCGGCCTGTTGGTCGTCGGCCCCCAGATCGAGGAACAGATCGAAAACCTCGCTGAGGACCTCGTGCGGCCGGGCGTCGGGCCGATCGATCTTGTTGACCACGACCACCGGCTGGAGCCGGCACTGGAGGGCCTTGGACAGGACGAACCGCGTCTGCGGCAGGGGCCCCTCGGCGGCGTCGACCAGCACCAAGGCCCCTTCGGCCATCCGCAGGACCCGCTCCACCTCGCCGCCGAAATCGGCATGCCCGGGGGTGTCGATCACGTTGATCTTGACCCCCCGATAGTGGAGGGCGATGTTCTTGGCAAGGATCGTAATCCCCCGCTCGCGCTCCAACTCGTTGGAATCGAGGATGCAATCCCCTACCAATTGGGAATCGCGGAACTCACCGCTCTGGCGAAGCAGGCAGTCCACCAGGGTCGTCTTCCCGTGGTCGACGTGGGCGATGATGGCGATGTTGCGGATGTCCTGGCGACGCATGGCAAAGCTAGCGAGGGCCGCTGGAGGCAGTGCAAGACCATTCATCATACCCCGCCGGGCATGATCGTGGGAATGACCTGCCGTCTCATTGGCCATAGCCGCGGAGGTGACGTTTGCCAAACGAGAGGTCGCCGGGTCCTTGGACGCACCCCAAGAGGTCAGCCGCCAGTTCCAGGCAAGACCCGGGCCTAGGGTCCCCGTCGCCGTCGAGGTACTCCTCTAACAGTCGGCGGACCACGGCGGAGCGGGTCTGTCCCCGCTGGCGCGCCGCGGCGGCCAGCTTGGCGTAAAGCAATTCGGGAATCTTCAGCGAGAGCGTCTTCGTGGAACGGCCTGGATATTACTTGTCTGACAGAAGTGTACTACCTACCGCGCTCTGCGTCAAGCGGGTCCGGCCGGTGCTGGAGGGCCCGATCGAGAAACTCGTAGGCCGCCTTGCGGACGTCCGGCGGGAAGCCGTGGCCGATGTCGGGATGCACGGCGACGAGCCGCCCCTTGCCGCCCAAGAGCTCGTAGACCGGCCGCGCCGCCCTGAGGCAGTCGTCCACCCCCGATTTCTCAAAGTTGTCGTCTCCCAGCGGGGCGTTGACAAAAAACGGCCGCGGGGCCAGGACGCCGACGATCTCGGTGAAGTCGAAGGGCATCCGCTTGGGGTCCTTGCCGTACTCGGAGGCGATCCGCGGCATGTAGCCCTTGTGGCTCCAGCCGGTCAGGTCGCCGCCGTAGTATTTGCCGAAGGCGTTGAATCCGCAGCTCGAGACAATGGCCTTGATCCGCTGGTCGAACGCGGCCACGAACATCGCGTTGTGCCCGCCCAGCGAATGGCCGATGACTGCGATCCGCTCCGGGTCGACTTCAGGGAGCGACTGAAGCAGGTCCACCGCCCGCACGTGGTTCCAGATGCCCTTCATCGTGGCGCTGGTATAGCCGTGGGCGTAGGGGTCGAACCTGTAGTCGCCGTAATTGGGGTAGTCCGGGGCCAGGGCCACGTAGCCCCGCTCGGCCAGCTCCCGGGCATAGGGCTTTTGGGCCCCCGGGTCGAGCCCGGCCGGCTCCCCCTTTCCGATCGCGATCGTCTGGTGCAGGCAGAGGACCGCCGGGACCTTGCCCTGGAGCCCCTTAGGCATGAGCAGATAGGCCGGCACGCGGTCGCCCGGCTCGGGGCAGTAGAGGATCTTCTTCCGCACCAGCTTCCCGAGATCGACGGTCTCCTGGGTCTGGAGCGCCAGGGGGACTTTCTTCGCGACA
>Ga0153916_10000270_pt1 | contig 33780 bp, 34 predicted proteins | sample Opewatmetagenome_FD_109642 | JGI IMG/M metagenome (GOLD analysis project Ga0153916, IMG submission 109642) | Freshwater wetland microbial communities from Ohio, USA - Open water 3 Core 3 Depth 4 metaG | ecosystem: Environmental > Aquatic > Freshwater > Wetlands | place: USA: Ohio, Lake Erie...
GCCCGACGGATACCGGGTCAGATCTCTGGGAGAGCTTTATTCTGAGTTCACGGATGCAATCGCGGCGGCCGGCATCCCTCCTACCAACCCTTCGGATGCGGATGCGTGGCAGCACCGTTACGAATCGCGCATTGCCACCGATCTCCTGGCCGATAAGAGCAAGGCTCCGCTCCTTGGCTCACTCGGAGGCAGATTTGCCACAAGCAGGGCGCTTGCCGCGTCTCTCACCGCCGTCAATCGGGACGAGAGGCGAAATTTCAACTCCCTGGGCACGAAAACTCTCATCGTCTATGGAACGCGCGAGAGTCGGTATACCCGCGAGGAGTATCAGACCGAACTCCACGCCACCCTGATGAACTCGAAGCTCGTCAAGATCGCCGGGGCGGGACACTGGACGTTTCTCGATCAGCCCGTGCTGGTCGAGCGGGCTATTTCCGCCTTTCTGGCCGAACCCAAGTACTGATATCTCACATACGGCATGACAGAGTCCTCGCGATATCCAACCGGCCGTCTCATCTGCGCCTCCAGTGGCGACACCTACCCGGACACGGAGCCCCGGTGGAGGAGCGACACCGGCAAATTGCTTGATATCGACTGGGAACCCCGTTTCGATCTCGATCTCATCTGCCGCCGCAAAGGGACGCTCTGGCGGTATCGTGAGGCGATTCCCCTCCGCAACGACGCAAATATCGTCTCGCTTGGCGAGGGGTTCACCCCGCTCACCGATGTCACGCTTGACGGGAGGAGAGTGTTGTTCAAGCAGGATCAACTGTTCCCCAGTGGATCCTACAAGGACCGCGGGGCGACGGTCCTCATCAGCAAGGCCCGCGAGCTTGCAATAGAGCGCGTGGTTCAGGATTCTTCCGGCAATGCTGGATGTTCCATTGCAGCCTATTGCGCGCGGGCCGGGATTGCATGCGAGATATTCGTACCCGCTCAAACGTCTCCCGCGAAGCTTGCACAAATACAATCGTACGGAGCAAGGCTCAGGCTGATCGAAGGATCGCGTACAGACACCGCATGCGCGGCCCTTGCCGCGGCCGAGACGACATACTACGCAAGCCACTGCTGGAACCCCTATTTTCTTCACGGAACCAAGACGTTTGCCTTCGAAGTTTGCGAGCAGCTGGGATGGGAACTTCCCGACACCGTGATCCTTCCGGTGGGAAACGGCACACTTCTTCTCGGGGCGTATCTGGGGTTCAAGGATCTGATCAGAGCGGGAGTCACTCAAGGCTTTCCCCGGCTTGTAGGAGTTCAGGCCGCCGCGTGCGCTCCCCTCTACCACACTTTCCTCTCCCGCTCCCCGGGCACTCTTCCCAAAGCCGGAGAGACCATGGCGGAGGGTATCGCCGTAGAACATCCTGTCCGCGGGAAACAGGTACTTGCAGCCATACGGGAGACGAAGGGGACAATTCTGAGCGTGAGTGAGGAGGAAATAGCAGATTCACTCCGCCTGGTCACCGCCATGGGATTCTACGTGGAACCGACCGCAGCTGCAACCGTGGCCGGGGTGCGCAGCTATCTCGCCTCCGCGACCGGCAGGGAGCGTGTTGTGTCAGTTTTTACAGGACACGGTCTGAAATCAACGGAGAAAATGCTCCACATGTTCCATCCAACGGCCGGCGGAAGATGAAGCCATGGACTTTACGCCCGCCGTCTACGAACACGCAGCGGCCCTGCTTGGTTGCTCGCCCTGGGAAGTATCGCGCGACGAGGACCTGCTAGTGAGGGCGCAAGAGTTCATCAAAGCAGAGTCATCATTCAGACCTACCAGGAGGGATTCTTGACAAAGGCATACACGCGTCCTGCAATCGCCAACCTGGACGAGTTCGTCTTCGGCCGATCCCCCCATCCTCTTACCCTGAAGAACGGTCTTGTCATCGGCAACGGGATAGTCTACCCGGAGCTGAATTTTACCCTTCCCGTCATGGAGATTTCCGCGCAGAGCATGCCGGAAGTGCGTTCGCAGTACACACAGATGATTACAGAGGCCTGCCAGCGGGCCGTGGAGCTCCAGACACCTGCCCTCGTGGTCGAGTTTGAGCTGCTTCCTGAACTGACCCGGTTCCCGCAGTGGGGTGCCGAGGTCACTGCCATCCTGCGGGAGCATCTGACGAAGGCGGAAGCCACACACGGCATCAGGACGGCCCTCCGGGTAACGCCAAACGACATCCGCGAATTCGACCGCCCCCCGCACCTCCGTCAGGGGGAACTTCTGGACTGCATGTTCCGCAGCTTCGCGATGTGCACCCGTGCAGGAGCGGACATGCTGGCCATCGAGTCCACCGGCGGCAAGGAAGTGCATGACGACGCAATCGTCAATGCCAACCTTCCCCTGTCTGTTTTCGCCCTTGGGATTCTCGGCAGCCGCGACATGGCATTTCTCTGGGATCGGATCGTTGCCATTTCGTCCGAACACGGCGCTATCGCCTCAGGCGACTCCGCATGTGGGTTCGCCAATACGGCCATGGTGCTTGCCGAGCAGAAGTCGATTCCACGGGTATGGGCTGCAACGATTCGAGTCATGAGCGTGGCACGGAGCCTCGTCGCCTTCGAACGCGGGGCTGTCGGGCCCAGCAAGGACTGCGCGTACGAAGGGGTGTACCTAAAAGCCATCACCGGCTGTCCCGTATCGCTGGAAGGATCGGAAGCAGCATGCGCGCATTTCTCGCCCATCGGCAACATCGCCAAGGCTGTGGCAGACCTCTGGAGCAACGAGTCTGTCCAGAATGTAAAACTCCTTGGCGGGATGGCACCGACCGTTTCCCTGGAGCAGCTCGTCTATGCCACACGCCTGATGAATGTCGCGTCTTCGCAAGGGCCTGCGTCTGCCCGCCTGCTTCGCGACTGGTTTGTAGATTCCGACGCCGCCCGCGACCCGCAGGCGTTTGTCCTCCGTCCTGATGTTGTGCTGGATATCGCGCGAGAAATTCTCGAGGAGCCCACTCCATACCTCCGCACACGGCGCGCCGCTATTGCCACGCTGGCACGCCTCCGGCAGGCCCATTCAGACGGGACACTCATGATCCCCAAGAACGAGTTGCGATGGCTTGACCGCTTTTCCCGTGAAGCCGATGCGCTCTCCGGGGATGAGGCCGAGTTCATCCACTTGATGAAAGCAGAGGTCGATCCCTCCTGTATCCGACTTGACGAGTACGGGCTGTGATGCCGGAGCCCGCGTGTCTGTTGCTTCTCTGGGCGGGTTTCTCTACACTATTTCAATTCAACAGAGCACCAACAAACACATTTACTCATGCATCTCCAATTTCAGGGCGCCACGCGCACCGTTACCGGCTCGATGCACATGCTGACAGTTGGTGGGGAGACATTCCTTCTTGACTGCGGCATCTACCATGGCCGACGCGAAGAGGCGCTCGCCCGAAACAGCGAGTTCCCTTTCGACCCTGCTTCCCTCAGTGCCGTCATTCTCTCCCACGCACACATCGACCACAGCGGCAACCTCCCCGGCCTTGTAAAGCAGGGTTTTTCGGGGCCCATCTACTGCACGGATGCAACGCTGAGCCTGTGCGAGGTCATGTTGCGGGACAGCGCGTACATCCAGGAACGCGACATCGAGTTCATCAACAAGAAACACCGGAAGAAGGGGCTTCCTCCGGTCGAACCGCTCTACACGGTGCAGGACGTTGAACGCGCGCTTCCCCTCTTCCGCGGGGTGTCGTACGGAACCCCCTTTCAGGTCTCCGCCGCACTTACCTGCCGTTATGCGGACGCGGGGCACATTCTTGGCTCCGCCTCTGTCGCTCTCACTCTCAGGGAGAACTCCACGGTCCGCCGGCTGGCATTCACCGGCGACCTCGGGCGCCCCAATCTCCCCATTCTCAGGGATCCCGTCTTCGTCGGCGATCCCGACGGGACCGATTACCTGATCAGCGAGAGCACGTACGGCGGGCGTTTTCACGCCCCGGTCGACCAGATGCCTCGACAGCTGCGAGAGCCGATCCTCCGTGCGTATGAACGGGGAGGGAAGATCGTCATCCCCGCGTTCAGCGTCGGCAGGACGCAGGAGGTTGTCTACGCACTCCACAAGCTCATCGCGCAGGGTGAAATCGGCGCAATCCCTACCTTCGTCGACAGTCCCCTCTCCGTCAACGCCACCGAGGTCTTCCGCAACCACCCGGAGTGTTTTGACGACGAGACGCAGGCCATCCTTGCTGCGTCGGAGGATAACGACCCCTTCGGCTTCCGCCGCCTGACGTACATCCGCGACACCGGGGAATCCAAGGCCCTGAACGACCGCCAGGGGCCCTTCATTGTCATCTCCGCCTCCGGCATGTGCGAGGGCGGGCGCGTCGTGCACCACCTCGCGAACACGGTCGCCGATCCGAAGAACATGATTCTCATTGTGGGATATCAGGCGGACAACACTCTCGGGAAGAAGTTGGTCCTGCGGGAACCGATGGTCAACATCTTCGGCGAACCGCACGAGCTGAAAGCCGAGGTGGTCGTTCTGAACTCCTTCAGCGCCCACGCCGACAAGAACGAGCTGCTGGCGTACATGCGCAGTTTCTCTCCCCGTGAATTGAAGCGGGTATTCCTGGTGCACGGCGATCTGGACCAGGCGGAGGCATTGCGTGACGGGTTTGCCGGAATGGGAATCCGCAGTGTTCACATCCCGGCTCGGGGGGAGAAAGTGGAGCTCGACTAGGATCGGGCCGGGGCGAGTGCATCAAGCGCAACTGGCATTCCATGCGCAGGCGTACCATCACATACCTCCTCCTCGGCATGGCGACCCTGGCACTCCCCGCACGGTCTCAGGCGCCGCAACGGCCCCGTGAGATCCCCGCTGCCCAGGCAGATTCCCTCGCCTTCCGCAATGCCGCCGGTGTTCTCTTCACGCGCAACCTGGACACCTATAACTGGAACAGTCGGATTTTCGTCGACACCAGCGCCGCAGGCGTTCTCCTGTCTCTCCGGCACCTGTACATAGCGAACATCATCCAGACCAACGCACCAAAGCCGGCAAGCTATCAACAGAATCTCTCGGCGAGCGTCGCCGTGCCCATTTCGAGCGCTCTCAAGGCCGCGACAGAATGGTCATCCCTCCTCTATACGGACAACAGAAGCGCGGGCCTGAACAGGGCCTCTTTCGTTGACGGGCTCGCCGGCCTCCAGTGGTTCCCCGTCCCGGCCATTTCCCTCACCCCGATGGCTGGATATCGCTGGGACACGCAGGCGGGAATACGGGATGATGGCCCTTCCCTCCTCCTCCGCGGACAGACACATGCCTTTGAGCTCGGCGGGTACTGGCTTACGGGGGCCGGCCAGTTTCGCGCCGATTTCCTCGACCCCCGGAAACTTGAGGACCACTTTCTGGATATCGGTGCGCAGAAGCTCTTCGCCGAAAATGCCGCCGACAGTCTCCGTCTCGGCGTCTCCCGCAACCGGCGGGACTTCTACGGAATTGCCGATGGAACCATCGAAAGCAGGATTGACAACAGCAAGTCCGTGTCCAATCTTCTTCACTACGATTTCCTGCCCTCTCTCGGAAGCAATATTTTCGTTGGGATCTCCGCACGCAACATCGACAGGCGCGTCCGGCCCCAGCCCGGCGTAACGTTGCAGGCCCAGTATTTCGACACACGCATCGACCAGCTCTGGCTTGATCTCTATGTGGAGACGCTCTACCGCTCCGCCGATGCGAGAACGCAAGCAGGAATCCGCGTTTCGTTCAACGAACGAACCGAGGGGCACCACGTGATCCTCCCCGAGAGCGCCTCCCCCGCGGCAATCGCGCTGTACAACGAGCGTGCCCGCCAGGAGCAGACAAAGGACAACAGTGCCCGCCGCACGGCGGTGGCGGGGATGGTCGCAATTCCGCTAACCTCCACAGACCAAGTCAGCGTTTCAGGCACGGCGAGCATCCTCCGGTACGACACCCCCAGCCTCCTTAATGTGGAAGAGCGTGACGAACAGCTGGTGACGCTCACAGTCACCACGGTCCACCAAATCACACGGTCCTTCCGACTGGAGCTGGCACTCGACGGCCACATGAGCCACCTGGTCTACCTGCTGAAGGAACGGAGCGCCAACAACAACATTAACCGGGTGCTCCGTTTTGCCCCCCTGACGGAGTTCCATCCCTCACCCTTCTTCCGGACCGTCAATCTGTTCGAAGTTCTCGCAAACTACACCGTCTATGACTTCGAAGACCAGACAGCGCTTGCCAAGAGCTTCTCCTACAGGCAGTTCGCCATTCTCGATTCCACTGCTCTGGAATTTTCTCGCCGCCTCGGTCTTGATTTTTTTGCCTATTTCAAGCTTTATGAACGAGGGCAGCTCAACTGGGACGCGTTTACTGAGCGCACCGAGAACCGGTTCGCCGACCAGACATACGACGTGCAACTCCGCTTCAAGCCGGCACCGTCGCTGCTTCTTGCTGCCGGGCTGCGGTATTTCAGCCAGACGCGGTACACATTTGATGAGGGAGAGCGCGTCTTGGCTTCGTTCATCCGGAGCATCGGACCGACGACACGCATTCTCTGGAGTGCGGGGCGGTATGGCAGGCTGCAGCTCTCCGGCTGGTTTGAGCGTAAGCTTCAACCGGGAGGAGTCCGGAGCACCTACCCGAACCTGGCCTTGAACATCCTTCTAAACTTTTAGCGGGTTTTCCGTGAAACACCGCGCAGCCGTTCTACGAATGACCCTCAGGAGCAACCCGAAGAACGTCTCCCGCGTCGAGCGATTTCTCGAGAAGGTGGGGGCGCACATCCCCCTCGACGAGATCCAGTTCAACAAATTGATGGTTGCGCTCACGGAAGCCGTCAATAACGCGATCGTTCACGGAAACAGATCGCGCCCCGAGAAGAGGGTGTTTGTCACCTGCTCCGTGCTTGACGGCGTCATTGACATCTTGGTGCGGGATGAAGGACGCGGCTTCAGGCCGGAGACGGTCGAAAGCCCCCTGAAGGAGGAGAATCTGCTGCGGGAGAGCGGGCGGGGAATCTTCCTGATGCGGACGCTGATGGATAAAGTGGAGTTCGTGAGGTTCCCGCACGGGATGGAAACGCACCTTCGGCTTGACCTCAACACCTGAACCCACCGTCAAGGCACGTGGATTTCCGTTAGATCGTTCACCTGGCCGCTGATGGGGTCGCTGGTCATGAAAAGCTCCTCCCGAAGGTAGGCGAACGCTGACGGTGCCTCCGATATCCAGTACGTGCAAACGATCTCATCCGTCAGGATCTCGACCTGGTAGGCGGGAAACATCATACTGACGCCGTTCACGCGAACCTGAAAGAGCATGTCGCTGCCGGTGGTCTGCCCCGTGACCGTCTGCGTACCGAGGGAGTCACCCGTCCCTACCGTCCATGACGACTGCATCCCCTGTGAAAACGACGCCACGAGATCCCAGTGCGGAGGGATTGTCCGGCCCAGGAGCCGCTCCGTGACTCCCGATAGGAACCCGTACTGGTAGATATCCCCGGACGCCGTGCAGCGAAGGAAAAGCGTATCCACGGGCATCTCCGCAACGCTGTCGAGCACCACGGTCACGCCGCTCCGTCCCCTCGCCCAGACGCTGTCATCGACCACCATCCAGTAGCGCTGCGTACTGGAGTTCATGATGCGATAGCCATACCTGTCAAGCTGCCAGCGCGTTAGCGTGAAGGTCGTCCCCTTGGCGAGCCGGAAGTTGAATGCCTCACCGTTAGATCCGGTGTCCGGCCCCTGCGTATCACGGCACCCGGCTATCAGGAGGGTACCCCAAATGAGAAAGGCGCCCCACCGCACCTCCTCCCGGAGGCGTGACAGCAGCGCCCTTGTACTCTTCAGCATCACCGTCTAGAGGTTCAGCTTTGCGATATTCTGTTTCACGTCGGCGGCTGACTTGTTCAACGCCGCCTGCTCTTCATCGTTCAGCTTGATTTGAACGATCTCTTCAATACCCTCCCGCCCAAGCTTCACCGGAACTCCCACGACCGTATCCCGCAGTCCGTATTCCCCCTGCAGGAAGGCCGCGCAAGGGAGGACGCGTTTCTTGTCCTTCGCAATCGCTTCGACCATCTGCACCGCTGCCGACGAGGGGGCATAGTAGGCACTTCCGGTCTTGAGGTAGTTGACGATCTCGATGCCTCCGTCACGCGTGCGCTTCACCAGCCGATCGACGGCCTCCTTGCTCAACAGTTCCGTGATCGGGATCCCGGAAACGCTGGAATATCGCGGCAGGGGAACCATGGAGTCACCGTGCCCACCAAGGACGAACGCTGTTACATCTTCCACGGACACGTTCAGTTCCATGGCAATGAAGCTGCGGAAACGCGCCGTGTCAAGAATGCCGGCCATCCCCATCACCCGGTGCCGCTCGAAGCCGCTGACTTTCATCGCCACATACGTCATAACATCGAGAGGGTTCGACACGACGATGATGATGGCCTTCGGTGAACGCGCGACAACAGCTTCCGTGCAGGATTTCACGATGCCGCTGTTGGTGTTCATCAGGTCATCACGGCTCATGCCCGGCTTGCGCGCAATGCCGGCAGTGATGACAATGATGTCGGAGCCGGCCGTCTCGTCGTACCCGTTAGTCCCGATGATGCGGACGTCCGTCATCTCCACCGGCGTTGCCTCGTACATATCGAGGGATTTGCCCTGCGGAATTCCTTCCAGTATGTCCACCAGGACGAGTTCATTCGCAAGACCTTTATCGACTATGCGTTGTGCGGTCGTCGCGCCGACGTTTCCCGCACCGATAACCGTGATCTTCATCGCGTTCTCCGCTATCTGATGATGAATGAGTATGGGGTTCCGTTATGATGTACTGGTATGAACATCGGATGAAGGGAGCATCAGGAGAAGCCGGGGGTACGGCACGTGGCAATTGCGGGAAGAGTTGTGCGGCCGAGGGCGCCGCCCGAGGAGGACGGCACGGGCGGCGTCACCCTTTGGGAAGAATGCTGACGATTTTCCGGGCTTTGCTTTCCTTCTTGAAGTGCACAACGCCGTCAGCCTTCGCAAAAAGAGTGTCGTCCCCGCCAATACCGACATTCCGACCCGCCTGGAACCTGGTGCCACGCTGGCGGACCAGAATACTTCCTGCGGTCACCAGTTCTCCTCCAAAACGCTTCACGCCGAGACGCTGAGCGTTGCTGTCGCGGCCGTTCCGTGAACTTCCAACTCCCTTTTTGTGTGCCATTGCGAACTTCCCTACGTACCGATCGATGTGATTTCAACAAGGGTATAGGCCTGACGATGGCCTCGCGTGACACGATACCCTTTCCGTTTCTTTTTCTTGAACACGATCACCTTCTCCCCGCGGGCGTGATCGACAACCTTTGCCTCAACGCGTGCGCCGGCGACCAGAGGATTGCCAACGGTTACTTTCTTGTCATCACCCAGGAGCAGGACCCTCTCAAAGGTGATGGTTGCCCCCGCCTTCTGCTTCAGCGTCGGCACGGAAATCGTATCTCGTGGGTTGACTTTGTATTGCTTGCCTGCAACTTCTACCACTGCATACATCAGCGTCTGTCCTCCGGGCATTCGGAATTGCACAACGTAACGGGCATTAAATATACCGAAACGTGCTGCAAAAGTCAACAGTTTCGGGGGACCACCGCGTGTGACTAGTTCCCCTCGCGCACGAAGTACGTGGATATGGATTCCTGGAGTTGGGGTCCGCCGCTTACCCGGAGCAGGAAATAGTCTTCAATCTCCGCAAAATCGAGCTGCATTCCGGCCCCGTGGCGATGTTCAAAATCTACCAGGCACCGCAACGCCTGATGGAGCTCCTCTTTGGGCCCGGAGAAAAGAAAATCCCTCCCGTTGGCCACTTCACGCGTATGGACAAGGTGGCGCGCCAAGAGCTCCTTGGCAGCCTTGAAAGCCGACGTATCCCCCGTTCCCCGCAGGGAGACCCGCCCGCTTTCACCGCCCCGATGTCGTTGACCCGGATTCATACGTTTTCCCGATGGGAGAGGAGGCCGAGACAGTTTGCGATAGCGGCCATCGCTGCACCGTCATCCGCAACGAGTGCCATCCACAGCGTTGAGCGGCCGAGGAGGCCCAGCACAAGAAACACAAATTTCAAACCCAGCGCAAGGGCGATGTATTGCCCGATGACCCTGGGCGAGGCAAATTCTCGGGCGCGTGGCATCGCCGGGGACCCGGAATGTCCCCCGCAGCCTCACACGTGTCTCCTGCTTGTGCATCGCCGTGCCGGCGGCTTGAACGCGTTTGAGATCGATAGCGGCTTCTGCCGCAGATTTCGTCGTCATGTGCCTTCTACAAACGCTTGCGCAGACACTCAGATGTGGGAAGACGCGGAACTCCGGGGTGAACGGCAGGCCGGACTCACGCCGGTTTCCGCCTCCGCTCTATCGTCTCGAAGTACTTCATGATCTCGATATTCAGGCGGGGCGAGGTCCCTATGCAGAAGAGGGCGAAGATGCCCCCCGCAATCAGGTCGACGACATAATGATAGCGCAGGTACACCGTACCGATGATCAGCAGAACGCCGGTTACGGTGACAAAGAAGCGGACGCGCAGCGAGTACTTGACGGCCAGGTACATGAGCACAATGGTCATCATTGTATGGCCGCTCGGGAACACATCGCGCTGGACCTGTGCAGCCGCTACGGCATTGCCGACATTCATCGGCACCCCTTCGCCAGTGTTCACAAACCACCGGAGAGGCTCCGTCAGCAGAAGCCCCGGCAGTTCCCGGTCTAGTCTCGCAAAATCATGGAGAGTGAAACGCGGACCAATGGCGGGGAGTATGAGATACCCCAGGTAGGAGAGAAAGAAGCCGTACACACAGGTGAACATGAAATAGCGAAAGGAGTCCATTTCCCCTTTTCGGTGGAGCTCGTAGCCGACAATGAGGAAGAGAAAGAAGAAGGACGTGTATGCAATCTGGAGGACCTCCGTGACAGCCGGATGCGACAGCGTGGCAAGCCAGCGGGTCGGGTCTATCCCGAACAGCCAACGGTCCGCCGCGATGAGCCACTCGTCAAAGTCCCTCCCGAGATGGATCGGCCCAACCATATAGTAGAGCTCTTTGTAGGAGATGAACACAACGGGGGCAACATACCAGTCGTGGATGTAGGCAAGGGTCTTCCACCCCAGCGTATGGCGCGCATAGGCCAGAATCCCGATGAGCAGGGTGCCACCGCAGTTGATCGCCACCAGCACTCCCCACTGGGGAATCCGGGAGGAAAAAACGACGGCGATCACCGTCAGCAACGCCGCAAAACAGACGAGCAGGATATCGGTGGCGTGGAGGTACCGTGTAAATCGTGTGACGGTCATTGACGCTTTGCCCACTCCAACAATGTATTGCTCAGTGAAACCAGCTCCCTGATGGACAGCTCCTCGGGCCGGCGGCTCAGGTCAACGGAGGCGGGCACGGCACGCTCCGCATCGGCGCAGAAGTAGCGGAGCGAATTGCGCAGTGTTTTTCGCCGTTTCCCGAAGATCGCCCGCACCATGGCCCGAAAATGCTTCTCATCTTCCAGCTGGAAGCGCGGCTCTGGAAGAAAGGTGATCCTGAGCAGCGAGGACACGACCTTCGGCTTCGGGAAGAACGCCTCGGGGGGCACATCGAACAACAGACGGACATCCGCAAACAGCTGGCAGAACACCGAGAGGATTCCGTACTCCTTCGATCCGGGTGCGGCAACGATCCGCCGGGCAACCTCCTTCTGCATCAGGACGGTGAAATCCCTTACCACAGACCGCTGGTCAAGGACATGAAAGAGAATGGGGGTGGTAATGTTGTACGGGATGTTGCCGACAAGCCGGATTCGCCCCTCCGGCGCGTGGCGCGCGCGGATCGACGCCAGGTCGGTGGCTAGAAAATCCTCCCCGATGATCTCCACGCTGCCGTCGGGATACGTTTCCCGCATCCGCTCGATGACGCGCTCATCGATATCCACCGCGCTCAGATGGCGGACACCGGCTGCAAGGTGCCGCGTCAGCGCCCCCTCGCCCGGACCGATCTCCACGACCACATCCGCACGATCCGGCCCGATGGCAGCGACGATCTTCCGGGCAATGTTCTGGTCACGCAGGAAATTCTGTCCGAGCGAGCGCCGGGGGTGCAGACCTGATGTCGCAGAGGCATCGCTCACCCTCCCCCGCCCGTGACGCGATGAAATCCCTCCTCCTTGCCGGCCTGCCGTCATCGTTGTCCATCGAGCAAACTGAGCAGGCAATATAGATAAGACCCCTCCGAATGTCAACGCGTTGATTTTCAAAACCAAAATGGTTAGGTTGAAGGTACATATCCCTCAACCCGTCATGGCAGACACCAATACCGATACACCACTGGAGCAGCAAGAGCCGCAACATCCCCACAAGCCGCCTCCCCCGCAGCAGCGCACGACACCCAGACAGCAACAACGCCCGCCGGGCGGACAGCAACAGCAGCAACGTCAGGTGCAGGCAGTCCAGCAGAATCAACCTCGCTGGATGGATCTCACCGTCCTCGTTCCTCTCTACAACGAAGAAGAATCCCTCAGGGAGCTGTATCAGCAGCTTCGAGGTACGCTCTCTCGCATGAACATGCGCTACGAACTCCTCTTCGTGGACGACGGCAGCAGCGATCGCTCCTTCCAGGTGTTGCGCGACCTGAAGCGGCATGACAATCACCTGAAAATCATCCGCTTCCGACGGAACTACGGAAAATCCGCCGCCCTCTCTGTCGGCTTCGAGAAAGCACAGGGAAACCTTCTGGTCACGTTGGATGCGGACCTTCAGGACGACCCCGCCGAAATCCCCGCGCTGAAGCGGAAGCTTGACGAGGGGTTCGACCTCGTATCGGGGTGGAAAAAGGTCCGTCACGACCCCCTGACAAAGACCATCCCTTCCCGGCTGTTCAACACCGTCACATCACTGCTCACCGGCATCCGGATCCACGACTTCAACTGTGGCCTCAAGATCTACCGGCGCGATGTCGTCAAGTCCATCAAGGTGTACGGGGAGCTCCACCGCTATATCCCGGTGCTTGCCGGCTGGGAGGGCTTCAGGATCGGAGAGCTGGTTGTTCGGCACCGTCCCCGCAAATACGGAAAAACAAAGTTCGGCGTCGGCCGCTTCTGGAGGGGTTTCCTTGATCTGCTCACCACAATTTTCACCACGCGCTATTTCCGACGCCCGCTCCACCTGTTCGGCCTCTGGGGTTTGCTTGCCGTCCTTACCGGTGTGGTCATCGACGGATGGCTGGTGGTCGAATGGTACCTCGGTCTGACCTCCTTGGGCAACCGCCCCCTGTTTCTCGGCGGCATTCTGCTGGTGATCGTCGGCATCCAGTTCATTTCCATCGGCCTCCTGGGCGAGATGATCAGTAAATCCCAGACCGCGCATGAAGAGTACGTGATCAAGGACTTTATCCGCTAGGACATCGCCTCGATTCATGGAGAAACCCTGGAGTTTGCCGTCGTCGCTCAAGACCGACTGCCGCTCGTTCCGCGGCGACGTTCCCTGCCAGCCCCACAAAACCTCCGGCGTCCACTGTATTGAGACGGACGGGACCGCGTGTGCGCACTACCAGCGCACATCCTCCAATATCCTCGTCATCAAACTCGGCGCGATCGGGGACGTCATCCGCACCACCCCGATCCTTCACGCACTGAAGGCGCTTCACCCAGAAGCACGCTTCTGGTGGCTCACCCTGTCCCCCGAGGTTGTCCCGTCACTTGTCGACGTCATCCTTCCATTCACAGCCCGGAGCCTGGCGACACTCGAAGGACAGCACTTCGATGTCCTGATCAACCTTGACAAGGATCTGGAAGCCTGCAGCCTTGCCACTCACCTCTCCGCACGCGTGAAAAAGGGGTTCGTGCTGTCTTCTGGAAAGCCGGCACCCGCAGACAACGATGCGGTACACAAGTTTATGACAGGGGTATTCGACGACCTCAGCAGGGAAAACAGGAAGAGTTACCTGCAGGAGATCTTTGAGGTGTGCGGGCTGACGTTTTCCGGCGAACGCTACATCCTCGACGCACACCGGGATGCCGGTTACCTCTGGCACCTGCCGAAAAAGAAGAAGATTGTCGGGCTCAACACCGGCTGCGGTGGACGGTGGATCACCAGGCTCTGGCCGGAGAAATCCTGGATATCACTGGCGCGGAGAGTGAAGCGCGCGGGGTACGTGCCTCTGTTCCTCGGGGGCGAACAGGAGGACGCGAAGAACCGGAAGCTCGCACGACAGAGCGGTGGCATCTACCTCGGCCACTTCGGGCTGCCTCAGTTCATCAATCTCGTGGACCAGTGCGAGCTGGTTGTCACCGCCGTAACGATGGCGATGCACATCACCATCGGCCTCGGCAAGAGGATTGTCCTGTTCAACAACATTTTCAACAAACTCGAGTTCGAGCTCTACGGGTTGGGCGAGATTATCGAGCCGCCATCCGCGTGTACCTGTTTCTACGCTCCGCGCTGCACCCACCCTGACTTCGCGCCCCTCGGTTGCATGGAGACCATCCGTGTCGACACCGTGTTCTCTGCCTGCACAAAGCTGCTCCGCAGCCATGCGTGAGGGCGCAACGCGGGCCCGCCGTTCTCCACACCCATCCCTCCGGCCAAGAACCATCACGAGCTGATGCCGCCATGGAAACCACCGGGACCGAGGCCACCATCCCCGCGACGTCAGGCAAACTTCTCCCCTGGCTTCGCCGCCACGGCACGCTGACGGCACTGCTTGTCTCCGCGCTTGTGTTCCTGGTCCTTTCACTTTCCTTCCTCTTTGCCCAGGATGACGCATTCATCACGTTCCGGTATGTGCAGAACCTCCTCCACGGCAGGGGGTTGGTGTACAACAGCGGCGAATACGTGGAAGGATACACCACGTTCCTCTGGACGATGGTTCTTGCTCTCCCTGCTGCGTTCGGGGGAAACCTGATTCTGTTCTCCCACCTTCTGGGGATTGCCGCAGGCCTTGGAGCACTCTTCGTTCTCTATGTTCTCTCGCGTTCTATTGCGCCGTCTCGTGAACCGACGATCCTCCCCCTCGTCGCCGTCGCCCTCGCCAGCATGAACCCTTCATTTGCCTACTGGACCGCAAGCGGAATGGAGACACCGCTTTTCACGCTGCTCCTGGTGGCCGGGGTTCTTGCCTACGTGCTGGAGTACCCGCGCGCACGGGCATTTCTCTGGACACCGATTTTCTTCATTCTTCTCTCGCTCACGCGTCCGGAGGGGATGCTCCTCTTCGGCCTGACAGCCATCCATGCCGCGGCAACCAGCGCGACCACCCCGAAAGCCCGCCGGCTCTCCCGCACTGCGGCCATGATTGTCATCTATTGCCTCCCGATGGCCGCCTTCACCGGATGGCGGCTTGCCTACTACGGGTACGCTTTCCCGAATACCTTTTACGCCAAGGCTGGCCTTACGCCGCAGTACCTGAGCGCCGGTATAGAGTACGCTCTCCAGTTCGCACGGACATACCTCTTCTTCGGCATACTCTTCGTCCTGTCCCTGGCGCTGGTGCTGTGGAGACGGAGGACATGGCAAACAGGCTACCTCATCATGCTTCTCACCGGCTATTGCCTTTCCATCACGCTCATCGGTGGCGACGTGCTGCAAGGGCATCGTTTCTTCGTCCCCATCCTGCCGCTCATCTATGTCCTCATTCAGGAAGCTCTCGCAGTGGTGATTTCTCCGGGTGCGGCGCCTCGGACCCACTTTCCTCTGCCGGTCGTTGCCACTGCCGCCGTCATCGCCGGCGCGGGCCTCATCCTCGGGCTTCCGCCTCTGCGCTCATCGCTCGCACAGGAGACAGCGCTCGTGGACCGAATGGCAAAAGCGGGAAGATGGTTGAAGGCCCTGCCCTCCTCCCCGACGGTGGCCGCAACGACCATCGGGGCGCTCGGGTACTATTCCGAGGCGCCGCTGATCGACATGCTGGGCCTGACGGACACCACGATTGCGCACCACCCTGAATATATTGAAGGCCTTTCCAGCAACTGGAAGGAGCGCCGGTACAACACCTCTTACCTCCTGGGACGGAAACCCGACTGGATTTTCTTCTCCACTGATGTCAAGCCGAGCGCATTCGCCGAACGTGCCCTGTTCACGCGGGCGGAATTCCGCCGCTGGTACTACCCCTGTTACATCCACCTCGGGGGAGACTTTGAGGATATCAAAGTGGCGTACAGGCGTGCTTCCCATTCTCTTGTCGCGGGCGAGGCGGCTGACTCTTCTTCACACGGAGTGGAGTTCATCGAGGCTTTCAACCGCGGACTCAACGTTCGCCGTTCTCCCGGCGAAGCGCTCCAGTATTTTCTTTCCGCGCGTGAAACGGCGCCTGGGGATTTTGCCCTCCTCGATGAGCAGATCGGGAACGCATACTACGCGCTGAAAGACACTGCATCCGCGCTGGAGGCATATCAGCGCGCCATCAGGATGAACCCGGCAATGGTGTACAGCCGGATTATGCTTGCCGTGTATGCACGGGACAGGGGCAACCTGGAGGACGCCCATGCACATCTCCAGGCCGCGCTCACGTATAACCCGGAGTACTCTCTCCCCTGGACATTGCTTGCGGAAAACCGGGCGCTTGCCGGGGACACCCTGTCGGCGGTCAGGTTTTTCACCGAGGCCCTGCGCATCGCGCCCAATAACACGGAAGCATCGCGCCATCTCTCGCGGCTCCAGAACCAGCCCCGGACGAACGGCGGTCAATACCACTGAACGGACCAGTGTATGTACACAATCATTGTAAGCACGGCATATCCCCTGCGGGGCGGCATCGCCCACTACAACGCGCTCCTGGCGGCAGAACTGGGCAAGAACCACCGGGTCGACACGATCACCTTCAAGCGCCAGTATCCCGCTTTTCTCTTTCCCGGGAAGACGCAGCGGGAGAGCGGCGACGCCATGCATGCGTCTCCTGCCCCGCAGCTCATCGATTCGGTGAACCCCTGGACCTGGTTCACCACCGCCCGGGAAATCAGGGGCCGCAAACCCGACATGCTGATTTTCAAGTACTGGCTCCCTTTCTTCGGACCCTGCTTCGGGACCATTGCGCGCCTCGCAAAGCGCGGACGTCCGACCAGGGTTCTCTTTATCTGCGACAATGTCCTTCCGCATGAGCGGCGTCCGTTTGACGCCGCCTTAACGCGCTACGCTTTCGCCGCCGCGGACGCCTTCATCGTACAGTCCGAAGCCGTCGAACACGACCTGCTCAAGCTCTGCCCGACGGCACGCTACAGGAACATTCCTCACCCTCTCTACACCTCATTCGGACCCGCGCTGGAGAAACAGGAGGCCAGAGCAGCGCTCGGCCTCCGCGATGAACGGATACTCCTCTTTTTCGGTTACATCAGGCCCTACAAGGGATTGCACACTCTCATCGACGCCATGGCGCGCCTGGTGAAGCACATGCCTGCGAAGCTGCTGGTTGTGGGGGAGTTCTACGATTCGGAGCCACCCTACCGTGAGCACGTGCGGCGCCTGGGCCTTGAGGAGTCGATCATCTTTCATTCCGGTTACCTTCCCAATGAGCGGGTCGCTCAGTTCTTTTCCGCCGCAGACGCAGTCATCGTGCCCTACACGTCCGCTACCCAAAGCGGCATCGTGCAAATCGCCTACAACTTCGACAAGCCGGTCCTCTGCACGCGCGTCGGCGGGCTGGCGGAGGTCGTCCGGGAGAACAGAACGGGGATGCTTGTGCCCCCTGACGATCCCGACGCCCTCGCCCGGGCAATCGGACAATTCTATGCAGAGGGCGGCGAATCGCGTTTTACTGAAGCTATCCGAGAAGAGAAGCGGCTCTACTCATGGGAGCATCTGGCGGCGGCAATTGTGGAGCTCGGCGCGGACACGGACAATCATCGCACTCATGGGATGCGGTAAGGATGGAGCGTTTCGGGATGCCATGGTGACAGAACACGCACAACAGTACTGGAAATACGAGTACGCCGTCATGGCCCGCTACCTCGTCCCCCTTCTGAGGAAATGGGGAGTGACCCTGCACGGAGCGTCGGTGCTGGACATCGGGTGCGGCGAAGGCGGTGGGCTCTGCGCGGTGCGCGATGCAGAGGCCCGGTGCAACGGATTCGACATCGACGAACAACGGGTTGCGTTCGCGCAGTCCATCGACCAGACCAGATCGATCCGTTTCCGCACCGGAGATATCCACGACGCTGCGCCTCCATTTCAAGGAGAGAAATACGACCTTGTAATGCTCCACGACGTCTTCGAGCACCTGGAGGATAAGGAATTCGTCCTTCGAAGACTGGCCACGTATCTGACCCCATCGGGAAAGATCTTCATCACTTTCCCGCCATACTACTCCGCATTCGGAGCACATCAGCAAAACCTCAGGACTTGGTGGGCGAGGCTTCCGTTCGTCCACCTTTTTCCGGCGGTCATGTCCAGGGGCTTCCCGGCGCTCACGAAGGAACACGATCTCTTCCTTTCCGAAGCGCGCAAGCTCGGCCGTTTGAAAATGGGGATGAGAGCATTCGAGGAGATCGCGCGGCACTGTGACATGACGATCCTCCGCAAGAAGGCCTACCTGATCAGCCCGAACCATATACGGTTCGGTCTGCGCCCCCTTGCCGCCGGACCACTGGCAGCCATCCCGCTGATCGGCGAGGTTGCCTGCACCGCCGTCGCCTATCTCCTCACCCCATCACCCAGCGCAAAGACCCCCGACCGGAACAGCTGATCATCCTGCGTCATCTGTTGTTCCGGTCGGGAAATCCTGCTATCTTTCACGTATGGACAACACGCCGCGGGTTGCCATCATTATCGTCAACTGGAACGGGAAGGACGACACGCTTGCGTGCCTCCACTCCCTGCGCTCTCTTACCTATCCGAACACCGAGGTTGTCCTCGTCGACAACGGCTCTTCTGACGGTTCCGTGGAGTCGGTCCAGCACCGTCACCCCGAGGTGACGGTACTGGCACAGAAGGAAAATCTCCGTTTCGCGGGGGGCAACAACGAAGGGATACGCCACGCGCTCGGTGCGGGAGCAGAGCTTCTGCTCCTTCTCAACAACGACACGATTGTCGGACCCGATTTCCTCTCGTTTCTCGTCCAGCGAATGAGTTCCGAACCGCGCTGCGGGATGGCCGCGCCCAAGATCCTGTATCACGACGACCCGCAACGGATCTGGTACGCAGGGGGAGTTGTATCGTTCTGGACGGGGACGCTGCGTCACCGCGGCATACGCGAGCTCGATGCCGGCCAGTATGACGCTCCGGCGCCCACAGACTATGCCACGGGCTGCTGCGTGCTCGTGCGGCGCTCTGTGGTGGATGAGATAGGCCAGCTCGATCCGGGCTTCTTCATGTACGGCGAAGACGCCGATTGGTGCCTCCGCGCTCGCCGCGCCGGATACACAGTCCTGTACGAACCGCGCGCCCGCATCTGGCACAAGCTCTCTTCCAGTGTCGGGGGACATCTCTCGTTCTTCAAGCTCCGGAACAAGTTCATTGGCAATTTCCGTCTCATCGCCCGGCACGCCAGATGGTATCACTGGCTGACATTCCCCTGGATGAACTTTCTCGTGAATGCATTCGCCGCAATACGATACCTGCTTGGTTCCCCGCGCGCATCGAAAGGCAAGCCATCTCCACCCGCGTGACACACTTGAGGATCTCATGGCACACACCCGAAAAATCCGCGTGAAGCAGGAGCAGCCCCAGGAGGGCTGGCTTTCATCCCTGTCCACAGGGAAGCAAGACCTTCTCTGCATCCTGCTCCTCTATGCAATTACTCTCGTGCTGTTTTCGAAAGTCATTTTCAGCAACAACGCCTTCTCTTCCGGCGGCGATACCGCTGCAGCGATGAGCTATCAGCATGTGGGGCAGACATTGGAGCAGAAGGAGGGGGTGGACGTAATCTGGATACCTTACTTCTTCAGCGGCATGCCTACCTTCGGGAACGTCGCCTACATTCCGCACCATACCAGCTACGTTCAGGACGCCGTCCAGAAAGTCCTCAATCTTCTCTACCTCAACGGCCACGAGACCTGGCTTGTGGTGTTCTATTTTCTTTCCGGGGTTCTCATGTTTCTGCTAATGCGTGGATTGGGTTTCGCCCCGTTTCTTGCATTCTTCGCCGCCGCCGCATACATGCTGAGCCCCTACGCCATCGGACTCAGCGGTGAGGGGCACGGCTCCAAGCTCATGGCGCTCAGCTATCTCCCCCTGGTGTTCCTCTGCACCCATCTCGTTTACCAGCGGCGGGATTTCCTGAGTGTGGGGCTCCTGTCCGCCGCCATCGGCACGCTGATGCTCACCAACCACGTGCAGATTGTCTACTATGTTCTCATGGTCGTCGGGCTCTATTCTCTGTACACAATCGCGACCAGCTTCAAGCGGGACAGAGGCACGGTGGTAAAAGCAACGCTTCTTCTGCTGGTCGCGCTTGCTATCGGCGCCTGCATCTCGGCTTATATCTACCTTTCGGTCTATGAATATGCCCAGTATTCCATCCGCGGCGGGGGGACAATGGGAGCCCCTGGCGGCCTGACGTGGGACTACGCCACAAACTGGTCCTGGAGCCCGTGGGAGCTGATCACCCTCCTTATTCCCGGCTTCTTCGGCTTCCAAATGCCGGCATACTGGGGTCCCATCGATCCCTGGCAGAACTCCACCGTGTATGTTGGGCTCCTTCCGGTCCTTTTGGCCGCTGTCGCCATTGTGTACCGGCGAAACGCTCAGACATGGTTCTTCTTCATTCTCACGGTTGTCATCTTCCTGATCTCCTTCGGCCGGAATTTCCCGCTGGTATACGAGTTCTTCTTCAAGGCTTTCCCCTTCTTCAACAAATTCAGGGCGCCGGCGATGATCCTGCATCTGATCGCCTTCACGCTTCCGATTCTTGCCCTGTATGGCATCCAGTTCCTGCTTGAGCAGCGCGATAGCACCAGGGGGAGCAAGGAACCCGGGACGTGGAGGAAACCGCTGCTCGTCGCCCTTGCGGTTGTGGGAGGCCTCCTCGTCCTTTCCGCCCTGCTGAAGACCACTCTGTATGAGACCCTGTCCGGGTCGATGTTCCTCAAGGCCGGCGAGGAAGGACAGTTCCGCCAGCAGTATGGTGCGCAGGCATCTCGGGCCATTGCACAGTTCAAGGAAATGCGCTTTGAAATTTTCTGGAAAGACCTGGTGAAGTTCCTTGCGCTCGCGCTCGCATCCGGGGGGGTGCTCTACGCCTTTCTAGCGCGGAAGCTCCGCCCCCACTGGTTCATTCTCTCCCTCTCGGCATTGCTTGTCATCGATCTCTACATTGTTGACACCAAGTTGATTGACCCAAAGCCGAGGTCCGATTTGGAGCGGAATTTCCAGGCCAGCGCCACGATCACTTTCCTGAAACAGCAGCCCGATCTCTTCCGGGTTCTTCCCCTCCCCTTTGACGAGCACTTCATGGACAACACCTATGCGTACCATGAGATTGCCTCCGTCGGGGGATACAGCCCGGCAAAGCTGAAGATCTACCAGACGATGCTGGACTCCTGCCTCCTGCGGGGAACAGATCCGGCCTTCCCGCTGAACATGAACATCATCAACATGCTCGGGGTCCGCTATCTGATCGCCCCCGGGCGGCTCCCCGAGGACCGGTTTGAACAGGTCTTCCTTGACCCGACCAAACGCCTCATCACCTACCGAAACCCGCACGTGTTGCCGCGGGCGTTTCTGGTCGACAGCGCCATCGTTGCCGGGAGCGAGGGTGACGTCTTCGCAAACTTGAACTCTTCCTCTTTCAATCCCTCGCATGCGGCAGTGCTGGAGAAGTCCCCGGCACAGGAGATTCTTCCGCAGGACAGCACCTCCATGGTGAGAGTGGTGGAATACGCCTCCCGGGCCATCACCCTTGAGGTCCATGCCAGCGCACCGGGACTCTTGGTGCTGAGCGAGATCTACTACCCGGCCGGCTGGAAGGCGTTTGTGGACGGCAGTGAGACGGAAATCTACCGGACGAATTCCGTTCTCCGCTCGGTGATTGTCCCGGCGGGGACGCACCGGGTGAACTTCTCCTTTGAGCCCTCCGTGTACTCGCTCGGGTACGGAATCACCAACGGGGCGTGGATAGCCACATTGCTGCTGATTCTTGCCGGGGTGTGGCAGATCCCGTCGGTTCGGGCGAAAATCCACCTGCGCCGGGGAAAGCGAGCCGGTTGACAATGTTTGAGACCTTGGCTATATTGCCTCCTGCGGATCGTGCGGGGGAGGACTGCTGCTGATTTTGCCACCAAGGAGAACAGATCACATGGCAGACATGTTTTTGGATGCGCTTGGCATGATTGAGACCAAGGGTCTTGTCGGCTCCATTGAGGCTGCAGACGCGATGGTAAAAGCCGCACGCGTGCAACTGCTCGGCAAGGAGATGATCGGCGGGGGGTATGTAACAGTTATGGTCCGCGGCGACGTCGGAGCCGTGAAAGCGGCCACCGAAGCGGGCGCAGCCGCTGCCCAGCGTGTCGGCGAACTCGTGTCGGTCCACGTCATCCCACGTCCTCATGCAGACGTCGAGATGATACTCCCAAAGCGTCCCGCTCAGAAGTAGCAGCCACTGCCACCCTCAATGCCTGAATACGCGCTAGGATTGATTGAGACCCGCGGTCTGGTGGGCGCCATCGAGGCCGCCGACGTCATGCTGAAGACAGCCAGCGTAACGCTGCTGGGTACCGAATACGTCAAAGAGGGCCTGGTAACGGTGCAGATCATCGGTTCCGTCGCCGCGGTCAAAGTTGCGGTCGAAGCGGGCGCCCAGGCCGCCAGCCGCGTGGGAACACTTGTTTCCGCCCATGTCATTGCCAGGCCATCGGAAGAGGTGGAGCCTCTGCTGAAGACCCGGCCCGCGCCGGCGGAGCGGGCGGGCAAAACTCCGGCGGAGAGGCCTGAACCCACACCGGCCCCGGTGGAAACAGACGAGTATGCGCTGCAACTGCAGGCAATGACGGTGCACCAGCTTCGCGCGCTCGCGCGTGAAGTCAAGGGGCTCACCATCGCCGGCAGGGAGATCTCCAAGGCCAACAAAGAACAGCTCATCGGCGAATTACTGAGGAAGCAGCGCGGCGGGTGACCGTTCTTCGGGCCCATTTCTTCCATCAGTGTGTCGCTGATGGTTTTTTTTTGCACGGATGCAGGCATGAAGAAGCGGGATATCCAGATTGTCACGGCAGCTCTTATTTTCGGGACACTGGTCTGGTTCTCCGTGGCCCTTCACGAAGAGTACACCGTGACGGTCGCGGCACCGTTGACACTCGATGGCGTCGATTCGGGATGGGCCATCAAGAGCCCCCTTCCGCGCTCCCTCCAGGTACGCCTGCACGGGGTAGGGTGGCGCCTTGCCACGCTGTTCCTTGGCCCCCAGATCCGCCTGAATTACTCCTACGGCGGCACTCCTCCGGCAAAACGACGGATCGTTTTTGACGACGTTGCAGAACGGATAAGCCTGCGCCCGGGGCTTGAGGTTGCCGCAGTGGAGCCCGAGTCGATCTCTGTCGAGCTCGACCGCTTCACCTGGAAGCAGGTCCCGATAACTCTCAACCAGACTCTTTCCTTCCGGGAAGGCTACGGGCTCGTCGACAGAATTCTGCTGCAGCCCGACAGCGTTTCCATCGGAGGGGCGGAGTCGCTGCTGCGGACCATCGACGCGTGGCCAACCACCCCCGTGGTCTTCCAAGACCTCAAGGCGCCGGTAGAGGAAGATATCCCGCTCGCCGCCAGCCCCTCCTATGACATTACCCTGTCCAGTCACACTGTCCGCCTCCGCCTGCCTATCGACGCGTTTGCAGAGAAGGTCTTCAAGGGAGTACCGGTCGAAGTGACTTCGGCACCTGCGTTGCGAGAAGTCATCCTCATACCTCCGAAGCTGGAGGTCACCGCTCGTGGCGGCATCAATCGCCTCTCCGTGCTTACAACCGGCGACTTCCGCGCCATGGTGAGCTACCAGGAGATTGAACGTGACACAACGGGCATTATTGACGTGGCAATCACGGTTCCCGAAGGAATTCAGGTGGTGAAGAAGCAACCGCAGCGCTTGCAGTATATCGTCAGGAAAAAGTTGTGAGGTTTCGCCGCCGCACGCGAGGAAACACAACCCTATGAGTCTCAGACTCTGCATCAACATCGACCACGTCGCAACTCTGCGCGAAGCCCGCGGGGGGGCCGAGCCCGATCCGGTCACCGCCGCGCAGATCTGCGAACTCGCGGGGGCAGACGGCATCGTCTGTCACCTGCGCGAAGACCGGCGTCACATCAACGATCGTGACCTGCGCCTGCTGCGGGACACGGTGAAGACGAAGCTGGATCTTGAAATGGCCGCAACAGAGGAGATCGTCAAGATCGCCATCGATACGCTCCCCGAGCTTGTGACTATCGTTCCCGAACGACGTCAGGAACTGACCACGGAGGGAGGCCTCGACGTGCGTGGTCACCGCCACCACCTCCGTGATGTCGTAAAGGAATTCCACAAACACGACATCGGGGTGAGTCTCTTTGTAGACCCTGTGGCGGAGCAAGTCGACGCGGCCCGTGAGGTAGATGCAGACAAGATCGAGATTCACACCGGCGAGTACGCGAACGCTCGCAGCGAAGGACAACAGCTGGAGCTGCTGGAGATCGTCCGCGCAACGGCCAGACGGGCCCGCAGCCTCGGGCTCGGCGTCAATGCGGGCCATGGACTCAACTACCTCAACATCACCCTCTTCCGGACGGTTGAGGAAATCGAGGAGGTGAGCATCGGCCACGCCATCATTTCCCGCGCCCTGTTTGTCGGCCTGGACGCGGCCGTGCGCGACATGGTACGCCTCGTCCGCACGTAACACCCGCAGATCAGGAGTTCCCTTCTCTCTGAACCCAGTCATCTGAGCCATCGGGATCGCCAGGCGGTGATCGTACGGCATCGTGCGCTTCGCCTGCACTGAAAGGCAGGGCGCAGACTTTTGGCCTCGTGCCCGTCGGCTTGGGTCTTCTGGAATGCTACCAGCGCAGCAGGTGCGCCTTACGATGCTGCACTAGGACTCGCGGGGGAGAGATGTGGTTCCTCCGGCACCTTCCACACATCAAACAGCAGGAGCGACAGCGCCAGCAAATTCCCCACCAAAGCGGCTTCGGGCATGACCATGGTGCCCAGCGAACCGATCGCCCACAGCAAGGGCACGCCGACCAACCGGGCTCGCGGCGAGTTGACGAGCGGACCCAATAGCACTCCCCATATCAGGTGCGCTTTTCGGACAAACCCGGGGCCGACCATAATGAGGATGATTGGGATCAGCCAGATCTCCGGTCGCGATTTTGCTCTGGCGGCAACAAGCAATGAGACAAGGAATAGCGCCAGGTACAGGAGGTAGGAAGCATATCCCAGGTACTCGAGCAACCCGATATTGGCACCTGCCGTGTGCTGTACCCTCAAGAGCCTCGTAAGACCAGACACATCGTAACCGGCGAGATGCGGCAGAAGAGCGCATACGCCAATCGTGGCAAGAAAAGCGCCGAGGAATGTCTTCCTGTTTCCCGTCTTGTTGACAAGGGAAAAGGGAAGGACGATGAGCGGAGAGAGTTTGACGATTGCAGCCAAACCGAGGGTAGAACCGGCCACCGGGGTCCCCGGTGTCCTTGCCGCAATCAGTACCAGCAGGAGGAGGAGGCCGTTCACCTGGCCCAGTTCAGCGTTCAATATCACGAGGCGGATGGTCGCCACAAGATAGATGGCCGCAACGGCCAATCGTCTCCTGTCCGACCAATCGGGGAGAGGAATACAGACCCAGAGTACCCACAGAATTGCCGCAGCCTGAATGGCGTACCAGACCATGGAGGCACTTCTCACTGCCAGGAGCGTCAGGGGGGAAATGGCCCACGCAAGAAACGGGGGATAGATATACCCCTCCGCATCGCCATGTTGTGCGGCGGCGCTGTAGAAGATGGGGAAATCGATGCCGAGGTTTTCCTGCCGGTCAATGGAGCGGGGAAACACAACGAGCAGGCAAGCGAGAAAGACCATCCAGGCCAGGGCCCTGGTCCAGAACGTTCGCCTGAGTGGCTGCACCATAAGGTTCTACTCCGTGCGCGTCTATCCCGACTTCGAGGATCAGCTTCAACGGCTACACTGTTGAGCGACAGTATAGCGAGCTCACCGGTGTTTGTCAAGCACCGCGTCCAGCCGCCGAACGCGGAACGGCCCCGGAGCCGGGGCTACTGAAGGAGATGGGCTTTCTGGAGAAGGTGTTACGGCAAGATTCTCTGATGCGGAAGCGGAAAAGGGCGAGGAGTTCGTTATGACCGCAGAGACGGAGGGTGCGACAGTACCCGTTCAACCAATTCGTCTATGTTGCCGACCGTACCGGGTCCCGCCTCCCTGAGATCCCCATAGAAGGATCGGAGGAACTTCTCGTTCTCCCCGCAGAGAGGGCACTGGCTCAGGTGGCTCTGCACCCTCTCTCGTGTGCGGGCCGACAGCTTCCCGGGAGACAGAACATAGAGGTCAAGGACGTGCTCTTCCAGATGGTTCATCACTGTGAAGTTAGCGTCGGCACAGTGTGTCTGCGGAAACGCGACACTCAGATTTCCTTTCTCATCGACCGCAGGAACTGATCGCGGGCCCGTTTCACGAAATATTCCAGCCTGCTCCGGTACGTGTACCGATACGACTGACGCGTCAGGCCGGGCAACTCCCGCGAGAGATGGCCGAAGAATGTCCTGCCCCCGCCGTCTTCACCGAGGTATTCCGCCGCAAGGATATCCATGACCGCGTGGAAGTGGGCATTGTAGGTCTGCCTGCTCATTTTGCGCGATTCTACATACTTCTCGTGGAGGTGAAACCGCACCGCAGCAACGCTCGATGCAAGGATTCCCTTGAGCTCCCCCGACCTGAGCACGAGGGATTCTTCCTCGGGCACGGTATCGGGCATGCCGCCTATGCGCGTGAAGGCAGAGCGGATGACCAGCGCCAGCCCCGTCAGCGGGTATCCCCGCAGGTACTCCCTCTGTCCCCGGAGGATGAGGGAAGCTGCGCGGACAACCTCCCGGACGGAGATGTCCTCGTGAAGGTGCGGCGTCAGCCGGGTTTCCAGGAATTCCGGTGGCATGACACGCTTCCCGGTCTGGGCTGCGCTCCCGCCGGGCGTCACGAGCCAGACTCCCTCTTTTCGTCGCCGGATAGAGAAGGCGCCCGTCTTCCTCGCCGCGTTTCTGATGCTGCGCATCAGCTTTTCCAGCGCCGGGTCATTCTCCTTGCACAGGCGGGAGAATTCCTGGTTGACCTTGCTGAACACCAGCCGACGGGTAAAGGAGAGGAGCTCATCCTCGCCAAGGTGTTCCCATCCGATCCTGGAGTAGTACACGCACAGCTGCGTGAACCGCCCGCACTGATCACGTTCGAACAGCGCGGCAACACAGTCCATCGCCAGGTCGTCCGCGGAAAGCCCGAGGAAGTACGGGCACATGTTTCCGGCACGTATCTTCTTCCGGATATAGAGAGAGGCGGCCCGCTGGCAGAGCGTGGCATAACTCTTTACGGCCGAGGCATCCGGTTCCGCAGAGAGGACGCTTGCCAGTGTCCGGTGGAGGGGCTGCGCGACAAACGCCCCCTTTTCATGCGCAGGACATTCTCCCAGACCGTGATTGCCTTCGAGAGCCATCACAGCACCGACAGTGAGAGAAGAGTTGTGTGGGGAGGGCGGGTAGCTGTTCTCCGTTGATATCAGCCGCCCATTTCAAGCTTGCGGATCTCATCACGAAGCGATGCCGCCTTCTCGTAGTTCTCCTTTTCAATCGCTTCTTTCAACTGGTTCTGCAGCTGCTCCAGCTTCGTCAATTTGACTTCCGGCTTTTGCTGCGGAGGTTTTTTTGTTTCTTCCGCCTGCCCTTGTCGTTGCTCCTCTTCGTCTTCCTCCGGAACAAAAGAGGCCTCGTCCATCACGGTAGAGGCAACGAAGATCTGTGCGCCATACCGGACGGCAAGGGCAATCGCATCACTCGGCCGCGAGTCGATCTGCTGGCTTTCCAGGTTCAGTTTTGCGTAGAAGGTCCCGTCGCGCAGATCATCAATAAGAATATCGGTCAGCTCCGATCCGAATGCCTGGATGATGTTCTTCATCAGATCGTGGGTCAGCGGACGGGGAGGCTTGATGCCCTCCATTTCGAGGGCGATCGACTGCGCTTCCGCAGCACCGATAATGATCGGCAACCGACGGTTCCCGTGCACCTCCCGGAGGATCAGTGCGTATGCCCCGCCGCTGGCCGGGCTGGTCGAGAGTCCGAGGATGTCAACCAGGACCTTTTCCACCGCACATTCCTTTCTGCGTGAGCCGGTTTCTTCCCTGGCGGGATCACCGGGCTGCCATTACTTGCCGAGTGCCTTTTTCAACTGTTCCGTCAGTTCCGGCAACACCTCGAAAACATCCCCGACAATGCCGTAGTCCGCCACCTGGAAGATAGGAGCATCCTTGTCTTTGTTCACAGCAACAATATACTTGGAGGAAGACATCCCTGCAAGATGCTGAACCGCCCCGGATATCCCGCAGGCGACATACAGCGTGGGCGAGACCGTCTTGCCTGTCTGGCCGACCTGCTCGTCATGCGGCCTCCAGCCCGCATCAACGACCGCCCGGGAAGCACCGACGCCAGCTCCCAGCACATCGGCAAGTTTCTCGATAAGGGCAAAGTTCTCGGGACCTTTCATACCTCTGCCACCGGACACGATGATGTCCGCCTCGGTGACATCGGGCCGGCCGGACGCCACTTGCACATCTGTGGCGACGCAGGCGAAGTCCGCTTCTTCCAGAGAAACTGCGATCGTTTCCACGCTTGCTGTTCCGTCTACGGGTGATGCAGTGAAGACGTTGGGGCGAAGCGTAAAGACCTTCACCGGCGTTGTTACGCGAACATCCAGAAGCGCTCTTCCGGCGTAGACAGGCCTCGTACCGACGATCTCCCCATCCCTCACAGTGAGCGCGATCAAATCGGCGGCAAGCCCCCCACCCAGCTTCACCGCCACACGCGGTGCAAGATCTTTCCCCATCTGGCTTGCGGAGAGGATGAGTACATCGGTCTTCTTCTGGGCAGCAACGGTGGCAATGACCTTTGCAAAGGCCGTGCTTGAGTACCGGGCAAGATCCGGGGTATCGACGGCAATGACGCTGGAGGCCCCGTAGGCCCCCAGTTCCCCCGCAAGCGAAGCGCTCCCGCTGCCGAGGACCAGGGCTGAGACGGAAGCCCCGAGCTGTGCGCCGAGATCGTATGCCGCCCTGACGGCTTCAAATGCCGTCTTTTTGAGCCTGTTCTCTCGCTGCTCGGCAAAAACCAGGATATTCATGCTCAGACCACCTTCGCTTCTTCGTGCAGGAGGCGGACGAGCTCCGCCACCGCAGCTTTGTCCGCACAGAGAATCTTGCCGCCCGCCTTTCCCGGCGGCTTGCGCATCCCAAGCGCTTCCACCCTGATCTCGGCGGGTTGAGCGGGCTTTTCCTCGATCGGCTTAGACTTGGCCGCCATAATGCCTTTCAGGGAGGGATAGCGCGGATCATTCAATCCCTTCTGAGCAAGAATGACTGCAGGAAGGCTGGTCTGGACAATCTCGTGCCCGCCTTCTATTTCACGGTGGCAGACGGCCTTCCCCTCCAGAACCTCCATCTTCACCACAACCGCAACAGAAGGAAGCCCCAGCATCTCCGCCACGAGCGTGGGAACCTGGGCGTTGTCGTAGTCAATGGACTGTTTCCCAAAGAGCAGGATATCCGGTTTCAGTGTCTTGATCTCCGCGGCTAGAGCGAAGGCAACGGCATAGGAATCGCGGGTTCCATCGTCTTTGAGGAGAACGGCCTTGTCCGCCCCCATGGCGAGCGCTTTCCGGAGAGTTTCCTTGTTCTGATCGTTTCCGAGGCTGATCGCAATGACGTCCCCCGTGAACTTTTCCCGGAGCCGCAATCCTTCCTCGAGCGCGAATTCATCATAGGGATTCAGCATGTAGTTGACACCCGCGCGCTCGATGGTACGCCCGTCCGCTCCTATTTTGATCTTCGCTTCCGTGTCAGGGACGTGATTAACGCAGACAACAACTCTCATGCATTCTCCATTCAGTCGCCGGTGGTTTTGCTGCTGATCTTCGACGCGGTCACCCAATATACCCACTCACGAGGGGAAAGGCAAGAACGTTGACTTTCTGGCGCGATTTCGGTATCATTTCCACTCGGCATTCATCACAAGGACGGTACAATGGCACAGCACAAATCAGCAGAGAAGCGGACACGGGCTGCCGTGGGGCGGACTCTCAGAAATGCGGCGCTGGAATCCAGAATGCGCACCGCCATCAAACATGTGCACAGCATCAAGGATAAGGAGAAAGCCCAGGCGGAACTGCGGAAAACCGTGAAGCTCCTCGATCAGCTTGCGGCAAAGGGAGTCATCCATCGGAACAAGGCCGCCAATGCGAAGTCCCGCCTGACATTGTATGTCAACGGTTTGAAGTAATCCTCCCCCGCGGGCACGTGAAACGAAAAAGCCTCTCCGGGCGAACCGGGGAGGCTTTTGTTATCGCGCGATGCCTGTGGCAGCAGCCTACTCTCTTTCCGAATTCTCTGCTTTCTCCAGATCCTCCAGCTCCCGAACCCGTTGCGCGAAGCGTTCCACCTCGGCAGGACGCTGCTCCATCAGCCGCCTGTACGCGCGGATCGCCTCTGTGTACTCCTTCTGGCTCGCGTAGATTTCGGCAAGTGTTGCGGTGACGATCCGTCCGCCTCCGTCCCCCGCCTCACGCAACGTGACCTTTTCCGCCTCCGTCCCTCCCGCACGTGCGCTCTTCTTCCCCTCCTGCAGCTGTTTCAGGAGGAAGTCCACCCCGCTCTCCTTCGCGGGGCCGCCCGGCGCACCCCCATACTCCTCGAGCGACACGGAATCCCTCTCCCGGACCAGTTGCGGTCTCCGCCGCGCCGCGAAGGCCTCAAACTCCAGATCCTCCTCTACCCGCGCGGCATCAAGCAGATGGCGCACCACCGTATTGGAAGGAAAAACCGCCAGGACCTGCTCGTATTCAAGAATGGCTTCGGCACGGCGCCCCAGAGCGTGATAGCACCGCGCCTGGAGGAGCTGCCCTGTTACATAGCGGGGGAATTCCCTCCGGCCTCCCATACACAGCGCAAGGGCCTTGGCGGCATCTCCGCGCGCCAGGCACTCCGACGCCACCCGTGCAAACCACGGTGAAGTCGGATCCTCCGCGTACAAAGCAGCCTCAAATGTTGCCGGCACGAGGTTTTCCTTCCCTGACGAGAGCTACTTTCCCCCGGCCATCTGGCGTGCAACCCAGGCATGCCGGATAGACATCCCCGCCACAATAGCAAAACCGAGGAAGAAGAGAAGCTGGAATGGGACCGCTGCGATCTCGAGGAAATAGAGGGACGACGCCACCCCAAACAGGCAGTAGACAGCAAGCACCAGCTCAACAATCACCGTCGAGCTCAGTTTCAGCGGAGCGTACCGCTTGTCCGTCCAGGAGTCCTTCTTGTGCTGGATGCTATACTTGGGGGTCCGGACGAACTCACTCCTCTTCCTCATCAATCCTTCCAGCACCGCCTTGGTATTGTTCACCGCAAATCCCATGCTGCCGGCCATGAAGAGGGGAAAGAGGAACAGCCGACGCTGCCAGTCGGCATGCACATCCTTCTGCGAGAACAGATAGAAGAGGAAGGAGCCAATGAAGGCAAAAACGAACACCGACATGAACGTAAAGTATGGATCATACAGGCCGCTATGCTTGATGAAGACCAGGGGAACATTGAGAATGCCGGCCACCACAATGAAGGGGAACACCATGTTGTTTGTCAGGTGGAAAGTCGCATGGATTTTCAACTTGGCTGGCAGCTTGGACTTCCACACCGCGGGCAGAATCTTGCGCGCCGTCTCAATGGCACCTTTTGTCCACCGGAATTGCTGCGATTTCAGGGCATTGATTTCTGCAGGCAGCTCTGCCGGTGATGTGACGTTGTTCAGGTACTTGAATCTCCATCCACGCAACTGGGCACGGTAGCTCAGGTCCAGGTCTTCCGTCAGCGTGTCGGCCTGCCAGTTCCCGGCATCTTCGATGCATGTCTTCCGCCACACACCCGCCGTGCCGTTGAAGTTGATGAAGAACCCGACCTTGTTCCGCACGGCCTGCTCGATCACAAAGTGTCCGTCCAGCGCAATTGCCTGCGTCCGCGTGAGAAGCGAATACTCCGAGTTCAGGTGCTCCCACCGCGTTTGCACCATCCCGATTTTCGGGTCAGCCGCGAAGTAGGGAAGTGTCTTCAGCAGGAAGTCGGGCCGCGGAATGAAATCGGCATCGAAAATCGCCAGGAACTCGCCACGCGCATCCCGCAGCCCGTACCTGAGCGCCCCGGCCTTGAACCCTTCCCGGGTTCCGCGGCGTATATGCTTGATGTCAAAACCCTGGGCACGGTACCGGGAGACGTACTCGTCGATGACGGCGACCGTCTGGTCGGTGGAGTCATCAAGCAGCTGGATCTCGAGCTTGTTCTTCGGGTACACCATCTTGCACGCGGCATCGATGAGGCGACCGACGACATACAGTTCGTTGTAGACAGGCAACTGCACCGTCACCACGGGATAGCTGACGATCTCCTGCGGCTCGCGATCCTTCTTGTCCCTGTACTTCAGATAGTAGTAAATCATGATGAACCCGTGTGACCCGAAGATGAACAGGACGGTCAGTGACACGATATAGGCAAGTAGAATGATCTCTTCCATATGCGGTAATGCCGGTTCAGGATGTTGTACGTATGAACGATGCCAGGGTCCACCGGAAGATGGAGACGCTCACCACCCGGAGACAGTTTCAAGCAAGATATCCTCAGTGATCTTCTGCATTGCCGCGTCAATCCCGACGCGGCGCTGTGAGGCGCCAGAACCCGATGGGTACTCTCCCCAGTTCGAGAACGACTTCTCCCACATTTTCTTTCGCAGTTTCAGGTCCTGCAGGGTACATCGGACCGTCATGGTCACGCGTCGTGAACTCACCTGCTCCCCCTCCTGCACGACCGACGGTGCATCCGTCACCGCCGTGATCACCCCTTCCAGCACCGCGTCGGCGGCGGTCTTTTCCACCACCTGCAGGCTGTTGTCATTGATGAAGAGTGTCGTCAGCGCGCGAGTGAACTCCTCCCGCAACCCCGGTTCACCAAGGCCCGACTGATCGTCAACCAGGGGGACGGCAATCGTCTTCAGGTGCGGCGGCACCGACGCCCCGGTGAAGGAATAGCAGCCGACCCACAGCGCCACGCACAGAAGAACGCCTACATGACGCGCAACCAGAAGACGAGGGGGGACCGTCATTCGAGTCCGTACTCCTTGATTTTCCGGTACAGCGTCCTCTCGCTGATTTTCAGCACGCGTGCTGCAACTCTCCTGTTCCCCTTGTGCCGTTCGAGTGCCTCCGCGATCATCTTCCGCTCCATTCCGGTCAGCGAAAGGTCGGGTTCCTCCGACGGGTTCCGTTGCACGGCGCTGACCGGCTGCCCGTGGTGCGACGCTTCCAGTGCACGCATCTGCTGGCCCACCAGGTTTCTGAGCTCCACAATGTTCCCCTTGATATCCAGCAGCGCTCTCAGCATCAGCTCTCGCTCGGCCTCCTCCACGCTCTTGCTCAGCGGCACAGGAAGAGCCCGCTCCTCCACTCCCAGGTGATTATCCCGCAGATGTTTTCGCACATCCTCCGCCTCGAGGGCTTTTCCCCCCTCCAGCACAAGCATGCTCTCAACGACATTGCGCACCTCGCGCACGTTACCGGGCCACGGATAGGCCGTGAGCAACTCCATCGCCTCCGGCGAGATGCCGCTAAAGCGAATCTGGTTCTTTGCGCAAACCTCGCGCGCGAAC
>Ga0153916_10000271_pt1 | contig 33553 bp, 24 predicted proteins | sample Opewatmetagenome_FD_109642 | JGI IMG/M metagenome (GOLD analysis project Ga0153916, IMG submission 109642) | Freshwater wetland microbial communities from Ohio, USA - Open water 3 Core 3 Depth 4 metaG | ecosystem: Environmental > Aquatic > Freshwater > Wetlands | place: USA: Ohio, Lake Erie...
TATTTGTGTCGAGCACCATCGAGGCACCACCGACGACAGTCCAGAACCTGGGCTGGGTGTCGGGTCTGAAGGTGACAGGAAGGTATTTCCCGGCCTCGTAAGTATCGGGCGTGACGCGCGGGACAACAGCGTCCGCTTTGAAGGAGCGGTTGCGGATAAGTTCCCCGTAGATGCCGCCCTCGTAGGCGAAGTTGATTTCCTCGGTCATCAGCCCGTACAGCATGGGGCTGACCTTGCCGGTGACTTTGCCCGCGTCAATTTGCAGAACGGGGGTCGCCTCAGGCGCGGTCGCGGCGGGCGCGGGCGTTACCGCCCTTGTCTCGGCCCCTGCCTGCGGGATGATTTCAATCGCGTTGATCTCCGGGTTCTGGATCTGGCTCTTGAAGATAATGCGGAATTCTCCGTTGGTCACCTCCACGGGCACCGTCTCGATGTAGGCGCGGTAGGGGCCGCCAGTCTTAGCCCAAATATCGAAATCCTTGAACTCGCGTCCCTGCACGGTGTAGGAGAACACGCGCTGCCCGGGGCCGGTGATGCCCTCGAACGTCTCCGCAAAGTAGAGCTTCGCAAGATACTTGCCATTGGGGAGCTTGCAGGAAAAGGAGTCCATCGAGTAGTGCTCGGTCAAGAACAGGCCTGGATCCTTGGTTCCTGCAATCTTTGTTTCCGGATCGCGAGCGATCGTCTCGCCCCCCTCGAAACCCTGCTCCGGCAGCCAGACATTGCCGCTGGAATCCTTGAATGGCGTGGACTGGCCGGCCTTGATCCGGAGGACCTTCGCGGCCGGCGCGGTCTTCTCGGCGGTCCCGGAAACCGGTTGCCCGCGGAAGATGCGCTGCGAGAAGTGATAGAGACTGTTCCTCCAATGCGCCGGATCGTGGGCATTGCCGTCGACGTGCCAGACGTGCGGGACACTGTTGTCTCGGAGGTAGGCGTGAACGCCTTGGCTGATCCGTATCAAGCCGTCCCTCTTCCCGCAGGAGAGCCAGAGCAACTTGAGCTTGGCCTTGGCGGCTGCGGGGTCGGGCACGAGTTCCTTGGCCGGCTTGGTGTTGGGCGCGGCCGAGAAGGCGCCGACCCAGGCGAAGGTGTCGAGGTGGGCCAGCCCAAAGTTGAGGGACTGTCCGCCGCCCATCGACAGCCCGGCAATCGCTCGGTGTTCGCGGTCCGCTTCCGCGGAGTAGCGCGATTCGATCGCCGGGATGACGTCCTTCAGCAGATCCTGCTCGAAGGCGGCGAACGCCGGAGCGGTGCTCATCACGTTTCCTTCCGCCCGGTCATTCTTCTGCGCCCGGCCGTTCGGCATCACCACGATCATCGGCACGGCCTTTCCCTCGGCGATCAGGTTATCGAGCAGGACATTGGGCGTGGCGAAGCGATGCCACTCCGTCTCGTCGCCGCCGATGCCGTGCAAGAGATACAGCACCGGGTACTTCTTGTCCTTCGAGTAGCCGGGCGGCGTGTAGACCTGCATCTTGCGGGTGGTCCCAACGGATTTCGATTCATAGGTGATCATTTCCAGGCGGCCGTGCGGGATCCCTTCGCGTTTGGCGTCGAAGCCAGCGGGCGGATCGGCAAACGCCGGGACATCGTCCGGGTTGAGCACAATGGGTCCGCCAAACCCGCGTTTCCCTTGGGCAAGGCTTTCAGGAGCGGCCAGGGTGAGGGCCAACAGTCCGATGAGTAGAATCGGGAGCGAACGCTTCAATCGGGCCATCATGTGAGTTCTCCGATAGGGGGATGGTTTGAGTTCAGCGGAGTTTTTGCTTGAACTCCCGCAGTCGTGTTTGCCCGTCGATGAACAGGCACTGGACACCGGCCATCTCGGCGAAATCCTCGATGTGCTCGGCGGTCGCGGCCTGACTGAAGACGGTGTGATGCGGGCCGCCGGCGTATATCCACGCCGCGGCGGCCGTTTTCAGATTGGGACGCGGCGCCCAAAGCGCTTTCGCGACGGGCAGCTTGGGCAACGGCTGCTCGGGAGCTACGGCGTCTACCTCATTGACCACCATGCGGAAACGGTCGCCCAGGTCAATCATGGCGACGTTCATGGCTGGCCCCGCGGCGGCCGTGAACACCAGCCGCACGGGATCGGCCTTGCCGCCGATGCCCAGGGGATGGATTTCGCACGAGGGCTTCTCCGCGGCCAGCGAGGGACAGACTTCCAGCATGTGCGCGCCCAGCACCTTCGGCCCGGCCGTGTCGAGATGGTACGTGTAGTCCTCCATGAACGACGTCCCGCCCGGCAAGCCGGCGGCCATCCTCTTGACCACCCGCACCAGCGCCGCCGTCTTCCAGTCGCCCTCGGCCCCGAACCCGTAGCCGTCGGCCATCAGCCGCTGGACCGCCAGGCCCGGCAGTTGATCGAGCCCATGCAGGTCCTCGAACGTGTCGGTAAAGGCTTTAGCTCCGACGCTGTCGAGAAAAGCCCGCAGCCCCAATTCGGTCCCGGCCGCGTACCGCAAGGCCTCGCGGCGCTCGCCGCCAGCCCGGAGTGGGCTGGCCATGACGTATTGCGCGTCGTACTCCGCCACGACGCGGTCTATGTCGGCGTCGGCAACCTCGGCGATTCGCTTGACCAGGTCGCCGACACCGTAGCCGTCGACTTGCACGCCCAAGCGGATTTGGGCTTCGACCTTGTCGCCCTCGGTCACGGCCACCTGCCGCATGTTGTCGCCGAGCCGGGCAACCTTCAGATTCCGCATTTCGCACAGGCCCACGGCCGCCCGCATCCAGGCGGCGATGCGATCTTGAACCTCCTCATCCTGCCAGTGCCCGACGATGACCTTCCGCGGCTTGCGCAATCGCGTGCAAAGGAATCCGAACTCGCGGTCGCCGTGGGCCGCCTGGTGCAGGTTCATGAAATCCATGTCGATCGTCGACCAGGGCAAATCGCGATAGAACTGCGTGTGCAGGTGGGCCAGCGGCTTGGCCAGGGCCGTCAGTCCGGCGATCCACATTTTGGCCGGCGAGAAGGTGTGCATCCAGGCGATCACGCCGACGCAATGGGCGGTGGCATTGGCATCGCGGCAGACATCAAGGATCGATTGCGGTGTCGTGACGACCGGCTTGAAGACGATGCGGCAGGGCAGCCGCACGGAGGCGTTGAGCCCATCGACCAGGCAGCGGCTATTGTCGGCCACTTGGCGAAGGGCCGCCTCGCCGTAAAGGTGCTGGCTGCCGGTGAGAAACCAGACTTCCAAGCTATTCACATTCATGAGGGTATCCGGTGTTTGGCTTCGGCCAACTGCGATTGGCCGTGCAGACCGCCTCCTTCAGTTCTTCGAGCATCAGAAAGGCTTCCTAGCGGTTACGGTTGTTGGCGCGATACTTGACGGGTGTCACCCCCAGATGTCGGCGAAAAACAGCCGCCAGGTAGCTGGGGCTGCCGAAGCCGCAGGCCCGCGCGACTCTCGGAAGCGGCAGGTCGGTTTCCAGGAGCAATTGTTTTGCCCGCTCCAAGCGGGTCCGCTGAATCTCCGTGTGGATTGATCGTCCCAACGCCTGACGAAAGCGGATTTCCAAGGTGCGGCGTGCGTCTCCCAAGTTACTGACGACGTCGTAGACCCGGATGGGCTGCCCGGCTCTGTCATGAATGAATCGCAAAGCCGCTGCTACCTCCGGATCTTCGTGAACGAGCACGTCGGTGGAACGGCGAGCGACCACCCCCAGGGCAGCGGCGACCAATCGCTGGGGCTTCTTGACACGACCGGCCATGAGGTCGTCCAAGAGGGCAGCCGCTTCAAAACCGGCCCGCTCCGCACCAAGTGCCACACTCGACAGGGGCGGGTCGGAAAGGTCGCAGAGCAACTCGTCGTTATCAATGCCAATCACCGCCACCTCTTCGGGGACCCGCAGTTTCGCTTGCCGGCAGGCTGCGAGGACTTCGCGTCCGCGGTCGTCGTTGCAGGCCAGGATGCCCACCGGCTTTGGCAGACCTGCCAGCCAGCGCGACATGACCGCCTGTTCGCGGCCCCAGGGGAGCCGGCGGCGACGGGCACAAGAGTACGCAAGGGTCTCGTATCCCGCTTCGGCCATCTCGCGCACGAAGGCCCGCTGCCGCAGATCCGACCAGATCGTGCCGGCGATCCCGACGAAACCAAAATGACGAAGCCCCTTTTCCAGCAGGTGATTGACGGCCAGCCGTACGGCCCCTTCCGAATCCGAGGTCAGTTGGCTCATCCGCGACCAGGGGCTTCCCGGCGCCAATTGCGCTTCCGACAGATCCAGGGCAACAACCGGGAGTCCGGTTGCCAGTATGGCCTTGGCGACCTGAGGGGTCGCGACACGAGCGATGATCCCCGTGCCGCCCCACTCTTCCATTTGAGGCAGGGACTGCACGAAATCACCGGGGGTTACGTAAAAGGCCCAGGGCCCATGAAGCCGCGCGTAGCGCACGATACCGTGCAGCACCTCACGGCCATAGCCGCGGGCCGTTTCTACGAGTAGTGCCACCTTGGGCATCTTGGACATGGGCAACCACGAAGTGAGCGGCGCCTTGTTGACGATTCCCTAGGTTACGATTCTATCACCCGCCGTTAAGCGGATAGAGGCCCTGCGCACTTTTGATGTATTTCTGCGCACTTGTTGCTTTCGCACTGGGCGAGGATCGATGCGAACTTCTTGTCCTGGAGGCGTGTGGGGGAGCGTTTTCGTGCGAAGAGCGGATCCCCAGTTGGTGGCTACGATGCCGGGCGCGAGCACGTTCATCGCCTTGGGGATCATCTGATGACGGGCTGCGAGACGCCGTTGATTTCGGGCGGGCAATGACCCTCACTGGCGTCCGGGCGGGAGGTTGAAGCGGGCTGAGGGGGTGGAGTTGCCGGGCTCGGCACGGTAGCGAAGGCCGTGGAGCGGGTGGGATGAACGGAAGTGGTCGCCGTGACTGCGGCCAGGCGGCGTCGGCGATGGGGTCCAGTTTGGCTGGCGATGCAGAGGCTGGGGCCGCCGCCGTCCCTTCGTTCCACGGTCGCGGTGCTCGCCGCGACTCGGAGCAAGGGCGTGGAGCGGACGCCGCTCGCAAGGGGCGGACGTTCCGTGCATGCGCGCTTGAGAACGAGGAGCGAGGGATGGGCCGTGGCAGCGAAGGGTCGGCAGCTCCGGGCCCGCAAGTGGGTGTGGGCGCCGGAGGGCGGACTGGGCTTCCCCGGCACTCTGACCGTGTGACCAGGAACGCCAGCGCGAAAGTGCCGCTTGGGCTCGTCAGGCTTGGGTCGGGCTATTCGGTAGGCTTGTCTTTCATGCGATAGCTGTCTCCTCGAATGACGATCGCCTCCCCGTGATGCATCAGCCGATCGATCATGGCGGTGGCCAGGGTGTTGTCCACGTCAAAGATCGCGCCCCAATCCCGGAAGGCTCGATTCGTGGAGATCACGATCGAGCCGCATTCATACCGGGCGGCGACGACCTGGAACAACAGGTCCGCGCCGCGTTTGTCGACGGGTAGATAGCCCAGTTCATCGAGGAGGAGAAGTTGTGGGGTGGTGTACTGCCGGAGCCTCTTTTCCAGCGTGCCGTTGATCTGCGCCGTGGTGAGCACGTTGATCATGTCCACGACGCGGGTGAAGCGAACCGTGATGCCTTTCTCGCACGCCGCGCAGCCCAGGGCCACCAAGAGATGTGACTTGCCCGTGCCCGTCGGCCCAATAAAGATCCCGCACCCGTGCTGGGCGACGAAGTCGCAGTCGAACAGCCGCACGACGGCCTGTTTTGGGATCCGCTTAGGGAAGTTGAAGTCGTATTCTTGGAGCGTCTTGCGCTGGGGCAGCCGGGCATGGTGGAGGCGCCGCTGGAGGGCCCGCTGCCGGCGGACGGTGACTTCTTCGCCCACCAGCGCGGCCAGCACGTCGAGCATGGAACTCCCCTTGCGGGCGGCCTCATTGAGAGTCTCCTGATAGACTTCGGCGATGCGGTGGAGTTTCAGTTCCGCTAGGTCGCTGAGCAGCTTTTCGTGGCGTGGGGACGTCATGATTGAGGTTCCTCGTCCTTGGGATCGCCGCAGAAGCGGTCGTAGTGGGCCGGGTCGGGCTCTTCCAGGTGGATGTCTTCGATCAACTCGCGGCGTTTGGGTTGCAGGGGCGTGGGCGACGGCAACTCGCGACGGCGGCGGCGTTGCAGGAGGAGGGCCTCGACGTAGGCTGCGTCGTAGGTCTGGTACTGGAGCGCCTGCCCGATCACCAATCGTCCGCAGTCGCCCCAGTCCACCTGCATGGCTTCGCCCGGCTGGTAGATCACCTCCTGATAGACCCGCCCCCGCGCTGGTCGGACCTGGCGCAGATAGCGCCGCACCGGGTACACACTGCCGCGATACCCGTCCTTTCCGCGGGAGATCTCCTCGGTGACCCGCACAGCCGACAGTTCCGGGTAGCGGGCCACCAGCGCGTCGATCTGCAGCCGATACGGATCGACGATGCTCTCGCCCGGCCCGTGAGCCCTTCCACCTCATGCAACCGGCGAATCTCCGCCCACAGCGAAACCTTCATCGCTTACCTCCGTGGATCAGGTGCCGACGAGTCCACCAGCGTCCGCAGCATTTCGCCAAACTGCACCAGGCCACCGTTACGACGTTCGACGATGGCACGCGACAAGGAGAGCACCTGTGTCAGCGGCGCCCGGTAGGCCACCAGGTCTTCCGCCACCAGCTCGTCCCGCGCCGCGACCACGGCCGGCTCCGGCATCCGCAGACGGACCGCGATCGACGCGTCACCGTAAAAGGACAGCCCGTCCTTGTCGCTCACGGCGGCCAGGAAGAAGTACAACAGGATCGCCTCGTGCGACAATCGCCCAGCGCGCTCCCGCAGGAAACGGCGATCAATCCACGACCAACCGTCCCTCGGCGGGCGGCGCACGCGGTTGGCAACCAGAATCTGCTTGTGGATCATGACCGGCAACTCCGAGTGAACCAAGGCTGGCGGATTGCCGGAAAGCTACTGGGGACGAATCGGCTTGCCCATAGCCGCCGACCGCGATTCTTGCGAGACCGCCGGCCAACTGCTGACCCGATCGCGGAGCACTTGGCTCCGCCGTCGGCAACACCAGCCGCTTCTTCGCCACGGCCTGGTACTCGAAGCGACGCTTGAAGCGACCCGCCTTCGTGTTGCGGGCTAACCACTTGCGCTCGCGATCCTTCACCCGCCGCAACGCCTCACGGCAGGCATCGCCGCAATACGCCGACGGTGCACGAGGGGACTCGCGGGGAGGCTCATAGCAGCAAGGCCGCTCCGCCTTCCCGTTCATCCACCAGTCAATCGTGGCCTGCTTCGCCCACCAGTTGTTCCCCTCACTACCGCCTCAAGGGGCGTGAAGGCTTGCGAACCGTGTGAACGGCGAAGAATGGTCGGCCGCCAATGCGGAGCAATGGGCTGACAACCGCGGGATTTCCGGGGATCGGAGGACCGGGCGATGGGGAAGAGCTATTGGCATTCCCTTGTGGCGATCAGTTTATCGGTTCACCCGTTTCGCTACCGGTGAGCGACCGAGAAGGCCCAAAATCCCGCGGTATTCGGCACTGCGGCAGACCGTTTTCGTTAATCCCGGAGGGTTACGTGGGAATCCAGGTTAGTCGAGCTTCAGGTCGATCGTCTGCGACTTGTCGATGTCGAACTTCAACGGCGTCTTGTCCGGGCCGTACTTGTCGAGAACGGCCTTGACGTTCGCCGGGGGCTTCCACCTGCCCTCCTCTTGCGCGATCTTGTTCTGCGGGTCATCGGGGAAGTACCAGACATAGACCTTGTGCTTGCCGAGCACGGCCCCCTTGATCTGGGGCGTGTACTCCAGCACGTAATGCCCCTGCTCGTCGGTCTTGGCCGCGCTGGGCCGGCCCTTCTCGGGATCAAAGTGGACCTCGAACCCCTTGAGCGGCTGCCCGCCCCGGGTGACGGTCCCCTCGATCTTGACGATCTTGGGCCCGCTCTGCCCGCAGCCCAGAACTGCAGCCAGCGCCAAGGCAACGGACAGGAGGAGAAAACGCCTACTTCCTGTGAAGTTACTCATACGGTCAACCCACCTCTTGAAGGCTTCGCTGCTTCGTGGAAACACCGACGTCCCATCAGTTGGGCGATTGCGGCTCGCCCCCCATCCTCGTGAAAGCCGCCCGGTAGACGGTGAAATCGATGTTGTTGCTGATGAACGCCACGTGGGAGTCGCCAAAGATCGCCTGGAGACCGCTGGGATGGTCGCTCACCGCCGCGCGGCTGTTGGTCCCGCGATAGTTGGGCGGCGCCGGGATGCTCGGGCTGTCGATGTTGGAGCAGACGTAGCCCTGCGACTGGTGGCTCACGTAGAAGAAGGGGTTGCATCCCTTCATATCCTCGCACCAGCTCTGGTTGCTGTTGTGCGTCTTCTCGAGGAACATGAAGGTGTTGCTGCTGCCGTCCTTGATGTCGCCAAAGGTGGTTTCGCTGTTGCGGTAGGCGAACCCGTCTCTCCCGCCGTTATGGTCGCGCTCCGGGCAGCATTGCGTGCCGCCGTTGATCGAGTAGTCCTTCTGCTCGTTCGCCCGCCGAACGCGCACGGCCGACGGGCAGACGAACGTCGGCGGCATCGACGTCGCGGCAGTCTGGTTGGCCGTGTTACCCTGCGCGCCTTGGTCGCCGCTGTCGTTGTAGTACGGCGTATATGCAGCGACGTTGAAATTGCAGATGCTCTGGAGCGCTTGCTGTTCCATGAAATTGAGGATCAGGGCTGGCCAGCCGAAATCGGGTTGCGACATGTCGGGGTAGGCTGGCGTGGCTAGCCTGTACTTGACGTTCCCCGGCGGGAACCGCCTGACCGTATCGTGGTAATTGTGTATCGCAACCCCAAGCTGCCTCATGTTGTTGGAGCACTGGCTCCGGCGGGCCGCCTCGCGCGCGGCCTGCACCGCGGGCAAGAGCAGCGCGATGAGGATCCCGATGATAGCGATCACCACCAGGAGCTCAACCAAGGTGAAGCCGTCCCGCCTCCATCGGACTCGCGACGTACCCATGATGTCCCCCCCCCAACAGAATGTTGGAAAAGAAAAAAGTTCCCCAGCCGTTCAAGGTCCAGTCCATGCCGGACTCAGCCTAACGGCGCCACCATGAGTCTGAACGGGCGGCCCAGGGAAGTCAAGCCAATGAGCGGGCTCCCCCCCAGAAAATCCGCAGATTCGGGAGGATTTTGACACTCCTCGCTCATCCCGACAGGCTTTGTCGGGCACGGAAGTGCTGTTGAAATAAACAGCTAAAGCCTGCGTCCTATGGGGTTTTGCAGAACCGATTCCCCAGGAGGACGCAGGCATGGAAGCCGCGAAGGTCGAGGTTCGTCGTGTCCGGGTTCGCTGTTGTCCGAAGACCGCCCCGTGCCCCGCGTGCGGAACACGCGGGCGACGGAAACAGGTGCTTCCACCCCGCTTGGTACGAACGATCGCGTACCACCAGGTGGTTTACCCTGGAGATCACCGCAGCAGAGTATTACGCGCAGTGCAGGTGTTGCAAGACCTTTCGCAGCCACCCGGCGGGGGTCGACCCGCGGTGCCTCTACGACAATCGAGTGCGGGAAGCGGCACTGGCACGCCTGCCCAACGCGAACGACTGCGGACGATGTTCGAGTACCTGCCGGAGTCGCGGAGCTTAAGGCCCGGAGCTGCTCTCCAGGGTGATCTCGGCAGGGTCGAGCCCATCGGCGTCGGCATGAAGGACGATGCGGCCGGGACTGCGGGTCGCCTTCACGACCGCGAGGCCCAGGCCGTGGAAGACCTTGTGCCGGTCGGCCCGAAACGGCTCGTGGCTGGTCGGATCGCCGTTGTCCACGCCGGCGATCGTGCCCGGGCCTTCGATGCGGAAGCGGACCAGGTGGCCGGCGTTGGGGCAGACCAACCGATCCGCATCCGTGACCTGGACCTGGACGAACGAGAGGTCCTCGCCATCGGCGGCGATCCGGGAGCGGTCGGCCTGGAGCACCAATCGCTTCGGCTTGCCGGGAGTGCGGGCCTCATCGGTGCAGACGACCCGGCCGCCGCTGGTGCCGATCGCCTTCAGCGTTCCGGCGGCGTAAGGGACACTCCACTCGACGTGGAACGTCTTGCCGCGGTCAAGTTTCTTCTCACCCAACGAGCGGCCGTTGAGCACTAGCTCGACGGAGTCGCAGTTGGTCACGCACCAGACAGGGAGTTCCTTGCCTTCATAGCCGGGCCAATCCCAGTGCGGCAGCAGGTGCACCAGGGGCTCCGGCCGCCAGCGGCTGCGGTAGAAGTAGTATCGATCCTTGGGGAATCCGCAGAGATCGACGATGCCGAAGTACGAGCTGCGGGCGGGCCAGGCGTAAGGCGTCGGCTCGCCGATATAGTCCAGTCCGGTCCAAACGAACTCGCCGGCCACCCACGGCGCCTGGACCATCGCCGCCAGGCCCGTCTCGGCGGTGCATCCCCAGGCGGGCGCGCCGCGGTCGTAGGAGGTGACCTGGTGCTTGTGCTGGGTCTGGATCTGGAGCTTGCCGTCCGGTCCTGGCACGAGGTTGTACTCGCCTCGGGTGCTCAAGGCCGAAGCGGTCTCCGAGGCCACCAGCGCGTACCGGCCCTTGAACTGCCGGTAGGCGCCGATGTTGTAGTTAATGCCGAACAGATCCAGCGGTTTGGCGAAGCCCGTGCGGTCCGCCCCGCCGGGGTTGTTGCACGCCGAGATGGTCGGCCGCGTGGGGTCTTCGCGGTGGCAGATGTCCACCAGCCGCTTGGACATGCTGTAGCCGTTTCCGGATCCCTGCTCGTTGATCTCGTTGCCGATGCTCCACATCACGATGCAGGGATGATTGCGGTCGCGGTGCAACATGCTCACAAGGTCCCGCTCGCTCCACTCGTCGAAGAACCGGGCGTAGCCGAAGGGGGTCTTGGCGGCCTTCCACTCGTCAAACGCCTCGTCCATCACGACGAACCCCATGCGATCGCACAGGTCCAGCAGCTCCGGGGCCGGAGGGTTGTGGCTGGTGCGGATCGCGTTGCAGCCCATGCCTTTGAGGATCTCCAATTGCCGCTCGATGGCGCGCCGGTGCACGGCCGCGCCCAGGCAACCGAGGTCGTGGTGGTTGCAGACGCCTTGAAGCGGCACGTGCCGGCCGTTGAGGAAGAACCCGCGGTCGCGGGTGAACTCGAAGGTGCGGATGCCGAAGGGCGTCGTGTAGCGATCGACCACCCCGTCGCCGATCTTCACCCGCGAGACGACCTGGTACGTTCGCGGCGTCTCGATCGACCAGAGTCTCGGCCGGCCGACCTGAAGCGTCTGCTCGAAGGCGTTCTCGGCGCCGGCCGCAATCGGGCCCGCCGCCTCGGCCTTGGCAACTTCGGCGCCCTGCGGATCCAGCACGAGCGTCTCCAGCCGGACGTCCGCGGCGGATTTGCCCTGGTTGGCCACGCGGGTCCGGACCTGCACCAAAGCGGCGTCCGCCGCGACCTTCGGAGTGGTGACGTACGTGCCCCAGTGCGCCACGTGCACCGGGTCGGTGACGGTCAGCCGGACGTGCCGGTAGATGCCCGCCCCGGAATACCACCGGCTGCACGGCTGAGTGACGTTCAGACGCACGGCCAGGACGTTCGGGCGGTCCCACCTCAGGAGTGGAGTCAGGTCGTATTGGAAGGAGGTGTAGCCGTAGGGGTGCCGGCCGAGATGCTTCTCGTTGAGCCAGACGTCGCTATCCATGTAGGCGCCGTCGAACTCGACCCGCACGCGGCGGCCTTGGGCGGCGGGCGGCAGGGTAAATGTCTTGCGATACCAGCCGATTCCGCCGTCCAGATACCCGCCGCCGTCGCGGGCCGGAGACAAGGGGTTGAAGGGGCCTTCGGGCGCGACGGATTCCGGGCCGGTCTCGTAGATCCCGCCTTGGCGCTGACCGTTGTAGACGCGAACGGCCAGCACGTTCTCGCCCTCGGCGCGAACCCATTTCGGGTCCACTTTGTACTGCCGCACGGTATCCCATGCGGTCACGTAGCGCGGGGGCATGCCTCCGCTGGCGCCGATCTTGCGGCCGTTCAGGTACGTCTCGTCGGCGTCGTCGATCTTGCCAAGGATCAGCAGCAAGGGCTTGCCCTTGAGCTTCTCGGGAATCGTGATCTTCCGGCGAAACCAGCCGTACACGTTTTCCTGCGTGTACCCGGAGTGGTCGTTCCAGAGAGCGGGGAGTTGGACCGTCTCCCAGCCGCTCTCGTCAAGCGACGGGTCCTTCCAGCCAGGCTGGTCGCCCTTGTGGAACCGCCACGTGCCGGCGACGACGTTCAGGGCCGGGAGGTTCGCCAACTCGCCCGCGCCCTCAATGCTCCAGTCGTGCGGCACGTCGAGGCGCCGCCAAGAGGCGTCGTCCAGTTGCGCCGCCTGAGCATTGGACAGGTCGCCCCGGTGGAAGCGCCAGTCCTGGTCGAAGGGGATGGACTGGCGACCCGTTTGGGCCGACAGGACGACCGGGGACACCGCGGACGCCAGGACCGACGCCGCCCCGATCATTGCCAGAATGAACGCGGTTCTCATGGAATGCTCCCTATGTTCCCTGCTATTGTGGCTGGCGGACGGCCCGGATGCAACTGCTTGCTGCCCGCGGCATCGCAGGAATCGCTGCCCACCGCCCTTGAAATCCCACGAGATCGTCCGCCGCGCGATTGAGTGTGGCTCGCCGCCGAGCCGAAACACGGTCGGAAGGATTTGGACCGGTTCTGAGGCGCAGATTGCCGTCGATGAGTGCAACGTCATCGCGGCGAACATTGCCTGCCCGCAGCGCGGGACGCCGCCGAGTATTGTGCAGGCTGCTGTGGCGATGGGGGATTCGATAGAGGCCCGGCGCGCGTGGCTCCGGCAAGGGCGGCGGCGGGCAGGCGACCCGTTAGGCAACGATTCCTTGCGACTGTCTCGTCTACTCATACGTATTTTCGGACATCCCGAAAAAGGACCCCTTTCTCGGAACGCCCGTAAGGTTCCATCAAAGGGTGCTTGCGAGCGATCTGGGACGCTTGCGCGGTCGCCCGAGGGTGGAGACCCGGCCGGCTGCCCGTCAAAGGGAGGATTCTCGACACCCGCTGCCAGCCCGCTATATTGAAGGGTCTCCGTAGCGGCCACCGTTGATCTCCAGAGGAAGGTCATGAGCCGGCTTGTGCAGAGGCACCGGGAGTTGACCCTAGTCGATCTTCTGATGGCAGTCCCGATCATCGGGACCTTGATCGCCCTGCCGCTGCCGACGGCACAGGCGGCCGACGGCGAGGGCAAGTCGCGGCGGCTGGTCTATGGCGAGGACGGGCGGCCCGAGCAAGGAACTCCGCCGCCTCCATCCCAAGGTCAACAACGGGCCCGTGCGCGTGCTTCCCAAGGGCTGGGAGCCGTGCTGGACCTGTAGTGAGATCGGAGCACCACGATGAAATGGCTTGCATCTTTCCTGGTCGTCGCTTTGGCCGCGGCGGGCACCGGCGGAACGCCGGTCGTGGCCCACGCCCAATCGCGCAAGGTGACGGTGAGAGTCTCCTTCCACGAGCGTCTCGGGCCCTTGGAGATCGACCGGATGGCGCTGGGCCAGGGCGGGCTCTCCGACGAGCCGATGTGGGACAGCCGCATTGCCGAAGTCCGGGCGATCCGCCCCCGCCTGATCCGCCTGTTCATCCAGGAGTACTTCAACCTCCTGCCCGATCGGGGCCGATATCACTTCGACACGCTCGACGCTTGCGTGGACACGATCCTCAAGACGGGCGCCAAGCCGCTGATGTGCATCTGCTTCAAGCCCAGGGTGCTGTTCCCCGACGTGAACCACGACGTCGTCGAGCCGAAGGACTACGAGGCGTGGGAGCAACTCATCGCGAACCTCGTCAAGCATTACCGGGACCGCGGTGCGGGGATCCGGTATTGGGAGGTGGCCAACGAGCCGGACCTCGGCGAGTCGGGCGGCTGCCCATATCGTTTCCAGCCGGAGAGCTACGTGCGGTACTATCGTCACACGGCGGCGGCCATCCTCCGGGCCGACACCAGCGCCCGCGTCGGCGGCCCGGCGCTGGCGTCCGTGCGATCGCCGATCCTGCCCGCGCTCCTCGATGCCTGCCAGCAGGAGAAGCTGCCGCTGGGCTTCATTTCCTGGCACATCTATAGCAGCAGTCCGGGCCGCATCCGGGAGACGATCGACTACGCCCAGGGCTTGCTCAAGAAACGCCCCTCGCTCAAGCCGGAGACCGTGTTGGACGAGTGGAACATGGACCTGGGCAACCCTCCGCTCGACCCGCGTTTCCAGCCCTGCTACGTGGCCGAGACGATCTGGCAGATGAAGGAGGCGGGTCTGGACTGGTCGTGCTATTATCACATCCGGGATTATCACGTCCGCTACGAGCAGTTCCGGCCGTTTTTCTCGCCGCAGGGTGCTGCCTTCATGACAAGATGGTGGAACCGGATGCCCCAATTCGACGGTCTTTTTGACTTTCAGGACCGGGTCCGGCCGTCCTACTTCGCCTTCAAGCTCTTGTCGCGTCTGACTGGCCAACGGTTGCGGGTCGTCTCGTCCGATTCGGCCGTCCACGGACTGGCCACCCATGACGAGAAACACCCGATCGATAATCTGTTGCTGTGGAACTTCTCCGCATCGCCCGCAAACGTCGAGTTGGCAATCGAAGACCTTCCGAAGGACATGCTGGTCAGGCAACTGACGCTGGATGCCCTGGCCTCCAGGGATGATGAGAACGCCCGCTTGCGTCCCGAGCCGCCCACGAACCTCAAGAAAGGGAGCCACGGCCTGAAGGCCGGCCTGGACCCTTACGGAGTGAAGTTCTGGTCCTTTGAGTAGACGGCTTTCAATGTCTCTCGGTCGCCAAGGAGACGCTCATTCATTCGTATCGCTGTCCTATCGACTGGAACGTTTTCTCGGATGTGTCAGAACACCACCCTGTTTTCGGGACGACTCGGGATGATGGACTGGCCTACGGGCGAACCTCCTGCCGAGATGCCGTGTCTTACCCATGTTGACGCACAACTTAGATCGGCAGCAGGACCGTGGTCCCATCTCCTGACGGCGGCCGTCTTCTCGGCTACGCTCGCGTCAGCACGGATGACCAGGACTTGAGCCTGCAAATCGACGCGCTAGAGAAGCACGGCGTCGCCAAGTCACTCATTTCATGGACAAGCTGTCCGGCGCCCGAAGCGACCGGCCGGCTTCGCGAAGTGCCTCGATGCACTGCAAAGCGGCGATGTTCTCGTGGTTTGGCGGCTGGACCGACTGGGCCGTTCCATGCGTCATCTCATCACCCTCGTTGCAGATCTTCTCGGTCGCGTTGTCGGTTTCCGATCGCTCAATGAGGGTGCCATCGACACGACCGGCGCATCGGGCGAGCTGATTTTCAACATCCTCTCCGCCCTCGCGCAGTTCGAGCGCCGCCTCATCCAGGAACCGAGAAACGGCCGCACCGAGCAACTCGCCACAGGTGGACAGGCGTCCTCTGGCCCGTCGGGGGGCAATGCGTGCCGTTCGCCGAACGGTTTTGACATGCTGCCCGGCGTTACTACAATCAGGGGCGCAGCACATTGGCCGGCCGTGCCAGCGGTCCATGTCTGCCGACCTGCGAGCGAAGTGGAATCCGACCGATGAGCAGTGCAACAAGACACAGGCTTATCGCCTCCACCGCCGCCATGCTGCATCGACTGGAGACGACCATGAGAACTGTGCTTGGCATGGCGGTAGTCAGTCTGGCCGCGGGGCTGGCGGTTGGGCCGGCCAGCGGCGGCGAAGGCAAGTCCAAACCGGCGGCCGGTCCTGCGACTGCGGCCGCGCCTGCCGTCCCCGGCGGGATCCCCCTGATCGTCGTGGACGAAGCGGCTGGCGACTGGGTCGTCGACCGTTTCGCGGGCAACAGTACCGCGGGGTACGCGTTCTCGCAGGGGCCGGCCTCCGAGGCGGGCGGCATCGGCCGCCCGGCGGTCGCCGTGGCCCCAGATGGCAACGTTTACCTGGCCACCGGCGGCATGTCCTGGGTCAAGGAGATGATTTTGCGCGTATCGCCGGACGGAACGCTGCGTCTCCTGGCCGGCGGCGGCTCTAGCCTGGCCGACGGCCCGGCCGCCAGGGCCAAGATCGCCGTGGACTGGCGCGGCGGCGGATTGGCCTGGTCCAAGAAGGACAACAGCCTCTACTTCGCCCACCCGATGGTCCCAGCCGTGCGGCGACTGTACCAGAAAGACGGCCAGTGGCTCGTGGAAAGCGCGGCCGGCAACCCACAGAAGCCGGGCAAGGACGACGGCCCGGCGAAGACGGCACTCTTTGGCGAGCCGCGAAGCCTGGTCATCACCTCCGCCGGCACAATCTACGTCCTCGACGGAAACAACCTGCTGCGCAAGATCGAGAATGGCCGGGTGTCGACGCTGGCGGCCTTCAAGGGAGGGCGCGAAATCGCAGACGGCCCGTTGGACAAGGCCACCTTCGCGATCACCAACATGTCGGGACAGATCGCTCCCGGCGAGAGCGACGACGTGCTCTACGTGGCCGACCATTGGCACTTCGCCGCGCGGCGGATCGACCTGAAAACCATGACCGTCTCGACCGTCACGGTCTCGGAGAACATGGACAGCCCGAAGACGGGCAAGTTCGGCCGCCCCGCGCACGCCGACGGCCCCGCACTGACGCACGCCACGTTCAACTCCGGCTTGGCCTACGTGTGCTACGATCCGGTCCACAAGACCCTGTGGGTCGGAGGCCCGGACGAGCACCGCATGCGGTGGATCCGCGACGGGTGGGTGAAGACCGTGACCGGCCATGAGCCGGGCCAGTGGCGTGCCGATGGCATGGCCACGCCGGCCGGAAAGCCGCGGTTCACCTGGGGCAACGCGGCCGCCGTCGATCCTCGGGGCCGCGTCTACATCACCACGCCGGACGGCGGCGTGTGGCGTGCCTACAACCAGAAGGAGGTGAAACCATGACGCGGACCATCGCGACTCTGATCGTGCTGGCCATGCTGCCGTTGGGGGCGCTGGCCGACAACTCACTCAAGGTCGGAGACGAAATCACGGTCCTCGCCGATGGGCCGGGCAAAGACATCCGCGGCACGCCCCACGTGGCGTTCGGCAAGGGCGTCTACCTGGCCGTATGGCGCGAGGGCTGGAACGGCGAGGGGGGCACCGCGCGGATCTGCGCCGCGCGATTGGACCGCCAAGGCAAGGCCCTCGATCGCAAGCCCATCGCCGTGTCGCCCTCGAAAGACGGCTTCCAGGAGTTGCCTCGCGTGGCCTTCGGCGGCGGCGTGTTCCTGGTGGTATGGCAGGACTTCCGCAACGGCAAGGACTACGACATGCTCGGCGCACGCATCTCGCCGGAGGGCAAGATACACGACACGGAGCCGATCGCCGTTGCCGCCGGCCCTCGCACGCAGTCCGTCCCCGACGTGGCCTCGGACGGCAAGGACTTCCTGGTGGCGTGGCAAGCCGTCCAGGGCGAGGAGAACGTCTACCGCGTGTCGGCGGCGCGTCTCGGCGCCGACGGCCGCATGGGCACTGCCGTCGAGATCAAGAGTCCGTGGAGCAAGGCGGGAGCGTGTCCTAGACTTGCCTGGGACGGCGTCAACTACCGCGTGGCGTTCGTGTCGCAGAGCCTGCTCAGCGCTGGGCTCGCCGCCGATGGACGTCCCTTGGACAAGGACCCGGTCGTCACGTTGCGGGGGAACCTTGGCGCCGGCATCCGGTTCGCGCACTCGGTGGCCGGATCGCCGGGCAGGGGGACGCTCGCCGTGTGTACGCGCTCGCAGCCCGACTATTGGGGCTGGGGCGGACCGGGAGCGATGATTTGCCTGCTGCTGGGCATGGACGGGAAGCCGGACGCGCGCATCCCGAAGGAGGATTACCCTCAATCCAAGCTCGCCAACTGGCTGGATTTCGGCAAGGACCAGCGTGAAGGCAGCCCCTGGCCCTATGGCCAAAGCGCCGCAGCCTGGGACGGCAAGCGATTCGTCGCCGTGTGGCAGCGGTACCACATCAGCAAGACGGTCGGCCTCAGCAACTCCGATGTTCTCGCTTCGCGCGTGGACGGCTGGAAGCCCCTGGACGGCGCGGGCGTGCGCGTGGCGGCCACCGATCTGGAGGAAAAGGGCCCAGCGATCGCCTCCGACGGCGATGGAAAACTGCTCTGCCTCTACGAAAAACACGACAAGGACGGCAGCGTGAGCATCGCGGCGCGAATCCTGGAATCACGATGAACGGCGCGCCCGGCCATGACCGCGGCCCGAGTCGCAGGCGTCCGCTCCAGGCAAGACCGGCTTTCCTCCGCTGCTTCGCTTTCGTCCCGAATCCTGAGCGCTTGCCGGGACGGTTCGATCCAACGAACGTTTGATGAAACACAAGAGCTCGGCTCGACCATGCAGCAAATGGTGTAGACGCACTGAGACAGCCATCTGACACGGGCCTCACTTCGGTGATGGAAACGAAGGGTACGGGACCGTGGACGAGAATGCCGAGAGGAATCCTTCGCAGCCGACTGCGTGGATGTATTGTGTTCTCTTCACGCCGACTTCTCCTGAAGGAGCATCAGCCATGAGAAAATGTGCAACGGCAATCGCCTTGGCGATTGTGATCACGACGTCGTTTGTGACTGGCTCGTCCGCCGATGAGGCCAAGACCGTCAAGGTCTTCATCCTCGCCGGCCAGTCGAACATGGAAGGCAAGGCCCCAAACACCTTGCTGGATTGCCAGGCCGAGGACCCCAAGACCAAGGACCTGTTCAAGCACCTGCGCAAGGACGGCAAATGGATCGTCCGCGATGACGTGTTCATCAAGTATCTTGACCGCAAGGGCCCGCTGACGATCGGCTACGGATCGCCCGGCCGTACCGGCGTCGAGCTGGAGTTCGGCACGATGATGGGCGACCACTTCGACGAGCCGGTGCTGCTAATCAAGGCGGCGTGGGGCGGGCATTCACTGGTCAAGCGCTTCCGCTCGCCGTCGGCGGGTTATCCGGCCGACCCGGTGCTTCATCAGGAGCTCGAACCGGCGCAGGACCGCGTCAAGAAGAACAACGAGAAGCAGAAGAAGAACGATCCGCTACCGACGATGGACGACATCAAGAAGGCCTATGGCTCGTCGTACCGGAGCATGATGGCCGAGGTGAAGGAGACGTTCGACAACTACGAGACGATGTTCCCCGCACTGAAGGGCAAGAAGCTCGAATTGGCCGGGTTCGTCTGGTTCCAGGGCTGGAACGATCAGTACGGCGGCGCCGAGAACGAGTACGCCTCCAACATGAAGCACTTCATCAAGGACGTGCGCAAGGACTCGGGCGCGCCGAATCTGCCGTTTGTGATCGCCGCGATGGGCCAGAACGGATCGAAGCCGGCTGCCGGGGCGATGCTTACGGTCCGCGAGGCGCAGATGTCGATGAACGACGTGCCGGAGTTCAAGGGCAACGTCAAGGCGTTCCGCACGGACGTGCTGGTCGACAAGGCGGCCGAGGAGCTGTACCCCACCTGGAGCAAGAATGTCGAGCAGTGGAAGAAGACCGGCGGGGATCACGCATACCATTACCTCGGCAGCGCGATCTGGTTCACGCGCATCGGCCGGGCGATGGGCGAAGCGATGATTGAACTGATGGAGAATCAAGTCGCCCAGCACAAGTAGGCATCGACGATGCCCGGATCTGGAAGACGCAACGCGGGTGTCGTATTCTTGGGAGGAAGTCCGATGTCCACTCGATCCACATGCGCCGCGTCTGTAACGCTCATTCTGGCCCTTCTGGCCGCCCCGATCATTCCGGCAACTGGCACCACGAGAGTCACCGTGCGCGACCACAGCCGTCGGACGATCTACCATTCACCCCAGACACCCGGCTACACCTGCTGGGCCGGAATCTGGACGATGCCCGACGCCAGCATGATGATCGCCTTTACTCAGGTCACCGGACCGCTCGCGGGCTGGCGGCAGCGCGCGCCGAAGGAGATCCTGAAGCGCCTGCCGACTGCGCAGCAGGACATTCCCGCCTATGACATGACCGGTCTGGTCCAGGAGAATGTCCACCTGCGGTCGACGGACGGGGGCGAGACATGGGCTCGGTTCAGCTCCGACCCGTTCAGCTCCGCCATGAACGGTTACTCGCAGGGCAGCGTTGCGGTTCTGGCCGACGGCACGCTCTTGCGAGCAGGTTGGGGTCAGTCGTTGACGTACTGCGACGTGCGCCCGACGGGCTTCCTGCAGCGCTCAACCGATGGCGCGAAGACCTGGGGCCCGCCGGAGTACCTTTCTCTCGACACCCACCTGCAGACCTTCCCTACGCGCATCCGTCGGCTTCGCGATGGCCGGCTGATTGTCACCGGCGGGGCGGCTGCCTTCGACCCCCACACCTGGCGATGGATGAACCAGCTCCCCAAGACGCATCACTGCATGTGGACCAGCAACGACCCGAGCGGGAAGTCGTGGTCGGGCCCGCAGTACGTCACACCCGGGGCGGACTTTGCCTGCGAGGAATGGGACACAGCGGAGCTGGAGAATGGCGACCTGCTGGCAGTCTTCCGCGCCATTACTTACGGCGACTCAGGCAAGGCCGTCAAGCAAGACCGGCGCCAGGCCATCCTTGCCCAGAAGGGCGACACCTGGGCGCCGGGGCCGATTTCCCCTACGCCGTTCCCGCACGATGGACACCCGGAGCTCCTCCGCACCCGTGAGGGCGTCATTCTCCACGTCGCTCCGACTGCCCTGTCCTGGACGGCCGACCGTGGCCAAACGTGGACGAGGCTCGATTGTCCCGGCACGGGCTACTACCCACATGCGACCCAGCTCGAGGACGGCACGATCCTGACGGTCGGCCACACCGGCAACGACGACCCGTATGGCAAGACCGATCAGGCTATCGTACTCAACCGACTCCGGCTGGAGGTGCGGTGAGCCTGCGGGCCCCGAGCTGGGACGCTCCGGGCGGAACCGGCTGGACTTGGGCCGGGAATGCGTCATCAACCCAAGGATTGATGAGACAGATTCAGGCCGCTGCGTCATCCGGGTTGCGGTCGTCGAGGCGCGTGGCGATGCCGAGGGCATCGAGCGCGACCATGCAAACGTGGCGGTCGGAGTCCGTCATGAAAGCCGATCGTGGTGCTGGGGGGGCGTGGGTGTCAACGAACGGCCGAACTTGGAGGATGCAACCGTCGATCTCGGCGGGGTTTACGATTCGTGCCGAGTCGTCGGAGGCTGAAGGTTGTGGGCGCGGTTCACGGGCCGGCCGCGGCCGAAATGCTACCGGTTTCGCTGCTGTCGGGTACGCTAATGGCTGAGCGGTGGAGAATAATCGGGCCGGCTCGCGCGTCGTAGACAGTAGAGGACCCTCGTGAAGGATGAAGAGAATTGCGCCCAGGATGACGAGACGGCTCCCGCGGCGGGAAGCAAGCAGACGCTGGCCGAGTTGTACCGGATGCACAGCCGGGGGGTACGCGAATTCCTCCTCGGTATGCTTAGGGACCGCGCAGACGCAGACGAGGCCCTGCAGCAGGTCTTCCTCAAATTGTTGGAAGCCTGGGAGTCGGTTCAGCCCGAGACGGCCAAGGGGTGGCTGTTCACGGTTGCCTATCACGAAGCAATGATGGTGCATCGCCGCCGCAATCGGGACGATGCCGCTCGTGCTCGGCTATGGGCCCGGCCCGTGTGGCAGACCCTCCGCGAGGCGCCCGACCCGCAGAGCGCAACGGTTCGTGGGGAAGTGGTTGAAAAGGTACGCCGTGCCCTGGAGGAGCTTCCACGGGCGCAGCGGGACGTGGTTGAGCGGAGGCTCTACCGGGATCAGACGTTTGCGGCCATCGCCAGTGAGCTCGGCTGTCCGCTGGGCACCGTGCTTACGCGCATGCGGTTGGCTGTTGAGAAACTGCGACAACTGTTGGAGGAGGAGTAATGTCGGCGGAACACCAAGGCGAACTGGACTGGCTGGCCTTCCGGTACGTCGCCGGGGAAATGACCGCCCAGGAAGCCAGCGAGCTGGAACTGCGGCTTGCTGACGACCAAGAGGCCCGCGAAGCGGTATGCCGCGCGGTCGGGCTCGCTCAGCGACTTGCGGATGCCGGACCTCCCGGTCGTGATCACCCTCATGCAGTCGGCTCTGCAAGAGACCCGGCGAACCGGGGCGTCATGAGTTTCCAAGGCCGCGTGGCGCGGGCCGTCGGCTGGATGGCTGTCGGGGCGGTTGCCGCAACCCTGGCATTCTGGCTGGCTCCCTCCAGCGGTCGTGTGTCGACGGAACCAACGCTCAAGTCCTCAGGTAAATCTGAGGCCGCACGGGCAGGTCCAGTCGAGCGCGTCCACGACGGCGAGGCGTGGGGACTGTTGCACGTCAGCGATGAATGGACGGCCCACACCGAACGTTGGTTGTCTGAGGCCAAATCACCGATTGCCAACGACTCGCCCGATCTACGAAACCCCCCCAGTGTGCCACCCTGGCTACTGGCCGCCGCGGCTGGATCGAACATGGGAGAAAAGCCATGAATCAGCTTCCCAGGGTGGTTCCTGCTCACAGTCGCCAGCGTGGACTGATCGGGTGCCTACTCTGCTTGGCGGTCGTGCTGGGATCGGCTAGTGCCGCAGCCCAGATGGAATCACCTGCCGCCCGCCAACCCCAGAGCAAACCGGCGTCGGAGAGTCCGCCACCGCCTGTTTTCACGGAAGAACGGGAGGCGGCGGCGTTGACGTTTGTGCGAAAGAACCGGCCCGAACTGCTCGCGATGCTCGGAGGGATTAAGCTCCGCAGGCCGGCCGACTACCAGCGTGCGGTCGGCGATCTCTTCCGGACCAGCGAGATGCTCACCACGGTCCGGCAGGAAGACCCCGGGCGGTACGAGTTGGCCCTCAAGGGATGGCAGGCGGAGATGCATGCCGGCATGCTGTTCGCTCGCCTGGTACCGCAGCCGGGCGAAACCAAAAAACTGGAGGCGGAGCTGAGACAGGCTGTCGAGAAGGTGGTCGAGTTGCAGATTGAGCAAACGGCGTACCAGGTCCGGCGCATGGAGGGCGACCTGGAACAACTCCGGAAGCACCACCAAGAACAGCAAAGCCGTCGTGCCGAGTTGGTGCGGGAGCGAATGGCCGCCATGCTCCAAGCCGTGCAACAACAGCGCTCCTCGCGCGGTGGGCGCCAAGATTAAGCCCTGGGACATCTGACCGGCTCCATGAGTTGGACAAGGAGACACGCGCCGTGAACAGACTCGTACTGAGTGTGTCCTTGCTTTTGGCTGTCGCTCCCGTCTGGGCTCAGCGGCCTGCGAGTCCGGCGGAAACGGAGAACGCAAACGACAATCCCCAAGCCCGCCTTCAGGAAAAGATGCAGAAGTTCCACGCCGGCCTCCAGAAATGGCAGCAGGAAGGCCGCGATCTCTCGCCGATCATGAGCATCATGCCGGAGTTTGAGCCCCTGATGAGACAAGGGAAGCTCCCCGAGGCCGAGGCCCTGCTCGACCGGGCGATCAAAATCCTGGGTAGCGCCGCGAAGATCCAGGACGAGGATGTGAGCGGCGGCAAGGTCGGGCCGTTCGACCGGGCACAGTGGATCTGGTGCGCGGGCGAAGAGGTCCCGAAGAACTTCTACCTCTACTGCCGGAAGACGTTCACACTGAAGGAAAACGTCGCATCGGCGACGATCCATGCGACCGCGGACAGTCGGTACAAGCTCTACGTCAATGGCACGTTCGTGGGGCGCGGACCGGCGCGGGCCGATCAGCGGTGGCAGTATTACGACAGCTACGATGTCGCGTCCCACCTCCGCGCCGGCGAGAACGTGATCGCGGCGATGGTCCACCAGTACGGCGTGCCCACCCACAGCTACACGCTGGGCCGGGGTGGCTTCCTCCTGCAAGGAGAAGCGGGCGGGCAGATTCTCGACACCGGCAGGTCTTGGAAGGTGCTTCCTTCACCCGCCTGGCAGCGCCCGACGCCCCGGATCTCCCCGGCCATCATGTGGATGGAAGTCTACGACGCCCGGAAGGAACCCGCGGGATGGAAGAGGGCGGGGTTCGACGACTCGGGCTGGAGTCCGGCGCGCGAGTTGGGCAGACCTCCCGTGAATCCCTGGAAGAACCTGATCCCCCGGGACATTCCCTTTCTGCTGGAACAGGAGACATTCCCGACAAAGATCCTCGACCAGGGCACGGTCGAGCCCATCGAGGAAAAGGACGTGGCGCGCCGGCTGGCCCGCGAGCCGCACCACCCGGGCCCAACGCCCGGGCTCAAGGACGCGGGTAAGCTGCTCAAAAGCGGTGACGGTCCGGCAGTTGTCTGCACCGACAAGGCCGATGTGTACGCGACGATCGATTTTGGAAAAGAGGTTTCCGGATATGTGCGCCTGCGACTCAAAGGCGTCGCCGGAGGAATCGTCGACCTCGGATACTCCGAAGTGTTGAGGGACGGTCGCGTCGACGTCGGGCGGGAAGGGCCGTGGGGCTTTGCCGACCGGTACATCATGCGCGACGGACCCCAAGAGTGGGAACTCTTCTTCTGGAAAGGCTTCCGCTATCTCCAACTGACGTTCCGCAACTGCCCGAAGCCGGTGGAGGTCGAATCGGCGAGCCTGCTGTTCACCTCGTACCCGGTCCAGTACCGGGGACACTTCGAGTGTTCCGACGCCAATCTCAACCGGATCTGGGAGGTCGGGCGCTGGACGCTTCAGTTGTGCATGCACGACGGCTACGAGGACACGCCGTGGCGCGAGCAGGGACAGTGGGTCGGCGACGCCCAGGTGGAATTGATGGCCAACTACATGACGTTCGGCGACGTAGCGCTGGGCTCCAAGTGCCTGCGTCAGATCGCCGAGGGGCAGGCCCCCAATGGGTCGCTCCCCGCAATGTATCCCGCCGCGGCCATGCCTTTCGACAATGGAATCCCCACGTTCATGTGCCAGTGGGTCAGCTCGCTCTTGGACCACTACCGATACACAGGGGAGCGGAAGCTGGTCGCCGGACTCTACCCCAACGTCAAGCGGCTGATGGGTTATTTCGATCGGTATCTGGACGATCACGGTCTGCTGGCCGGGGTGCCGGGATTCGTGTTCCTTGACTGGTCGGCAGCCCCGCCTTCCCCGAGCGGCGTCGAGTTGACCGGGCTGAACTGCCACTACTACCGCGCCCTGATGGACGCCGCCGAACTGGCATCGATGGAGAAGGACGAGGCGAAACGGACGGAGTGGCTCGGCAAGGCCCAACGGCTGAAACAGTCGCTCAACCGGCGGTTGTGGTCCGAGGAAAGAGGCGTCTACCTGCCGGGCCTGTCGGGCGACAAGCCCCTTCCCCAGCTCACCGTCCACGACACGGTGCTGGCCATCTGGTCCGGCGTCGCATCCCCGGAGCGCATCCAGCGCGGTCTGGCCGCACTGCGCGAGGCCGACCCGCAAGAGTTCAGCTTCATTGGCACGCCCTACTTCTATTACTTTTACCTTGGCGCCCTGCGTCGCGCTGGAGAGCACCGGGAGGCGGTGGAGGTCACGCGCGCGGCTTACGGCGAGATGCTCCAGAAGGGGGCGACCTCCTGGTGGGAGCACTTCAGCGGCGAGGCTTCCCGCTCGCACGCCTGGTCGTGCGCCCCCAGTTTCGACCTCCCGGCCTACGTGCTCGGCGTGCAGCCGACGAAGCCGGGGTTCGCCGAATTCCGCATTGAGCCCCATCCATCCGGCCTGGACTGGGCAAAAGGCACGGTCCCGACGGTTCGCGGGGAGATCAAGGTCCAATGGAAGCGGGACGGCCAGGAAGTCGAGCTGGGCGTCGACGTCCCCATGAAGGCCCGCGCCGAGTTGGTCCTGCCGGCAGACCGCCGATGGGTCACAGGGCCGGGCTCGTTCCGACTGAAGAGCGCGATGGCGAAGGACAAGCCGGCCTCGCCCGTGAAGACCCTGATCACCCGCCGCGATGTCGTAGTCCGTCCAGGTCAGGGCGAACCGCCGCCACCGTCCCTCCAGGAGAAGATGCAGAAGCTTCAGGCCGGGGTCCAGAAGTGGCAGCAGGAAGGCCGCGATCTCTCGCCGGTGGGAAGGATCATGCAGGATTTCGAGCCGCTGATGAGACAAGGGAAGCTCCCCGAGGCCGAGGCGGTGCTGGATCGGGCGCTCGAGCGGTTGCGTGGCAAGACCATGCAGGGGCCTAAGCAGGGCGTGCCACCGCAACAACCAGGCAAAGAACCTCGAGCCACAAAGCCCCGGCCGACCGAAGAAAAACAGGGAGGCACAGAGCCTCAGTATCTGCTCTTCCAGCTCTTCACTTACATGTGTCATGGCAGCCAGGCGTTCAATAAGACGGCAACCGTCAAGATCGTGGACGAAATCCTGGAGTCGCTGGAGGGCCTGCGGGGAGACGGCAAGACCCGCCACCTCGGCTTCGCGTGGGGGCCCTTGACTTTGGACCAGACGGATGACGAAGTCCGCGAGATTATTCGTGAGGCGTTCAGGATCGCTGACGAGAAGGAGGTCGCCGTTGCCTTCCACATTGATGATTCGATGTTTTGGCGCCGGCGCTCCGATCTCTGGAGAGATGCCAAGAATGTCGAGTGGACGGATTGGCAAGGTACGGTCCACCCTCAACGCTACGTCGAATGGGCTCGGGGGCCGAAACTGGCACCGCAGATGTGCTACAACAGCCCAGCCATCCGGAAGGAAATCAGCCGGATCGTCAGAGAGGTCATCGGTGCGGAAGTCAACAAGGGCATCGCGGCGCTCAAGGCAAGGCGCAAGGAACACCTCTTTGCCGGCGTGATTGCCGGATGGGAAACCCTCCTGGCCGACTTCAGCACCTACGGCGCTCAAGATCCCCCGTTTGTCGAACAGATGAAGCGAGATGGCTCCCCAAGGGTGCGCATCGGCTACAACGCACTTACCAACCTTGGTTTCAGCCAGGCCAATCCACCCAAAGACATTCAGAGGGAGTTGGACAAGGTGGTGCATGACTGGGCGGAGTTCTGGGCCAAGGAGTTGAACCAGGCAGGCATCCCGAAAGATCGCGTCTACACTCATTTCGCCTCCCGTGACTGGAAAGCCTTCAACTCCTGTTCGAGGCCGGGCTTCACGGCGTATGATAAGGGGAGTCTTGCGGCCATCTATCAGGCTTTGGCCCAGAATGGTGGGCTTCACTGGGCGATGTCAGAAGGCACCAATCTGGATGAGGCAGCTCAGGGCGTGACTTGGGAGGCGTATCTCGGCGGAATCTTCAATCATGGCGGCACCCTTGCCACCATCTTCGCCTGGCATGAGCAGGAGGCCTCTCCCTACGGGAGGGCGACCAACAGCAAAGGGGCAATCGCGGCTTACAAGAAGTTCCTCAAAGGAGAAAGGCTGTCCGAAGAGGTGAGGGAATCGGAGCTCACCAACCTCCAGCGGAAGACTCGACAGATCTCGGCAGCCCTCCCTGCCTATGTCGGGAAAGGCGGAGACGCAGCAAAGGTCATGCCTTTGGTGCAGAAGCTGGGACAATGTTTCCACCAGGGAAAACGAGAAGAAGCTGAGAAGGCCGCGGACGAGATCCTGGAGTTGATCAAAGGTAAAGATGCTTCGGGCGCAGGGCGAGTTCAGTAGGAGACGAAAATGGCTGAAACGAGCTTCCGGGATTACTTTGCCGCCGCCGGCGCGCAGGCGGGATTGACCGACCGCGAGAAGACCTTCATCGGTCTTGCGGTCACGATGAGTCGCGGGTGCGAGCCTTGCAGTTACGGGCGCATCCAGCGGGCATTGGAATCCGGTGTGTCCAGGGAAGACCTGGACTCTGCGATCAATCTCATCGCCGCCATCAATGCGGGCGTCGTGCAAGCCATCGCCCGGCGCGGCCACGAGCACATCGAAAAGACTTGCCCGTCGTGCGTCGTCGAGCCTGAAAAGCCGTGAGTTCCGTCTGGCGCCAAACCGTTTGGCTTATGCCGTTTCTCCTAGCCCATGAGGATTTGCCATGAGAGTCGCTTTCCGATCCATGGTGTTGCTGGTGGTATTGTCCCTGGTCGAGTGCTTTTCCGGTCCCGCACGGGCTCAAGAGCCCGCGCAAATGCTGCAACAAGGACTGGGGCCGCAGTTCATGGTGTTTCGCGACAAGGTGCAGGAGCGTCTCAAAGTCTCGGACGACCAGAAGAAGAAGCTCCAAGAACCCCTGGAAGGCTTCATTAAGGAAATGACGGAGGTCTTCCAGTCGCTTGATGGTGTGAAGCCCGAGGAGCGGGAAAAGAAGATCGGCCCGTATCGCCAGAAGGCTCACGAGAAGTTGGCCGCGCTGCTCAAAGAGACCCTGAAGGAGGAGCAACTCAAGCAGCTACGACAACTAGTGCTTCAGCAGGAGGGCTTGTTTGCTCTGGGCCACCCCGAGGTGATGGCCGAATTGAAAGTCACGGACGAGCAGAAGAAGCAGTTCATCTCTCTCGTTCAGGAACTGCATAGGAACATCGAACCCTTGTTCCAGGAGGCTCAGTCGGCGGGAAACCCGCAAGAAATCGGGCCGAAAGTGATGAAGCTCCGCAAGCAGTACGAGAGCAAAATCGAAGCGGTCCTGAGCGACGCCCAGAAGAAGCGGTGGAAGGAGATGCTGGGTGAGCCGCTCGACCTGGGCGACTGAGCGCGAACATTCGGACGGGAAGGACTCGCGAGCTATGCCAGCTACAGCGCAGAAAGACGAGCCCGATGGCTCAACCGTCGATGCATGTTCCGATCGGACATTGACCGACCGGCTGAAAGACTTCCTGAAAGATCGGGGAGCCGACCTCGTTGGGATTGGATTGCTCGATCGGCTGGTCGGCGCGCCGGAGGCGATGCAGCCCACGCGCTATCTTCCCGACGCCCGTGCCTTGATCTCCATCGGGCTACGGATCAACGAGGCCGTTTGCGACCTGATCGCGCGGAGCGTTCGGGACCGCACGCTTCCTGCGTCTTATCATTCGTACCAACTGTTTACCCTGACGATCGTCAATCCGCAGCTCGACACGTTGGCTTACCAGGGGGCGAAGTTTCTCGAAGCCCAAGGATACCGCGCGTACCCGTTTCCGGCCAACATGCCCCACGAGCTTAAGCCTTCGGCCGAGTACCCCGGCGGGCCGGGCGATGTTTCCCACAGGCATGTGGCGGTCGCCTGCGGGCTGGGTCAGATGGGCTGGCACAGCATGCTGATCACGCCCCAGTTTGGTGCCCGACAGAAGCTGACTACCATTGTGACCAACGCGCCGCTGCTAGCCGACGCAATCTACGAAGGGGAACTCTGCAACCCCGCGCGGTGCGCCTTCCAGTGTGCTCGTGCATGCCCGACGGGGGCCATCCCGGCAACCCTCGATGAGAAAGTGAGCATTTCTATCGGCGACCACCGCACCCAGTATGCGAAGATCGTGGGCTGGAGATGCAGGTGGGGATGCAGCGGGATGCTCAAGTGCACCGGCGGCTACAAAGACATCCCGATGCCCGACGCCGAGCCCACGCCCGACGACCTGCTCCGCTACAAGGCCGAGGCGGATCCCTGGCAAGAAAGAGTGCGGAGGTACAGCGGTCTGCTTCCCTACTGCGGGCGGTGTATGTGTGTCTGTCGGAAACCATCCCCTGGAAGTGCGTATCCTCGCGCCTGACTCCTGTCATAACGGGGGGACTGGCCGGGAATTCCGGGGACACAATACCGATTTTGACACACTGGGTAAGATGCAGTAGATTGCTGGCATGGCTCGATTAGCAAGATTGGTCATTCCGGGTCTGCCACATCACGTAACGCAGCGTGGGAACCGCCGGCAGCAGACGTTCTTTTGCGAGGAGGACTATTCGGCCTACGTGGAACTAATGGCGGAGTGGTGCGGGGAGCGTCGGGTCGAGATCTGGGCCTACTGCCTGATGCCCAACCACATTCACCTGATCGCGGTGCCGCAGTCGGAGGAGGGCCTGCGGCGGGCCATCGGCGAGGCCCATCGACGGTACACGCGACGCGTCAATTTTCGTGAGAAATGGCGTGGCTATCTGTGGCAGGGGCGGTTCGCTTCGTTCATCATGGACGAGCCCTATCTGCTGGCGGCCGCACGGTACGTGGAATTGAATCCCGTGCGGGCGAACTTGGTGGCCGACGCCAGCCAGTGGCCTTGGAGCAGTGCCAGGCCGCACCTCTCGGGCCGCGACGACCGCCTGGTCAAAGTCGCTCCGATGTTGGCGATGGTCAACAACTGGCGTGCCTTGCTCGACAGCGCGATGCGCGAAGAGGAATTGCGGGAGTTGCGCGACCATGGCCGCACCGGTCGCCCGCTAGGCAACGCAACGTTTGTTGAACGCTTAGAGAAGGTCGTTGGTCGCGTCCTAAGCCCACGGAAACCCGGCCGAAAGCCAAAACTACTCAAACAACCAAATTGAGTATCGTGTCCCCGGAATTCCGGAATTCAGGCTCTGACCCCATCGGGCGATTCTGCTCGCCGCGTGGGGACGCGGCCTCCTACCAACCGACGTTACCCGACGGCAACGGGCTCTAGCGAGTCGTGGGGGCGGGCGGGTTGGTCGGCCGGGGGCGCGACGCGGCAGTTCACCGGAGGGCGATAGAGCGACGGCACGAGCGGGCCGGATGCCTGCTCGGCCCGCGCGGCCTCGTTGCACTCGTAGAACGTGGGGGGCTCGTAGGTCCAGCCGCGGGCGAGCCGCTTTTCTTCCCGGCGGATCTTCCACCACACGTAGGGCCCGCCCGCCACGGCGCACAGCCGCGACGTCCAGCCGAACTCGCGGTAGACCTCCGCGAGCAGCTCCGCGATCTTCCCGCGGATCGCCGGGTTGTTGCGGTAGTAGAGCTTCGCGCCCCAAAGCGCGGCGGCGAACGAGCGGCCCATGTCCCGCGCCTCCCAGGCGAACCGCCGCCGGATCCGCTCGTCGGGGTGATCCTTGTAGCGACGCCAGCCGGCCAGGGTGGTGCGCATGATCCGCACCACGCTCGGGCCGTTCACCTCGAAGCTGCGGCGGAACGCCCGCCGGATCAGCTCCGCCTCGAGGTCGCCGGGGATGTGCGGGTGGCGGTAGTTGAAGATGTACTGCCCGTGAATGTCGCTCACGTGGTATTCGCTCTCGTCCTTCATCAGCCCCTTGGCCGAGAGCTCGGCGTGGAGAGGCGTGCCGGGGATCGGCGTGTAGAGCATGAACTGGTGGAAGTCGGTGTCGTAGCTCACCGCGTAGTCGATCACTTTGTCGATGTTCTGCGGGGTGTGGTTCTCCAGCCCGATGATCGTCGAGCCCAAGACGCGGATGCCGTGGGCCTGGAGGCGGCGGACCAGGGCGTGGGCGTCGGTGCCGTGGAGCTTGGTGTACCGGCTGTTCTGGCCTTCGAGCCCCAGCCAGACCCAGGTGATCCCCAGCCCCACAAGCTGTTCGATGGTGTAGGTCCCCAGCGCGTTGGCGGAGCTGAAGACGTAGAGGGCCCAGGCCTTGCCGTGCTCTTGCATCAGCTCCAAGAGCCGTAAGGCCCGCTTGCGGTGCAGCAGGAAGTTCTCGTCCATCACGAAGAACGACTGCACCTGGAGCGACTCTTCGAGCTGGCACATGATGTCGAACAACTCGTCGCCGGTCTCGAAGAAGTGGATCGCCTTGCCCTTGCCGCCGAACATCGCCGAGGTGGAACAGAAGTTGCAGCCCATCGGGCAGCCGACCGAGGGGATGACGGTGGCCGCCACGTCGCCGGGCTCTTCGCGGAGCGGGATGCCGAGGTTCCGCGAGCCGATCCCGGAGATGATCTGGGGGTGGCGCAGCGGGCGGTCCGGGTCCTCGCCGAGGTACTGGCGGAACCAGCGGACACCTTCCCCCTTCACCACGATGTCGACCCCCGTCCGCTCCTTCACGTCCGCGACGTTGGCGACGTGGCCGCCGACGACCACCGTCGCCCCCGGCTGGTATTGGCGCACCAGCTCGACCATCTTCTTCACCTTGAGGATGTTGGGGATGATCGAGCTGATGCCCACGACGTCGTACTGGTGGGTACGGAGTTCCTCGACGAAGCGGTCCAGGGTAGGAAAATCCAAGAGCGTGCAGGGGGCGTCGAGGTTCGCCTGGATGAACATCAGGCCCCAGGAGCGGTGGAACATCCGCAGCGAAAACGGCCCCTGCTCCCGCGTGACCTGGTTGTGATACAGCTCCATCGGATTCATCGCCCGGCTACCGTATTCATCGTCCTGGGCATACGGACCGAAGACGCTCGTCAACAAGACCCGTGCCCCCGCGCCGCGCGGATGAACGGGATGGGCGGAGGAGCTCTGGGTGTGGATCAGCAGAGGGCGAGCGGGCATTTTCATGAACATCCCCTTGGCGAGCAGGAACAGAAACGAAGTTAGGCTATTCTACGTGATATCGCCCGCCGCCGAGTCTTGGCTGGGTGAAGAGCGTGTAATAGATGTGTAAATCCGCAAAGCCATGGGGTAATTTCCCGATTCCCGACCGGGGCACGCCCCCCGCCGACGAAGTAGAATCGCTCCGGAATTGGGGTATGCAGAATTCGGAAGGAATCGAGCGTGCTGCGGAACCCAGTAGGACCGGCGTCTCGCCGGTCCGGGGGGATTGGGGCAGACCTTACAGCCCGACGATGTTGTAGCCGCAGTCGACGTGGATCGTCTCGCCGGTCAGGCCGCCCGAGAGATGGCTGAGCAGGTAGAGGCCGGTCGTGCCCAACTCCTCGGGGAGGACGTTGCGGCCCAAGGGGGATTTGCGGGCACAGTGGTCCTGCATCTCGTCGAAGTCGGCGATCCCGGCGGAGCTCAAGGTCCGCACAGGCCCGGCGCTCAGGGCGTTGATGCGGATTTTCTTCAGCCGGCCCAGGTCCCAGGCGAGGTAGCGGACGCTGTGCTCCAGGGCCGCCTTGCAGACGCCCATCAGGTTGTACCCCGGCATCACTTTCTCGCCGCCGAAGTAGGTGATCGTGACGATCGTGCCTCCCTCGGTCATGATCGGCGCCGCTAGCCGGCAGCACGCCACGAGGCTGTAGGCGCTGATGTCCATCGCCAGGTGCCACGCCGGACGGCTCACTTCGAGATACGGCTTGCGGAGCTCCTGGGGCGGGGCGAAGGCGACCGCGTGGATGAAGAAATCGAGCCGCCCGTACGTTTCTCGAACCGCCGCGAATACCCGCGCCACGTCGGCGTCGGACTGGACGTCGCAGGGGAGCACGAGCCTGGGCGCGTGGGGCTCGACGAGCCGGGCGAGGCGGCGCTCGCTGGACGGGCCGGGCAGGTGCGTGAAAGCCAGCTCCGCCCCTTCTCCATACAGCGCCTCGCTCATCGCCCAGGCGATGCTGCGGTCGTTCGCCACGCCCATCACCAGGCCGATCTTGCCGCTGAACAAGCCCATGGCCGTCGCCCGGGGGAAGGAGGGATTAGGGATTGGGGATTAGGGATTGGGGATTAGGGATTGGGGATTAGGGATTGGGGATTAGGGATTGGGGATTGGGGATTGGGGATTGGGGATTGGGGATTGGGGATTAGTGTTTTACGGCGAGACTTCTGCGTGTTTTGCGCGCATGTTTCCGGATCCTCTGAAGTCAGCATCCGACAAAGGGCTACTGCGGAAGCTGGCCCTCCATACGCTAATCTCTAATCCCTAATCCCCAATCCCTAGTCTTTCGCCGGCACCGGGCCGGCCAGCAGCTCGTACTCGTCCAGCGGCGACGCGTCGCCCGACAGGACTTGCTCCAAGTCCATGGCCAGCA
>Ga0153916_10000272_pt1 | contig 33528 bp, 59 predicted proteins | sample Opewatmetagenome_FD_109642 | JGI IMG/M metagenome (GOLD analysis project Ga0153916, IMG submission 109642) | Freshwater wetland microbial communities from Ohio, USA - Open water 3 Core 3 Depth 4 metaG | ecosystem: Environmental > Aquatic > Freshwater > Wetlands | place: USA: Ohio, Lake Erie...
GTCATACCCAAAAGTACGAGATTCGGATTTATTTCAAATTCTTTATTTAAAAAAGTTCGATAAGTCCCTTCTGATTTTTGAGGAATCAAATGAGCCTCGTCAACGATAATTAAATCAAATACCCCGAGGTGAAGAGCTTTTTTGTAAACGCTTTGAATCCCTGCAAAGATAATTCTATTTTCAGTTTTCCGCGAATTTAGCCCGGCTGAATAAATCCCAGCGTCAGCAAATGGAATGATATTAACCATCTCTTTGTAGTTCTGTTCAATCAACCTTTGATCGTGAGTGAGGCAGAGTACCCTCGCCCCTTCATTATATGCAGGTTCTATTATTCCTACTTGCACATAGGATTTTCCGCCGCCTGTAGGAATGACAATCAAGCCTCGACGTCCACCGGATTTAATATAATCCCATGTCGCCTCAAGTGCTTCGGTTTGATAGTAACGGGGTTTCATACTTTTGCAAACATCTTAACAGCCCGGCGTATTATCTCTACCTTCCAGTCTTTTTTCGCAATAATTCCAAGCGCGACAGTATACCACGTTTTTTCGGCAGTTTCATTATCCATCGAAAATATTCTATCAGCTTCTTCAACTGTATACTCACGACACAGCATCTGAGATAAATAATGTAATCTGTTTTGATAAATCATTTTTATTTCCACCCATGTATTTTCACGCCATCAACTTTTTCGCCTCGGAAACCTGATTCAACGATTGCCGATACTCCGAAATCTGAATTTATTTCATATTCTCCGCATGGCTCAATTGTATCCATATTATCACGAAATAGACATCCAAATTTTCCGGCTTTTAAAATTGTGCGTCGTGAACACGTTCCGCAATTTCTGAGCGGTGTCTGTCCATCATGGCATACTCCAAAATGCGAACAGAATTTGCATAAATAAAATTCACGTTTGTTCGAAATTCTATCAGGAATTTTCCCGTGAATAATCCCATGCGCTTTTTCGAGTATCCCGTCAATCGCTGTCAATGATCGTTCGGTGCGGACAGAAATGTAATCTCGTCCTCCGGGAGTAGAGACTGTCAGGAAATGCCTATCCAGATCAGAGGCGGCCATATAGCATTGAGCCTGAGTCCAGTATACAAAATCCCATTCTTTTAAGGCTTGTTTTTCTCCGAGTTCGATTCTGAGTTTTTTTAGTTTGTTAAACTTTTCTTCATTTACTGATTTGTGTTCCCAGATATGCCATTTTTCAGGAGCCTCTAAAATGCCTTTTATCACGCCATCGGCATGGCCTGAAAAGTGTCCGTCAAGAAATGAAAATGAAATTTGTTTACCTGTGTTCGGGTCTACTGTGTGTAGTTCGATTCCGGGGAGTAGTCGAAGACGCTCTGCCATTTTGTCTTCTTGCGTAAAACCGTCCTGAATCTCGCGTACTCCACGCGCTCCGATGAGCCGACGAGATGCAAGCCGGAACGTGTACCACAATTCTCGTTGGCACTCTTTCCCGATTGAGGACATGCCGACATAATTTCTTTTCGGAATTCCTGAGTTTTTTGCTTCTAGCTTTTTGTCAATCTCCGCCAGAGTCCTGTCGAAGACTGTATGATTTATTTCTGCCATAATTTACTTTATTATCCTGATGAGTACCGTCAATAACTTTTTTAGAAAATTCTAAAAATTAGATCCAAGGACGATTGAACGGATCATATTTCACGAGTAAAGGTTTCCCGCCATTAATTTCAGGACGAGAAATTTTTTTCTTCTCTGGGACTTCAACTGGCTTTTCAACCACAGCCCACCGTTTCTCCCTTGCTCTTGTTACATTCATAGAGTTTCGGCACTTTTTACAGTAATAATCTAATCCGGATTTATTTTTTACATTTCTATAAAATAAATCAGTTGATTTTAATTCTTTACAATGACTGCATTTTTGAGTTTTCATTTTTTGTCCTTTTGATATGAGCATAGAACAAGATTTTTATTCCTGTCCGTCATAATATTATGCTCACATTTAAACGAGCAATGATTTTGACCGATGATGACGTGTTCGAGTTTGCATGCTTTGTTTGCTGAGATGTCGATTTTGATTAATTTTGCTGTTTTCATATTTAAGCTATTCTGACAAAAAGCATATTGCTCAACGGTTAAATAAGTGAGAATGCTTTCAGGCTCTTTCTTAAACTGTTCTCGTGGTTTCATATTTCTCCCGTCTCAGCATAACGATTAATTTTCCCTATCACTTTTGACCACAAGGCTTTTTCTGAAAAATGCTCTGGGTCTGGATCGAGAAGGGGGATGATTTCACATCTGCATGGGAATATTTCTGCTAGAATTAAGAATGGTAATGTAAAATATAATGTATTCTTTTTCTCATTATAAACCCATTTCGTTTGATAACAACCGTAATTAAACTCACGGACATTTTCCATTTTATCTATTTGATTAAAACTTAACGCCATACAAGTCATTTCTTTAATCGAAAATATAGACCGAATCATTTTAAAAAACTCTTCTCCATGTTCTGCGATACCAATCATTTTTTCACCTCGACTTTCTTTCTCATTATCTTCCAAGCGATTACCAGGCGTTCAGAAAATTTTTCTGACATCATTTTATCAATTACACTCTGTTCAATTTCAGAGTGCAATTCTTTTGCAAGTTTTCGTGTGACGTTTCTAAATTGCTTTATTCGTTTTTGGCTCATGGTATTTCCTTTTTTATTTTTCTACATTTCTCACAGACGAATGTAATTTGAGTTTCATTCTTTAGTCCTTTCCTCAATCATCGCTTCTGCAATGTCATAAGATAATTTAGCAACCTCACATTGAGCAAATACTTTATTCTTTGGATTCGACAGTAAGCCAGTCAAAGCTTGCCCTGCGAAATAGTCAAGAAGCGACATCCCTTCATTGACATCCCATTTGAAAGGAACTCCGTTTCGTCTTTGGTAAATAATCTCAACCGGGAAAGCTCTCGGCCCTTTATTCCTTGCCATTAAAATAACTCTCCTGTTTTTTCATCTTTCTTCCTTTTTGGTTTTTTCACCGCTGGTTTCATCGCCTCGCTTAATGCCCTCAAAAATTGAGGATCGAGAGCAAGACGACGAACTTCATTCCGCATTTCCTTTTTTATTTTTTCATAGTCCATTTCCGGTGACTCCGGATTTAAGACAAAAAAGTTTCGTTCCTCGGGATCGGGAATGTTTGTTTAATCTTTTCAGGTTCAGGTTCCTGTTGCATTTCTTTTTTTAATCGTGCATAATCAACTTGAGGAGCTTCTGGAACAGGAATTGTAATTTTTCCGGATTCTGGCTTCACCACTTTAATTGGCACTTCATCCACCGCGAAAATTGAAAGTAATTTTGAACCTACGATTGAAATCAGAGTTAATGTAAATGAAAACATAAATATTGATATCCCCGCAACAATATCAATAGTTTTCAGATCTTCAAATTTGAACATCGGATTTTTCAGCACAGCCGAGCATGAATAATAAATATTTCCATACATTTCAATGAATGCAAAAAAACCAAGGAACAAATTAAGAGTTTTAATTTTTCCGATTATTATTTTTTTACTCGATCCCTTCGGCAATTCGTCCGCTCGTTTTTCAAGGACTGTTATTCCGATTGCGGTAAGAATTAAAAATAAAGAAATTGAGCTGGCAATAATCATACCGGCCATCGACCATTCTGATTCAGACGAGCCTTGTTCTCGTACTTCATACGTGCTAAACGCGGATGCCAAGTGCGACCAGATACCGATTAAAGTCAATATTGTTGCAATTGCTGTTCCCTTATAGAGCCATGATTTTTTTTTCATTTCAATCCCCTTTCTTCCTTGTACGCCTCAATATAATCAGCGTTCTCTAAAATTGCGTCTTGAACATTTACTGCAAAAAAATCTGCAATTTTTTTAATGATCATTACGTCCAGAATTCTATCTCCCTTAAAAAACGAGTAGATGTCTGTTTTTTTAATACCGATCAACTCGGCGGCATCCGATTTATTTTGAATGCCATGATTTGCCCGGAAATATTCATCGAGCGCCTTTTTTACCAATTTTTTAGCCATTGTTTTTTTTCTCCTGATTTAATCTTTCTTCCATCATCCGCTTAAATTCATCACGTACCGGATGATTTTTATTTATCAATTTCCTTGATCTTTCGAACGCTTCGCGCTGTTTATCGCCAAGGGTGAAGTGTCCTGTTTCAATTTTTTTCAGCATATATCCATTGCGTCTTTGACCATTTTTTCAAGCATCTCATTGGCCGCAGACCTCGCCGCAGACTCCGCCGCAGACCACGCCGCAGACTCCGCCGCAGACTCCGCCGCAGACCACGCCGCAGACCTCGCCGCAGATCTTAAATCTTCTTTACCAGTTTTCAGCCATTTTAAAATTAAAGAATAGGAATCTTGACTACAATATGGTTTTATTTTTTTGATATTAATTAATGCCTGTTTACGTGCGAATTCTCGCAAGATTTCTGTTCCATCAATAACGTGGATATATTTTCTATGCCTTGAAACAAGTTTGTCAGATTCTTGAATAATGTTTCCTGAATGCTCAGTACGTGCGATAATACAGGCGTCTAATCTTGCATATCCAAGCGCGTCAATAATCCGTTCAGATCCATGAAGACCATTGTTGCAAATTACTATTTCACCTTTTACGGAATGTTTTTTGCTGACAGATATTTTTCGGTCATCTCCGTAATTTAATTTGCCTGTGCTAAAATGCCATGCAAGTACTGTTTTTTGTTTCATTTGAATTTCCTCATATTGTTTTTTATTTTTAATTTGAGTGAGTCTTTTTTATGTTTACGATTATTTATCTTTATTACTCCGCCAACATAAAAATTTTTATTTGGCAATTTATCAAAGTCAATAAAATTAACGGCTCCGGTTGTACTCCCCCCTCCAACCGTGACCGTGGGTTTTTTAGGCATAAAAAACTCTTTATCGTTATTAAAAATCATAATCCACCTTGTCCTTTTAAATTTTTTATAATTTCATTTTGGATCTTCATCATTTCTGATTGAAGATTAATAGTCTCTTTCAGATTTTCAATTCGATCTGATTGAATTTTAACCATAGCCTCAAGCGTCGAAACTTTCTCGTAAAGGTAATTTAATAATTCCATAATTCACCCTATATTTAAAAATTCCCCGGATTTCTCCGGGGTAGAAAGGAGGAGAGTTCTTGAACTCATTGCGTATTGATGCCTGCATTAATTAGGCAGTCAATCATTTTTTTGGAAAATTTTAGAATTATTCCCCCTCGATTTCTTTTTTTAATTTTTCAATCTCGACGGTCTTATAATAGACCAATTGCTTTTGATCATTTAATTCTTTTTTAAGTGTTTTCCATTCCCTGTATATTTTAATAATAAAGTTTCCAAGACCCATATTATTGTAATTTTTTTTCATTTCGGTTATCATTTCATTAAGATCATTTTCTACCGGAATTCCGTCTACCTGTTTTAAAAAACTGATTGTTTTATGCATAATACGTATGTACGTTTCAAGTATGTATTGTCAACATATTTATTCAGTATGTAAATGCATTAAAAATAACATCAAACTTCATTAAAATTCATTTATTTATTTGAAACATACTTAGTACGTACGTACATTAAAAATTACGAGTTTCTTCCTTTATAATAAAAATAAATATAATATAAAAAATATAATATATTATATTAATTTAGTTGTTTTTCATACATACATACGTACATTTCAGTCTTCATTTCAAATGGCATGTTTTTATGTTTTTAAATACTTCTAAGGCTTAATAATATAATATATGCCATTTGAAATGAAATTGAAACGTACGTATGTACATACGTAATAGTAAATTAAACTATAATATTCTTGACAATGCAAGCTCACTATCTACCAAAACTAAAATGTCACTTCTCTTCGCTGAAAAAGATATTAACCGTTCAAGTTTTGACGAAATGATGGTCGTTCAAAAACGATCAGGATTCAGAGCTTTTTTCCGGGAAGAATTAACCGATATAAATTTCCGTGTTTCCGTAAAAATAAATGGAGTCATTACAAATTTTACAAAAAATTCTTTGGCTATTGATTATGCGTGGGTTGAGAATGGGGAATTGTACATTAAAGCTCCTCCGAATGTTGGAGACATTACATATGTTCATACCAGAGAACATCCACAATTCCATCCAAATAATGGGAAGCGCTTAAGTACGTCATGTTTTTTTGATACATATCCAGCTGGAGATCATGAGGTAGGATTTATTAACCCAGACGAAACCGATCTTAGGCTTTCGGATGCCATTACTCTTCGTTTTAATGCTGGTCAAATATCAGGTAGAATATTCTCAAATTTCGTTGAAAAAACATGGCCGGATGGGAGCGCTGTTGTTCCACCTCAAAAAATCGCTGGTTTAGGATGGACTCCGAATAAAGGTCATCTCATTGACATCCAAGCACAACTTCGGGATGTTGGAAATATTTATTATTTTGTCTCAGGGAAAACATCGGAAAAGCCAAAAGAAATATTGCGTTATAATGGATTGAATAATCAGAACAATGTCACAGTCAGTAATGCGGCAATGCACGGAGGATACATCGTCAGGAATAACGGGACCCGAAGTCAAATGCGTGTGGGCTGTATTGATATTTCGAACGAAACTCAAGATGAAGAACTGCAAGCTCCGGTCACTTTGTCTAATTCGAGCGAGGTCACATGCACGACTGGATCAACAGTAATGCTACTATGCTATTTACCGTTTTCATATTTAGGAAAATTAAATACAAGAGATTGCCAGTATTATTCAGCATCAGTTTTTTCTGATAAACGATCAAGATTCAAGATTTATCGTGCGCCTGATATTTCTTTATTTACAAAGACAGGCGGAATTCCTCTTGCCATTTCTGATTTTACTCAAGTACCTGGTTCATCAATAATGTACATTGACAATTCTATTGATTTACCTTTACAGCCCGGAATTCGTGTGACAGGATTTAACAAAACTGGACTTTTACCTTTTGACGGAATAGGCTTTGCAGGATCAGGCCAAGAAAATTTACTTTTCCCTGCCCCTGATAGAATTCCTTTAAAATTTGTCCATGGTGAATTAATTGTTTACGAGGGGACGGGGAGAACAGCTTCTGCGAGTATGTCTATTGATTCAACACTGATCGGGGAGAGTATTTAATTTTTTTTATGGCTGAAATTAATCCTAAGCATGAATTATTTATCAATGAGTATTTACAATCATTCAATGCTACAAAATCATATTTAAAAGTATATCCAAAATCAAGTGAACCCGCTGCCAGAAGGTCGGCTTCTGATCTCCTGACAAATCCTGACATTAAGTCAGAAATAGAAGGACGAATAGATTTACTAAGGGAGCGCATCCCATCAGATATAATTCAACATTTAAAAAATTTAATATTTTTTAATCCTGCCGATCTTTTGGATGATGAAGGAAATATTGATCCAAAAAAATTTAAGGAAAATAAAATCCCAGGAATATTGTCTTCAATAACTGTTCAGGAAAATGAATCAGAAAAAGGAAGCTCAAAAAAGATTTCATTTAAGCTTACTGACCAGAATAAAGCTATAGAATTAATGTCAAAGATTTTGAAGCTTTATGAAGACAAGACAGAGCTTAATATAAATAAGCCGATCACAATCAACATGATCCCTGTAAAGCCTGAATAAATGGATTTCCGATTTCCAGAAAAAGTTCAACCGCTATTTGACCAAATCATACACCCTGAGTTACGTCTCCCTTATGCCGTCCTTGTCGGGGGGCGTGGTTCCGGAAAATCTGAATCAGTTGGTCGTTATTGCATAATCCGGGCCATGCAGTCACAGACTCTGATTCTCTGCGCTCGGGAATCTCAAAACTCTTTGACCGACTCAGTTCATGCGCTTTTATCAGACATAATCAAATCGCATAATCTCGAACATATTTTTACGATTGAAAGAGATAAAATTTTCAACAAATTAAATGGATCAAAATTTATTTTCAAAGGGATGCGACAGGATGCCGGGCACTTGCGGTCTATGACAGGCGTGGACATTGTCTGGATCGAAGAGGCGCAATACATAGGCCGCGCTGGATTTACTAGCCTTGACGATACAATCAGGAAAGATGGTTCCCAGATCATCATGGTTTTAAACCCTCGTTATTCCGATGACCCAATTTATGCCGACTTTGTTTCCATCCCTCGAAATGACACACTCAAAATAAATATAAACATCATGGACAATAAATTCGCAACGGATGTTTCCCGCGCAAAGGCTCGGCGCATGATGGAAAATAATTATGATGAATACCTTCATGTTTATTGCGGAGAATTGAAAGAGGCCAGCGACGCTCTGATTTTCAAAGGTAAATACGAAGTCAGGGAATTTCCAGAGCCTCCTCGCGGAACTATTTTTTATCATGGCGCGGATTGGGGATTTTCTCAAGACCCGAACGCGATTATCCGGGCATTCAAGGACGGTGAAAATCTCTGTGTCGATTATTCCGTTTTCGGATATCAAACAGAAATTGAAGAGCTCCCGAAATTATTTAATCAAATACCTGGGATCAAATATCATGAAGTCCGTGCCGACAATGCTAGACCTGAGACGATTAGTTTTATGCAGTCGAAAGGATTTAATGTTGTCCCTTGCGACAAAGGCAAAGGCAGCGTCGAGGATGGAATTGAGCGCCTTCGCGGATTCAATAAAATTGTCATTCATCCGCGCTGCGTTGATTTAATTGACGAGTTCAGGAATTATTCATACAAAATTGATCAGCATAGAATTGATCCAAAAACAGGCCGGGAGAAAATTACAACGGTAATTCGAGATGATTACAACCATGGAATCGACGCTCTCAGGTACGCGACAGAGGGGCTTGTACATGTTGACACCCTTTCAGAATTTGCCGAAGCGTTTAAAAATTATTGACAGGATACGGGGCTTTCAATATATTCGGCTCAGTTTTCTGTGTTTCCGGTTAAGCCTAAAAAATTAATTGAAAACAAAAAAGCGAAGATACTTACTTCCAAAAAACCAGTATCTTTACAGTTGGCCGCTTAAGGCTAAGCCCGGTAGCAATGCCGGGCAATACACCGCGTTAGAGCATTGGCAGCTTATCAGGCTCATAACCTGATGGAAGGTGGTTCGATTCCATCACGCGGTAAACGAGGTACTATGCACATCAAAGAAATGCACGGAATAAAAATGATTCAGGAGCATGACGCGATATTCCAAGACGCGGAACGCACCGGGGGAGTATTCGAGCCTGTTTCGGTTGATTTTTGGTTGAAGCATTGTAAGCCGGGCCAGACCGCGCTCGATGTTGGAGCATATACCGGGCTTTTTACGTTTCTGGCAGCTAAGGCCGGATGCCATTCATACGGATTCGAACCAAACATGGCTGTCCGAGAACGCGCTCTCGAAAACCTTGCCCTGAATAATCTTGACGCACAAATCATGCAGATTGCAATTTCAGACAAAAAAGGCGCACAAAACTTTTATTATTCTGTCCACGGGCTTTCCAGCGTTGGCAGTTTTACGCCGCATAATGACGCAAATTACTTTGTTTATGAAGTTGAAACAATGAGCCTTGATTACCATTTTATGCTTGATATGCCGATTTGTGCAATCAAAATTGATACAGAAGGATACGAAAAAGAAGTACTGATCGGAGCTGTAAACATTCTCAAAAAATGGAAACCGGCTTTGATCATCGAACTTAACACGATGGAAGAAATCAAAGAGCATAGCGATTTTTTACGGCCTTTTGGGTATACGTATTTCGAGCGGGTTGATAATCGGAATTTGATTTGTGAGTAACGAGATGGGAAGTGTATGGACAGAATCAAAGCCTCATGATATAATATCAGATATCAACACAGCAGCTGAAAAAATGAAAAATTCTAAACGAAACCCATATTTCCCATTCGGAAGTTATGATCAAAATAAAGACGTTGTTTATATGACGCAGGGAGAGTATAAACTTGCGAAGGAAATGGGGATAATTAAATAATGCTCTTCAAACGCAAACCAAAATCAAACGCCATCTCCATCCCAGAAATATCAGACATCGACAAAGCTTTAAATACGATCCAAAAAATTAACGGTATGTATAATGCCCAAATGGGAATAGGCGATTATCAGTCCGATCCAATCGAGTCCATGACCGTGATAGAAAATCCCATGTTCGGGACTTCCGCGCGTCTCATTAATCGTAACCTAGATTTAATGCAACGAATCATAGAGGGGCCAGTTAATGACTCCCTGAAAAATGGCTACGAAATCACGACAAATTTTGACGACATCGGGATTTCTGATTTGCTGAATGAACATTGCGAGGATTTGAAATTTGAGGACGCTCTCAGACAATTCGGAATCAATACCAGGCTGTATTCAAAAGGCGGATTAATTTTTCCCGTACTCAGAGAATACGACGAATGCGAACCAAGCCAGCCATTAAATTTTTACAATCTCGAAAAAATTGAAGCTCTGAATGTGGTTTATGAGGAGCATATAACCTATACTGCACAAAATTCAAATCCTCTTGTAAAAGATTACGGGAATATAAATAATCTCTGGCTCCTTGGGAAGCCGATTCACAAATCAAGATATTATTTACACGTCACATCGTTTGACCCTTTTTTATATCGCGGAATTTCCATCCTTGACCGGGTGAAGCGTGCCGTGTACGGGATCAATATCGCGCAGTGGACTGTCACAGAATTACTCAAACGATACCGAGTTTTGACATTTACCATGGACCCCAAAAATTTAATGCAGATGACAGTCGAACAGAAAAACAGTTCGACTTCTGTTCTTAACCTAATAGCGAAATGGGCAACATCAAAGAGCGTAGTTCCTATTCCTGCCGGGGGTGAATTCTCGTATATTCAAAGCAGCCTGACCGATATTGACAAGGCGATTGATACGCTTTATGATTTTTTGGCCGCTGTGACAGAAATCCCTCAATCAAAAATCAGAGGATCCGCCCAGGGCGAACTCGCCAGCGCGGACGCGAATGAAAGGCAGTATCACGAAATGCTTGAATCAAAAATGCACAAGATGACATTCAAGCCAGCGATGCAATATTTATTCAAAATGATGATCCATGAACGTCGAGGAGAAATTTTCAAGACGCTGTGGAAAAATAATATTGATCCCGATAGCGTTACAGTCGACATCAAGTTTAATCCTATTGCCAGCGTAAACCCCATGTCCGAGGCTCAGATCAATTTGATTAAATCTCAAACGGATGCCACGGATATTCAAAGCGGTGTGAGAAGTGCGGATATGGCACGGAAAGAGCGATTCCCTGAAATGGCTCAGGAGGTTGTCCCGGAATCGGATTTTGATGCGCCTGAGCCAGTGCCGGATAATATTAACGCCATGGAAAAAATTCAGAGATTGAAGGCGAGCATCGGAATTAATTAATGATTAATGACCTCGAATCTCAATACACAAATCAGATTGAGATTTTAATCAATCAAATTAATAAAGCGTTCATTGCAGAGTTAAAAAAAACCATGTCCGAGGAGGGTGTGGACGATGCTATAATCAGGCAAGTCAAACTAAACGCATTCAAGGATATTTACGAAAAATTCAAAAAACTTTCGGATAAATTCAGGTCAGATTATTATTCAAATAAAGTCATAAAACAAATGGAGATCATTTTTGAAAACGCGGACAAGCGCGTTAAGAAAATGATTACAAAAACCTTCAAAGATTCAAAACGTGAAATTCCAGTATTGAAACTAAAAACACCATCCGAGGCTTTAAAAACTTCAGTGTCTGAAAATATTGACCTGATAAAAGGTATTGTAGACAAGCAGGTCACTGACTTGCAAGCGGCAGTTTTTAAATCTCTCCGGCGTGGATTTGATCCGGAAACAATCGAAACTGAAGTTTTGAAGCAGTGTGATAACGGACTTGAATACGCCAAGTTTGTTAGCCGGGATCAACTGGCAAAGGCTCATGCGGCAATCAATGAAGAACGCCAGCGATCCTCCGGGATAGACGGGTATATCTGGATAGTCACGAATGACAGCAAGGCCAGAAAAAGTCATCGAGAACATCACAATAAGTTTTACACATGGGACAAACCACCGTTGATTAATTTTGCTCTGGATAACCAGAAACGTGCGCCTGAGAATTTGCATCCAGGGGAAGACTACCAATGCAGATGTATAGGCTTGCCAGCGTTCAGTCCCGAGGATGCGGAAGTCCTGAGTAGTCGAATTAAGGCACGAACTTATTGAAGTCTTTCTTCACAAAATAATTGGAAAACTTTCAGGCTGATAAAAGCCTTGTATTTTGCGCCGTTCAGCATAAATTCGACATGTACGGCTTCCCCGGCACTGACCACTTTTAATTCAGTTCCTTCCGGGATCAGCTCACCGCCGGCGTCGTTGATTTGTGTTTTTGTGATTACTATCATTTACAGTGTCCTATTAATGTTATTATAACTCCTACAATTGTACCAAACCAGATTATTGCAAATCCACAGACTATTATTGGTGTTAAAATACTAAGATCAAACTTATCTTCTGCCCACGCGTTTACGAAAAAAATAGGGATAATCAAGACAATAACAAGTATCATCAACAACAATAAAGCCAAAATACTAAAAATTATATTTTCAATCATTTCTGCAATTTCTCCCATTCACGATCAATCAGCATTTTAACCAAGCTGGAAAAACTGTGGCTATAAAATTTCATAAGATACTTTGCCCTTAAAATAGTTTCAGCGATTAAATAAACTGTTGTTTTTTTACTCATGTATGGTAAAAGTATTTCACTTGTATTGCATTGTCAACACTTTTCCGCATAATAATAAAAATCCGCTTGTTATCGTATCAACCGTGTCAATATGCCGCATATTGTTCAAACTCAATTCAAATATAAAAATTTCGGAATGGACGAAAACTCCAGAAGGATTCCTGAGAATCCCCGTTGTCGTTATCTCAGAGGAAGTTTTAGAATATCCAGAATTTGGGACTCAGGAATACGTTTCCGCTGATATTTACAGCCCTGAATTTTTAAAGCAGATCGAGGGGATGCCGTTCGTGCTGGAACACCCGACCGAAGCCGGAAGTCCTGTCGATGTAAATTCAGAAAATTATAAACGTTATATTAAAGGCGCATTATTCAACCCGGAGGCTCAACCGGATAAAAAACGAACCGTCGCCGAATTAATGGTCTACGACAAAGACACCGTTGAGGCTATCGAATCCGGGGACATCAACGAGCTTTCCGCAAAATATGATTCCGAGGACGTAAAAGAAAACGGTACTTTTGGCGGTAAAAAGTACAATGTGAAACAGACTAATATGATACTGAACCACCTCGCCTTGACCGAGGCCGGGAGAGCTGGGGACAAGGTCAAGGTGTTAATTAGTAAACAAAATTCTATAAGGAGTAATACTATGGAAAAACCAGAAGAAGAAAAAGAAAAATCGAATGAACTTCCGCCTGAAAGCGAAGAGCATGAGGTTAAAGAGGAGTTGACTCTTGAAGGTCTGAGCCAGCAAATCAAGGCACTGACCGAGATTGTTACCGCGCTTGTCGACAGTAAGCCAGCGGCTGAAAAGGTCAATGAGGATACTGCCGGCGGAACAATAGACAAAGACGAAATGATGAAAAAACAAAACTCATTGTCATTGACTGCCAAAGACGTGGAAAGCATAATTGCAGAAAACAATGAAATTATGCAAATGGGTAAAAGCGTTGTCGGAAACGATATTTACGCAATTTCTCAAAAGTGCAATTCCAGCGCGGACGCGATCATGCGGACAGTTCTCGTAAAATCAGGTGAATATACGGCTGATTCAGTCAAAAAACTCAATTCAATTGATTTGAAAGCTGAATATCGTTCTGTCACAAAATACGCCGCAAAACTGAATTCTGTAAAATCAAATTCTGTTTCAGAATATCAGGAACAAAGTGGCAGTGATTTTTTTGCAGACGCAAAATTCATGGAGGTTTAAAAAATGAGTGAAGTAAACACAAATCCATCGGTACTTTCGATTTTTCAAAAGTCCGATTTAAACGCCGGTATTTTCGGCCGTGTGGCTGCCGGGGCAAGAACAGAGAGACACGCACAATATCAAAATGTGTACTGGGGAACTTTTGCCGAATGGACAGCAAACGGTCTGATTCCTCCAACATATTCTACGACTGAGCTTCTTGGAGTTCAGGCAATTTCGAACGACGGAACACAGGCGAATATTGCTCTGCAAATCGCGGGGGCTGGTTCTATCGGAACTGTCATGAAAGAGGGTTACGTTATTTGCCGAATGGATGTTGATAATAAGCCGGCGGTCGGTCAGGCTGTATCCGTAAACCTGAACACAGGGAAAATCGGTTATGTAACCGGGCTGACATCAGGCGGAGTTTTGAATATCGCTAAGGCTCTGGCTCGTGTCGTAGCCGTATATGATACGCATTGCGAGGTCGAGCTTGCTGGTAATACCGTACTTGCCTGTACTTACGTCGCATAAAAAGGAGTATAAAACAAAATGGAAATTAAAGAATACAAAGATCCACGATTTGAAGTGTTTATGAAAAACATGATGAGTCTTGGACACAAGATCAACTCTGTAATCAAAGAGCAGAACCTAGGGGCGATCCCTGGTAAAATCATTGATTTTAACAAAGTTAGCCAAGGCCATCACGTTGTAAAAAATAAACGGAACGGTCAATCAGTTGGAGTAAAATATAACTCCCTAATCCCAAACGCTGAACTTTTTTCCCTCGCAATGGAAATTGTCCAGCCTGCCATCGAAGAGTTTGAGGCATCAAATATTTTTACAACTGACACCGGTTTTGCGCCGGGAGCGGAGGTTGTAGGTTTTGACAACCTGACAAGAACCGGAGAAGCCCGCTTGTCTGGCCGTGGTACTGAAAACGGTGATATCCCGAGAGCTGATATTTCTCTGGGTCGTAATACTCAGGTAATCGGTAAACTGGATACATACGTCAAAGTTACCATCGACGACATTCAGCGCGTGGCCGCTCGAAATAATGCTGGTCTTGCGCCTATGCTTGATTTAATGGCTGAAAAATTAAATACAGCACGTTGGGTCATCGGTCGTCAAAGAGAATTGATGATCTGGCAAGGTGGAATAATTGAAAGTAAAAACATGGGTATTGCATCCCTGTTGTCCTATTTTTCCAGTACCGCCGCCGATTATAACGCTACTACACCGGCATTCGGTCGTGAGGCGGTTGTCGCAACCAAAGAAAGCGTGGTGACATGGGAAGCTAAACTTGGTCTTGCATCAGGTAAGGGCGGAATGTATATCATGGAAGATTTATCCGATCATGTAAACTATGTCCAGAGACTTGGAACTTACAAAGTTTCTCACATAATTTTGACAAGATACTGGATGAACAAACTTTCTACAATTCCGTTTAGCCTTTATGATTCACGTCCGATTATTCAGGTGGTCCGTGAAGCTCTGTCGGGTGTTGAATTTGTCGGGACAACCGCCCTTGAGGGAAGTACTGCTCGCGCAGCATATGGAAATCCTGATATGACAAATCGTGCAGACGTGACAGCCTCCGTTACTGGCCAGAAATCCGGTTTTATCGCAATCGACGCAAGAAAACAAAACTTCGTGATCGCCGATCCTGAGCCGATCAATTTTCTACCTGCGTTTGTTGATGCTGACGGATCAGTTAAGCAGGTTGCTCGTATGCAATCAGCCGGTATTTTGGCAAAGCACAAAAGTGCTATGTCAATGGGTATTGGAATAGACGCATAAAACATTATGGCGACGGCAATCGATATATTAAACGCGATGAGTCCGGTCACTTTAGACCAGACTCAGGCCGCTCAAATGGTCGATGTCGCCGCCACTATGGTGTCACTATACCCAACAATTCCGACCGCGCGTATCGAGCTTGCAAAGGCTCTGTACGCCGGCCATTTACTCGCACAAACAGGGGTTCTCGCCCCTGTTTTATCTGAATCTTTCGATGGCGGGTCTGTATCGTTCCAAGCTCACAATCTTGGGGATAGAGACGGGGCATCGACATGGTTACAGGAATTTACAAAACTTGTTCCTGATTTTCACAGCCCCGGACTGGTACTATGAAGCAAAAAGATCAAGGTTTTAAAGCACACCTCGCGGCAATTAAGCAAATTTCAACGCTTCGAATACAAGTCGGAGCGGTGGGAATGCACACAGCCGAACCTGGTCAAAAACAAATGTCGAATGCTGACATTATGAGGATCCATGAAATTGGCGTACCCTCACGGAATATCCCTGCCCGTATGCCAGTCCGAAAAGGACTTCATGAAAATATTGCATATTTTTCAAGACTCACTCAGAATTTATTGAAGAAAAATTTTAATAAAAACGGAATTGATATTCAGAAATTCGGACAGGGTATCGGAGTGGCGATGAAAAACGTCGTTCAGGCCACAATCATGTCAAGGCTATCTCCGAAATTATCAGAAAAATACGAGGAGAGAAAAACAGCTCAAGGGTTTTCGGATATCCCTTTAATTAAAACTGGACAGCTCAAAAATTCTATCGACTACGGGATCAAACGATGAGTGTTCTGACAATGCGCCGGGCTTTCCAGCGCGCTCCACATACGGCGGTGAGTTGGGGCAAGAATATAAAAACTTCTGCCTCCGGGGGGTTTGAGGAACGTCCTCAATATACATCCATTGCCTTGACCGGATACGTCACTACGCCTAAGCCAAACACTTATTATTATAACAAAGCTGGAAGCCCGGTAACAATCAGTAATATGCTTTATTTTTTAGGTCAGGTAGATATCAACGAAGACGATCAAATGATTTACGACGGCCTGACAACTCTTGTGAGAACAACGAATTATAAACGCGCAGGGGACTATACCGAGTGCGGGGTGGAAGCACAGAAGGGAGTTCAGAGTGTCTAATTTTGTTGTAGAAACTACGTCTTCGACTCTCGACGAAATACATGCTCTTTATACTGCCGTCATCGGCAAAAAAATAACGAGAGGCGGACAAAATACAGTTCGAAATCCTAAACCTTTCGCCATCTATGATCTTGTTTTTGAAGATAAATATCGTCGCCATCAAATTATGAGGGAGTACGATGACTACCTTGGCCATCCATCAGTATCATACAAACAGCCGCACAGATATAGATTCCAATATACTCTAGTATTTGATTCGAATGATAAATCATGCGCTGCGATGATTCAGAATTTAAGTCGTTATATGGTACAGGATAATTTTAAGCTTGCAATGGATCGGCTCAATGTCGGGTTCCACATGGTTTCCGATATTACTGAGGTTTGCGTTCCAATCGAAGGTTTTACGGACAGACAGTTTATATTCCAAATAGATTATTTTTGGGCTGACACATGGACTGACAGCACAGATAATGCCACTGCCGGTTTTATTGAGACGGTCAATAAAACTCAGGTTGCACCGCCAAGCGGAGGATAATAATGGTCACATTTTTAACAGTATTAAAATCAAAAAAAGAATTGTCGGATTTCAGAACAGGATACTCAATCTATAAACCAGAGCATGTTTACGCTCTGAAAAAACAAATTGAGAAATATTATCCTCACCCTCACCGGTTTATTTGCCTTACTGATTTCGAAGACATGAAATGTGAGTCGATAAAATTACTGCATAATTTCATAGGCTGGTGGTCAAAAATGGAATTGTTTCGTTCTGATATTCCGGGGGAACATTTTTTTTATTTCGATCTGGACACCGTCCTTGTCGGTGACATCTCATGTTATATTGACGCACAATACACACTCGCCGGGCTAGCGGAAGTTCAGGCTCCGGGACTTGTTTCAGGCCGACTCGGTTCCGGTGTTATGGCGTGGCGTGGCGATCATTCCCATATTTATAAAAAATTTATGGAGAATTCTGCGGCAATGATGGAAAAATACGCCGTTGGCGGGGATCAGCATATTATCAATGATATCGCCGTTGCCGGGTCAGGATTTAAGCCGATGCAAGAAATTGACTCAGGCTGTATCAACTACAAACACAATTTACCGGATAAAGAAAACCCTCCGGCCAATGCAAAAATAATTTATTATCATGGTGTCCCAAAGCCCTGGGAAACAAATCATAGATGGCAAATACCAGGAATTTATAAGGAGATTAATTAAATGGCATCAATTCAAGACGTAAACGGTTCGATTGCCTCGGGATTCGTCGCCACATCCAGAGTTGGTTTTGACGTTCCTCTTGTGATAGGACGAACAGGATCAAGGTCGATCCTTAGAGCTGGTTCCGGGACATCCGGGATGATTATTAAATCAAAAGTAAGACATGCGGTTTATAATGTAATTATCGTTGTATCTGGCGGGTCGTATGTCTATGATTTGTATCTCGATACAATCACAATCACAGTCCCGACTACGGCAACGGTCAAATCACTCATCGCTGATTTTAACGTAAACGGCGGAGCGGTTCTGGCGGTTGTTTCGATTGACGCATTGACGACAGGCTCCGGCGCGGTGTCTGCCCTTGCATCGACAACCATGGCGTATTTGACAGTCTATCAGAATATCGTCAATATTTCTCAGCTTCAATATTATTATGACACGACTGATACTGAGTATATCATTGTCAATAATATGCTCGGTGGCTCAGGTACTCATATCAATAACCTGTTTTTATGGGATTCGTTCGGAGTCCTTGCGGCTAATTTGGCGACTCAGATTATGCAATATGACACCGGGGATTGGTACGCGGCGTGTCTTGCATCGACTAATTCGACAGAAATCAGCGTTCTCACAAACTATTTCACCAACCAAAAAAGATTATTTTTTGCGGTTACGGACACCGTTGGCGATCTGGCAACAAATCAGGGTCGAGTCGTTTACATGGTTCATTCGGCAGCACAAAAGGACAAACATCCGGAGGCGTCATGGATGGCAAAGGGGCTGGTTCCAGCACCGGGAGCGAGCGACTGGAAATTTATTAAGGATCTGAACGGTCAGACTATAAATTCCACATCTGATTTGACAGCACTTCTCGCGGTCAGGGCTGCAAACGGGAATTCATATACTCTGCAAAATGGCCTGAGTTATGTTAATGACTCAAGGGTCAATCAAGTTGGGGCTTCGAACTCCGCACCGGTTTATATTGATCAAATCATGTTGCAGGACTGGATTATTCTCAACGCTTCTGCGGATTTGGTCGAACTGATGGCCTCTCTCGTCGCACAGGGGCGGAAACTGTCTTATGATAACGACGGAATCCAAAAAGTCATATCAACTATTGCACGTCGTATCAGGACAGCCGGAGAAAACGGAGCATTGGCAAAGATCGAAAACGAAGAACAAGCCAGAGCAAGCTATGACGGGAAATACCGCTACAGCGTAACCGCACCAACTCGAGCACAGGTTGAAGCAACGGCACCTGGTGACATTGTGACCAGAATTTTAAACAATGTAACTTTCTGGTATATCCCATCAGGATCAATTCAGAAAATAGAATTTAGCGGACTCGAATTATTAACAGAGCCAGCTACAGCATAAGGAGCAAATAATGGCATTCACCCCACGAGTATATTCAATCAATAATGTTCAGGCGGTTGTAAAAGGTATCCCGGCGCAAGGCGTCGCCGAGGATACCCCATTTGAAACCGAGAGAGAGGACGAAGCCGAATACAAGCTGAAAATAGGCGCCAAGGGAGAGGGAACTTTTGTTTACAATCCAAATAAGGCCGGTACGTTTATTATCAGGCTCAAAGAAAATGAGATAGAAACAAACAAGCAGTATCAAGATCTGAAAGATTCAGGAGCCATTTTCCAGGTGGAATTCGTTGGAATAAACGGATATACCGAGGGCGCACGTGGTCAATATTGCATGATCGGGAAAGCCCCACGAAAGAAATTTTCAGTCAACGAAGAAATTCGAGAATGGAAATTTATCACGACTGAACTTGTTGAAACGGATAAATAATCTATGCAAGAACTGGAAAAAGAATTCAAATTTAAGCTCCGTGGGAAAATTGACGATTCGATTGCGTATCTTGATTTTGAGGACGGACGAGTTTATAAATTTACTCAGCCGTCTTTTATGGACATCCACGAAATCAAAGTCAGCGATAATCCGGAACACAATATGTTCCTGACAGGCGTTGCAAGGCTGATCCCTGAAAATGATAAATCAGTCAGAATTGACGAGGCATACTGCAATCAACGTGCGAACTGGAAGGAGGCCGCCATGTGGTCACGGATCACGAGGCGGTTACTTCGGCTATATTTTGACGGAATATAGTCCTGTTTTTTACAAATATCTATCTGTTCATTGGCTGGATATGGTTCGGGGTGGATTTGTCACATATTCTGAATTGTGGCAAATCAATCTGAAACAATATTATAGGCTATGGGAATCATTAATAAATAGGGGGTTCTTTGATGGCTGATTCTGCTCTACCACTTCAAACGATTTTGGCCGAATATGGCGTCAAAGATCTAGCATCCGGGAATCTCAAGGCGATTGAAAAAGAAATTAACAAATCAATTAAGTCAATTATTCAGCTTGAAAAAGATGCACTGAAAGCAGAGAAAGGCTTGAATAGACTCGGAAAATCCGGAAAAGGTGTCGGAGGTGTTCCGGGGACTGTTCAGGGCGTGGCCGGCGCTGCCGGGGAAGCGGCTCAAAAACCAATCGGGATAACGTCGGGAGTAATTTCAGGTGGCGTCATGGCCGGGCTTGCGGCCATCCCTGTTCTTGGTGGATTACTCAGCGCACTAGGCGGATCAGTCGGGGAAGCCTCGGATAAATTTGTTTCAGGTGTTACATTACAGAAAAACTTGCTTAAAGATTTTTCAACTTTTGATAAAGCATTCGGAAAAACAGGAAATGAATTTATAAAAGGTCTGGATAAATCATTTTCCACATTGACCGAACAAAAACAGGTTTTCGGAGGTCTCGCCGGGCGAGGGGTAGAAAAAACCACACTCGAAAAAGGCGGGGGAGCGTTGGAACTTCTCGCCAAGGCTCAGGGGGTCGATTTAAAAGACGTTTTGACCGCAAGGCTAGAAACCGGGAAGGGTCTCGAAAAGTCCGAAATCAGCTTGATCGAAGCCTATAAACCTTTGCTCGATAACATTTATACCTCCGATATCGCGTTTAAAATGATTTCGGATACAATCAATAATGCTAAGGGGCGCCTTGAAGAATCAGCAAAATCAAATAAAGTTGTAAGCTCCGGACTTCAAGCCACTGGCGTTGAGATTGCACAGGGCAAACAATCTCTTGCGCTTATGGCTGTCAGTCAGGAGAACTACGCAAAATCTCTGGATGCGTTCCGTCTTGACATCGACAAGCAACGATTGAATTTTAAAATCACATCGACTGCGGCAGGAGCCACGACAGGATTTGTCGGAGCATTACGGGAAGTCCAAGCAAAACAGGACAGAGAAGCCGACGAGTCTATGGCCTATGCCAGACGGAAAAATAAATTTGAAAAAGAAAACCCAGGTGTCAGATATACCGGGAAAGCTCTTGGTGGAAATGTCAATAAGGGTCAAAACTTAATTGTCGGAGAAATAGGCCCAGAAATTTTTACACCCAATCAATCAGGCAGGATTATACCGAATAATAAGATAAATAAATTATCTCCAATAAATAATAATAATTTAGAAAATAAACCTGAAAAAATAATTCAGAATGAAAAAAATAAACCTGCGCCACAAAACAGCAATCAAGTTTCAATTTCCATGACAAATCATTTTGTCATTCAAGGCGGCAATACTCAGGACATCCAAAAACAGGTTGAAGACGCGCTGAATAATGTTGCTCGAAAAATTGCATACAATCAAGGGATGAATATTCCAGGATAAATTATGGCAGTACTCGGTCAAATAGGTCAGGTCTCATCAGTTTTGGGCGACGCGCTGAAACTTGCAAATTCATTTACTCAGCGTCAAGTTTCGATAACTGAAAAACCTCCGATACCGGGTCTTAAATTTTCGATTCCTGTGATCGGTAAAAATACAGTAATTCTTGAAGTTGTCGATACCGAAGACATGACGATGTCCGTGAATATCACGGATAAACCGGTTGCAGACCTCGGAGCTGCGACGGACTATATTTCTCGGAATCCTCCAATTTTTACAATTCGCGGAATTATGTCACTTCGCAATTTGAATGTATTATCCGATCCGGTCGGATTCGCTTTGTCAAAAGCTGCGTCGGCAGCTCCGGAGGTCGCAAGTGCAATCAACGAGGCCGCAAAACTTGGAGGCCAGTTTTTTGACCTCGGGGGCGATGAGATTGACAATAAAATCAAGCAATTACATATTTGGATGAACTCAGGAATTTATGTTTATCCTCTTGGGGTACGGCTGAATATAAACAACTGGATTCAGGATCAAGATCAAATAAACTGGTTGATTCAGGACATCAGCCCGAATCATAGTTTAGATACCGGGGACGGACTCGGTTATGATTTAAAATTTAAAGGTATCATAGGAATAAATCCGGCGGCATCGACTACGCACGGCGGTATTTTGCAGCAAATTAAACAGGTTACGACATCACTTGGCGGCCTGAATCCATTCGGAGGAATATGATAAATCAGACTTTAACATATTTGAACGTCCAAGCCTCCGACTTCCCGGCAAATAAGTATTTTTCTATTTCCGGAACAATGTATTTATTCAAATTCAAGAAAAATGATTCTGGTATTTATACGGTTGAGATTTGGGATCAAAAAGGACAGAATTTTTTATTTTCCAATAAAATTATTTATGGGATGCCTTTTGTTGATTCGATCAATGGTCCATTTCAAAATAAAATTATACCTCTGAATATTGATGAATTGAATGGAGAATCATTGCTGGTTGATATTAATGATAGCACTCTTGGAAATCAAATAAAACTCTATACGGGGATTATCGAAGCATGATATTTAGACAGGCAGTAATTTCCATTTATCCAGCAATTGCCGGAACGCCGGGAGAATACAAATTAATGCCTGATCTGGATATTGTTTTCAGGCAACCATATCACAATTTCGGATTGTCGTTCACGTTCAATTTTACAAAATCTTTTGCAGTATCCATGTCTATATGCAACATTACAATAAACAATCCGTCAAAAAATATGATTTCGATGATGCAATTCGACACAAAGACTTATTACAATAGACCAAAAATTGAAATATGGGCTGGAGAATCTGAATATAAATTATTGAGTAACGATGCTCTGTCTGTTCAGGGATTAAAATCAAGTCCGGGAATGTCGATGGTCTATACTGGATATCCTATATTTTTTGTAGAAAATAAATTTGTCGGCGGGAAATCTTTGTATATTCAGTTGTCTGACGTGAACCCTCCAGACGCCTCACAAAGAATAACTAAAAATTTTAATTCAGGAATTACACTCATTGATCTATTAACTCAAATCAGCGCATACGCTCATGCGTCGTGGGATTTATCTCAAATATCATCAGATCCAACATTTTCAAGCGTTGTAATCCCTCACTCAGTTATTTATACTGCAAAAAATATTTACGCGCATGTTCTTCCGGAATTATCACGACTCTATGGATTTGTTTACAACAGAATGGCCGATGGAAATTTATTATTTATTCCTGCCGACTACAGCGTACAGGGCGGAAATCGTGGAGAAATATCGAACCTTAACGGGATGATAGAATATCCGACTCAAATAAACTGGGTTCATTGGAATGTAAAAACTTTCTATGGGCGGCCTTTTATTTTATATCCTCAAGAATGGGCAACATTCAGAGCGTCAAATTTGGACGGTGGATTCAAACAGGCAATGGTTGTCGATGCAACTCATAATTTCAATGATGATACAGCGGAAATTATTTATAAAATTTCTCCAAACGGGGATGGTCCGATAACTAATCCAATCAAGGTAATGTAATGGCAGATTTGTTCGAAAAAATAATATCCGAAATGATCATGAAATACATGACACAAATTGAAGTGTCATTTGTTGCTCAGGTTGTCAGTTTTGATAAATCGGCGATGACGGCAGAAATTGCGCCTTTACTCAAAGCTGATACGCCGGGAGCAGTAGATCAGACGCATGTTGTCGCGAATATTAAGGATGTCAGGATCGAGCGTTCCCCTGGTATCCGGCCAATTTATGCCGCCGGAGATTTGGTCAAGGTTGTTTTATCTGCCTCCCCTCTGGATGAAGCAATCGAGAACAGTCGGCCAGTCAATATTTTAGGGCATAAATTCAGTCTATCTTTTTGCACAATAACCGGGAAGGTAAAACCAAAAAAATTTACAGCTCCGAGTCATTACTCGAATGATGGTTTGATTTTGGGTGATGATCCTAATTTCTATATCAATTTTAAGTCTGATCAGGTATTTATTAAGGGCAAAACTGTTATTGATGGCGTTGAGGAAGTTAAGGGGAATACGAGAAGTTTGGTGACTCATGCGGAATTAAATACTGGATTATCGAATTTTGCGGGGACTCCATTGACCGGGCTACAGGGGGAACTTGTTAAGATTGCTGCTGCTATAAACGCGATAGTTCCGGGGTCTTACGTCCCCTCCCCGCCAACTTTTGACATCTCTTCAGCAAAAACAGACAACATAAAAACAGGAGCCGGATAATGTACACGCCAAAAATTGAAAATGGAGATGTCGTCCTTGATCAATCAGGAAGATCGACAAATTTAACCGGTGAAGTCGCGGCAAAACAAATCGTATTAGATGCCTCGCTAATGTGGAAAAATGAATGGTTTTTGAAACCGAATGATGGAGTTGATTGGCTGGCAGTCATGGAGAAGGGCCGAACAATTACCGAGATAATTCAGATCATTACATCCGGGATTGTAAAAAATCCATATATTACAAAAGTTGTAGATTTGTCTTTATCGGTCGATAAGGTTGATAGAAAGGCTACTATAAAATATACTGTTCTGATTGACAGTCAGAATATAACAGGAGACATAACTATATGATTTCAGGCGTCACCTCAAACGGATTTGTTAGACCACCGATTGACGAAATTCAAACGTATATTGAAAGTCTGATTCTTGCCGTTGGCACTGATCCGTCCGGGAACAAACCTGATTTAGTGGCTCCTGAATTTTGGGGAATTATCTCCGGGATCGGAACAAAAATTTATGACAATCTGATTCAAGAGCAAGAGGATTCGTATTATGCGCAATTTATATCCACAGCCACAGGCGCAAATCTCGTCCGAGCTGCATACCCTACAATCAAATTGAGTGCCACAAAATCACAGGGTACGCTTACCATTACAGGCGGGACGGCAGGTGGGACAATTCCTCATTCAACAAATTTTGAAACAGAAGACGGGAGACAATATCAATTATTGACCGACATGACGCTTGATGTTTATGGAGAAGGAACGGCGGCAGCTCAAAGCGTTCTTTCTGGTCTTTCTCAAAATGCCTCAATTGGTTCTGTTCGATTTATCCCGGTTCCCATATCCGGAATGCCATTATTGCAGGTCACAAATGCAGCGGCGTTTCTTGACGGTCGAGACATCGAGGCTGATCCTGATTTTAGAAGCAGAGCAATTGAAAATAATGCTCTTGAAAAAACATCCAGCCTACCGGCTATGAGATCAGCTCTTTTGCAGGTTCTTGATGTCACGGCAGTTTCGGCATACGAAAATTTAACAGAAGTTTTTGACGTTGATGGCGTCCCTCCCGGCGGAATTGTCATGACAGTAAAAGGCGGAACTGATTTGGCTGTTGCTACCTCGATTTATAATACAAAACCGGCTGGGAATCCTTCATGGGGAACTGTGACGCAAAACGTAACTGATCCTACAAACGGCATCGTATATGCCATGAAATTTTCACGGGTTACGAATGTTCTTATTTATGTTTCGGCTGTCAAAACAATCGATGGAACATACAACGCGGCTGTGTCGGACGATGTGATCCGGCAGCAAATTTTAAGTTATATCGGGGGCGTAAATCCTTCGAGCGTTACCAGCCAAGGTGTCGACATCGGGGAGGACGTTTACGCATTCAAGGCCGCGTCGGCTTGTTTTGAGTTATCGAATCCGAATTTGATTCCGGGGCTTTTGAAATTGGTAGTTCTGATCGGAACTACGACAGGAGATAGAACACACGAATCTGTCGTGATCAGCAGTACTCAGGAGGCATATACTGATTTTGCCAGTATAGCATTGTCGTAAATATGGCCGCCTTAACATTACAAGATTTTCTGAACCTCATTCCGGGGATGTACTCTAAGGAGCCGACATCCAATGTGTATAAAGCAATATCTGTTTTATACACAATTTACAATGATCTTTATACGATATCAGAGCAAATCAGAAATTTAAAAGACATTACAACTATTTCAGGCGAAAATTTAAAACTCTGGGCTGCTGATTATGGGATTATTGACGGTGGATTAACTGATGAGGAATTGAGAATCAGACTACTGGCAAAAATATCGACAAAATATAATGGTGTGACGATACCGGGAATAATTAGTACCCTGTCAAACTTTGTTGATCCTCTGTCTGATTTAATGCTGACAGAACGGTCAACCGATGCGCTCGGAATTCTATGGAACGGAACTTATAATTGGGATGGTTCAAAAACATGGTCAGGAGCCGGGGCAATCAGATATAGGGCTTTCGATATTTCCCTTGATTTTACAACAGGAATTTCAGACCCTGTTGTAGGGGCTGCGGTCGACAAAATGAAGGATTATTTAAAGCCAGCAGGAATACTTGCTACAATAGAATATTTTTAAAAGGAAAAAAAATGCCGGGAAGATTTATCACATACACAACGAAATTCAAAAACCTTATCTCGACGAGCGCGGTTTTGTACTCTGATCAAAACAGCGAGGTCAATCAGATATATCAAGACTTGAATGATATCGACGCGGGAGCGGCAAAGAAAGCCGGGGAAGCGGCTCAAAGCTTCTCCGCACTGAAATTTACTGGATCAAGCACAACTGATGCGTCGAGTTCAACAGATACGGCAGCCGCATTTAGTACGGCAGGCGGAGGCGCATTCGCTAAAAAATTATATGTCGGAACAAACCTCAGTGTAGGAGGTACAATAAATGATCATACATTAAATACCACAATTGGATTATCCGGATTTGCAGCAACAATTCCAACCGAGATAACAGACTGGAACGCAGCATTTGATAAAGTGAGTGTTTATACCGCATTATCAACTGCTACAAATGCGCCTTCTGCTAATTTATATGTTGGAATGACATATTTATACACAAACGCGAGTGCAGGATCAGGATTCCAATTCGCAGGAAGATTAGGTAATAATACATATAAATTGCGAAGTTTTTTAACAGGATCAGCTCAACCTTGGGTTGAGATAGCACACACAACTAAATCAAATCATTTTACCGGTCAGATTATGACAACGGACACAACGGTATCAACATCGACAACGACAGGCGCGTTGGTTGTCTCGGAGGGGGGGGCAGGGATTAAGGGTGCGTTGAATGTGGGGGGTGTATGCACAATTCAAGGAGCAACGGTTGGAGTTGGGGCAGGTGGGTCTGGGAATACATATTTTGGGATAAATGTTGGAGCAAACATAACAACTGGCGGAAGTAATAGTATTTATGGTAGTAATGCGGGTTCGAACATAACATCCGGCGCGACTAATAGTATTTTTGGTGCGACAGCTGGAGGATTTTTAACAACTGGCGGAGGTAATAGTATTTATGGTTCTAGTGCGGGTTATAATTTAACAACTGGCGGAGGTAACAGTATTTTTGGTTCGGGTGCGGGTTATAATTTAACAACTGGCATAAATAATTGTTTTTTTGGTCTTAGTGCGGGATTTTTGGTAACAACTGGTTCAAATTTAACAGTGATAGGTCCTTCCGCTGCGGCTTCATCCGCTACGGCGACAAATGAAGCTACATTCGGAAATTCATCAACAACAGTTTATCGTATGTATGCTGCATCATGGACAAACGTGTCAGATAAAAGGGATAAAAAAAATATTGAAACAATACCTATCGGGCTTGATTTTATTAATGATCTTAAACCTGTAAAATTCATTTGGAATATGCGAGATAAATCTAAAATAGGGATTAAAGATTCTGGTTTCATTGCTCAGGATTTTAAAGAGATTACTAAAAAATATAATGCAGATTGGCTTGGTTTGGTGTATGAATCTAACCCAAACAAATTAGAAATATCAGCAGGAAAATTGTTACCTGTTTTGGTTAGAGCAATACAGGAACTGACATCAAAGATTAAACAATTAGAATCTCAAATTAATTGACAAACTACAAACAATATAAAAAATCAACCATGTCCTCAAAAAACGAATTAGAAAATCCCTTTTCGAAAGAATCCCTCGAAAAACGTGTACAGGAACTGAGAGCCGAAGAACAAAAGGCGGTCAATTTCCTGACCAATACTGAGCGCGAATTGCATCAGATTCGCGGGGCGTTGATACTATTGCAAGAGCAGTTACAAACCTTTAACAAAAATGGATAAGATTGTAGAAATTTCAATCATCAGCGTCATCATCCCTGCGATTCCATTTTTGTTTTATTCGGTTTATCGCTCGCGTCAAGTCCCTGCGATATGGAAACGCCTTGATGCCCTCTCGAAAGAGAAAGCCGAAGACATCGACATGAAAATGCTGGACGGTAGACTCCGAAAAGTTGAAATAGATTTCGCTGAAAAAATGGGTAGATTCTCCGGGATGCTTGATAGGTTCGAATCAATTGAAAAGAGAATCGAAGAAATCATAAAGGATAAAAAGAAATGAAACCAAAATCAAAAACAGAATCAATTCTGGAGGATATTCTCCGGGGGAACAATTTCAAAAAAGTTATTTTAATACTTCTCGTCATCGCCCTCGTTTCGATCCCGGCGGCAATAGCCTATCGAGTTGCTTTTTCTCCAATTGAGTATAAAGGGAAAGGCATTGATTTAAAAGTCCAGTCTATGGCGCCTAAAATTAAATAATGTTTCTTGCAACATATACATATTGCCGTAAAGACCCCGCTGCTAGTGGCGGTAAAATTTGCAAAACTATAACTCGCCCAATGATGACCGAGTCTGCTGAATATGCCAAAAAGTTGATCATCGAAGAACATGCAAAGTCCGGCCAAACAATTTCAGGCGAGATTGAATTAATAAGTGGTTTACCATGAAAAAGTTTTTAAAATTTGAGGATTCATTTTCTTGGCTTCTGATTATGTGGATATTGTTTATTATTTTTGCATCATTGACAACGTGCAAGTCTGCAACCGTCCGAACGCCAGAAAAGCAGGTCGAAGAAAATAATGCAGCTATCGAGTTGAATGATGAGGCGTCCGAGGTTGTTAAAAATTCTGATTTGCCGAAAAAGGATAAACGGAAGATATTTTCGGCACTTGCAACGAGTGAGAAAGTTATAAATCAATCAACTGAGACAATCAATGATTGCATAAAATTTAAGAGTCAAGCGATTGCAAAAAATCACGCATATCAAGAGACGATTAAAAAACAAGGTCGAGGGATATTTTATTTAATTTTGATAATTATTGCACTGTGTCTGCCGTGGATTTATAAGTTGATAATCAAAATTAATCCGTCATTGAATTTAGCAAATAAAATGAATGAGTTAATACAGAAGGCCCCGTGGAACAAAAATTAAACGAAGGCCAGACATGTTATCAATCTGATTTACTATGCCCGAAGTGTCATGAAAGATTAAACGGATCAGGGCGTAAATTATGGTGTATTAATTCATCATGTTTAGATAACAGAATAATTAAAACAGAAAACAAGATCATTAACTATGGAACAAAACCTAAAACTTAAACCAGAATTCGCAAGCCCTGTTGATTTTATACCTCTCGAATCGCCTCACATATCCTCATATTATGGCCCTCGTATTTTAAACGGTAAACCTGATTTTCATGATGGAATCGACTTTGCGAATAAATCTCATAATTGCAATGATCGCCTAAATCCTATCGGGACCGACGTTTACGCAATATGTGACGGGGTTATTTGTTATGACTATGACACGTACAATGATATTTTCAGGTTTGATCCACAGCATCGAATTGACTCTGCCGGGAATATGATTGTATTGGATATTATTTATAACGGATTATTATTTCATGTTCGATATTTACACTTGGTTGATAATTGCGTCAAGAACAGACAGGCAGTCAAAAAAGGTGAAAGGCTCGGTCGATATGGAGATGTCGGATATTCCTTCGGACCACATACTCACATGGATTGGTCTGTGTCAGACTGGTCACAGAAGATTGATTTTACACCGATAATGTTTGTATGACGCTTTTTGTAATAAACACGTATTCGCATTAACTCACTGTAGTGAGAATAAGCGCCGTACATGTATTAATAGTTGTCAGAAATGGCGCAATAGATCATCCTTCTGGCTTTATATTTATTAATTCTTGGCATAAAATATTTATTAATGCTTCGCTTTTCGTCAATGGGTAATCTAATGCAGTTCGCGGATGCTTTCTATTGCACGATATTCTGTTATACCCTATTCCACGCAAATCAATATAATAACGATCGCTATCCTCTGTTATTTTTATTCGAATTGCGCCACATCTGACAACAGCGTGTATCTGCTCCTCGCTGCGCTCGTCGGGTTTCGGCGATAATTTTTCTTCCCAATGTTGATGCAAAATATCATCTGCGCTACACCCCGTACATGCAGTTCCAAAAAACATTTGATTCCCATCATGCTTGCAATTCCTACAATCTTTTTCCATATATTCTCCTTTTATTTTTTACTTATCGCCTCAACCAAATTTTTTAAACCTCGCCCTTATCCGCTTTGACTCGCATAGATAAGAGATTTATTTTCATGCTCGCAAATCGGGGTCTCGGTTTAAAAAACTTCAAGATACCCGCAAACGTTATGTGCCAGTTCGCCCGGTTTTTCGTTCATAATGTTTTTGAATAATTATCTCAATTAAATTACTCAGAGTACGTTTTTCTTTTTTGGCATCGACGCGGAGTTTCTTTTTTAGCTCCGCGTCGATTCTGGCCGATAAATTTGTTTTAGCCATTACCAGCCCCCAACATTTTCGGCATTTTACCCGTTTCGGCCATCGTTGTTAATTGCGGTAATATATGATCTGATAATTGTTTCCCGTCTGGCATAACCACGAAAGCCATAAATTCCTTTTCAAGTGTCGATATACCAGTTTCAACGGCTTCAAGCTTTGCTTTAACAGATAAAACTAAGGCTCTCCATCTTTGTCGCACGGCCTGTTCATGCGCCGCATCTATCTGACCTTGTTTTCTGATCCGGCCAGTATCAGATTTCCTAAAATCAGCCTTATCCGGTATCGGGACTGTTATCTGAATCATAAGCCGTTTGTATTCAAACATTAAATGTGCGGCTCCACGGTCTTCCATTGTCCCGAATCTATCAGCACCGTATTTTCGTAAAATGCTGGTTACTTCTTGTTGTGATTTTTCGACGCTTACAGTCGTATTATTCGCGTATCTTGCCATGTATACATATTAGTACGATGTATACATATTGTCAATAATTAATTAATACTTTAGAGGGGCGAACCAGCACATAACAGCGGGTAACCGGCTACACTTCGTTTCGCCTACATTGCCTACGGCAACGTCAGTTACCCGCAAACGTTGTCAGAAAGAAGCGGTGTACTATCTTGTGGCATAGTAAAATATTATCATTATTATTACATTCATCGCTATTCTAAATAATGCTTCATTTTTAGTCTTATCTCTAAAATAAGAAATAATCAATGTTGTAATAACCCACCCTAAATAGTAATTAATAAAGTCATTCATTTTAATTTTCTCCTAAGTTTATTTATCCGAACCGCTTCCATCTGACAACAGCGCGTAAACGCAATTAAAACCGCGTCTACGCGCAAACGTTAGTTGAAAAATGACGTGTATTATTCGTCATTATTTTTAAATGTTGCGTAACCACCATCATATTTATTGCCAGAGACATTAATCTCCCAACCACGACCATTTTTTGATACTAAATATTTTTCACCATTACCACGATCAGTATACTCAATAGAATCAGCCCCGATGAAATCACCGAAACCTTGTAACATTATCCTGTGGTTCTCAGAACCTGGGTTTATTACTTTGCAAGACATATATTCTCCTTATGTTTTTTAAATTTATTCAAACGTCATCCATCAACTAACAAGTTTTAACCGGCTTCGTTTCACTTCGCCCAAATTTTTTGAGTACAAAAAACTTCGGTTAAAACTGACGTTATCAGAAACGGCTGGCAGATTTGTCGTCTGCTACCATATAATTAATTTATGTACCATCGGATATTGTGGAAAACTTTTGCCTATAATTATCCATCGCATCCAATAATAAATAAGCTCCATCGGTAGCACTATAAATAATGCAGGCAAAAAACATATAGTTTTTGTTAATCTTTTTAACATAATATCTCCTAAACTTTATTTAACTAAATATATTAGTCCATGTAACTCTTCCAAGCCAGCCGCATCTGACAACAGAGATTATGAGCTGCGCCGGAATACCGGCTTGGCCTTCGGCACAGTTTTTTGAAATACAAAAAACCGTCTCATAATCTCAACGTTGTGCGGACATTGATAATGGTTAATCGCTATCCGCATGGCTCGTCATCGTGACTCGCTATTCCCTCGCATACTGCGAAAATTCTACTCCACGTTCACAAAATGCAGATACCATTGAACAAACTAATCCGAATGACATTCCAGAATGGCCTTGTTTTTTTATCTCACATTTTGCATCTTCGAGTGTTCCATCATTATTCAGGATATTGATAATATCAAGACATGCTTTTAATTCGAATCCTTGATATAAATCATCTAATCTTATTGGCACAACGCTTGCCCATTTTTCTCGGTATTTTTCATCAAGAATTTTATTTCCTTTTGTAATCCACTCTTGAGTTAACTCAGGGACTCTGTCTTTATGCTCTTGTTGTTTTCTTTTATATTCTTCTTGTTCTTTTCTACGGGCTTCATCAAATTCTGATTTCGATTTCCCTGTTATTTTAAGATAAGCGCTGTTAATATCATCTTTATCAGAATAAAGAGTTTTGCCGTTAAAATCACCACAAGCTAAAAAACCTTTCTTTCGGTATTCCATTAGATCGTTCATAGCAGTATCAATTGTATTACCAGCATAAAACTCAATTTTTAAATAATTATCTTCCATTTGTAATCTCCTTTTTTATAAGTCATGTTTCGTCCGGCATCGTGCCGAACTCATGCTCCGAATTATCAACGTCGCACAACAGCGGGCGAAACGCCATTGGAAACGGCGTCTGCCCACAAACGTTGTGCGAAACAATCGACAGATCATTCGTGAGCGCATATAAGTATCCCATATTTATAACCATACGCATCAAGTATTTTCGGTTTATTGCCTTTTTCTCTACAATCGTTTGCGAATTTAATTTTATCATTGTAGTTTTGTTTATTTAATTCACTTATTTGCCAGAATATCGCAAACAACACGATTGTAATAATTACTCCTATTTTAATTATATTCATTTTTTACTCCCTCTTATATTATTCCAAGTCGATTCCATCGCACAACAGCGGATGGGCTGA
>Ga0153916_10000273_pt1 | contig 33432 bp, 24 predicted proteins | sample Opewatmetagenome_FD_109642 | JGI IMG/M metagenome (GOLD analysis project Ga0153916, IMG submission 109642) | Freshwater wetland microbial communities from Ohio, USA - Open water 3 Core 3 Depth 4 metaG | ecosystem: Environmental > Aquatic > Freshwater > Wetlands | place: USA: Ohio, Lake Erie...
CAGCCAGATAAGCACACCTAGCGTGAAGAGTATCGAGACATAGAGCCGGTGGGCTTTCCCGGACAGCGTCAGGCCCGTGAGACTCAGGAGCAGGAATAGGGTCACCGCGGGCAGGAGCAAAGTACTCAAGATGGACCCTAGGGGGATCAAGAACTCATCGGTGTTGCCCTGGTAGATGAGGAACGGCCCGTAGACAAAGATCTGGAAGACAAGAAAGAAAACGGAACACAAGGATGGAGACAGTTTTTTCATGCCAGTCGGTCGGCCGATGTCCGTGTTTCTCTAGCATGAATCCTCCTGGAATGTCAATCCGAAGGCCCCGGCTTGACATCCGGCGATATGGCGATTTATCATCCCCGGCGGCGGGGTGAGGCAAGAACAGCGCAAGAGTCCTCACTCGGCGGCGGCAACGGAAAAGGAAATCAAGATCAGCCGAGCCGGACGGATTTCCAAGGCCTGGAACAAGGGATTGGGCCTGGCTCTCATCCTCCTCATCGCCGGCGCGCTGCGCCTGCAGCACATCAGGGCCGACCCGCCCCTTTTGCTGCCGTCAATCTCAGGCAGCGCCGGAATCTATTTTGATGAGGGCATCTACTGCCACAACGCCCGGAACAAGGTCCTCTTCGGCCGCTGGAGCACGGACGAGTGGAATCCCCTGGTCTATAATGCGCCGCTGACTTTGGTCTATTATCTGGGCTTCCGGCTGTTCGGGGTTTCGATCGTCACGGTCAAGGTCATCAACATCCTTTTCGGCCTTTTGGGCATCCTTCTGTTCCATGTCGGCCTGCGGGCCTATCTGCGGCCCGGCCAGGCTATGGCCGTAACCTCGCTTTTCGCCCTGGACTACTACAGCGTGATGTACAGCCGTCTCGGCTTGCTGGAGAATTTTTCCTCCCTCTGCTTCCTACTCGGATTCTGCCTTTTCATCCGGTCCCGGGGCCGCTCCTCCATGGCGTTTTTTCTGGGCTTGACCGCCGCCATGGCCGCCCTTTCCAAGTATCTTTTCGTCTATTTCCTCATTGCCGCCCTCCTGGCTGTCATAGTCGAGGCCCGGAGACGTTCAGACGTAAAATTCCTTTTTTCCTTCCTGGCCGGCGGGTTAGCCCTCGGGCTTCCCTGGCTCTTCGGGATCTATCTGCCCTTCCGCTCGGCTTTCGCCAAGATCGGCTCGGGATGGGGGATGCTCTCCCTGCCGCATTCCGTCTCCCAAGCCTGGGGCAACCTCGTCCACCAGCCGCTGCCCAGATACCTGGCCCTGCTCCCGGCCGTCGCTTTTCTCTTGGTCCTTTTCATCGGTTGGCTGCTTCTCAAACTCCTCCGTCCGAAGCCGGGGAAAGGCCAAGAGCCGGACCTTTTCATCTTTCTCTGGATCGCCGGGACCGTTTTCTCCATGGGGCTTCTGAATTATCGTCCGCTCCGCTACTACCTGCCTCTCATCCCGGCGCTTTACTTGGCCGTATCCGTAATGCTCAGAAACCGCGACACCATCGTGGCCGAAAAAAACCGGTTTTGGCCCCTGGTCATCATTCCGGCGCTTCTGTTCCTGCCGTTTTTCCGGAACCTCGCATTCGGCCCGTCGGGTTTCTTCGTTTTTCCGCTGGGCCTGCGCTGCCTCGGCTATATTTCCCTGGCGGGAGTGGTTCTCCTCTTCCTCACCAAACGGCCGAAGTGGAAGACGCCACTTGAGGTCCTGGTTTTGGTCATTATGCTCGGGTCTTCCCTCTTCCTCTACCAGCGGCATTTTTATCAGGATCCGACCTACAATCTGGAGGCCGCCTCGCAATACCTGCGGACACTTCCTCCGGGCTCAGTGGTCATGGGGCAGGAGGCCCCCCGTTTGACCCTGGAAACACCCTTCAAGGCCTTGATGGCCTACGAAAACTGGTTCAATGACCAGGACCCTTTCGTCCGCTACAAGCCGACTCATCTCCTCGTCCTCAACCGATTCGGCGGCGCGGAGCTGGGCTGGATCAAGAGAAGATTCCCGGAGACGGCGCGCCATCTGGTCGAGGTCCGCGAGTTTCCCGTCTGGGACACGACGGTCACTCTGTATCGCGTTCCGGCCCAGGGTCAGGTTTTGGAAACCCCGTTCCCGGTGACCGATCAATGGGGAAACCCGCGGGAATACCGCCTTTTCTGGCCCGGCCAATCCGAAACCTCTTTTCCCCTCCTTGTTTATTTTCACGGGGTCATATCGCCTGAATTCAAGTCCATCCGCTCGTTGAAGAATTATACGGGAAGCCCTGTCGAGGAAACGGGGCTGATCCCGTTTTGCCGCGACCGCGGGATCGCACTCCTCGTTCCGGAAGCCAAGTACGAATATACTTTTCTGGGGCGCCGGTCCACGGGCTGGCTCACCGAGAAAGAGGTCGACGGGGTCGAGAAGATCATCGACACGGTGGTCGAGCGCTACCCCGTGGACCGGAGCCGCATATGTCTGGCCGGGATGTCGGCCGGGGCGGTGCTCAGTCATTACCTGGCCAACCGGCGTCCGCGGTTCTACAGCGCGATCCTGTCCCACTCCCAGGCCTACGTGAGCCCCCAAGGCATCGTCCTGCGTCCGGCAGAAAAAGGGCCGAGGTTCGGCGTCGTGTTCTGTTACAACATCGGAGACTATAAGAACCTCATCGCTTTCTGCGAGGAATCGGAGAGCATTTACCGCGAAGATGGCTACCGGACGGCCCTTCTCCGGGACCTTCCGCCTCGAGGTCACGCCTGGTCCAGCCCGAATAACGAGCGCTTCTGGGAGCTTCTCCAGTCTCTCGGCCAGAAGCGTTGAACACCCGGCCCGTCCGTTGACAGGATTCGGCGCCGACTGCTATACTCGACCGGGAAATCGAGATCCGGACTCAATGACCACACACAAACCCATCTTGAACCGGAAGGCTCTCCTCGTCAGCCTCCTCGTGCTGGCCGCAGCGGCGGCTGCGGGCCTGGGGCTGTGGTACCATTCCCGCAGTCTCCCCTCCTATTTCCGGGGTGAAAGCGGCCTCGTCTCGCCGGTCCTGAAGCCATCGGGTCTGGAGACCAGGAGCTTCTTCTTGGCGGGAGACCGCTATTTTCTTCGCCTCGACGCCGTCAGCCCGTCCTTGATCTGGGAGATCGGTCGCCCTGCGGCCGGCGAGCTCGAAGTCTCCTTCCGGGCAGCCCTCAAAGGAGAGACGGCGCCCGCCGTCGGCTTCTCCGTTTCGCTTATCGCGGTGAACGGCGTGCAGGAGCTGATCTCAAAGGAATGGCGTCCCTTGCCGGGAAAGCCCATCGGGCAGGACTTCAAAGTGCCGGTATCCGTTGCTAAGGGGTCAAGGATAGAGTTCCGCCTTATCCCGCCAGCCTCGGGCGACCCGTCCGTCATGGACGTAGGGATAACAGTCCCCAGCATAAAAACCGCAGACTCCGGCCGGCGGCCCAGCAACCTGATGATCATCTCGATCGATGCCCTTCGGCAGGACGCCCTGGGCGTTTATCAAGAGCTTTCCGGACACCCTCAAGTGGAGAGTGCCTCGCCGGAGCTGGACAAGTTCTCGGAGGACGCCGTGGTCTTCCTGAACGCCAGGACGACAGAGTCATCGACCTGGCCGGCTCTCGCCTCCCTCCACCTCTCCGCCTACCCGGCCGCCCACAGGGTCACTGAAAACAGGATCTTCCTCGAAGCACCGGGTGCCTCCATTGCCATGTTGATGAGGGACCGGGGCTATGCCACGATGGCCATGGGCTCTGCCATGTCCCTAAACATCCCAGGCTTTGAGAGAAAAAGGCGCTTTTTCAGGGCAGATGACCGCCTGCTCGCCGCCAGCCGAACGCTGATCGCCGCCCAAGCTGGAGTGCCCTTCTTCCACTGGTACCATCTCGTCGGATGTCACGACCAGTACTTTCCCCCGGAGTGGGTCATGAAGATCATCACCCGGGGCGACCCGGGTTACGTACATAAAAAGCTTGACACGAACGAGATGATGCTGGGCAAAGTGCCCTCCGGGCCCAAGGAAATCGCGACCGTCCGCCAGCTCTATAGAGGCACCCTCTACTACACAGATTCCCTTCTAAAGGAGAGTTTCGACGACCTCAAGCGCCAGGGTCTCTGGGACGACACCCTCATCATCATCACTGCGGACCATGGCGAAGAGCTCTACGACCATCACCAGTATTTCCATCACAGTCCGTCGCTCTACGAAGGAGCCCTGCGTGTCCCCTTGCTCATGAAGTTCCCTCACCAGCGCGGCCGCAAGGTGGTCGCTGAGAACGTCTCCCTGATCGACGTTCTGCCGACGCTCCATCACTTTTTCGCCGGGCGTCCCCGGCCCGGCGCCTATGCCGGAATGTCGCTCCTCGACCTTTTGGCCGGGAAGAAGCGCGCCTTCCGGGAGCGCGTCCTTTTCGCCGAAGCGGCGAGATCCCGGGTCGTTGCCGCCGTGCTCGAAAACTACAAACTCATCTATAATCCGGCGGGGATCATCCCGACGACGCCGCTCGGGCATCCTTTCCCGATGGGCCCGGTCGAGTTCTATGACCTGGCCAAGGACCCGGCAGAGACCGTGAACCTCGGTCAAGTCGATCACCCTGTCCTGCGGCGTCTGTTGGCCGAAGCGAGTCGCTACATGCAAGAGGCACTGGCTCCCCGCCGCGAGAAGGCCAAGAGCGGGGAGATCGAGCTTTCAGAGGAGGAACGCCGGGAGGCGGACGAGGTCCTCCGGAGCCTCGGCTATATCAAATAAACGCCCCGGAGGAGGGACCTGATCTATGAGGATAAAAACTCCGCGAGCTATGACCGTGTGGGCGGCGGCTGCCCTGATGCTCGGCCTGTCTATGGGCATCTTCTCCTGCCGCCGGGAAGCCAAGGGCCCGCGGGTCTATGTCCTCGGGCTCGACGGCGCCACCTGGGACATCATAGACCCCCTGATCGAGCAGGGGAGACTCCCGGTATTCAAGGCGCTCAAGGAGGACGGCTCCTGGGCTAGGCTCAGGACCTTCGACCCGACGCTTTCAGCCGTTGTTTGGACGAGCATCGCCACAGGAAAGGAGATGCTCAAACACGGCATCGTCGACTGGGCCTTTGTCAACAAACAGAAGATCCAGGTGCCCTATTCGAGCTCCAGCAAAAAGGTGCCTTCGATCTGGGAGATGATGGACGAACACGGTTTGCGGAGCGTCGTCCTCAACTGGTTCGTCACCTATCCGCCCGACGCCGTCTCCGGAGTCATGGTCTCGGACTCGTTCCCGGCGGCCGTCCTGAAGGCCCTGTCGGGCAAGGGTGATCCCGGAAACCTGGCCGATACCGTCTATCCGCCGGCGGAATTCCACAAGCTCTATGGCATCCTCTCCCGGCTCGATGCCAAAGGGGACCTCGACTATCCGAGATTAGTGCAAGAAATGGACATCCCCGACTATGTCGCGGAATTTAAAACCCGGTATCCCCAGGAAGTCAAACGCGTCCCCATCCTGAGGGTCTGGCCGTCGTTCCTTGCCTATGACCGGATCCAGGACACGCTGGTGGACCATTACCTCGAAGAAAACGACGCCGATCTTTTCCTGGCCTACTATCGCTTCCCTGACGTCTTCTTCCATTTTGCGACGCTGTTCCTGGAAAGGGAATATCACGACCGGATCGACACCTACGTCGGGGCCTCCGTCGAGCCCTCGCCCGAGGTTCTCGACGAGTTCAACCGGAAGATGGCTGAGGTCGCCTGGCCGCTTCTCCGGGAAAAGGAGAAGGTCCTTTCAAGGCTCATCGAGCGCGCCCAGATGGAAAAGGCCTATTTCCTCATTGCCTCCGACCACGGATTCCAGATGTCCTCGAAGGGCTATACCCACTATGGGCTTCCGCAAGGCACTCCTCCGCCGGACGGCATCTTTGCCCTGCTTGGGCCGGACGTCAAGCGGGGAATTCGGATCGAGGCCTCCGTTTACGACATCGCCCCGACGATCCTCTATCTCAAGGGCCTTCCGGTGGGCGCGGACATGGACGGGAAGCCTCTCCTCGAGGCCCTGACGGAGGTCCGGCCGGTGCGGACGGCGCTCTATACCCGGATGAGGCACCAGCAGGGGAAGGAGAATCCGGAGCTCGACAAGAAAAGGCTCGAGGAATTGAAGGCCCTGGGCTATATCAAGTAAACGTCAGGCCGGCTTCGTCCGCTCCGCGGCCAGACGGCACGCCCCAGCAAGAAGGTAGGCGATCCCCGCCAGGGCAAGCACGAGGGTGAAATCCCAGTTGATCGAAACGATCACCGCCAAGATCGATCCTAACACCGTGGCGAAGGAATTTGCCCCCCAGGCCCAGCCGATCATCAACTTGTTCTTTTCGCCCAGCCGGCGTATTCCCTCGGGGAAGAAAGAGCCCATGAAGAAACCGGCCAGCGATATGAGGACAAAGGATACGGCGATGCGCAGGGGAAACGGCAAAAAGATGAGCCGGTCGAGGAGCCAGAACAGGCGGAATCCGTAAACCTGGAACAGGACCGCCAGAAAAACGGAAAAAACCATGGCCAAGCGGGTTCCCAGGAGCCGGCTGAAGCGCTGGGAAAACAAACTGCCGACGCCGGATGAGACCAGGAGCGAAAAGATGATGATGGAGATGGAGATGGCCGGGCTGCCGAGGAACAGCTGAAAGATCTTGATGAAGATGATCTCGACCATGATGAAAGCCAGGCCGATGAAAAAGAAGTAGGAGATCAAGGACTTCTGTCCCGCCCCGACCGATTTCCGACTCAAGGGAAGAAAAATGAGTCCAAAGGAAAAAAGAAGCGACAATCCGAGGATGGACAGGTAAATGGAATTGGAATAAACAAGGGAGGATTGAACGATGTTCTCTCCCATTCCTTGGATCTGGATATTGCCAAAACGGAATTGGCCGATCTTGTTGGGCTGGTTGAAGTAGGGCGAATTGTCATAGACGGGAGCGATGTTGACGGACGAGCCTCGCCAAGTTGTCTCCAGGTCGTCCATCATGCGGTAGTAGAGATTGTCCTCCCGCTTGTCGGGCGAGTAGGCGACCCGGCCGTTTTTCCCGACGGCGGCCTTGAGTGTTTCGTAGTCGGACGCGGAGTACTCGCCTTTTTTTAAAAAGAAATGATTGAACCCGCCGGCATACTGGATGATAAAGAATTTCTCCTCCGGGCGCTCGACGCCCATGTCCTTTAAAGCCTGCAAGGCCGTGGCGAACAGCCGCTCCCCGTTCCAGTGGAGGATGTAGATGAACCCGCCGGGCTGCAGGTGATCCCAGTAGTCCTTGAAGCTCTCCACGGTATAGATGTAAGTCTCCGAAATGCTCAGGGCTCCGGAAAGCAGCGAGTCGGCGTTGTGCGAGTTGACCATCTGGATGACATCGAACTTCCGGTCCAGACGTTTCAGGGCGCTCCGGCCTTCGTCCGCCAGCAGGGTCACTTGGGGCAGATGAAAGATGTTCCCGGTGAATTCGGCATATTCCTTCTTGAGCAAGTCGCAGATGACCGGATCCATCTCGATGGCCACGATCCTCTTGAAGCCATGGGATAGGGCGCAGAGGACCTCATAACCGCCGGCCGACCCGATGATGACAGCCGAGCCCGGCCGGGCCACCTGGTACGGAAGCGAGGCCGGGTTCCACTCGATCGGCTTCAGGGAAGCGAGGTCGCCGTCGAACTTATGGAGGAAGGACTGCATCGTCCCGCCGTTGATCCAGATAACCTTGCGGTTCTGCCTCCACGGGGCCACGTCGATCTTATCGATCGTGCTCCAGCGGCTGTACTCGATGCGGCCGGCTTCCAGCTGGGCGTTGTAGTGCCTTTTGACTTCGACGAGCTTGGGGATAAGAGGAAAAATCTCCTGTTCATAGCGGAACATGACGACGAAAGCGGCGAGCAGGGCGCCGGAGACGAGGATGCGGGAGAGCCGGCGACCTCCGGCCAGGGAAAACCAGGCGACCGCCAGGAGCAAAAAGAGCAGGGCCAGAATACGGTTCGGCCCCAAACGGGGGATCAGCGGGATGATAGCCAGGGAACCGAGGCTCGCGCCGGTCAAGTCAACGAAATAGAGGCGGCCGATATTCTCGGAGAAATTGGAGAAGATCAGGGCCAGGACGACGCCGCCGAAGAAAAACGGGAAGAGCAAGACCACAAAAGTGACGACGAGGTTCAGGAAATTGCCGAAGGGATCGAAAAGACGGAGGAAATCGATGCTGAAAACCAGCGTGGCTTTATAGGCGAGAGGGAGGGAGACCAGGAAATACAAAAGGAAGCGGGCCAGCCGGGCCGCCGGGTCGGCTCGTTGGGTCACCTTCCGCAACGCCAGATAGACCCCGCTCAGCCCGTAGCCGAAAAGTGCCAGAGAGATGATCAAGAAGGCGAATTGCCCGAAATAGATCACCGAGAAGACCCGGGTCAGCAAGACTTCAACGAGCATGGTGGAAAAGGTGACGGCGAATATCGCGAGCAGCAACTTCCAGCGATTCAATCTTTCCTCCGCAGCAAAGCAGGTCATTATACTGTCCCCCGTCGGAGGGCGTCAAATGGAGAGGGCAGAACAGGGCTTGACCTGAAAGGCCGGATCCTACCCGGACCCTCCGCCTAGGAAATTCCTGCCGCGTTCGCTATAATGGGGACTGAGCTAAAAGGATGGCCATCAAAGTGTTGTCAATGGGTTTACTCTTGGCCTGGGCGTCGGGCCTGAGCCTCCCGGGACCGGGATACATCGCCAAGTTCGACCATGATTCCAGGATCATCTTTACCTCGAATTTTGAAGGGAACGCGGAGATCTATCTGCTGACCCGGGACCAATTGACGAGATTGACGGAAGACCCGGCCACGGACGAGTGGCCGGTGCCCGACTCAAAGGGCGCATCCATCGTCTTCACGTCCGATCGAAGCGGCAACTTTGACATCCACGTCATGGATCTGAAGACCCGCGAGGTCAAGAGGATGACCCAGGACGCCCGCGATGAAGTGTCCCCTTCTTGGAGCGCCGATGACCGGTTCATTTATTACGACCTCAAAACCGGGCGGAACTCGTGGCAGACGATGAAACTGGACATCGGCTCCGGCCGCTCGCTGCCGCTCTTTCCTGGGGTCCCCTACAGGACCACCATCGTGCCTTTCGAGAACAGGAAGGGGGGGGAGATCTATTTCACGGCCAAGGCTCTAATGGGCTGGTTCGTGGCCAAGTACAATGTCAACAGCGGCGAGTACACGGACTTGACGAAATCGGGAAGCTGCCGGCCCAAGGTATCTCCTGACGGCAAGAAAGTCGCCTTCGTTTGTTTTGAGGACGACGGTCTGGGAGATATCTTCCTGATGAATTCAGACGGCAGCCAGAAGGCCAATCTGACCAAGGACCGCAGCTCTACTTATGATTACTACCCGTGTTTTTCACCGAAGGGAGATATGATCGTCTTTTCAGCGAGCCCCAAGAGCCAGAAGAAGACGGGCTATCAGCTCTACACCCTCGAGCTGAAAAGCGGAGAGATCAAAAGGATCTTTGCCTCCGACGGCAACAACAGTTTCCCCTACTGGTTTTAGCCCGGCCGGCCAAAAGTTAAAAAAGACCTCGTTTTGGTGTAACCTTTCCCCGGAACTTAAGTCTATATCCTTGAGCCCAAACAACCGAGGAGAACTGTGGACCCGACATCCGACAACCGGCTGATGGAAGAGGTCAGGGACGGGAAGGTCGAGCGCCTGGCCATTCTCTTCGAGAGGCATCATGTCATGCTGTTCAATTTTTTCTTGAGACTGAGCGGAAACCGGAGCGTGAGCGAGGACCTGGTCCAAGATGTCTTCTTCCGCATCCTCAAATACCGGGATACCTACCAGGGAGAGAGCAAATTCGCCGTCTGGATGTACCAGATCGCCCGCAATGTCCACGTCGATCATCTCCGGAAACAGAAACCGGAGGTGCCGCTGGACGATCAGTTCGAGGAACCGGCCGCGGACGAGGCTCCCGCCATCGAACGCCTGACCAGCGAAGTGGACGCCGTCCTGCTCAAGAGGGCCCTCGACCGGCTGCCTCTCCGCAAGAAGGAGATCCTCCTGCTCAGCCGGTTCCAGGAGATGAAATACCGGGAGATCGCCGAGCTCTTGGGCTGCGACATCGGTTCGATCAAATCGACGATCCACCGGACCATCAGGGAGCTCGGAAAGATCTACCTCGAGCTCCAGGGAGGGACATCCCCATGAATTGCGAAAAAATAAGAGAAAGAACCGCCGACTACCTGGCCGGAGAGCTGGATGAAGAATCCCTGGCCGGGATGCGTGCCCACCTAGCCGAGTGCCCTCATTGCCGGGAGGAACTGGAAGGCCTCAGCGTCATCTGGACAAAGCTGGGAGTCCTGCCCAATGAGGAGCCCAGCGCTGCGCTGAGAAGCCGTTTTTACGGCATGCTCGAAGCCTACAAGAAAGGGCTGAAAAAGGAAGGGGAAGGGCAAGGGGCTAAACGGGCTCTCTCCATATGGCTGGGGCGCCTGATGCCGAGGAAGCCCGCCTTTCAGCTGGGCCTCGCCCTCATCCTCATGGCCGCCGGCCTGGGCAGTGGCTTTCTTCTGAGCGTACGCCCTCGCTCGGCTGCGCGGGCGGAAATGGCCAGCCTCAGGGGAGAAATGGACGGCATGCGCCGGATCGTGGCCATCTCGCTCCTCAAGCAGGCTTCTCCGAGCGATAGGCTTATGGGAGTGAGCTGGAGCGTCCGGATCGACCGGCCGGGCGACGAGATCATCGCCGCCCTGCTCCAGACTCTGAACCATGATCCTAACGTCAACGTCCGGTTGGCCGCTGCGGACGCCCTCTATCTCTTCTATGACCACCCGGAGGTCAAAAAGGGGCTCATCGATTCCCTTGCCGGGCAGACCTCACCCCTCGTCCAGGTATCGCTCATCAGCCTCCTGGTGGAGATCCGGGAAAGGCGCGCGGTGGAGGCGCTGGAGCGACTGATCCAGAATGAGAAGCTGAACCCGAAAGTGAAAAAACTGGCTGAACTGGGGCTTGTCCAGCTCAGCTGACGAGACCATAAAATGCGACAAAGGAGGAGATTATGAAGACGATCATCAGGCTCGCGGGGATCATGATCCTTCTGTGGGCCGCCGGAACCGCCGGCAGTCCTCAAGAGAGTCAGGCCGACCATGCGGTGGTGAACTTTTCCGACCCGGCGAAACCCGGCACGGTGGAAGTGAACATCAGCGAAGGGAGCATCACCGTCCGAGGCTTCGAGGGCAAGGACGTCATCATCGACGCCCGCTGGAGGGAAAAAGTCCTGACCAAGGAAGAACAAGAGGGAGAGGCCGACCTGGCAGAGGCGGAAGAGGAGCTGGACCAGGAAGAGATGGCCCGGAAGAAGGCTCAGGCCGAAAAGGCCAAGGGCATGAAGATGCTCGAGGTCGAGAGCATGGGGCTGACCATCGAAGAGGAGGAGAATGTCATTCAGGTGAATGCCGAAGAGGGGAAGAGGGCGGTAGACCTGCTCATCCAGGTTCCTTTCTCGACGTCACTCCGGCTGTCCTGCCACGATGACGAAAGAGGTGTGACGGTGGAGGGGGTGAGCGGCGAGATCGAGGTGGAAACCAGCGACGGCCCCATCGTCCTGACCAACGTCTCCGGTCCGGTGGTGGCGGACTCTTCGGATGGCGAGATCAAGGCGGTGTTCGGAAAGGTCACCCCGGGGAAGCCGATGTCTTTCAGCGCCATGGACGGCGACATCGACATCACGCTGCCCCTCGATGTCAAGGCCAGCCTGAAGATGAAAACCGATGAAGGCCAGATCTTCACCGACTTCGATGTCCGGCTGACCCCGAGCCAGCAGAAAAAAGAGGAGGACGAACGCAAGGAGGGCGGGGGCTACCGGGTCGCCTTTGAAAAAGTGACCTTGGGTTTGATCAACGGCGGGGGCGTGGAGATCCAATTGACCACCTACGAGGGGAATATCTACGTCCGCAAGGCCAAATAACGCAGCCCACCCGGAAATTTCTGGGCGGCTCTCGCCTGAGGGCCGCCCCTTTTTTTTGCCCCTGAAAACGAGGAGGAGGCAGAGTTACAGCGACATAATGGCCTTGAAAATATATAATAGTTGCCGACCGGGTCCGGCAGGTCGCGCGCAGCCGAAGAACCGGCCGGGCCTAAGGACTATTATGATGAAGAAAGGAATGCTGATTCTTCCCTTGGCCGGTCTCGCCCTTCTTCTTTCATTGGCCGCCCGGCAGCCGGAAAGTGCCCAGGATGTCTGGGCGCCGTTCAGGTTCTTTATCGGACAATGGGAGGGCCAAGGCGAAGGGCAGTCGGGGATCTCTCATGGCCGTCAGGAATGGCAATTCGTCCTCGGCGGGAGATACCTGCAAGTCAAGAACGAGGCTCGGTTCGACCCCCAGGACAAGAACCCCAAGGGGGAGGTGCACGAAGACTGGGGGTTCATCAGCTACGATCGGACACGAAAGGCCTATATCTTCCGGCAATTCCATGTCGAAGGCTTCGTCAACCAGTACGTATGTCCGGGACCGGGTGCGGACGGCAGGACATTCATCTTCCTCAGCGAGGCCATCGAGAATATCCCGCCGGGCTTTAAGGCGAGATTGACCTACCGGATCCTGGAGGATAACAGCTTCGAACAGACCTTCGACTTGGCACCGCCAGGCCAGGAATTGACCTGTTACTCAAAGGGCGTTATGACCCGGAAAGGGAGTCCCCGGCCAGCCCAGAAAGAAAGAAAAAAAACCGTCAGGACCTCGCCCAAATATGACGTTCAAATCTCTTTAGACATGACGTCCCCCTTCGTCCCCGACGGCCGGCACAGCCTGGCCGATCTTTCCTTCAAGGTCTTGTTCACTTCCGTCGCCTTCGAGTTCGACCCTGAAGAAGATCCTTTGATGGGCCGCTGCCAGGTCAGCTCGGGGAAAGGGAAAGGCCTCTTCTCCAAGCTCGTCTTGAATGAAGTGCAAAAGGGAGAAGAACGGCTCCCGGCGGCGTTCCTCAGCCCAAGGCCCCGTGAGTTTTCCGCCGGGTTGGCCATCGAGTCAGAGCCCATGCCTGCGGATGAAGATGCCGTCGGCGCGCGAACGGCCCCCGGGAAGGTCCGGCTGAGCTTCTGGACCGAATTCGGGACGGCTCCCATTACTTGGGGGTCAAAATTCGGCTCCGCGAGCCTCGCCGACTTGAGGACTATCTTCGAAGTCCCATTCAGGGACCTCCTCCAAGGGAAGCCATTCTCCGTGACGCTGCCTTTCGAAGGCCGCTATCCCGAAGACAGGGGAACCTGGCGGGTCGATATCCGGCCCGTGCTTCGTAAAAAATAGGGTTTTCAATTCCAAGCCTCCTCGGCCGCGACCATTCCCCGTCTGACCATGATGTCGAGGACTTCCCGGACTCGGTCCTCAATGTAGTCTGAACCGCTCAGAGGATTGTACCTTCGAGGGCTGGGCAGAACGACGGCCAGATGGGCGGCCTCCTGAGGCGTGAGCTCTGAGGCGGGTTTCCCATAGTACCGCCGGGAAGCCGCCTCTGCCCCAAAGATCCCGGTGCCCCACTCGACCACGTTGAGATAGAGCTCGAGGATCCTTTTTTTTGACAGGGCTCTCTCCAGCCTCCAGGCAAGAATGATCTCCCTGAGCTTGCGCAAGGGATTCTTGGACGGCGATAGAAAAAGGTTCTTAGCCAGCTGCTGGGTAATGGTGCTGCCTCCGTACCTCCACGTCTTGTTCCTGAGGTCCCTTGCCAGGGCGGTCTTGATGGCTTCGAAGTCCAGACCCTTATGGCTCCAGAACTTATCGTCCTCCGAAACGACGACGGCCTGAACAAGATAAGGGGATATCTTATCCAGGGGCATCCAGGTGTAGGCGATGGCCAGATCCCTGCCTGCCTTTCTGGACATCATCTGACAATGCTTCATGAAGGCGGTCGTTTTAGGAGTTTCTTTTTTAATCCCGGAGAAGCTGGGAAAGACCAGGTTATAGCCAATTCCCAGGACAAGAACTGTCAGGATGAGAAGGAAGGTCCGTCTGAGAACCCTTCGCGGCCGGATTTTCGACATTTGATTAGATTATAGCACAGCGGGAATCGCCTCTACGACGAGACGGAGCTGTTCTTAAGCGAGAGGCGGCTGGGGGGGGCGACGCGGGTCGGGATAGGACCGCGCGCAGCCCGCGGCAATTCTTAAAATCAGGCGTAATAAACGATTTCGGCGAGGCCTTGGATCTTCGCCCCATATCCCCTCATCGAGTGCCAGAGGAAGCCACCAATATGGGGATAATCCTCGGACCAGGAAAGCTCCAGGTCTTCAAGCTCCTCCCGATTGATTTGCTGCTCTACTTTGATCCGGTTGATGATCGTCATCAGGTCGTCAACGGAGTTGTCGTCGAACCAGATCAGGGTCGGACTCAGGGCGCTGGCGACACGGAGCAGGCTCTCGTTCCTGTCGGGGAGGATCACGACTATGGCCATACTCTGCGGGAATGCAGGCTGAAGGGCGAGCTCCAGGAGCTCGTCCTCCGTGTTGACCACGACGACCACAACACCGGTCGAGTACAGCTTCTTAAGGCCGTTCTTTAGGGCCTTGATAGTGAGGAACCTTCTTGTCGATTCCTCGGGATACTTCTCCCTGATCAGGTCGAAGACGCGGTTCCCCTGGGCTTCAAACTTCTTGGAGCTGAATATCGCGTTCATCACTCACCTCCATCTTTCCAATCTTGCCCCTGACCGATACTCGGTTCACCTAACCAAGAAACGTGCCAAACTGCTGGTCTCACCGTGCCTGACTGATCTCTCGGGGAGAAGGGCCTTCTTTCATAGCCTGCAGGAAGGCGACAGCGGCACTCCAGGAGGCATGTTTGCGGACGCGCGTCCTGTCGGACAGGACAGTGTTTAAGGAGGCGATCCTTCGAGCGGACAGGGCGGGAGATCGGGTTGCCTTTCATTCGAGAGGATATCGGGGAGTGAGGTCTGCCTGGCACGAATTTGGCAACAAAAAACTATATCGTGTCGCCTCCCTGACCGCGGACGCGGACTATTCTTCCATCTACGAGGTTATCGACCCGGGCTCGGCTTGAAAAAAGCTGTTCGTACTGCTAGACTTTTTTCAGGGAGCGATCCGCAACGCTCTCCAACCAAAGGAGGCAAATCATGTCAATCGCACGCGTCACAGAGATCAAATCGTCTTCGACCAAGAGCTTCGACGACGCCATCCGGACGGGGCTTACCCGCGCCAACAAGAAGCTCAAGAACGTAAAGGGCGCTTGGATCCAGAACCAGGAGGTCTTGCTCGATGAAGCAGGAAAGATCGTCGAGTACCGGGTGCAGATGAAGGTCACCTTCATCCTCACGAACTAATTGACGCGCTCAGCTTGTGAGGTTGCCGGCCCTTTTATCTAATATCTGAACTCTTTAGCGATGATCGTTATTCTTCCCGGATAGGTGATCTCGCCGTACGGGGTCGACACTCTGGGCTGGGCGTCTAGAGAAATCCGGGATATGTCTCCCCGCCTGCCGCCGATGGCCAGAGCCAACCCGATGATCTCTTCATACCCCTGCTGGCCGAAGAACTCATACAAGTCGATGGACATCCGGATCGGAATGGTCGTAGCCTGGCCCATTCCGGGAACCTCGATGGGCTGGTCGATATTTCCATAGACCGTGGGCTTCCCATCGATGAGGAGCCGGGATTCCAGGCTTGTGAGGGTTGAGGTCGTCTTCGTCGATCCTCCGGTTCCGTCGTTGGGATTCTGGACCAGGACGTCCAGCGTCAATTCAGCCGGCAATCGCTTCGAGCTGAATCCGCGGACAAGCTCGAGCCCCTCCCCGGACGAAAAATCGGTCAGTGCGGACTTCCCGGTTAGATTGATGCCCAGAAGGCTGAAATCATGGACCCCCTCGAGCTTGAACTGGAGCCGTCGCAGACTCATGAGAGCCCGGGTGAGCTGGTCCATAGTCTCGCAGCTCGGCAGGAACAGCAGGCCGGCCAGCGCCGCCAGCAATAAGACAGATGTTCCTTTTCTCATTGTTATTTTCTCCTTGACGAACGGCATTTTCCGAAAAGCATGGAGACCATGACCCATCGTCATTTCTTTACATTGTAATCATGAAGGACTTCGCCGTAGTCCATCGCAAAATCACCCACGCTGAACTGGGCGCTCACGATCTCAGCGACTTCGATCTTCCCCAAGGCGTTGCGGCCCCGGGCGCACAAAGAACCAAGAAAAGGGATGCCAGCAAACAAAAGTCGGATTTGCGGTGCTCTGATGACGTCTTTCCCTCCTCGCTTTTTTTGCATTCTAACGCTAGTTCAGGAGACAGGGAATGTCAACAGCCAAGGTCCGCCCTCGTCATGGCCGTTTGAGGCGCTCGAGCAAGGTTGTCGCGGCATCGCGGATCATCCGTTTCCAGTTTTCGCCCAGCCCTGTGGCCTTCTCCAGTAGGTCGAGAGCTTTCTTGGCCTCCGCGACAGCCTCGTCCTTCCTCCCAGCCGCCTCATAACCCGCGGCCAAGCCGCCATGGGCGCTTGGCGACAGCGGGTTGAGTTCGACGGCCCACTCGTAGGCCGCGACAGCTGCGCTCGGATTCGAATTCCGAAGGGAATTCCCAACGCTCGTCAGCCGCGGCTCCGAAACGAGCACATCCTTAATCGGCTTGTCGCCCGGGGTATTCAGGGCTGTCCGGACAAACTCCCGGGCAGCCTCGATCTTCCCCACCGCGAACAGAGCCTGGAGTTCTCCGGCGGCGCGGGCCCTTTTCGAGTCAAAGGCGCCGGTGCGGAGGAGGCGACTCTTGAGGAAGGCGACGGTAGCGGCAATGACGTCCCTTGTCTGCTCGTTGTCATCATAGACATCGAAGCCATGGCGGCCCAGGGGATGGTTGAGCAGGTTGACGTCTCCGTTAAGGGTGAGCAGCTTTGACATGAAGAGCTCGACGCTGCGGTTGATGTCGGTCGAATCCAGGCCGGCGCGGCCAATCAGTACCGGCGGCAGATATTCAGAGGGCCTATTCAACCACGCGGCAGGGGAAAACTTCTCCAGCTCCTGAGGTGACTCGCCCAGGCGCACGGCAGTAGCGCTCAGGTCGAGAATCGCATAATAAGAAACCAGGCAGCGGATGAACGTGGCGTCTCCGCGCAGGCCGATGCTGAGGTGGGGTCCGCCGCCCGAAAAAACCCAGAGCGCGATCCGCTCGGGATCGAGATGATAGGCTACCGCGTTCGCCCGCGCGAACCGGACGGCTTCCTCGACATCGGCAAAAGACGTTTCGAGGTCCTTCACACTCATGCTGACATAGCGGTGGTCAAAGGCAATTCCCACGAGCCCCGAGGCCGCCATCAGCCGGCCGTACGACCGATAGACGCCCCAATCCTTGGCGCCCGGCGAAGGGTTCTTTCCCAGCGGACCGCCATGGATGAATATGACGGCGGGCCGGCGCGCGTCTGCCGCCAGGCCGGGGGGAATGTATATGTCCATTTTCATTTCGTCCCGTCCCTCCCGCTTGTAGACGACGTCTGCACGGACATCCACTTGATCCATGCCCGGGACTGAATAAACCATCGGCCGGGAGAGGTCCTGGCCGTGAACCCCCGCCAAAGGAAAAAGGGAAGCCACAATAGGAAGAACGACAAACCCTGGTTTAAACGGCGATATCTTCATTGATCCCTCCTTTTCTGGTTTCCTCAAAGACCATTATGGCCCCAATCTATCAATTCGCTCAACTGGATTCCATCCTGACCGCAGTTTTTCGCTTCATCTCCAGGGAGTCGTCCGCTTCGAGGTCCGAGCTTGTTGCTAGGCGAAGGCCGATCTGTAGCAACTCTCTTGCGATCGAAGAGCTTGATTTTATATACTCTTGAGTATAATACTTACGAGTATATTAATGGAAAATTGCCGTGAATGACCATCCATTCATCAATCGCGAAAGGGAGCTTGCCTTCCTCGAAACTTTCTGGAGCCAAACGGTTCCTCAGCTGATCGTTCTTTGGGGGAAGCGCCGCGTCGGCAAGACAGAACTTATTAAGCAGTTCATGAGCGGAAAACCTCATATCTATTTCCTCGGAGAAAGCACGAGCGAAACCCAGCAGATTCGCCGGTTTTCTGAAACCTTGGCGGCTTTTTTCAAAGACCCGCTTCTCGAAACCAGGGGATTTGGGGGCTGGGAAGAAGCCTTCCGTTACCTGGCAGCTAGAAAAGAAAAAATCCTGCTCGCCATCGACGAATTCCCCTATCTTATTGAATCGAACCGCGCCATCCCTAGCCTCTTTCAAAAGGCTTGGGATGAGTCTTTCTCGAAAAGTCCATTGCATCTCATCCTCCTCGGTTCAAGGATATCGATGATGGAGGAGGATGTGCTCGGCCTTCGCTCTCCTCTTTTCGGCCGGAGGACCGGGCAATGGAGGGTTGAGCCTTTGTTATTCGTTTCGGCCGCGCTTTTCCGCAAGAATAAATCATTTGAAGACCGGTTTTCTCATTATGCCGTCGCCGGCGGAGTTCCCGCCTATTGGCTTCAATTTGATGACAAGGCCGGATTCTGGGAAAACGTCCGGAGTCGCGTCCTCACTAAAGGCCAACCCTTGTATGAGGAAGTCGAGTTTATCTTGAGAGAGGAACTCCGCGAACCTCGCTACTATTTTGCTCTGCTCCAAGCCATCGCTCAGGGCAAGCGGAGGCTCGCCGAGATCGTGAACGCGACGGGCATTCCCCTGGCGTCCGCCAATAAGTATCTGGGAGTTTTGGGCGATTTGAACATCATCGACCGCGAAGTTCCCGTTACAGAAAAGGCGCCCGCTAAGAGTAAACGTGGCCATTACAGGATAATCGATGAATTCTTCCGGTTCTGGTTTAAATATGTCTTCCCCCATCGCGCCGAGCTCGAGCTCGGAAACACAAACGATGTCCTTAGCCGGATCCGCTCGACCTGGCCGGACCATCTTGGAAGCGTCTACGAGATAGTGGCCAGAGAAGTGCTCTGGGAATGCCGGGACCGCATTTTTCCGTTTTCCGCCGCAGGCCGATGGTGGAATAAAGAGGAAGAAATCGATGTCGTCGCCGTGAATCCGGAATCGGACTCGATTCTGTTCGGCGAGGCAAAGTGGAGCGGGAAACCGGTGGGAATCGATATCTTGGCAAAGCTAAAAGAGAAGGCAAAAAAGGTTGTCTGGGGGACGGAGAAAAGGGAAGAGATCTATGCGCTCTTCAGCAAGGCCGGCTTCACGGATGCCGTCATGAAGATGGCCCGGAGGGGGGAGGTGATCTTTTTCAAACAAGGATCGTTACTCGGCGCCAAGGGATAGGGTTTGCTTGACCGTCTGGTTGACTTTCTTGGCTCGCTAAACCTGGAACCTAGACACCAAGAAATAGAAATAGATAATATTGCAGCCAAGGAATATTTGCCGGCCAGCTATGAAGGATGTGTCGTCAGAATAGCAGATAGAATTGCATATTTAGGAAGAGACCGGATCTCAGGCCCGACCGCGCAGGAAGGCGATCATCTTCGGGACGGCCAGGGGGACTAGGTCGGGCAGCATGTGGGGCATCAGGTTGTCCATGACCTTGGGCATCAGGTCGGGCATCTGCTCGGCCATGTAGTCGGGCATAGGGACGATTGCCCCCACCCTCTCGAGCATGGTCGGCATCACTTTGGGCATCATCCCGGGCAGGAGCTTGGGGAAGAGCAACGGGAAGACCGGCTTCATCAGGGCGAACAGGAAGCCGCCGACCGGGCCGAGCTGGCCGATCCCCTTCATCATGCCGCCCATCCCGAGGGGCATGGCCTTGAGCATCTCCGGCCACATCGTGTCCATCAGGTCGGCGAAGCCCTTCGGGGTCATGAGGGCGATCATTTCCTCGAAGACTTTCCACTGTCTAGACACCTCCGGGCTCGGGTCGGCGAATTTTTTGCCGAGCGATTCACAGGCGAAGGCGGCCAGGTCGCGGATCTCTATGGGGGTATTCTTCTTTTCTTTGGAAACGCGAAGCTGGAACTCGCAGCACGGGCAGAGAGCGAGCACAGTCCCGGCGCCGACGGCCGTCGCTTCCCCCAAACGCATCTCGCCGATGTCGTGGGCGACGAGCGGCTCCTTGATCAGGGTCAGGACGCTCCCGCAGCAGTGGGCTTTGTCGTGGTGATGCGTCATTTCGACGAACTCCACTCCGGGGATCGCCTTGATGACGTCGCGCGGCGGCTCGTAGACATTAGAAACCCGGCCGATATGGCAGGAGTCGTGCCAGGTGACCTTCTTGTTGATGGCTCCGGGGAAGCGGAATTCTCCGGCTTTGATCTTCTCCGCGACGAGCTCGCTGTAGTGTTTGGCTGTAATGCCGAACTCGACGCCGAGTTTGGCGGCCCATTCGGGATAGACGTTCCTCCACATCATGTCGCAGGCCGGGCAGCTCGAGACGACGGTGTCCGCGCCCGCTGCCTTGACGGCCGCGATGTTCTTTTTCATGGTCTCGGAGAAAACCTCCCACTTGCCGGCGACAAGCATCGGAGTTCCGCAGCAGTTCTCGACGTTCCCTAAGGTCGTGAAGTCGACTCCGGCCGCGTCCAGAAGTGTCACCGCCGCCTGACCGATGTCGTTCTCGACGTAAGAGACCGTGCAGCCGCCGAAATAGACGGTTTTGGCCTTGGTGCCGGGGCCGTGCTTGGCCTTCATCTCCTCGGGAAGCCACCGGGTGCGGTTCTTGCGGTACCCCGCCCAGATGTTGCCCTCGGCGACGGTCGCCGCGGCCATCATCTCGAACGGCGGGAAGGTCATCCTCTTGTCCTCGTGGATGAGCTTGCCGCGGAGCTTCATCCAGCTCGGCTCGATGGGCAGGGCCGCCGAGCAGCGGTGGTTGCAGAGCTCGCAGGTCGTGCAAACCAAGATCGTATCGACCATCTTCTGGTCCCAGTCCACCCGGCCTTCCTGGTACTCGCGCAGCCAGTACCATTTGCCGCGCGGCGACTGGCTTTCCCAGCCGCGGCCGTAGAACTGGTCGCACTCGTCGATGCAGTAGCCGCACTGCGAACAGGCATAGGCGTACCAGGCCACGTCCTCGGGGATGCCCCGTTTTGACCCGTCGAATCGCTCGCCGACTTGAGTGGCCTGGGTATTCCCGAACGGACGGACGATCGGTTCGAAGACCTTGGCCGCACTCAAGGCCCGGCTCACCATGTTGGCCTCTGTGACCTTCCCCGGGTTGAGGATCCCTTTCCCGTCGACCTCCTTCTTGTAGGCCTTGAGGCGCAGCCTTCGGTCCGGCCCCAGGATCGTTTTCGCCTTGCGAACGAAGTAGAGTCCGGTCGAGTATGGCCGGCCGCCGTGTCTCTCGGCGATCTTCATGATCGTAAGGACCAGGCCGTAGACAAAGTTGTAGCTGAACTTCCGCTGGTCGCTGGGGATGAAGCCCAGGATGATCGCCTCGGGTTTCCCGCCGCGGCCGTTCTTGACGATGACGCCCTCTTTGACCACAGGGAGGTTGATCTTCTGCTCGATCTCCTCCATGACCTTCCCGAGGTTTTCGAGGGGGACGACGAATTCGGCCGGGACGAGAGAGGGCCCGAGCCGCTTGACGATCATGAGCTTGAACCGGTTCTCCCATTCATGCTCGGCGACGGCCTGGCTGAGGACTTCTCCCTGGCAGTCGTGGAGGATGTCGGGAAGGACAGGGACGATTCTGTCGCGGTCAGACGCGCGGTAAGCGAGGACGGCGATGTAGGCGGCCGGCAGAATGACCTTGTGCTCGGCGGGATGGCCGAGATGCATCCGGACCGGAGCCCGGTTCTTCATCTCCGCCATCCGCGGATTGATAAAGACAAGCGACCAGATCGGGAGCTGGCGGGAAATGAACTCCTGGAAGACTGCGGTCAGCTTAGGCGCATCCGGGCAGGCGATGGCGGTCAGGCCGAGGTCCGCCTTTTTCATCACCCGCAGCCTGACTTGGCTGATGAATCCGGTCGTCCCCTCGGCTTCGGAGACGAGGTCGAGGTCCTGGCCCGTGAGCTCACGGACTTCTCCCCTGGGAAGGACGAGCCGGACGCTGACGACATTCTCCGCGAACCAGCCGTACTCGTAAGAGCCGATGCCGGCGCCGCCCTGGGCCAGCCAGCCGCCCACCGAGGAAGAGGGGTAGCTTGTCGGGTAAAGGCGAAGGGTGAGTCCGTGCTCTTCCAGCCTGCGGTCCAGCTGCTCCCAAGTGATGCCCGGCTCGACGGTCACCGTCTCTTTCGATGCGTCAACTGAAAGCACCTCCTTCATCCGGTAGAAATCGACCACGATCCCCTTCCGGATGGGGATAATGCCCCCGTAGCCCGAGGTGCCCTTGCCCCGAGGGACCAGTGGGATGTTCCGGTCCGCCGCCCAGCGCAGGAGGGCGGCCAACTCTTCTTCACTCTTTGGCTGAACGACCGCATCGGGGACGGTCCGCCCGACGATCGGCTTGAACAGCCCGGGGATGGCCGCGATGTCATGCCCGTAGAGGAGCCGTTCGGTCGGGCTGAAATTGGCCCGGTCGCCGTACTTCTCCTCCAGCCATTTCCTGTCCTTTTTTGTCAGCCGGCTCATATGTTCACTCCATGCTGCGATAATCCGGGCGGCCGATTCCCCGAGTCCTCTGGCTCAACGGGGACGAGGGGCGAATTCGGGTCCCGCCTTATTTCGGCGTATAGGACTCCTGCCGCAGAGTGGCCCTTTTGATGCGCGCTTCGACCGGGTTCACCCCGATCCCCAGGCCTTGGGGGACTTTGATCGTGCCGCCCCGCTGAAGCTCGATGGGCGGGTCGATCAGGTCCTCTTTGTAGTAGCGTTTGCTCGCGGACAGGTCGCTGGGCAGCTTGAAGTTAGGGAGAGAAGCGAGATGGAGATTGTGGGCCCGGCCGATGCCCGATTCGAGCATCCCGCCGCACCAGACCGGGATGCCTTCGCGGCGGCAGACATCGTGGATCTTGCGCGCCTCGACCGGGCCGCCAACCCGGCCGACCTTGATGTTGATGATCCGGCAGCTCTTCATCTCCAAGGCCTGGCGCGCCGTGTCCTCCGAGATGATGCTCTCGTCGAGGCAGAGCGGGGTTTTCATCTCTTTCTGAAGACGGCTGTGGTCCCAGAGGTCGTAGGGGGGGAACGGCTGTTCCAGCAGCAGCAGGCTGAAGGCGTCCAGCATCTTGAGGGCGGCCTTATCCTTGAGGCTGTAGGCGCCGTTGGCATCGGTCTGGAGCAGGATGTCGGGAAAATGTTTCCGCGCCTGCTTCACCACTTCGATATCCCACCCGGGCTTTATCTTGAGCTTGATCCTCCGGTAGCCTTCGCCGATGAAAGACATGATCCTTTCCAACAGTTCGGGAATGGAATTCTCTATCCCCAGACTGACGCCGACCTCGATCTCCTCACGCCTTCCCCCATAAAGCTTGGCCAGCGGGACGCCCGCCTTCTTCGCCTGAAGATCCCAGAGGGCCAGCTCCAGCCCGGCTTTGGCCATGGGGTGGCCACGGTACCGTTTGACTTCCCCGTAGAACTCTTCCGGCTTGGAGATACTCTTGGAAAACAGCGTCGGGATCAGGAAGTCGCGGAGGATCAGCCAGGCGGTGGACGTCGTCTCGTAGCTGTAGGAGGGCGTTGCCGAGGCGACCACTTCTCCGTACCCGCACAGTCCTTCCGAGTGCACCTTGACGATGATGAATTCCCGCCCTTCCTCGCGGCCGAGGCTGGTCTCAAAGAAGCGCACATACGGCAAATACAGGAGCGACAACTCAACCCGTTCGATCTTCATCGTTCCTCCTTCTAGGTCAGACGGACGCCCTTGTATCTGGCGACTTTCTCATAAAGATCGATGATCTTCCAGGCCATCCCCTCGGCGGAGAAATTCCGGTTGACCGCGTCGAAACCCCGGTCCGCCAGCCGCGCCGCCAGCTTCCGGTCGCGATAGAGCGTCAAGACCGCCTGGGCCAGGACGGCAGGGTCCCGGGGAGGGACCAGGAGTCCGGTCTTCATGTTGATAATAACCTCGGGGATCCCCCCCGCCGCCGTAGCGACCACAGGGAGATGGCTGGCCAGGGCGTCGAGGAGCGATGTCCCCAGTCCTTCGTGATGCGAGGACAGGACGAAGAGGTCGAGTGAAGCGAGGATGCGCGGCACGTCCTCTCTGAACCCGAGGAAAAAGATGATGTCGTCGACACCCAGGTCGCGCGCCTGACGGTCCAGATCCATCCGCAGAGAGCCCTTCCCGACGACGATGACCTTGACCTTGGGAGCCTGCTCTTTGAGGATCTTCGAGGCCTGGATGAGGTAGGTATGGCCCTTGTGGTCTTCGAGGGCCGCGACAATCCCGACAAGATAGTCGTCGGCGGCAAAGGAGAACTCCCGGCGCAGGAAATCCCTGGAGGTCACAGCGCGAAAGGGAGAGAAGTCGATCCCGGACGGGATGACGGAGATGAGCAATGGCGGGATCCCCGAATCGAGGAGCACCTTCTTCACCCCCTCGGAGATGGCGATGATCCCATCCACATCCTGCGTGTATTTGCGTTGGGAGTAGGCGTTGTCTTTGATCGGGAAATCGACCCGCCGGGAGATGAACCGGAGAGGGACCTGGGCGCGCCGGGCGGCCGCCGCCCCGAGAGCGACAGCGTGGGCGTCATGGAAATGGACCAGCCGGCAGTCCATCCGTTTCATCGCTTTGTTCAACCGGTGGACGGCCCAAAAATCGGCCTCCCCCCGCATTCTCATGGGAAGCACGGGGATCCCCTCCGCGGCGGCTTTTTCGTGCAGCGGGCTGTCCGGCTGGACGACGAACCGGGTTGCATAGCCTTTTCTCATCAGCTCCCTGACCAGGAGGAGTGACTGTCTCTGCCCGCCGCGCCACTCCCGTCCCGAATCAATATGGAAAAGGCTCAATCCGCTCTCCTTTCTTCCAGATCTCCTTCAGCTTGGCGTAGCGGATAAAAAGGGCATAGCCGGTCAGCACGGAAATGACCAGCCCCGAAAAGCCATCCAGGAACCCGAGCTTCCAGAAATAGGCCCGGATGAAGCGGAAAAACGGCAGCAGCGAGAGGTGGTACCAGCGGGCCTTCTTTTTTTTAGCGTAAAGCTTCTGGGCCCCCAGATCGGAAAAGGTGTTGATGCGGGCCAGATGCTCATGGATGTTCTGGTAGGTGAAGTGATGGATGGAGCCGCGCAGCTTTCCGACCGGGCCGTCGACGACGAGCCTCTCGTGAACATACTCGCCTTCCCAGAGGGCTTTGGCCCTGCGGAAGAGACGGAGCTTCCGGTCGGGATACCAGCCGGAATGTCTGATCCAGCGCCCCAGGTAGAAGACTTTCCTCGGGATGGAGAAGGCATCGACCTCGGGCTCGACCTCGCGGAGGTCGAGGATTTCCTGCCGCAGTTCGGGCGATATACGCTCGTCGGCGTCGAGAGAAAAGACCCAGGGATACAGGGCCTCCCCGTTGGCGAAGTTCTTCTGGTCGGCGAAATTGGACCAGGTCCGCTCGAACACCCGGTCGGTGAACCTGCGGGCGATCTTGACCGTATCATCGGTGCTGTGGCAGTCGACGACCACGATCTCGGAGACCACGCCGGCCAGGCTTTTCAAAGCCTCTTCCAGGCGGCGTTCTTCGTTGTAGGTGATAACGACCGCAGAGATCTCCATCGGGCTCATGATAGCACAGCTTGACAATCAATGATAAGATAAATCATCATTCTCCGGATGAGAGGGAGACCGGTTTTTCTTTTCCTATTTTTCCTCTCGGGCGCTCTGCTGAGCGGCTTTGTCCTCCTGGCCCTTGAGGTCCCTGGTTTCAAGGTCTCCGACCATTTTTTCAAGCCGTCCCCGATCGCCCTCGTCCTCCTCAGCGCTTTGTTCTTCTTCCTCCTCCTCGCCCTGTGGAAGCTCTATGCGCGGGCGGTTTCGCGCCTCCTCGCCCGGAGCGTGTCCGACATCCTGGAGCAGGATTTCCTGAGTTATCTGCCGTTGCTTTTTCTCAGCCTGGCACCGTTGACCCTGCGGCATTACATCGGCTCCGGCGACTTGGAGACGCGGCTGGGGCTTTTCGCCCTATCCATTGCCGCCGCCATCATCTCTATCAAGGCCGTCCAGGCCAAACACTGGGCGGAAAGCGAGGCTCCCTCCCGGCATTCCTGGAGCCGAAAATTCAACGCCCTCTCCCTTAACAGGAAAATCGCCGTCCTCTTCCTGGGTTCGCTCCTGGCCTTCAATGCCGGAGCGGGTCTCCTGGTATCGGAGGGGGGGAACTTCAGCGGAGATGAACCCCATTACCTCCTGATCACCCACAGCCTGCTCAGGGACGGGGATTTCGAGCTGAGCAATAACTACGAGCACCGGGACTACGGCGGTTTCATGAAGTTCGCAGGCAAGATCGCCGCCCATGTCGTCCCCGGAGCGAAGCCCGGCAGCCGCTATTCCTTCCACTCTCCTGGCGTCGCCTTCTTGCTGCTTCCCTTCTACGCCCTCGGCGCCTTGTTCAAGGGCCAGGCCCTCGTCTTTTTCATCCGCCTGGGGATGAGCCTCTGGGGAGCTTTCCTTTCGATTCAGGTCTTTCTTTATGCCCGGAACGAATGGCAGAAGGACGGCTTCGCCCTCAAGCTCTGGTTCCTGACCAGCTTCACCTCGCCGGTTTTCTTCTACTCCATTCACGTCTATCCGGAGATCGTTGTGGCCGGACTTTCTCTGGCCGTCTTCCGGACCTTTCGCTTTTCCCCGCAGCTCACCTGGAAAAAGGCGGCTGTCTGCGGGCTCTTTCTCGGCTCGTTTTTCTGGTTCCATGCCCTCAAATACATCGCCTTGTTCATCCCGCTCTTTCTCTACGGGCTCTGGACGCTGCTGAAGAGATCCCCGGCGCGGCGGCCCCTCGCCTTTTTTTCCCTGGCCACCGCGGCCGTCATTTTCGGCTACCTTCAGTTCCAGCACGCGCTCTATGGGACCTACTCTCTCTCCACCGTCTCCTGGGCGGCGCAGATGACGGACACGGACCAGGAATTCATCCGCTTTGCCAAATCCCTTTTGTTCGAAATCTCCTGGCGCGACCGCTGGGAAACCCTGGCCGGATATTTCCTCGACCAGCGCGACGGCCTCCTGCTTTACGCGCCGATCTTCTTTTTCGCCCTCTTCGGCGCCGTCGAAATGATCCGGCGAAAGAGGAGGGACTTTTGGCTGCTCCTGGGAATGGCGGCTCCCTGCGTGCTCGTCTCCGCCTTCCTCACCCAAAGGACGGGGTACGCTCCCCAGGCCCGGCCTCTGGTGTCGGTGATCTGGTGGCTGTCCATCTGGCTCGGACACTTCCTTGTCCATAACCGGAAGACCGTCTTTTCGTACGCTTTCAACCTCGCTGCCGCGCTGAGCTTTCTCTTTGTCTTTCTTCTCCTCAAAACGCCGCTCTTTCTCCACCAGGAAACGACGCGCGGGACGCAGGAGAGAGGCGGGGGACTGTTTTTCAGCTTGAGCAATCTTCATTTCCACCTCACCGATTTCCTCCCTTCGTACATCAAGTCCGGCGAAGGGGCCTGGCTCCCCAACCTCATCTGGCCGGCGATAACGGCTCTCCTCATCGGGGGATATCTCATCTCCAAGAAAAAGCCGCTCGCCCTGAAGCCCGCCGCTCATGTCCTTTTGGCCTGCGCGGGTGTGGCCGTGTTTTTTGTCTGGATCGTCCTCTATCCCCGCCTGGTCCTCCGCCAGCCGGCCGACATGGCGCTCGGGCCGGGAAAACACGTCACCTTCTATTCCCTCTCGCGAGCGGCGGAGATGACCGAGCCGGGGCGGTTCCGGCTGCACGAGGACGGCCGCTCCTATCGCTTCTACGTGACCACAGGAAAACCGGTCCAGGAGATCGGGATCCTCCTGGGTTCAACGCAGGGGATCTATGACTATTCGATCACCCTTTTCGATGAAATCCTCATGCAGGGCAGGACCACCGGGAATATGCAGGAGGTCAAGCTCCCCAACCCGGCCCGCTATAAGCTGGGGCAAAAAAGCTTCTATCTGATCGTGCTCGGGCTGGGAAAAGGGAGTGAGACCCGGACCGAGATCCATCCCTTCGACTTTGACCTGACTTTCTGAACCCGCGATCCGGCCCTTCCCGGGTGAGGCCTCGGCTTGACATCCGACGGCGCGGCCATTTATCATCCTCAGCGTCTGACAAGCCCGTTTTAGGGAAGGGCCATGAAACTCATCATCCAGATTCCCTGTTACAATGAAGAAAAGAACTTGCCGGCGACGCTCTTGGACCTCCCCAAGACGATCGCCGGGGTCGACCGGATCGAAACGCTGGTCATCGATGACGGGAGCGAAGACCACACGGTGGAAATCGCCCGCCGCATCGGGGTCGATCACATCCTCCGGTTGAAGAATCACCGGGGATTGGCCAGAGCTTTTGCCGAAGGCATCGACAGGAGCCTGGAACTGGGTGCCGACATCATCGTGAACACCGATGCCGACAACCAGTACGCGGGCCAGGATATCCCGCGGCTGGTCCAGCCCATTCTCGAGGGGAAGGCCGACCTCGTCGTGGGCGCCAGGCAGATAAAGGAGATCCCCCACTTTTCCTGGCTCAAGAAGAGGCTGCTCCGCTGGGGAAGCGCCGTCACGAGGACTTTGTCCCGGACGAAGGTGGAGGATGTGGTCAGCGGCTTCCGGGCTTTTTCAAAGGAAGCGGCGCTCCGGCTCACCATCTTGTCGGACTATTCCTACACCATCGAGAATCTCATCCAGCTGGGACGCGAAAAACTCAAGATCGTCTCCGTCCCCATCCGGACCAACCCCAAGTCGAGGGAATCGCGACTCATCAAGAACATCCCCCACTTTGTCGGCCAGCAGGCGGCCACGGTTTTGCGGGTCTATGCCACCTATCATGCCCTGAAAGTCTTCCTGGCTCTCGGTCTGGTCATCATCCTGCCCGGGCTTCTGGGGTTTCTCAGGTTTCTCTATTATTATTGGACCGGAAGGGGGGAGGGGCATGTCCAGTCCCTGATCTTTTCTTCCGCTATGTTCTTGCTGGGGTTCCTCGTCCTCATCTTCGGCCTTATCGCCGACCTCATCGGGAACAACCGGAAGCTCATCGAAAAGGCCCTCTACCGGATCAAGAGAATGGAGCTTGAGAGCCCCGAGAGAACGCCGGATGAAGATTGATCTCATCGGGCCTTCCTATCCTTTCCGGGGAGGCATCAGCGCCCACACAACCCTTCTTTTCAGGCACCTCAAAGCCAGGCATCAAACCCGTTTCTACTGCTTTCGCAGGCAGTATCCGCGGTTCCTCTTCCCGGGCAAGACCGACAGAGAGGAGAGCCGGTTCTATCTGAGAGAAGAGGACTCTGAACCCCTCCTGGATGCTCTCAATCCCCTGACCTGGCTGAAAGTGGCCAGGCGTGTGATCAGGGATAAGCCGGAGCTGGCGATCTTTCCATGGTGGGTCATTTACTGGGCTCCGCAGTACTTGACCATGATCTTCTTGATCAAAGCCTTTTCCCCCGCTAGGATCCTTTTCATCTGCCACAATGTGGCCGAGCACGAATCCCATTTTCTGAAGACCGCCGTCTCGAGAGTCGTCCTTTCCCAGGGCCACGGCTTCATTGCCCATTCCGAGCCGGAAAAGGAAAACCTGAAAGGGCTCACCGGGAAGAGCCGGATCGCGGTGACGGTTCTTCCGACCTATGATGCTTTTAACCCGGCCCCTATGTCCAAAACGTCCGCCCGCGAAAGGCTCGGCCTTTCAGACGATAGAATCATCCTGTTCTTTGGCATCGTCAGGGCTTATAAAGGCCTGCCTTACCTGATCAGGGCCTTCCCGTCGATCCTGGCCCGGTTCAAGGTCCGGCTCCTCATCGTCGGCGAGTTCTGGGAAGATAAGGAACGGTATCTTCGGCTCATCCGTGAAATGGGCGTCCAAAAGGACGTCACGGTGATCGACCGCTACGTTCCCAACGAGGACATGCCCGGCTACTTTTACGCCTCGGACCTGGTCATCCTTCCCTACACCTCGGTCACGGGAAGCGGCCTTTTGCAGCTGGCCTTCGCCTTCGGCCGCCCCGTGGTGACGACCGCAATCGGAGGTTTTCCCCAGGTCGTTGCCGACAAGGAGACGGGGTTCCTGGTGCCCCCCCGAAGCCCCCAGGGAATCTCCGATGCGGTTTTGGACTTCTACGAGAATCATAACGGGGAGGAGATGAGCGCCCGGATCAAGGCAGAGCAAGGCCGGTTTTCTTGGGATCACCTGGTCAGAGCCATCGAAGGCTTCGTTCCATGAATGGCCCCGCTCCGCCAGCCGCAGGCCGCTCCTCAAGGATACATCCAAGCGTCTGAGAGCCATGGGAAAAGACACTCTCTATATGATCCTGGCCCAAGCGCTTTCCATTATTGCGGCCGCGGCGGTCCATATCGGCATGGGCCGGATCCTCGGTCCGGAGCCGTATGGCGAATTCGGCGTGATCATGTCCCTGCTGGCCGTGCTCGAGGTCTTCCTGGCCAGAGGGATCCGGGATTCGGTGACCAAGTACACGGCCGAATTCCCGGAGAAGTCCGCCGCCATCCAGAGACAGGGTCTGCTCATCGGGGCCATCTTCGGAGGGATCGTTTTTCTCCTGTACGGCTTGATGGCCAAGCCCATCGCCCTGGCTTTCCATAACGCCAGCCTCACCCGGCCTCTCCGGATCTCCGCCCTGATCGTTCCCCTCATCGCTCTTTACTCTGTCTTCATAGGCCATCTGAGCGGGAAAAGGGCGTTCGGCAAAAGGGCCTTGGCCATGAACGCCCAGTCTTTGGGGAAGGTCGCGGGCGTCTATATCCTCGCCTTGATGGGCTTTGGACTCCAGGGGGCCGTGAGCGGCTATGTCATCTCCTACGGCCTGGCTTTGCTGGTGGCCTATTTTTATTCAAGAGAGCGACGGCAAGAAGCGGAATCCTTCCCCGCACTTAACCTCGTCTTTTTCGCCATTCCCATTGTCGTCTTTTCCATCCTCCTGTCCCTCCTCATGAACCTGGACATCTTTTTTGTTCGCAGTCTCCTCAAAGATGCAGAAGCTGCCGGATTCTACACATCGGCTCTGGCTTTGACCAGAGCCCCCTATTTCGTGTTTTACGCTTTCGCCATCACCCTCCTCCCCATCATTTCACGTTTGACCTCCTTGGATCGCTTCCAGGAGGCCTCACGTTACATCAACAAGTCCCTGAGATACCTCCTGATCCTGCTCCTTCCTTTGGCCTTCTTCACCAACGGCCTGTCCGGTCCGATCATCCAATTGGTCTATTCCTCCAGATATCTTCCCGCGGCCCGCCCGTTCGGGATCCTGATCTTCGGCATCACGTTTCTCACTTTTTTTTCGGTCCTGGCGGCCGTCATCAACGGGAGCGGCAGGCCGAAGACCTCGATGGCCCTGGCTTGTACCGTTCTCCCCCTCGATTTTCTCTTGAATCTGCTCTTGGTCCCCCGGCTTGGCCTCAGCGGGGCCGCGGCCGCAACCACGATCTCCAGCCTTGCCGGGATGATCGCCGCCGCCCTGGTCGTCCAAAAGGAATTCGGAGCTCTGATGAGAGGGGCTTCCTTCCTCAAGATCCTGTCGAGCTCTTTAGCGTTTCTGGTCATTCCCCGGCTCTTCCCCGTCGCCGGGTGGAGCCTCTTTCCCTATGCCCTTGGTCTCTTCGGGATCTATCTCCTCCTGCTGATCCTGCTCAAGGAGATCACCCGGGATGACCTCAGCCTCTTCAGGAACCTCTGGATAGGCCTGGTCAAAAGGAATCCATAGCGTGAAGAGGGATCTATTGCCAAGAGATCTGAAAGAACAGTTCCTTTTCGCCTTGGAAGTCGCGGCCATAGCCTTATTCGTCTGGCGCAAGCTCGTTTTTGAGCCGGGGGGCATCTCCGGGAGACCGCTCGGTGTTTCGCTCGGCCTATTGGCCGGGCTTTTGGTCGTCCTGGTATTCGGCCTTCCCTTGATCCTGAAGGCTTATGTCTCCCTTCTCGTCTCCAAGACCAACGGGGACCGTGGCGAGCTCAAGAAATCCGTCATCCTGACTCTCGCCCCCTTCCTCCTGCTAGGCCTGACCTTTCTTCAACCCGTCCTCAATCTCAACCCGATCGACGCCGTGCTCCTGGCCGTGTCCGGCCTGGGGTTTGCCTATCTCCAGATCGTCTTTTTGACTTCCTTAAAAAGGACCCAGCCAAGGACGCCGCCGACTCCCCAAGCCCCGGGCGGGTCGATCTTCAAAGAGTGGGACGCCAAGCCGTTTTCGCGCCGCCTCTTCCTGCTGACACTTCTGGTTTATGTCCTCTATCTCTCCGGGCTGATCGCGCCTTCCCTTACCTTGACCGGTGATGAGCCCCACTATCTCCTCATCACCAAGAGCCTCCTCTCGGACGGAGATCTCAACCTCTATAACAATTATATGAATAAGGACTATCTGAAGTTCTATCCCGGGGAATTGGACCTCCATGCGTATCCGGGGAAAAAAGGAGCGCAATACCTTTATTCCAAGCATCAGCCTGCTCTCTCCGTCCTGGTCGTCCCGTTCTATTTTTTGGGGGAAAAACTGGGGACCTTGGTTTCGGACCACAGCGGGAATCCCGGCCTGGAGCGAAGGATCCTGATCTTTTTTTCCCGCCTTCCCGTTTGCGTCCTGGCCGCTCTTCTGAGCATCGCCTTTTTTCTCTATGTCTGGGAGTTGACCCGAAACAAGCACGCCGCCATCCTCTCTTGGCTCGTTTTCAGCTTCACGCCTCCGCACCTCTTCTACTCCCACCTGCTTTATCCCGAGATCCCCGTCGCCCTGATCCTTCTGTTGGTCTCCCTCCGGGTCATCCAGAAAAAAGACTTCTCCGCCGGGAGTCTTTTCTGGGCCGGAACGGGCATCGGCCTTCTGCCCTGGTGCGGGATCAAGTACATCGTGCCAGCGGGAGTGCTTTCGCTCATCATCGTCTTTCTTTGGCTGAGCCGGCCCGGGAAGGAGGTCAAGAAAGCGCTCGCCTTTGTCGGGCCGGTCCTTCTTTCTGCCGGCCTTTACCTCTCTCTTCTCCTCTACCTGTATGGAAAACTCTCTCCCCAAACCGTCTATTTGGGGACCGCTCCGGTAGAGACTCGTCCTCATTTCATCGTGTCGGGACCCCTGGATTTCCTGAGCCGGCTTCTGGGCTATCTCTTTGACCAGAGAGCGGGCCTCTTCGCCGTCGCCCCCGTATACATCCTGCTCCTGCCGGGCCTTTTCCTCCTGGCACGAAGGTCCAAGAAGGAGACCCTCCTTCTGGCCGGCCTCTTTTCCGTGTTCTGGGGGTTCTGCTCTCTGAATTATTTTTATTGGGGCGGCTACTGCCCCCCAGGAAGGCCGCTTCTTCCGGTCCTGTGGATCGGGGCGCTCTTCATCGCCGGGAGCTTTGCTTTCGGCCCCAACCGGCTTTCCCTGGTCGTGCGCAACATCCTCCTGGCGGTTAGTTTTTTCCTGGCCGTTGTCTTCATCCAGAATCCCAGCCTCCTTTTCCACGAGAGCCTTGCCCGTGCCAGAGCAAGCCTTTCTCTGGGAATGAGCAGTCATCTTCTCGCCAAATTCAGCAA
>Ga0153916_10000274_pt1 | contig 33387 bp, 30 predicted proteins | sample Opewatmetagenome_FD_109642 | JGI IMG/M metagenome (GOLD analysis project Ga0153916, IMG submission 109642) | Freshwater wetland microbial communities from Ohio, USA - Open water 3 Core 3 Depth 4 metaG | ecosystem: Environmental > Aquatic > Freshwater > Wetlands | place: USA: Ohio, Lake Erie...
CGTCGCGGACGCGGCGTTCCTGCTCGCGGCGATGGCCGGCCCCGACCCCCGGGTGCCGATCTCGATCGACGCGCCCGGCAAGGCGTTCGCGCGGCCGCTCGCGCGCAGCTTGCGCGGCACGCACATCGCATGGAGCGCCGACCTCGGCGGCCTGCCGATGGACGAGCGCGTCACGCGCGCACTCGCCCCTCAGCGCAAGGTGTTCGCCTCGCTCGGCTGCAAGGTCGAGGACGCCGAGCCGGACTTCTCGGGGGCCACCGAGGCTTTCGAGACGCTGCGCGCACTGTCCTTCTCGCAGCGTTACGCGCGGCTGCTCGAGACCCATCGCGGCGCGCTCAAGGACACGGTGGTCTGGAACATCGAGCAGGGGCTCGCGCTCGACGGCAAGCGCATCGCGCGCGCCGAGGGGCTGCGCACCGAGTTGTTTCACCGCATGCGGCGCTTCCTCGAGCGCTACGATTTCCTGGTCGCGCCGGTGAACCAGCTGCCGCCCTTCCCGGTCGAGCTCGACTACCCGCGCGAGATCGCCGGCACCAAGATGGGCAACTACCTCGATTGGATGAAGAGCTGCTACTACGTCACCATCACCAGCCACCCGGCGATCTCTGTACCGGCGGCATTCACCGACGACGGGCTGCCGGTGGGAATCCAGATCGTCGGCCGCTACCGCGACGACTTCGGCGTGCTGCAGCTCGCGCACGCGTTCGAACAGGAAACGCAGCTCTGGAAACGCCGTCCCGCCATCGCCGGCTAGCTTCTGCGAGTCACCCCGGCAGCCGGTAAGAGGAGAGCTGCCAGACGATCCAGTCGCGGTCGACGCGCGGGTCCTTCACGCTCTCGCGCCGCTCAAGGCGGCGCTCGAGGCGCACCCAGCGCCGGACTTCGGGTACGTACCAGAAGACGTCGAATACCATCGTGTCGCCCCAAACCGCGTCGCGGTCCCCCAGGTTCATCTGGCGCTCGATGCGCAAAGCCACGAACTCGCCCGCGGGAGTCTTGACGCGCTCCCAGCGGGCGGCCCGAGCAGTCGTGGTCCAGCGCTGCGTCTCGCCCCGCTCGTTGGTCATGTGCAGTGTCTGTCTCCAGCGTTCGCCCGGCGCCACGGGGAAGCGGATCGCGGAAAGCGGAGGGTCGAACGCGCGTCGCGCCGCGCCGCCGCTCTGCGCCGAGATCTGCCAGGGTGCCGAGACGGTTTCGGTCTCGGCCGGGTCCTCGCTGCGATCGCTGCGGCCGACGAGCTCGAAACCGCCCGATCGCGCCGCCAGCGTGTAGGTGATCGTTCGAACCCGCGTGCCGTTGTAGGGGTTGATCTGATCGTAGACCCAGCTCGAGCCGCCCTGCAACGCGGGCGCGGCGACGCTCGCCACCGGCGGCTCGACGGCTGGGCTGGATGCGCAGCCGGCGAGGACCGTCGCCGCCGCGACGATCAGGAGATGGGGGGCTTTCATCTTGACTTCGGAAGGCGGCCTCGCCCAGCGTTGCCGCCTCGAGCGCCACCTAGCGGGAGACGAGTTCCCAGACCGTCCAGTCCTTTTCGACGCGCCCTTGCATCGCGTTCTCGTGCCGCTCGTGCCGCTGCTCGCGCCGCACCCAGCGCTTGACGTCCGGTACGTACCAGAAGATGTCGGACACTGACGTGCTGCCCCAGACTGCGTCGCCGTCTCCCAGGTTCATCGAGCGCTCCACGCGCAAGGCCTCGAACTCGCCGGCGGGTGTCTTGACGCGCTCCCAGCGCAGCGCCCGGCCGGATACGCTCCAGCGTTGCGTGCCACCGCGCTCGTCGGTCACGCGCACTTTTTCCTTCCAGCGCTGGCCCGCCGCGAGCGGGAACGGAATCTCGGTGAGGCCGGGATCGAAAGAGCGCCGCGCGGTGCCGGTGCTTTGCGCGGAGATCTGCCAGGGTGCCGTGACGCTCTCGCTCCGGACCGGGTCCTCGGCGCGATCGCTGCGGCCGACGAGCTCGAAGCCGCCCGCTCGCGCCGCCAGCGTGTAGGTGATCGTTCGAACCCGCGTGCGGTCACGGCTATATGGGTTGATCTGACCGTAGACCCAGCTCTCGCCGCCCTTCAACGCTGGCGCAGCGACGCTCGCTGCAGGCGCTTCCGCCGCTGAGTTGGTCACACCGCCGGCGAGCAGCACCGCGGCCGCGACCCCGATCATCAGAAATTTTGCCATGTTCATTTTCCTTTCGGAAAGCGTCCCAAGAGATAGAACTCGTCGTTCGGCCGCATGTCGGTGAGGTTGGCCATGCGGTTGGACAGCGCGAAGAAGGCGGCGATCGCGCCGATGTCCCAGATGTCCTCGTCGGAAAGGCCGTGCGCGCGCAGCGCCGCGAAATCCGGCTCGCCCACCGTCGCCGCCTCGAGCGCCACTTTCATGGCGAAATCGAGCATCGCCTTCTGGCGCGGCGTGACGTCGGCCTTGCGATAGTTGACCGCCACCTGGTCGGCGAGCAGCGGGTTCTTGGCGCGGATCCTAAGGATCGCGCCGTGCGCCACCACGCAGTACTGGCAGTCATTGGCCCCCGAGGTGGCGACCACGATCATCTCGCGCTCGGCCTTGCTGAGGCCCCCTTCCTTGTCCATCAGCGCGTCGTGGTAGGCGAAGAAGGCGCGGAATTCCTCGGGCCGGTGCGCCAGCACCAGAAACACGTTGGGAATGAAGCCGGACTTTTCCTGCACCGCGAGCAGTCGCGCGCGGATGTCCTCGGGCAACGTGTCGAGCCCGGGCACTGGAAAGCGGCTGATCGGTTGGTCGCTCACGACGGTCGCCGGGATTCTTGGATGGCCCTGGATATTCTACTCGTCGGCGCCGCCCAGCTAATACCAAAGCGCTAGTCATTTCGGTGTTGCGCGGCAGCGCGGCTGTCGTATGCTTGTGGCGTTCCCAATGCGCAAGGGGAGCGCGCCGTGAGGATACTGCTGGTCGACGACCATGCCCTGTTCAGGGAAGGGATGAAGCTGCTGCTGCGCGGGCTCGACGCGCGCATCGAAATGGACGAGGCCGGAGACTGCACACGTGCGCTCGCGCTCGCGGCACAACACCGCTACGACCTGGTGCTGCTCGATCTCCGAATGCCGGGGGTCAAGGATCTCGACGCGCTCGAGGCCTGCCGCGAGTCGATTCCCGACGTGCCGATCGTCGTACTGTCCGGCGAGGACGACCCGCAGACCGTGCGCGCTGCGATCGACAGCGGCGCCATGGGCTTCATTCCGAAGTCCTCCACGCCCGATGTCCTCGTGCGCGCCATGCGAATCGTGCTTGCGAAGGGCGTTTTCCTGCCGCCGCTCGCCTTCGATACGGCGGGCGCGCATGCCGCGGCGTCGCCCAGCCTACCGGAGGCATCGCCGGCCGAGGCCGCGCTGCCGGAGCTGACCGCGCGGCAGATGGACGTCCTGCGCGGCGTCATCATGGGCAAGCCCAACAAGGTCATCGCCCGCGATCTAGATATCGCCGAGAACACGGTCAAGGTGCACGTGTCCGCGGTGCTGCGCGCCCTCAACGCGCGCAACCGCACCGAGGCGGTATACGAGGCGGCGAAACTCGGATTGCAGCTCGGCTGAGGCCGATGCGAGCCATGAGGCCGAACCCTCAACCGCCGGACACCACCGACAACCTCGAAGAGGAGCTGCTGCGCCTGCTTGCCCGGCAAGGGCGCCGCGTTCCGATACCGGTATTTCTCGCCGCAGTCATGGTCGCCGCCATGGCCTACGGCCGGGTTGCCGCGCCGCTGCTCGCCGCCTGGCTCGTCCTGGTCGCGACCGTGCTGGTGGTGCGATGGGTCGTGCTCGGGCGGCTGACGACGCTTACCGGCATATCGACGAAGAACCGCCTGCGCATCGCGCTCGCGCTGAGCGCGGTCAACGGCGTCACGCATGGTCTGTCGCTCGGCTTCTTCCCGTTCCTGCCGCTTTACGAGCGCGCGATCCAATCGATGCTGCTGATCGGCGGCTGCACCGGGTCGGTGGCGACCACGGCGGGTTACCGGCCGATCTTTCTCGCGTACCTGTTGCCGACGCTCGTTCCGCTCGTCGTGCTCTGGGCGATCAGCCCGGGCGTTGCCCACGTCGGATGGACCGAGCTCTCGGCCGCCGGGGTGTTTGCGATGTTCGGCCTGCTGTTGGTCGCACTCGCCGGCGATGCCTTCCGCATGTTCCGCGAATCGTTCGAGATCCGATTGCAACAGGCGGAGCTGAACCGACAGCTGCGCGTCGCGCTGGAGCAGGCGGAAGCGGCGAATCGCGCCAAAACCCGGTTCCTCGCCTCGGCGAGCCACGACTTGCGCCAGCCGATCCACACGCTCTCGCTGTTCGGCGCCGCGCTCGCGATGCGCCCGCTGGACGACGACAGCCGCGAGATCGCGAAGCACATGAACACCGCGCTGCAATCGCTGGCCACGCAGCTCGATGCGCTGCTCGACATCTCGAAGCTCGACGCGGGGGTGTTCCGCGTCAACCCCTGCGCGGTAAAGCTGCATACGATCCTCGAGCGCCTGCACAAGGAGTTCGCGCCGTCCGCCCGCCGCAAAGGCCTCGAGACGATGCTCGACTGCCCGAGCGACGGCATCGTGGAGGTCGACCAAGCCCTCTTCGAACGGATCATGCGAAACCTCATCGACAACGCGATCAAGTACACCGACGCCGGGCGCGTCGCCTTGCGCGCGGCGAAGCGCGGTGAAACTTACGACATCACGGTCACGGACTCGGGGCGCGGCATCCCGGAGGACGAGCAGACGCGCATTTTCGAGGAGTTCTACCAGCTGGATAACCCGGAGCGCGACCGTACGAAGGGGCTGGGCTTGGGGCTGGCGATCGTGAAGCGGCTGGCCGAGCTGATGCAGATCAAGATGCGCATGAGCTCTTCGCCCGGCCGAGGCACGGAATTCGTCCTCTCGGTGCCGGCCGGGTCGACGGCCGCGACGCGGCCGACGGAAGGCGCGCCCGCGCCGGCGGGGGTGGAAGCGCTGCACGTGCTGGTGGTCGACGACGAGGCCGCGATTCGGCTCGGAATGAAGACCGTGCTCGAGGCTATGGGGTGTCGCGCCACGCTGGCCGACGGCACCGCCAGCGCGCTCGCCGCGGCGCGCGCCGAGCGGCCCGACCTGGTGCTGGCGGATTTGCGCCTGCGAGGCGGCGACAACGGATTCGAAACGGTGCGTGCCATCCGCCAGCTCTATCCGCAGATCCGCGTGATCCTGATCAGCGGCGACATTGCAGCCGATCGGCTGCGCGAGGCCGAGGAAGCGGGATTGCCCCTGCTGCACAAACCGGTGCCGTTCGAGCTTCTCAAGCGCGAGATCGCCCAAGGGGGACTGCCATGAGCGCGCCGGGGAACGGGGGTGACAGGGGCGTCGGGGGTGGTGCCGCCCCGAAACGCGCGACGGCCTGGATATCGCATGGTTTCGAGGAGCTCGCCGCCGACCCGAAGAAGCTGAAAACGCCGTTCGACGTGGTCATCGTAGGCAGCGGCTACGGCGGCGCCGTCGCCGCGGCCGAGCTCGCGGGCTGCCGCGACAAGAAAAGCGGCCAACCGCTGACCGTCTGCGTCCTGGAAAGAGGCAGCGAATACCTTGAGGGGATGTTCCCGTCGCGCCTGGCCGACCTCGCGGGCCACGTGCGCTTCAATACCTCGGCCAGGGCGAAGCCGCGCGGCATGCGGGAAGGGCTATTCGACATCCGCGTCGGCCCGGACGTGTCCGCGCTGGTCGCGAACGGGCTGGGCGGCGGATCGTTAATCAATGCGGGGGTGATGGAGCGGCCGAGCGACGAAGTATTCGCTTCCTGGCCGGAATCGGTCAGGCGCGACCTGACGGTAAAAGAGAAGGAAAAGGACTATTTTCAGCGCGCGAAAGAGCTGCTCGGTGCCACAGACCAGGGCAAGGACAACACTGTGGCGCGCCACCATAAGAAGGAGCCCGAGAAATACTGGGCCCTGAAGCGCCTTGGCGAAAGCATGAAGCAAGCGCCGTCGCCCGGCTTGCGCCTCGCTCCGATCACCGTCGCAATGCGAGACAAGCAAAACGCCTTCGGCGTGCCGCTGAAGGAGTGCACGTTCTGCGGCGACTGCGCGACGGGCTGCAACCACGGCGCCAAGGAATCGCTCGACCTGAATCTGCTCGTGCAAGCCCGACGCCGGGGCGCCGGTATCTACACCGGCGTGACGGTTCTCCGGATCGAGCGTGAGGCCGACCAGTGGACGCTGTCGGTGGTGCATACCAATGAGAACATCCGGAAACGCCAAGGCGACCCGATTCGGATCTCAGCCCGCAAGCTGATCCTTGCCGCAGGGTCGTTCGGTACGACCGAGATCCTGCTGCGCTCGCGCAGCGAGACGCTAAGGTTCTCCCGCCTCGGCCAGCGCTTCTCGACCAACGGCGACATGATCGCAGTGGACTACAAGCAGGACACGAAGGTCCACGCCGTCGCCGACGAACGCGTGCCCGCCTGCGAGCGCGACATCGGGCCTACGATCACCGGCGTGCTCGATCTGCGGAAGGGACCGGTCCCGGTTGTCGTCGAGGAGCTCGCGATACCAGGCCCCCTGCGGCGCGCCTTCGAGGAGGTCGTGACGACTACGAATGCCCTGCACGAGCTCGCCGTTCCGGATTGCAGCATGCACGGCGTGCCGCTGCGGCACGATCCCTGCGCGGTGGACGGCAACGCAATGGACCGATCGCTGCCCCTTGCGGTCATGGGCGACGATGGGGCCAACGGCCTGCTCGAGCTGGTGGAGGGCGAGACTGGCAAGGACGAACGCGAGCGCGGCGACGGCGCGATCAGGGTGCGCTGGCCAAGCATCGGCGAGCTCGAGCTGTTTCGCAAGCAGATCAAGGCCCTCAGGGAGCGCGCGGGGCTGTTCGCAACCGACGCGCGCGTGCTGCCCCATCCGTTATGGCAACTGGTGCCCGACAAGATGCAGTTCCTGATGGACGACATGCACGGCGCCTTGTTCACCGTCCACCCGCTGGGAGGCTGCCCGATGGGAAAGGACGTCGACGCGGGCACGGTCGACCATCTCGGGCGCGTGTACGACCCGACGACTCGGCAGCCGCATCCCGGGCTGGTGGTGCTCGACGGCTCGATCGTTCCAGGCGCGCTCGGCATCAATCCGGCGCTGACCATCGCCGCGCTCGCCCTGCGCGCCGTGGAGAAGCTGCGCAACGATTGGGGCTTTGAGGGGTCGGCTGACGGGGAAATGGAGCTGGAGCCCCGGCCGGTCTTCCGAAAAGTATCGTCAACTGAAGGCGAACAACCTCCGCGCCCCACCGATATCCAACTGGTCGAGCGCCTGTCGGGCAGGGTTTCCCTTGTCGCGAAGGAAGGCGGCGAGCCGGTCGATTACGTGGTGGAGCAGACCCTGACGTTCAATGCCGCGTCGGTCGCAGCGCTGATGCTGCCGGGGAAGGACGGTAACGTCCCGATGCAGCGGCGTATGGACGTGGAAGAGGGCGCGCTGAGGATGTTCCGCGCCGCGGCTTGGGATGAGTGGCATCGGGACGGAGAACCCGAGGTGTGGACGGACAGCGGCGGCGAGAAACGCGTCGACGACATCGTCGAAGCGACAGCCACGATTTCGGGTTGCCTGAATCTCCTGCACCGCGAGCGCTCGAACCCGGTGGGGCGCCGCTGGCGCGCGCTGCTTGCATGGCTCCCGAACCGTGGCCTGCGCGACATCTGGCAATGGATCTTCGACAAACCATCGAGCGGAACCTCCCGCAGCGTGTTCGGCATGATCACGGAGGGCTGGGAACGATTCCTCCATGCCCTTGCGCTCGCGTCGCACGCCGGCGAAGTGCGGCTCCTGAAGTACGAACTCAAGATCACAAGCGCAACCTCGGCGGGACGCGACAATGCGATCGACTGGGCAAAGGTGCGTCCAGAGTCCAAGATCCACGGCGTCAAGCGGCTGACCTACGGCCGCAGGTCGAATCCCTGGCGCCAGCTCATGGAAATGACGCTGACCAAGTTTCCGATCGAGCTCGCGCCTGGGCAGAAGCGCGTGCTCAAGCTCGACCCGACATATCTCGTGAAGCAGCGCGTCCCGCTGGTGCGCATCGTCGGACAGCAGGACCAGGTTGCCGCGCTGATCGACCTGGCCTCGATCGCCGCCTACTTCGCGCGCCTGCTGCTCACGATCCACGTATGGAGCTTCCGCAAGCCCGATGCGCCCGACGCGCGCTACGACCCGCGTCGCCTGCCAGGCACCGTCGAGGGACTTCCAGAACCGCAGATCATCCAGATCAGAATGCCGCGGACGCGACTCATCAAGAAACGCCCGTCGGTCCGACTCGCCCGCTACAACCCGGGGGCCACGACCCTGCCGCCGGTGGTGCTGATCCACGGCTACAGCGCAAGCGGCACCACGTTCGCTCATCATGCCGTGCGTCCGAACCTCGCCGAGCACTTGTGCAACAAAGGGCGCGACGTGTGGATCCTCGACCTGCGCACGAGCAGCGGCATGCCCACCGCAAGCGACCCATGGCGCTTCGAAGACGCTGCGCTCAACGACCTGCCCGCGGCGTTCGCTCGCGTCCATCGCGAGACCGGCATGGGGCAAATCGACGTGTTCGCGCACTGCATGGGGGCCGCCATGTTCACCATGGCCGTTCTTGCGCCGCCCGAGCATGGCGAGCCGTACTTCGTCGAGCGGGACTCGCTGCCGAAGTGGATCCGCAAGGCGGTGCTGTCGCAGATCGGGCCGACCGTGGTGATGAGCCCGGCCAACCTGTTTCGCGGCTACGCGATGAGCTACCTGCGGTATTTCCTGCCGCTGGCGGACTACCAGTTCCGCGTGACGGGCAGACCGGGCGTCATGGACCAGCTGATCGACCGGCTGCTCGCCACCCTTCCCTATCCGGAGGAGGAGTTCGACGTCGAGAACCCGGTCTGGCCCTGGCGCCGCACGCCGTTCGTCGGCACTCGGCACCGCATGGACGCCCTCTACGGACGCGACTTCAATCTTGCCGACGAGAACGGTCGCCCGTTGCTCGACAACAAGGTACTCGAGTACATCGACGATCTGTTCGGCCCCTTGAGCATCGATACCGTGTCACAGGCGATTCATTTCGCGCGCACCAGCATGATTACCAACTACGAGGGCCGCAACAAGTACGTCTTGCGCAAGAATCTGCAAGAGCGCTGGAGGTTCCCCACCATGAGCATCCACGGGGAAAAGAACGGCCTGGCCGACATCGCGACCCTCGAGCGCTTGAAGAATTTGTTCGACCAGCTCGAAGGGGTCGAATTTATCGCTATGCCCTTCCCTCCAGGAGCGGCCTTGCCTGGAGACGAGCCCTTGCCTGGATTCGGGCATCAGGACTGCCTGATCGGTAAGAAGGCAAACCTGGTCTTCGAAGCCGTTTCGAAATTCCTCGGCTAGGAGCAGATCAATGCTTAAGTCTGGCATGAGCCTTCGAGTCGGGCACCAGAAAGGTCGCTACACAGTGGAGATCCCGTGGAAAGGACCGATCCTGGGAGACGTGGTCGACCGCGACGGGATACCTTGCCTTCCACTGGGTGGCGCCGCGAATCCGGCGTTGGGTGACGCCTTGGTGGCAGTGTTCGTACCCGTGGTGATCAATCATCAGGGTACGCACTTCGTGGCCGCACCCCCTGGCCTCAGGGAAGTCGCCGGGGCGCTCGGGGTCAAGTGCGACGAGAACGGCTGGTTACAGCGCGAAATCGAGGCAAGCTTCCTCGAGCGCGGGGTCGAGGGCGTGTTGATGCTTCTCGTGTACAACGAGTGGAAATTCGACCCGCGTCTGCCAGCATTATCAAACGAGTCTTTCGCCGAAGTAGCAATGAAGATTCAAGATAAGGTTGCCAGCGCTGCTGGGAGCAAGGGCGGTTACCCCGATTACAGACCACGTCTCGCTAGAAGCTTGACGGCGTCCGACTCCGAAACAATTCTGGCTCCGCTCGATGAGTTGTTGCAGCAGCAACGGTGCTCGGATCTCAGGCCGGCGCTTATCGAGGTGCGTGGCCGAGGCAGATAGACGCGGCGCCCTATATGACCGACATTACGTTCGCGCTTGCAAGCTGCCAGTACCCGGCCGGCTTTCTCGATCGGGAGATTGCCGAGGCGTCGCTGCGGCGATTGGGTAAGCGCCTGGACGCCGAAAACGACAAGCTCGTGCCCGAGTTCCTGCTCCTCGTGGGAGACCAGGTTTATGTCGACGCGACAGCTGGCTTGTTCGACCCGGCGACCCGCTTCGATCGCTTCATGACGACCTACGAGCGGTTTCACGACAGGGAAGGCGCGCTGCAGGACCTCGTGCGCCGCATGGCGGTCTACATGATGCTCGACGACCACGAGATCGAAGACAACTGGGAGCCGGGCAGCGGTTCCAAGGCAGACGAGAACATGGAGCAGGGGCGGCGCGCATACCTCGCCTTCCAGCGGCGCGCGGGACCGCCTCAGATCCTGCCCGAGCCGAGCTGGGATTCGAAGGAGCCGCTCTGGTATACATTTGAGCGAAGGGGATTCCCGTTCTTCGTCGCCGACACGCGCACCGAGCGCACAGCGCGCTCCGCGGCGACGGTGACCGATGCGCGCATCATGAGCGAGACGCAGTTCAAGAAACTGCTGTGCTGGCTAAGCGAGCAGGATCTCGACGTCCCGAAATTCATCGCGTCGCCCGCGATCCTCCTCCCGCGTCACCTGCGCGCCGTTCAGCACGGCCATCCGGCCAGCGCCCTCCGGTCGGACGCCTGGGACGGCTACCCGTACTCGCTACACCGCGTCCTCGGCTACATCGCGACGCGTCGGATCCGCAACGTCGTGTTCCTTTCGGGCGACGAGCATCTGTCGTGCGTCGCGCGCGCCAGCATTACGCCCAACGGCAGCAATCAGCCGGTCGACATCCTTTCCATCCACAGTTCTGCGCTGCATGCGCCGTTTCCTTTCGCCAACGCCATCACGGAGGATTTCGCCGTTCCGGACGAATTTTCGTTCAGCGTTTCCCCCCAACACATCAGCTGCGAGGCCAACGGCGGACCGGGCTTCGACTGGGGCGGCGCGTACTCCTGCAAGGTGGAGACCGACTTTGCGCCGCCGGGGGACGGATTCGCGGTGCTCCGGGCGGTCAAGGAAGACCGTCGATGGACCATGTACTGCGACTTCAATCGAGCCGCAGACCGCAGACACGCCCTCGGCGACGACCATCCGATGGCGTTCAGCCTCGGCGACGACGGGCGAGTAACGAAGGACTAGCGCCTGGGAAGCTCGCGCTCCCAGCTGGAAACTGGCGCGCCCGGCGGGATTCGAACCCACGACCCTTGGCTTCGGAGGCCAATACTCTAATCCGCTGAGCTACGGGCGCCCGGGGAGGCGCGAAGGATAGCCCGTTTCGCTGCCAGCGTCCACGGCGCGGCTTTCTCGGCGCCGGAGATTCACGCTAAAATCATGCCCTTATCCACACGCGATCAGGGCGCAGGCATGAGCGAGCACGACGAGCATTCATCCTTCATCAAGACCCCGCAGCAGCTCATCACCATCGTGCTGCTCGCGTTCATCGTGCCGATCATCGGCATCGTGCTGCTGGTCAAGCTGGTAATCGACCGGCCGAGCGCCGATCCGTCGGCGATGACACCTGCGGCGATCGCCGAGCGCATCCAGCCGGTGGGCCAGGTCGCGTTCACCGCCCCCGCGGGCAGCGCGGGGGCGCCGGCGCCCGCGGCGCCCGCGGCGCCCGCAGCGACGGTGGCCAAGGCCGGGCCGGTCGACGGCAAGAAGGTCTTCGACGGCGTGTGCACCGCCTGCCATACCGCCGGCGTCGCCGGTGCGCCGAAGTTCGGCGACAAGGCCGCCTGGGCGCCGCGCATTGCGACCGGGATGGACACCCTGGTGAACGTCGCGCTGCACGGCAAGGGCGCCATGCCTCCCAAGGGCGGCAACCCGGCGCTCTCCGACGCCGAGATCCGCGCCGCGGTCGAGTACATGGTCTCGCACAGCAAGTGACGCGGGGCATGGGGGCGGGCACCCCGCGCCGACAGCCATGCAGTTCCTGTTCATCATCGACCCGCCGGACGAGATCAAGGCCTACAAGGACACGACCGTCACGATGATGCGCGCCGCCCAGGCGCGCGGTCACAGCATCTTCGTGTGCGAACAGCCGGGCCTCGCCTGGCGCGCGGGCGGGGTGACCGCGCAAACGACGCACATCGCGCTCACGGACAACGACGAGGACTGGTATCGCGCCGACGGCCGCGCACGGCGGCGCTTGGCGGAATTCGACGCGGTGCTGATGCGCAAAGATCCGCCCTTCGATCTGGAGTACGTGACCAGCACCTGGCTGCTGTCCGCGGCCGAGCGCGAGGGTGCGCGCGTTTACAACTCGCCGGCCGCGATCCGCGACCACAACGAGAAGATCGCGATCACCGAGTTCCCGCAATTCGTCGCGCCCACTCTGGTGACGCGCGATCCGCAGCAGGTGCACGCCTTCATCGACGAGCAGCGGGACGTGGTCGTCAAGCGCCTCGACGTGATGGGTGGCGAGAACATCTTCCGCGTGCGCGGCGACGATCCCAACCGCAACGTGATCGTCGAGATCATGGCCCAGGGCGGCAAACGCAGCGTGATGGTGCAACGCTACATTCCGGAGATCGTCGACGGCGACAAGCGGGTCATCATGATCGACGGCAAAGTGGTGCCGTACTGCCTGGCGCGCATCCCCAAGGCCGGCGAATCGCGCGGCAACCTGGCCGCCGGCGCGCGCGGCGAGGCGCGCAAGCTGACCGCGCGCGACCGAGAGATCGCCGAGGCGCTCGGACCCACGCTCGCGGCGCGCGGACTTCTGTTCGTGGGTCTCGACGTGATCGGCGACTGGGTCACCGAGGTGAACGTCACCAGCCCGACGTGCTTTCGCGAGATCCAAGACCAGGCCGGCTTCGACGTCCCGGGCATGTACATCAAGGCGCTCGAAGCCAGGCTCCGGTCGTGATCGGAATCCTGATCATCTCGCACGGCGCGCTGGGCAACTCGCTGATCCACGCCGCGAGCCACGTGCTCGGCACGCGCCCCGTGGCGGTGCGCGAGCTCGGCGTGACCGTGCGCGACGACCCGGAGTTGGTGCTGCCGCGGGCGCGAGACCTGGTGCGCGAGCTCGACGCCGGCGACGGCGTGCTGGTGCTGACCGACGTCTACGGCGCGACGCCCGGCAACATCGCCATGCGGCTGCTCGAGAAGGGGCGGGTCGAGGGCGTGGCCGGCGTCAATCTGCCGATGCTGGTGCGCGCCCTCACCTACCGCAACGAGCCTCTCGTCACGGTGGTCGAGAAGGCGCTCTCCGGCGGCGTGGCCGGCGTGCTGCACATGAACGCCGAGCACTGCAATGGCGAGCATTGAAGCGAACATCGTCAACAAGCTCGGCCTGCACGCGCGAGCCTCGGCCAAGTTGACGCAGATCGCGAGCGGGTTCAAGAGCGACGTCTGGCTTTCGCGCAACGGCCGGCGCGTGAACGCGAAGAGCATCATGGGGGTGATGATGCTGGCGGCGGGCAAAGGCAGCGCGATCACCGTCGAAGCCGAGGGCGGCGACGCCGAGGCGGCACTCGCGGCAATCGGCAAGCTGATCGCGGACAAGTTCGGCGAAGCCGAATGAACTTCGTGCTGCACGGCTCGAGCGTCTCCGGTGGGATCACCATCGGCCACGCGCACCTGGTGTCGAGCGCGCGGCTCGAGGTGGCGCACTACGAGATTCCCGACGAGTCGGTCGAAGCCGAGATCGCGCGCTTCGATGGCGCGATCGCGCACGTCAAGCACGAGCTCAGCGCGCTCGAAGCGCACATCCCGGCGGATTCGCCGGCCGAGTTCGGCGCGTTCGTCAACCTCCACCGCATGATTCTCGAGGACACCTCGCTTTCGCATGCCCCGCGCGAGCTGGTGCGCGAGCGGCGCTGCAACGCCGAATGGGCGCTGGTGCAGCAGATGGACAAGCTGGTGGCGCAGTTCGAGGACATCGAGGACCCCTATCTGCGCGAGCGCAAGGCCGACATACGCCAGGTCGTGGAGCGCGTGTTGAACGCGCTCATGGGCGGGCAGACGCTCGCCGAGCCGCGCGTGGCGGAGGAGCGCAACTTGATCGTCGTCGCGCACGATCTGTCACCCGCCGACATGATCCTTTTCAAGCGCCACCAGTTCGGCGGCTTCGTGACCGACGCCGGCGGGGTCACTTCGCATACCGCGATCCTGGCGCGCAGCCTGAACATCCCGGCAATCGTCGGCCTGCACCACGCGCGCCAGATGATCCGCGAGGGCGAGCTGCTGATCGTGGACGGCGTGCAGGGCGTGCTGGTGGTCGATCCCGACCCGATCGTGCTGGCCGAATACCAGTTGCGCCAGTCACAGATCGAGCTCGAGCGAAAGAAGCTGCGGCGTCTGAAGACGACGCCCGCGGCGACGCTGGATGCCGAGTCCGTCGAGCTGTACGCCAACATCGAGCTGCCGCAGGACGTGCCGCAGGCACAGGAAGCGGGTGCCGAGGGCATCGGGCTGTTCCGCACCGAGTTTCTGTTCATGAACCGCAAGAACCTGCCCTCCGAGGACGAGCAGTTCGAGGCCTATCGCGAGGTCGCCGGGGCGCTCGCGGGCCGGCCGGTCGTGGTGCGCACCCTGGACGTCGGCGCCGACAAGGCGCTTACCGGGAACGGCAACGTGATGCCGAATCCGGCCATGGGCCTACGCGCGATCCGCTTCTGCCTGGCCGAGCCGCAGATGTTCCTCGCCCAGCTGCGCGCCATCCTGCGCGCATCGCACTACGGGCGCGTCAGGATCCTGCTGCCGATGGTCGCGCACGGGCACGAAATCGAGCAGGCCCTCGCCTTCATCAAGCAGGCGAAGCAGCAGCTCGACGAGAAGAGCGTGCCGTACGACAGGGCGATCGAGGTCGGCGGCATGATCGAGATCCCGGCCGCGGCGCTCGCGTTGCCGATGTTCATGCGGCGGCTCAATTTCCTGTCGCTCGGCACGAACGACCTGATCCAGTACACGCTCGCGATCGACCGCACCGACGACGCGGTTGCGCACCTCTACGACCCGCTGCACCCCGCGGTGCTGCATCTGGTGGCGAGCACCATCCGCACGGCGAAGCGCGCCGGGATGCCGATCGCCGTGTGCGGCGAGATGGCGGGCGATCTCCAGCTCACGCGCCTGCTGCTGGGCCTCGGGCTGCGCAATTTCTCGATGCACCCGGCGCAGCTGCTCGCGATCAAGGAACGCATCCTGCGGACCAACGTCGGCGAGCATCGTCAGCTGGTGCAGCGCGTGCTGCGCAGCGTCGATCCCGCGCGCACCCGCGAGCTGCTGGCGAAGCTCAACGCGTAGCCCCCATGCCGGGACCGCTCGACGGCGTGCGCGTGCTCGACCTCACCACCGTGGTGATGGGGCCCTACGGCACGCAGATCCTCGCCGACCTCGGCGCCGACGTGATCAAGGTCGAGCCGCCCGAGGGCGACGTCATGCGCCATGCCTGGCCCGCGCGACACGAAGGCATGGGCCACATTTTTCTCAATGCCAACCGCAACAAGCGCGCCATCGCGCTCGACCTGAAGCAGGACGCCGCGCGCGCCGCCCTGCTCGCCCTGGCGCAGGGCGCCGACGTGCTGGTCTACAACATCCGGCCGCAGGCGATGGCGCGGCTCAGGCTTGCGTACGAGGACCTGCGCGCGGTCAACCCGCGGATCATCTACGTCGGCGGGTTCGGCTACAGCCAGCGCGGCCCGTACGCCGCCAAGGCCGCCTACGACGACCTGATTCAGGGCGCAGCGGGCATCCCCTGGCTGCTGAAGAAGCAGGGCGCGGACGTGCCGCGCTACGCGCCGGTGATCATCGCCGACCGCACGGTCGGGCTGCACGTCGCCAGCGCGGTATGCGCCGCGCTCTATGCGCGTGAAAGGACCGGCAAAGGCCAGAGGGTCGACGTGCCGATGTTCGAGAGCCTGCTGCAGACGGTACTCGGCGAGCACCTGGGCGGCGCCACCTTCGAGCCGCAGGCCGGCGAGCTGGGCTACGCGAGGATGCTCGCCAAGGACCGCCGCCCCTACCGGACGGCCGACGGCTACGTTTGCGCGCTGATTTACAACGACAAGCAGTGGCGGGCGTTTTCCGGCCTGATCGGCAAGCCCGAGCTGATGGCATCGGAGAAGTTCCGCAACCAGGAAGCAAGAAGCCGGAACTACGACATCGCTTACGCTCTGGTCGACGAGGAAATGAGAAAGCGCACCACCGAGGACTGGGTCGCGGCGCTCGAGGCCGCCGACATCCCGGTGCAGCGCATGAACAGCCTCGAGGACATCGTGGAAGATCCGCACCTCGCGGCGATCGGCTACTTCAGCATCGTCGAGCATCCCAGCGAGGGTCGGATCAGGTCGATGGCGGTGCCTTCGGAGTGGTCTGAAACCGTGCCCCGCTACCGCCGCCACGCGCCGCGCCTCGGCGAGCACACGCGCGAGCTACTCGCCGAGGCCGGCCTCGACGAGGACGCGATCGAGGCGATGCTCGCCAGCGGCGCCGCCAGGGCAGTCGATTGAGGAAGCTCTCCGCTCGGCTATAATTCCGCGTCGGCGCCGATTTGATGTTCAGCTTGCGGGCGCCCTACAAATCCCGCTAAAGAGACGCACTTGAACGCTCCTCACGATTCCTCTTCCGTCGGCGCCGTCGTCGCGCACAAGGCGCGCTTCGACGAGCCGATCCGCTTGCGCGGCGGCGCCGAGCTGCCGGGCTTCGAGCTCGCCTACGAGACCTACGGCGAGCTGAACGCAGCGAGGACCAACGCCGTGCTGGTGTGCCACGCGCTCAACGCGTCGCACCACGTCGCCGGCTACTACGCGGACCGGCCGGAGGACATCGGCTGGTGGGACAACCTGGTCGGGCCCGGCAAGCCGCTCGACACGCGCAGGTTCTTCGTCATCGGTGTCAACAACCTCGGCGGCTGTCACGGCTCGACCGGGCCGATGAGCCTCAACCCGGCCACCGGCAAGCCCTGGGGGGGCGATTTCCCGGTGGTCACCGTCGAGGACTGGGTCGCGGCGCAGGCGCGCCTGGCGGATCGCCTCGGCATCGAGCGCTTCGCTGCCGTCATGGGGGGCAGCCTCGGCGCGATGCAGGCGCTGCAGTGGTCGCTCGCGCACCCGGAGCGCATCCGGCATGCGCTGGTGATCGCCGCCACGGCCAAGCTCTCGGCGCAGAACATCGCCTTCAACGAGGTCGCGCGCCAGGCGATCACCACCGACCCGGACTTCCACGGCGGGCATTATTACGACAAGGGCGTGGTGCCGGTGCGGGGCCTACGCATCGCGCGCATGATCGGCCACATCACCTACCTCTCGGACGAGGCGATGATGGGCAAGTTCGGGCGCCAACTGCGCCGCGCGGCGCTCGGCTTCGACTTCGACATCGACTTCGAGGTCGAGAGCTACCTGCGCTACCAGGGCGACAAGTTCTCGACCTACTTCGACGCCAATACCTACCTGCGCATCACCAAGGCGCTCGACTACTTCGACCCCGCGGCCGACTACGGCGACGACCTGGCCGCCGCCATGGCGCGGGCCAAAGCGGCGTTCCTCGTCGTTTCGTTCAAGTCCGACTGGCGCTTCGCGCCGCTGCGCTCGCGCGAGATGGTGAGGGCGCTGCTCGACGCGCGCAAGATCGTGTCCTACCTGGAGATCGACGCGCCGGGCGGGCACGACGCCTTCCTAATGGACGACGCGCGCTATTTTGGCGCGCTGCGCGCCTATTTCGGGAACATCGAGCTGTGAGCGCCGCCCCCCAGGGCCTGCTCGCCGCGCGCCCGGATTTCGCCGCCATCGCGCGCTGGGTGTCGCAGCGCGCGCGCGTGCTCGACCTGGGGTGCGGCGACGGCGCGCTGCTCAAGTATCTCTGGGAGGCGCGCGAGGCGCCCGGCTACGGCGTGGAGATCGACGACGCGGAGGTCGTCGCCTGCGTCAAGAACGACATCAACGTGCTGCAGCTCGACCTGGAGAGCGGCTTGTCCCTGTTCCGCGACGGCTCTTTCGACACCGTCATCCTCTCCGAGACGCTGCAGACCATCCACCGCATCGAGCAGCTGATGCGCGAGATGCTGCGCGTCGGGCACGAGGCCATCGTGTCGTTCCCCAATTTCGGCCATTGGAGCGCGCGCATGCAGGTGCTGCTCGGGCGCATGCCGGTTTCCGAGGAGCTGCCCTACGAGTGGTACGACACGCCGAACGTGCACCTTTGCACCACCCGCGACTTCGAGGACCTGTGCCGCAAGCTCGGCATCCGCATCCGCGAGCGCGTCGCCCTGCACCATGGCCGGCAGGTCAGCATCCTGCCGAACCTGTTCGGCAGCCTCGCCGTGTACCGCTGTGCTGCGGTCTAGCTTCGCGCGCCCCGAGCGCGTCACGCTCGCGGGACGCTACGTGCGGCTCGAGCCGCTCGACGCTCGGCGCCACGGCGACGGGCTGTTCGGCGCGTCGATGGCCCCGGGCGCCGAGGAGCGCTTCCGCTATCTGTTCGAGGCACCGCAGGAGCGCGCGGCGTTCGACTCCTGGCTGGCGCGCGCCGCCGCGTCGCAGGATCCCCTGTACTACGCAGTGATCGACGCCTCCAGCGGGCGCTGCGAAGGGCGCCAGGCCCTGATGCGCGTCGTTCCGGAGCACGGGGTGATCGAGATCGGCAGCATTCTGTGGGGGCCTGCGATCGCGCGCACCCGCGTGGCGACCGAGGCCTTCTATCTGTGCGCACGCTACGCCTTCGACGCGCTCGGCTACCGACGCTTCGAGTGGAAATGCAACGCGCTCAACGAGCCCTCGCGCTGCGCCGCGGCCCGCTTCGGCTTCACCTACGAGGGAACGTTCCGCCAGCACATGGTGGTCAAGGGCGAGAACCGCGACACGGCATGGTTCTCGATCATCGACCGCGAGTGGCGGGCGCTCAAGGGCGCCTTCGAGCGCTGGCTCGAGCCCGCGAACTTCGACGCCCATGGGCGGCAGAAGCGGCGGCTCGCGGACTTGCGGCAGGCAATGGGCTAGGGCCGCACGCGATGTTCGTCGGCCACATCGGCGCCGGGCTCGCGGTCAAGCGCCTCGAGCCGCGCCTCAACCTCGGCGCGCTGCTCCTGGCCGCGATGTTCGCCGACGCGCTGCTGTGGCTCTTGGTGCTGCTCGGGGTCGAGTCGGTCGGGGCGCCGGTCGACACCGGTCGCGGCAGGTTCTTCACCTTCGTGTTCCCGTATTCGCACGGGCTCGCGGCGAGCCTCGGCTGGTCGGCGCTCGCGGCCCTCATCGGCTGGTTCGCGCTCCCCGGCGGACAGCCGGGACGCGCGCGCCTGTCCGCGGCGCTCGCCCTCGCGCTGTTCTCGCACTTCGTGCTCGACGTCATCGATCACGTGCCGGACATGCCGCTCGTCGGCGAGCGCTCGCACAAGCTGGGGCTCGCCTTGTGGCAGCACATGCCGGCCGCGATCGCGCTCGAGCTCTCGCTGGCGTTCGCCGGGCTGGGGATCTACCTGCGGCAGGCGCGGGGGTCGAAAGGACGCAAGTGGCTCGTCGCGGCGCTGGTACTGGTGGCTTGCCTGATGACCATCGCGGGCCCCTACGCCCCCGGCCCTCCTCCACCACCCATCGCACTGGCCGCAACGTCGCTCGTGACCGTGCTCGCCGTGGTGCTGGTCGGCTTCCTGGTCGAGCGCCGCCTCGGCCTCGCCGCAGGCAGCTAGTCGCGCGGCGCCGTGTCGATCGCCTCGATGCGACGCTTCTGCCAGACGAGCATCGCCACGCCGGGCAGGCCGAGGAGAAACGTGACGAAGAAGAACTCGGGCCAGCCGAGGCTCGCGGCCATCACGCCCGCAGCCGGGCCGACGTAGACGCGCCCGAGCGCGGCAAGCGCCGAGAGCAGCGCGTATTGCGTCGCCGAGTAGCGCCGCTCGCACATCGCCATCAACAGCGCGACGAACGCGGCGGTACCCATGCCGCCGCACAGGTTCTCCGCCGCGACCGCCGCGATCATCAGCGCGTAGCTCTTGCCGGACATCGCAAGCAGCATGTAGCCGAGGTTGGTGACCGCCTGCAGCAGGCCGAACAACAGCAGCGACTTGTACAGCTTGAGGCGCGCCATGAGCGCGCCGCCGGCGAGCGCCCCCAGGATGGTGGCCGCCACGCCGAGCCATTTGTTGACGACGCCCACCTCGGTGAGCGAGAAGCCCGGCCCGCGGATCAGGAAGGCGGTCGAGAGCGTCCCGGCGAACGCGTCGCCCAGCTTGTAGAGCACGATCACCAGCAGCAGGATCCAGGCGCCGTCACGCTGGAAAAATTCGGCCAGCGGCTCGCGCACCGCTTCCTCGAGCGTTCGCGGGGCGCTCGGCGGCACGACCGGCTCTTCGGCCATCCACACTGCCGCCACCCCGACCAGCATCAGCGCCGCCATCAGCCAGTAAGTCCCGGTCCACCCGAGCCAGCTGTCGGCCAGGATCAGCGCGAGGCCTCCCGAGACCAGCATCGCGACGCGATAGCCGAGCACCGACACTGCGGCGCCCGCGCCGCGCTCGTCCGCTTCGAGCACGTCGGTGCGGTAGGCGTCGAACACGATGTCCTGCGAGGCCGAAAGGAACGCCACCGCGAGCGCGAGGCTTGCCAGCATCCAGGGCGATTGGCCGGGCGCGAGCGTGCCCATCCAGGCGATGCTCGCGAGCAGCGCGACCTGCGTGACGACCAGCCAGCCGCGCCGCCGGCCGAGAAACGGGATGGTGAAGCGATCCATGAGCGGCGCCCACAGGAACTTGTAGGTGTAGGGCTGTCCGACGAGGGCAAACATGCCGATCGTGGTGAGGTCGACGCCGCTTACCGTGAGCCAAGCCTGCAAGGTCGCGCCGGTGAGCGCCAGCGGTAGCCCCGATGAGAAGCCCAGCAGGAGCAGCAGGAAGATCTTCCTGCTGCGAAAGACGCTCAGGAGTTCAGCGCCCGAGGCGCCACTCATAGTCGATGATGAGTGGCGCGTGGTCCGAGAAGCGGCGCCGCTTGTAGATCGATTCGCGCACGGCGGTTTTCGCCACCCCGGGCGTGGCGACCTGGTAGTCGATGCGCCAGCCGACGTTCTTCGCCCAGGCCTGGCCGCGGTTCGACCACCAGGTGTACTGGTCGGGCTTCTGGTTGAGGCGGCGGAACACATCCACGAAGCCGAGCTCGTCGAACACTTTCGTCAGCCAGGCGCGCTCCTCGGGCAGGAAGCCCGAATTCTTCTGGTTCGAGCGCCAGTTCTTGAGGTCGATTTCCCTATGCGCGATGTTCCAGTCGCCGCACAGAATCACTTCGCGCCCGCCGCGCTTGAGTTTCTTCAGCTGCGGCAGGAACGCGTCGAGGAAGCGGTATTTCGACGCCTGGCGATGCGGTCCCGCGGAGCCCGACGGCAGGTACAGCGAGACCACGGAAAGACGGCCAAAGCGCGCCTCGAGGTAGCGGCCCTCGGCGTCGAACTCGCGCGCGCCGAATCCCTCGCGCACCGAATCCGGCTGCACGCGGCTGTAGAGCGCGACCCCTGCATAGCCCTTCTTGTCGGCGTGCGAGAAACTGGCCTGCATGCCGCGCGGCGCGCGCATGGTCGCGTCAAGGTCGGCATCGTGCGCCTTGATCTCCTGCAGGCACGCGACGTCGGCGCGCTGCGCCGCAAGCCAACGGTAGAACCCCTTGCGCGCGGCCGAGCGGATGCCGTTGACGTTGAGGGTGATGATCCTCACGCGGAGGGAAAGCTCGACACGCCGCCGTGCGCGGCCGACCATTGCGCAGGCGCGTGGAGGAACTTCTCGACCTCGTCAACCTGCGCCGGCGCGAGGTAGCCGCCCTGCTTGACCACGCCGAGCACGTCCCACCAGGTCGCGAGATGATGCAGCCGCACGTTGAGCTCGCCGAGAATCTTTTTCGACTCCGGGAAGATGTCGTAATAGAAATTGACGAACACGTGCTCGACCACCGCTCCCGCGTCGCGCAATGCCTTGCAGAAGTTGATCTTCGAGCGCCCATCGGTCGTGAGATCCTCGACCAGCAGCGTGCGGGCGCCCTCGCGAACGTCGCCCTCGATCTGCGCGTTGCGGCCGAAGCCCTTGGGCTTCTTGCGCACGTACTGCATCGGCAGGCCGAGCCGGTCGGCAATCCATGCAGCGTAGGGAATGCCCGCTGTCTCGCCGCCCGCGATCACGTCGAACTGCTCGAAGCCCACGTCGCGCCCGAGCGTCGCCTCGGCGAAGTCGACCAGCTGCGAGCGGATGCGCGGGTAGAAGATGAGCTTGCGGCAGTCGATGTAGACCGGGCTCGCCCAGCCCGAGGTGAAGATGAAAGGCTTGGCTTCTGAAAACAGGACCGCCTTCACCTCGAGCAGCATTTTCGCGGTGGTCTCGGCGATGAAGCCTCTGTCGGCGGAGTGCATGGGGACGGTGCGCGGAGGGTGGCGCGGATTTTAGCAGGGTCAACGCAGCCTCGCGCGAAGCGTTAGAATTGCCGCAATTCGCTTGCAAGAAGGGGGAAAAGCGATGTTTCGGAGCATTGCCATCAGCGTAGCCGTCGCCGCCTTGGCGGTGGCGGTCGTGCCGCTCGACGCAGCAGCGCAAACCTACCGCTGCGTCAGCAAGGACGGCAAGGTCTATTACGGCCAGACGATCCCCACCTCCTGTATCGGAGAGGTCGTCGAGCAGCTCAACTCGCAGGGCCTGGTAATAAAGCGCATCGTTCCCAGCAACGCCCAGGTCGAGGACCCCGCGGTCAAGGAAGCCGAAGAGAAGAAACAACGGGAAGACGCGGCGCGCGCCAAGGAAGAAGCGCGCCGCAATCGCGCGTTGCTAGCGACGTATACGAGCGTGCAGGAGATCGATGACGCGCGGGCGCGTGCGCTTTCCGAGCCCACGAGAAGGGTGGGCGAGATCGAAGCGCGCATCGAGGAGCTCAAGAAGACGCAGGCGGCGCTCGCCAAGGAGCAGGCCTCCTACACCGGACGCAAGAGACCGCCGGCATCCCTGACCGAGCAGGTTCAGAACGCCGAATCCGAGCTCAGCCTGCAGAATGAGCTGCTGGCCTCGAAGCGCCGCGACATTGAGAGCATCAACGCCAGGTACGACGAGGACAAGAAGCGCTTCGTCGAGCTGACGCGGCGCCAGTGACGCCGGCTAGGTGAGCCTGCGCCGCAGGATCTCGCTCAGCTGCGCGGGGTTCGCCTTCCCCTTAGTCGCCTTCATCGCCTGGCCGACCAGCGAATTGAACGCCTTCTCCCTGCCCGCGCGGTAGTCTTCGACCTGCTTGGGATTCGCCGCAAGCACCTCGTCGACCAGTTTCTCGAGCGCTCCCGCGTCGCTGATCTGCTTCAGGCCGCGCGCCTCGATGAGGGCGTCCGCCTCGCCCTCGCGGCGCCACATCGCCTCGAACACTTCCTTGGCCATCTTCCCCGAAAGCGTGCCGTCGGCGATGCGCTTGAGCAGCGCGGCGAGCGACGGCGCGGAGATCGGGCTTTCGCTGATCGGCCGGTCGTCGCGGTGCAATGCCGCGCTGAGCTCCCCCATGATCCAGTTGGCGCACAGCTTGGGCTCCGCCCCCGAGGCCTCGGCCAGCGCCTCGAAGTAATCGGCGGTCGCACGCGAGCCGGTGAGCAGCGCCGCATCCGCGATCGGCAAGGCGTACTGGGCCGCAAAGCGCGCGCGACGCGCCTCGGGCAGCTCCGGCAGTGATGACCGGAGGCGCTCGATTTCATCCTCGGCGAGCGCGAGCGGCAGCAGGTCAGGGTCGGGAAAATAGCGGTAGTCCTGCGCATCCTCCTTGGTGCGCATCGGGCGCGTCTCGTCCCGCTCCGGGTCGTAGAGACGCGTTTCCTGCGCCACCGTGCCGCCGTCCTCGAGCAGCGCGATCTGGCGCTCGGCCTCGTGCTCGATGGCGCGCTCCATGAAACGGAACGAATTGAGGTTCTTGATCTCGCAGCGCGTGCCGAGCGTCGGGTCGCCGGCCCGGCGCACCGACACGTTGGCATCGCAGCGAAACGACCCTTCCTGCATGTTGCCGTCGCAGATGCCGATCCACATGAGCAGCGCGTGCAGCGCGCGCGCGTAGGCGACGGCCTCCTTGGCGCCGCGCAGGTCGGGCTCGGTGACGATCTCCAGCAGCGGCACGCCGGCGCGGTTCAGGTCGATGCCCGACATGCCGTGAAAGTCCTCGTGCAACGACTTGCCGGCGTCCTCCTCGAGGTGCGCCCTGGTGATGCGCACCGTCTTTTCGCCCTCGGGCAGAACGACCTTGAGCGAGCCGCCCTGCACGATCGGGATCTCGTACTGGCTGATCTGGTAGCCCTTCGGCAGGTCGGGATAGAAGTAGTTCTTGCGCGCGAACACCGAGCGCCGGTTGAGCGCGGCGCCGATCGCTAGCCCGAACCGGATGGCGTGCTCCACCGCGCCGCGGTTGAGCACCGGCAGGACGCCGGGCAGCGCGATGTCGACCGCCGAAGCCTGGCTGTTGGGCGCGGCGCCGAACGCGGTCGACGAGCCGGAAAAGATCTTGCTGCGCGTAAGCAGCTGCGCATGCGTCTCGATGCCGACCACGACTTCCCAGCTCACAGCGGCGCCTCCTTCGGCACGCGCAGATGCCAGTCGGTCGCCTGCTGATACCGGTGCGCGATGCCGAGCAGACGCGCCTCGGAAAAGTAATCGCCCATCAGCTGCAGCCCCACCGGCAGGCCCTTGGCGTCGAAGCCGCAGGGTATGGACAGTCCCGGCAGCCCCGCGAGGGGCGCGGGAATGGTGAAGATGTCGTTCAAGTACATCTGTACCGGGTCGTCGATCTTGGCGCCGATCGGGAACGCCGTGGTCGGCGTTGTCGGTCCCAGGATCACGTCGCACTGCCGAAATGCGGCCGCGAAATCCTGCGCGATCAGGCGCCTGAGCTTCTGCGCCTGCAGGTAATAGGCGTCGTAATAGCCGTGCGACAGCACGTAGGTGCCGACCAGGATCCGGCGTTTGACTTCCGCGCCGAAGCCCTCGGCCCGCGAGCGGCAGTACATATCGATCAGGTCGCCGTACTCGGCCGCGCGATGCCCGTATCGCACGCCGTCGAAGCGCGACAGGTTGGATGAGGCCTCCGCCGGCGCGAGCACGTAGTACACCGGCACCGCGAGCCGGCTGTTGGGCAGCCCGACCGGCACCGTCTTCGCGCCCTGCGCCTCAAACCAGCGCACGGCCTCGTCGACGGCGTCTCGTACGCCGGGCTCGACGCCGTCGCCCGCGAACTCCTTCGGCAGCCCGACGCGCAGGCCCCGGAGCGCCAACCCGAGGTCGCGCGCGTAGTCTTCCTTGGGGCGCTCGAGACTGGTCGAGTCGCGGGCGTCGAACCCGGCCATGGCGTTCAGCAACAGCGCCAGGTCGGCCGCGCTCTTGGCCATCGGGCCGGCCTGGTCGAGCGACGAGGCGAACGCGACCATGCCATAACGCGATACCAGCCCATAGGTCGGCTTCAGGCCGCACACCCCGGTGAGCGCGGCGGGCTGGCGGATCGAGCCGCCGGTGTCGGTTCCGGTCGCCGCCGGCGCGAGGCGGGCGGCAACCGCCACAGCCGAGCCCCCCGAGGAACCGCCCGGGACGAGCCGCTGGTCCCAGGGATTGCGCACCGGGCCGAACCACGAGGTCTCGTTCGACGAGCCCATGGCGAACTCGTCCATATTGGTCTTGCCGAGGATCACCGCCCCGGCAGCGGCGAGCCGCTCGATCACATGCGCATCGTAGGGGCTGACGAAATTCTCCAGCATCCGCGAGCCACAGGTGGTAAGCATGCCCTGCGTGCAGAAGATGTCCTTGTGCGCGACCGGTATGCCGGCGAGCGGCCCGGCCCGCCCCGCGGCGCGGCGTTCGTCGGCGCGGCGCGCCTCGCCGAGCGAGCGCGTCTCGTCGACCGTGATGAACGCGTTAAGCGCGCCGTTGAGCGCCCGGATCCGCCCAAGAAACAGCTCGGTCAGCTCGACGCTCGAGACGTGCCTTGCCGCGAGCGCGGCGCCAAGCTCGGTCAGGGTGGCGTTGAGCACCCGCTACTCGATGACTCTGGGAACGAGGTAAAGCCCGTTTTCCACCGCCGGAGCGACCGATTGGAAGAGCTCATGCTGGTCGGATTCGGTCACCGCGTCGGCGCGCAGGCGCTGCACCACGTCCAGCGCGTGCGCCATGGGCTGGCTGCCGCCGGTGTCGACCACGCGCATCTCGTCGATCAGGCCAAGGACCCGGTTCAGCTGCGCCAGCACCGCCTCGCCCTCGGCGGGCTCGAGCGCGATGCGCGCGAGCCGCGCGAGGCGACGAATCTGGTCTGGGGAGAGGGACATTGCAGCGCAAAAAAAGCCCCCAGGCAGGGCTTTGCCCAAGGGGACATTAGAGTATCATAGGGGCGTCGGGAGGAGGGAGCGGGAGCTTCTGAACCCCAATCGGGACACAGCCTTAGCGGACGAAGTTAAGGCTTAACGAAAACGGCCCACGATAACCGAAACACCACGCACATGCTCGGATTCCTGCGCAGCTATTTTTCCAACGACCTTGCGATCGACCTCGGCACCGCGAACACGCTCATCTACGTGCGCGGCAAAGGCATCGTGCTCGACGAACCCTCGGTGGTCGCGATCCGCCAGGAGGGCGGGCCGAACGCGAAGAAGACCATTCAGGCCGTCGGCAAGGAAGCCAAGCAGATGCTCGGCAAGACGCCTGGCAACATCACCGCGATTCGCCCGATGAAGGATGGCGTGATCGCCGACTTCACCGTCACCGAGCAGATGCTCAAGCAGTTCATCAAGAAGGTGCACGACAACAAGCTGTTTTCGCCCAGCCCGCGCATCATCATCTGCGTTCCCTGCGGCTCGACGCAGGTCGAGCGCCGCGCGATCCGCGAGTCGGCGATCGGCGCGGGCGCCGGCCAGGTGTATCTGATCGAGGAGCCGATGGCGGCCGCGATCGGCGCCGATCTCCCGGTCGCCGAGGCGACCGGCTCGATGGTGGTCGACGTCGGCGGCGGCACCACCGAGGTGGGCGTGATCTCCCTCGGCGGCATGGTGTACTCGGGCTCGGTGCGCGTCGGTGGCGACAAGTTCGACGAGGCAATCATCAACTACATCCGCCGCAACTACGGCATGCTGGTAGGCGAGACCACGGCGGAGATGGTGAAGAAGGAGATCGGCTCCGCGTTCCCCGGCAGCGAAGTGCGCGAGATGGAAGTGAAGGGCCGCAATCTCGCGGAAGGCATTCCGCGCAGCTTCACCATCAGCTCCAACGAGATTCTCGAGGCACTCACCGAGCCGCTCAACCAGATCGTCTCGGCGGTGAAATCCGCGCTCGAGCAGACCCCGCCCGAGCTCGGCGCCGACATCGCCGAAAAAGGCATGGTGATCACGGGAGGCGGCGCATTGCTGCGCGACCTCGACCGCCTGCTGATGGAAGAGACCGGCCTGCCGGTCATCGTGGCCGACGACCCGCTCACGTGCGTGGTGCGCGGCTCGGGCAAGGCGCTCGAGAAGATGGAGCACTTCGGGCCGATTTTCACGAATGACTGAGTGAAGGGGGGATGGAGCACACCCCCCCGCCGTTCTTCAGACGCGGCCCCGCTCCTGTCGTCCGGCTCGCGTTCTTTGCTTCGCTCTCGCTCGCGCTGCTGGTTCTGGATGCGCGCTTTCACTACACCGAGGGACTGAGGCGCGTCCTCGCGATCGCCGCGTACCCCTTGCAGCTCGCCGCGACCGCGCCGCTCGTGCTCGGCGCCCGCGTCGCGGGCTATTTCACCAGCCAGTCGGCGCTGCGCGAGGACAACGCGGAGCTGCGCGCGCGGCTGCTCGCGTCGGCGCGCGACGCACAGCGCTACCAAGCCGCCGAGGCCGAGGCCGAGCGTCTGCGCCGGCTGGTCGGCGCCGCCGAGCGCATCAAGGGCCACAGCCTGCCGGCCGAGATCTTGTACGCCGGACGCGACCCCTACAGCCTCAAAGTGATTCTCGACAAGGGCTCCCAGCAGGGCGTAGCGGCCGGCGATCCGGTCATCGACGAGTCCGGCGTCGTCGGCCAGGTAACGCGCGCGTATCCGTTTACCTCCGAGGTGACGCTGGTCACCGACAAGGATCATGCAATTCCCGTCGAGGTCGTCAGGAGCGGATTGCGCGTCATTGCCTTCGGCGGCGGCATATCGGGGATTCTCGAGCTGCGCTTCATCGCGCCGAATGCGGAAATACGCAACGGCGACCTGCTCGTGACCTCGGGTATCGACGGCACCTATCCGCCGGGGCTTCCGGTGGCGACGGTGGCGAGCGTAGAGCGCGACGCGGCGCACGCCTTCGCGCGCGTCCTGTGCCAGCCGGCCGCGGGGGTGAACCGCGGACGCAACGTCCTGGTGCTCAGCGGCGAGCGCAAGCTGCCTCCGTATCCCGTGGAAGCAACGCCGTCGAGCGAGCCGCGACGCGACAAGCCGCGCCGCGCACCGCGGAAGAAGGATTAGCATGTCGCCGGACCGGCCACATCGCATCCTCCTTCCCGTGCGACTGAGGACGATCGTGGCCTCGTTCGCACTCGCGCTGCTGCTCGACTTCCTTCCCTGGCCGGACCTGCGGCTGGTGCCGGAGTTCGTGGCCCTGGTGCTCACATTCTGGTGCGTGCGCCAACCGCGGCTGGTCGGCTTGGGCGTCGGCTGGACTCTCGGGCTGCTGATCGACGCCGGCAACGGCGTGCTGCTCGGGCAGCATGCACTCGCTTACTCGCTGCTCGCGTTCCTCGCCATCTCGCTGTCACGCCGCATCCTGTGGTTCGGGCCGGCGCAGCAAGCGCTGCACGTGGCGGCGCTGCTGATCTTCGCGCAAGGCGTGATCGTCCTGGTGCGGCTCGCTGCAGGCGCCGAGTTCCCCGGCTGGTCGGTGCTGGTCGGCCCGCTGATCGGCGCGGCGCTCTGGCCGTTGGTGAGCTACCTGCTGCTGATCCCTCAGCGACGGCAGATCGAGCCGGAAGAACCGCGGGTGATGTAGCGCGATGCACCTCGCGGAGCTCAAGAACCATGAACGCGAGTTGGGCAAGTTCCGCCTGCGTGTGGGCTTCGCAGGCATCGCAGTGCTGGTCGCCTTCGGGTTGCTGCTCGCGCGCATGATCTACCTTCAGGTGCTGCACCACGACTACTACCAGACCAAGGCCGAGGACAACCGCATTACCATCGTGCCGATCCCTCCGAACCGGGGTCTGATCCTGGATCGAAACGGCGAGGTGCTGGCGCGCAACGACTCCGGCTACACGCTGGAGGTCTCGCCGGCGAAGGTTCAGGACCTCGAGGGCACGATCGACGAGCTCGCGAAGCTCGTCGAGATCGGGACTCGCGACCGCGGCCGCTTCAGGAAGCTGATGTCCGAAACGCGTCGCTCCGAAAGCTTGCCCATCCGCACCCGGCTCACCGACGAGGAGGTGGCCCGCTTCGCCGCCAACCGCTTCCGCTTCGCGGGCGTCGAGATCAAGGCGCGGTTGTTTCGGTCCTACCCGCACGGGGAGAGCGCCTCGCACGTCATCGGCTATATCGGCAGGATCAACGAGGATGACCAGGAGCGTCTCGAGGAGCTCGGCCTCGAAGCGAATTACCGCGGCACGGACAACATCGGCAGGAGAGGCGTCGAAGCGAGCTACCAGCAGGACCTTCACGGCACCACAGGATTCGAGCAGCTCGAGATCGACGCAGCGGGACGCGGCATCCGCGTGCTGTCGCGCACCGCGCCGCAGCCCGGCAACGACGTCTCGCTTACGATCGACATCCGCCTGCAGGAGGTGGCCGAGCAGGCGTTCGGCGACCGGCGCGGTGCGCTGGTAGCGCTCGAGCCGAGCACCGGAGCCGTGCTCGCGCTGGTTTCGCAGCCGGGCTACGACCCGAACCTGTTCGTCGACGGCATCGACCCGCAGAGCTGGGACGCGCTCAACGACTCCCCTGACCGGCCGCTAAACGACCGTGCCATCGCGGGCCTGTACCCGCCGGGCTCGACGCTCAAGCCCTACCTCGCGCTCGCAGCGCTCGAGCTGGGCAAGCGAACACCGAAGAGCTCGATCAACGATCCCGGCTACTTCGTGTTCGGCGATCGCCGCTTTCGCGACGACAAGGTCGGCGGACACGGCGTGGTCGACATGTACAAGTCGCTCGTCGAGTCCTGCGACACCTATTACTACACGCTTGCCAACGATCTGGGCATCGACGCGATCGCGCATTTCCTCTCGCCGTTCGGCTTAGGCTCGCGCACCGGTATCGATCTCGACGGGGAGGCGACCGGCGTGCTCCCGTCTCCAGAATGGAAGCGCAAGCGATTCGCGCGCCGCGAGCAGCAGAAATGGTATCCCGGCGAGACCATCTCGATCGGCATCGGCCAGGGCTACAACGCGTACACGCCGATGCAGCTTGCCCTCGCGGTCGCCACGCTCGCCAACGGCGGCGCCATGTATCGCCCGCACGTCGTCGACCACATCGATAACCCGCGCACCGGGCAACGTCGCTACCTCGAGCCGCAGCTCGTGCGCCGCTTGGCGCTGCACGAGGCGAATCTCGAATTCATCAAGCGCGCGCTGGCGGGCGTCAACCGGGAGCAAAACGGCACCGGCGCGCGCGCCTTCGCCGGCGCGCAGTACACCAGCGCAGGCAAGACCGGCACGGCACAGGTCGTTGCGATCAAGCAGAACGAAAAATACAACGAGAAAAACGTCGCCGAGCGGCACCGCGATCACTCGCTATTCATCGCTTTCGCGCCGCTCGAGAGCCCCAAGATCGCGCTGGCGGTGGTGGTGGAGAACGGCGGTTTCGGTGCGCGCGCCGCCGCGCCGATCGCGCGCACGGTGCTCGATTACTACCTCCTGGGCAAGCTCCCCGGGCAGCCGAGCGCCCCTGCACCGGAGGACGAAGGCCCGAAGGAGAGCGATTGATGATGCCGGGAACGTTCTCGCCGCGCCGCCTCTCCGCGCGCCTGTTCGCTGGGCTGGACGCGCCGCTGCTCACGATCGTGTTGCTGCTCGCCGGCATCGGCCTGGCGACGCTCTACTCGGCGAGCTACGACACACCCTCGCGCGTCACCGCGCAACTGGCGAACTTGGCAGTAGCACTCGTGGCGATGTGGGTCGCGGCACAGGTGCCGCCGCAGACGATGCTGCGCTACGCCGTGCCCGTATACGTCGTCGCCCTCGCGCTGTTGGTCGGGGTGGCGCTGTTCGGCGAAGTGGTGAACGGCGCGCGCCGCTGGCTGCACATTGGCGTGACGCGCGTGCAGCCTTCGGAGATGATGAAGATCGCGATGCCGCTGATGCTGGCGTGGTACTTCCATCACTACGAAGCGACGCTCAGGCTGCGCGATTTCGCGCTCGCCGCGGTGCTGCTGGCCGTTCCGGTGCTGTTGATCGCCCGGCAACCCGACCTCGGCACGGCGCTCCTGGTGGCAGCAGCCGGCTTCTACGTGATTTTCTTCGCCGGCATCGGCTGGAAGGTGCTCGCCAGCCTCGCGCTTCTGGCGCTCGGCAGCGCCCTGCCTTTATGGGGCATGCTGCACGAATACCAGCGCAAGCGCATTCTGACGCTGCTCGACCCCACGCAGGATCCCCTCGGTGCCGGCTACCACATCATTCAGTCGACGATCGCGGTCGGCTCTGGCGGGCTTGCGGGCAAGGGCTGGCTGCACGGCACGCAGGCGCACCTCGAGTTCATCCCGGAGCGCGCCACGGACTTCATCTTCGCAGTGTTCTCTGAGGAGTTCGGCCTGATCGGGAACTGCGTTCTGCTGCTGCTGTACGCGCTGCTCATCGCGCGCGGCCTGATGATCGCCGCCAATGCGCCGACGTCCTTCTCGCGCCTGCTGGCCGGGTCGATCACGCTGATCTACTTCACCTACGCATTCGTCAACATGGGAATGGTGTCGGGCATCCTGCCGGTCGTGGGCGTGCCGCTGCCGTTCTTTTCCTACGGCGGGACGGCGCTCACCACGCTGTTCGTCGGCATCGGCATCCTGATGAGCATCCAGCGCCACCGCAAGCTGGTACAGACTTGATGGCCCAAGCGTATTGCAGAGCAGCATACACCTGAAATCTCCCACCGCATTATGAAACGGCGATACGCTAAGTCGTTGTAAGTACTTGTTACTTCCTGCTTTAGGTTAGTCTTTCCGGGTTATTGCTGCGCGCCATAGGCATGCGCTAAGGTCTCTTCTTATCGCGATTCGGCGCGCGCACGCCGCCGCGGCGCGAGCACACCGAGAACCTGACCGAGATAGGGGCCACGATGAATCAACGAGAGCAAGAGATCGCTGCACTGAAAAAAGACTGGACCGAGAGCCCGCGCTGGAAGGGCGTGAAGCGCGGTTACACCGCCGAAGACGTGGTGCGCCTGCGCGGCAGCGTGCGCATCGAGCACACGCTGGCGAAGAACGGCGCCGAGAAGCTGTGGAAGATGGTCAAGGAGCAACCGTTCGTCAATTCTCTCGGCGCGCTCACCGGCAATCAGGCGATGCAGCAGGTCAAGGCCGGCGTGCCGGCGATCTACCTCTCAGGCTGGCAGGTCGCGGCCGACGCGAACGATTCGCTGACGATGTACCCGGACCAGTCGCTGTACGCGGTCTCGAGCGTGCCTAACGTGGTCAGGCGCATCAATAACGCGCTGCTGCGCGCCGACCAGATCCAGTGGATGGAGGGCAAGGGCGACACCGACTACATGGCGCCGATCGTGGCGGACGCGGAATCCGGCTTCGGCGGCGTGCTGAATGCGTTCGAGCTGATGAAAGCGATGATCGATGCGGGCGCCGCGGGCGTGCACTTCGAGGACCAGCTCGCCTCGGTCAAGAAATGCGGCCACATGGGCGGCAAGGTGCTGGTGCCGACGCAAGAAGCGGTGCAGAAGCTGATCGCGGCACGCCTTGCAGCGGACGTGCTGGGCGTGCCAACCGTGCTGCTCGCGCGCACCGATGCGGAGGCCGCCGACATCGTCACCACCGACGTCGACGACAACGACAAGCCGTTCCTTACCGGCGAACGGACGGCGGAAGGGTTTTACCGCACGAGGAAGGGCTTCGATCAGGCGCTGTCGCGCGGCCTGGCCTATGCCGAGTATGCCGACATGGTGTGGTGCGAGACGGGCACGCCCGACCTCGAGTTTGCGAAGCGCTTTGCGGAGGGCATTCGCAGGAAATACCCGGGCAAGATGCTCGCCTACAACTGCTCGCCTTCGTTCAACTGGAAGCGGAACCTCGACGACTCGACAATCGCCAAGTTCCAGCGCGAGCTCGGCGCCATGGGTTACAAGTTCCAGTTCATCACCTTGGCGGGATTCCACGCGCTCAATTATTCGATGTTCGAGCTGGCCTACGGCTATGCGCGCAACAACATGAGCGCCTTCGTCGAGCTGCAGCAAAAGGAATTCGCGGCTGCGGATAAGGGGTTCA
>Ga0153916_10000275_pt1 | contig 33378 bp, 23 predicted proteins | sample Opewatmetagenome_FD_109642 | JGI IMG/M metagenome (GOLD analysis project Ga0153916, IMG submission 109642) | Freshwater wetland microbial communities from Ohio, USA - Open water 3 Core 3 Depth 4 metaG | ecosystem: Environmental > Aquatic > Freshwater > Wetlands | place: USA: Ohio, Lake Erie...
CCTGTACTCATGGGGGGGATGCGCTTCAGCGGCCGCGCGAGACCTGGGAAGGCTCTCGCGGGCCGCCAGCCCCTCCATCTAAGAATTCGTAATCCGTGGTCTAGACAAATGGGTCCACCTCAGCCCATGCCACCGCGGCCCCATGTTGGCGAACCACGCGCTCGTGCGATTCACCCAGCGCGCAGCACACCCACGACCGATTCTACCTGCCCGCCGGACACGGATTCCAGGGCAAGAATTGGCCACCCGACGGATGGACGGCGTCGTGGCTTGCCGTTCGACGAGTGTCCGTGTCGAACGGGTGCGGTTCGCGTGGGAGCGGGGTGTGGTGCGAAATGCCGGTCGATTCCGGCGGCGCGTTGATTTCGAGAATGGGTGGTATTGTGGGACTCCGAAGAAACGGTTGAGTCGATAGGACGGCCTCACGACCGTCCGGCTGTGCTACGGGTATCCCTCAGCGGCGCGTCAGTGCGTAACCATTCGATTGAGAGGTATTCCTTATTGGCTGTTCCGGCCCGATTGCCTGGCTTCAGGATTATCATGCGAGGCAAACAGCGACCCAATCCCCGGACGCGGGAAACCCATTTCTCTTACGGAGCGTCACAGTGCACCCTGAGGTTGGCAGGAGCAATGCCTTCGAGGCGGTATGCCAGGAAGCTACCCCGCTTGGACTCGTTGAGGCAGATTAGCTTATCCAACGCAAGAAGGTAAAAGTCCCGGCTGCATGTGAAGACTATGAACTGCCGCTGAGTTGACAGGCCACGAATAAGATCCAGAAAAGCACATACGTTCATCTCATCCATCTGTTGAACCGGATCGTCGATCAGAACCGTGTTGAACGCTGACCACCGCTGCCGCAGAGCTCCCGCCAAAAATACGGTGATCGCGAGTGCGTTCATCTGCGCGTCACTGAAGAATGCCGAGGGAGAAACTGCGATACCGCCAAGCCGCTTATGAGCCACGGACGCTTCCGCCTCCACGTCAAGCTCTCGCGTCTTTTCATCAACCCTAATTCTGACCTTCCCGAAAATGGGATGTGGATTTAGCCGGTGGTAAAGCCCCTGCGTGGTTGGCTCAAGGCGCTGGAGATGAGTGCCGACTGCGTCCACTTGCCGCTTGACTACCTCGGCCTCCAGGCCCTCAACACGAGATACCCACTCACGCAATCGGGCTTCCTCACGTCCGCTCGCTTCGGCCTGCCGTTTCAAATCGCCCTCGGCGCGTTCGAGTCGATCCACCTCCAGCTTCAGCCTGCCCAGGCTGGCGACTTGTTGAAGAACTTGCCGTTTCTCTTCAAGCCTCGAAATTTTTTTGTTCAACTCCGAAGTACTTTGCTTAACAACGGCGAAACTTTCTGTTGCGTTCTCCGGGTCGACGCCGACAGCGCGACACGCGGCGATGAAACGACTACGCGTAGTTTCATACTGCTGTAGCTGGAACTCTTTACTGGCCACGTCCTCATCGACTCTCTTGAGACTCTCGCGAAGCCCGGCAATTGAAGACTCAATACCCCTCAGCTCGACCTCTCCCTGACCAACAAGCTCAGCGGATTCCCTGGCCTCCTCCTCTTCTTTACTCAATTCAGCGTGCAAGCGATCGCGCACAGGGATTGATCCCGGGTCGATTCCCCGCCGCACCAGGTCCGCCTCCAGTCCCTGTGCCTCGGTCATCAGCCGGTCGCGTTGTTTCTCCTCGTGGAGAAGCCTCTGCCGGATCGCGCCAGTCACATTTCGCTGCTCGGCAACGCGAGAGGTCAATGACTTGATCGCGTCTCTGAGACTGGCGGCCTCCGAACGCAGAGAACCGACGTCGCATTCATTGGATGCTTGCCCGAGCGCGTTTCCCCATGATGACGCGTCGTCTTCCGAAACAGTAATAGCCAAGGCACCGCAGTCAGCGAGAAAAGCGCGCACGCCCTTCGTCGCTTCAGCCTTACCCGAGCGCACTTTCTCTGTTTCGGCCTCCAATGCGCGGATTCCCGCTGCTACGGAATCAGCATGCGCCTGCTTGGTCTCGATATCCTTTTTCACTTCATCCACACGACGAGCCAAGTCTTTTAGTTGAACCGGAATGGCAGATAGGTGTTCGCGGATACTGTCTTTGGCCTCCTGTGCCGTAGCGAAACCCCGGCCGCAAAGAGGGCATTCTGCAGAATGCACCATTTCTGCAAGTTTGGCCAAGAACGAACTCAGAACATCGTGCCGAGCAGCCTCAGAATCGTAGGCCCTCTGCAGCTCAGCCATACGTGATCGTGCCGAGTTCACCTCCTCACGGGCCGTATTCGCTTGTCGCGTCAGCTCACTTATTCGCGAATCGAGTTCTCTTTCCCTGTCAGCGAACCGCTCGGCGTCCTGCCGCTTAGCCTGGGCGTGATCGAGACGTGTCAGAAGGGCGGCAAGAGCTTGCCCCCTGTTCATCTTCAGGAGGATTGCCTTTTCGATCTCTTGCAAGCGAATTTGTTTAACTGTCAGGGACTCTTGCTGCTCCTCAAGAACGGCGTCGGATTTTTGAAGCTCCTCACGTTGGCTGGCCAGAGAATCCTCACTGCGCTTAAGTGTTTCCCGGAGCAGACGGTAAGCAGGCACTTTCTCCTTGAGCCAAGTCAGGTCTGCATAACGTTTCGCAGCCTCGGATTGCTTCGTTCGATTGGCCTGAAGGCGTGCCAGTCTCTCCTGACGCGCCGTTTCCTGCTTCTGTAGATTAGGGCGCGTCTTTTCTGAGACTTCTTTCGCAGTTGCGATCTCGGCCGCCAAATTCTGGCAGCGCCTCCGTGACTCGACGTACCCCTGCAGTTCTTGCTCCAGGCCATTAACCCGCACTAGAAAGTCCTCAACGGCTACCTTCTTGCCGCGGATCGCAGCCTCGGCGTGAACCGCGAGAAGCTCGAAGCGCCGTTCCGGGGATTCGTCACCGGCCCGGTGAACAGCATCCTCATCAATACTGCATTGGCAACTCCTCAGCCCTTTTAGAAGCTCCGAAGCCACATCCTCCGGAGTCTTTCCAGCCGTCACTACATGACTTAGGCCCTCGAACTCCTCGCGACGTGCCCGCCACCTCGCGGAGAGGTCTTCCATTTCGCGATTTAAGTCAGTGCAACGCTCATTTGACGCCTTGGCGTGCGACCGAAGACTTCGTAGGACAGTCGCCACTTTCTCCCTGAAACGAACGAACTCCTCCGCTCCAATCATGTTCGTTAGGATGTCAAACCGTTCAGTAGCCTTGCTTCCCTCAAGAAATTGACGGATATCGTGTTGCGCAAGCATGTGTGAACCTCGGAAGAGATCCCTCAGTCGCGCGATCCCAAGCCGTGCCTCCGGTGATGGCGCCTTCGTGCCAACGACATGATCGATGACGGTGCGATCGTCCGACGCAGTGGAGGACCCGATCATCCGCTTCGTCGAGTGACCATGCTTGGCTCGCGACACGGAGTCACGACTGCTCAAATGGCACGTAATCTGCGTCTCGCCCTTATCCGAGAACACGTTGACAACCGGGTCTAGGCTATTCCTCCTGGACGGTACCGGTCGCTGTTCAAGTCGGCTCACTTCCCCGGTAATCACCCACTCCACAGCATCGGCAATCGAGGTCTTGCCCACGCCGTTGGGCCCATAGATGAAGATCACGTCGCCCGACAGAGGCATATCCTCCGGCCGCAGACGTCTTATTCCTCTGAAGTCCACGATGTCCAGAGCCTCCAACTTCGTCCCGACTGACGATGTCACTCTTGGCAAGGTTGCCGCTTTGCTCGTTGCAGCCTCAGCGGACAAACTGTACGCGCCCTCCCGGATCTTCTCGCACACCCGTTCCGCGCCGGGGCTGTGACTGGCGAAATCAGCGATGAGGCGAGAGTCATACCCCGTCACAACTTCTTGCACGCCCGAGGCAACCGAGGTTGGTGATTTGCTGAGCAGATCGTGGGCCGGCCAAAACGGCAAGTTGGTCAAGACATCGCGGATTGCCCCGCCATTCACGTTGAGGACGAACTTCCGGCAAATATAACGGTCGTCGACAACTCGGCGGAGAGCAGCAGCATCGGGGGGCGTCCCTCCGGCGGCGAGCAGAACAAGCTCAAGGTCGCGCGGCCACGATGGATTCCCACAAATGCTCGATATCTCGCTTTGCGCTGCCTCATGAATGCTCTCAAGATCTCTCTGTTCCTCGACCACCTTGAAAAACGCCGCAAAGCAAGGTGTCTTTATTACCGTGTCGATTGTGGGCAAGTCGGCGACGGGCCCTGCACTGAATCCGGCAGTCCTAATCGCATCGTGCAATCCACGGAGCAAGTCTTGCTTAGCCACGGATTCCCTCCATCGCATGACTCAGGTAATCCCCTACGGCCGGCGCTCGCTTGGCTTCTTCGAAGAGATCATCACGACATAGGAAAGCACGCACGCGAGCGGGTTCATACGGGTTGTGTCCGGCAAACGGCAATCGAATTCGCGGCTCGGTGTATTCTGGTTGGAATCTTTCGACAAGCGGGGTTACGCGCCCCTTGGAGCGCAAGGCCACTATCAGCACCGGAATGGATCTGGCCGCGGGAGGATAATGCCCATATTGCTGCAAGTACTTTGCAGCGAGGTCGCGGCAATCGGATGAGTTCCCGCCGTCTAGAACGGCAACGGCAACCGAGTCCTCTAACATGGCTGTCCATCGAGCCGCTGTTTGAAAGTCTATCTGACCGCGCTCGCGTAGAACACTCAGCGCGGCGGCAAGCTCACGAACACCGTCCACCTCGGCCTCGTCTTCCCACCTATCGGGGTTACGCTTCCCGCCCTCATGGCCAAGGAAGAGGAGATCCAAGAGATCCACGGCTCGCTGGCACTTCAACGCCAATAGTCTCTGCCGTATTTCGCGGTAGTGCCACTCGATAAGGGCACTCTGATCCGCATTCGAGCCAATCCAGCGATGCTTTTTGGCGTCTGTTCTTGGTAGGTTTCCCACAAGACCGTCGCGCAGTTTACAGGGCAAGCAGTCACATTCGATATACGTGCCCACTGCGCATCGCGTGCCCGGGAGACATGAACACAGACTGTCGTCGCAGGCATCCCCGATCAGATAGCTGCGGGGCGTATCCATGGGGTGACGTGGGTTTCCAGGGTCGCGGATATTGTGCGACGGAGGCACGAGGGTGGCTACGTGAATTGCGGGCGTGCGCTTTCTGAAGACCGCTGAAGTGACATCGTCCAAGTCATACAGTGCGTACCCTTTGGGACCAATGTCCGTAATAGGTGGCTGCCATCGGCCCGTTGCGTAATGGAAGCCACTCCGCCCATACTCGGGAAGCTCCTGCAAAGCGGCGGCCCGATTGACCACGACGACCGTCGGTATGCCGTTCGGAAATGCCCTGTCCTCATAATTGACCAGGAAGCTTGTGTTTTGTCTAAAAGACGCGTGGTTCGGATGCTCGTTGCACTGAGGTACGAACACGAAGTCTAGGGTCGCCGCACGGGGCCGTGTCGTTTCAATAATCTGGCGGCACAGGGCGCGGTTGAGCTGCTCTTCGCCGTCTTGGGCGATGTGGTCGAAGCAGATCTGACACAGGAAGGCAACACGAGGCGCAACAAAGTACAGCACGCGCCCTCCGTGTGCCATGTTGCGTCGCTGTTCCCGCTGCGACGGACGAAGTTTTGCCTGGAAATGCCAACTCAATCGTCCCTCTGCCGACTTAATCACAATCACGCAAAGATTCACGAACGCTCCGACGCCAAAGACCGGCTTTGCAGCATCGAACCGGTCGGCTACTTCTTGGGCTTCTTGCCTGCTTAGCCCTTCGAGCCCGCCGATAAAGATGACTTCCGCCTGGACCTGTTCCATCTGCCGGCGGATGCAGTCCAGACCATCCGGCCCAACCACGGGAATGGCTGCCTCGGGAAACAAGATGAAAGGAATAGGCGCGTCACGTTCTTGACTCTCGGCAGCCCTGATCTGGAATGCTTGCTCAATCAGACCGATCTGGGCCTCCCTCCAGCTCTCCGAGAGTCGAAAGGGAACCACCCCATCGGGGTCAAGTTCGTATTTCGGCTGGACAACGACCATGCCCAATCTGCGACCAGCGTCAACGCCCAAGCCGTGCAGATCGATGGGCTGTACTTGGAAATCCCAACCGTCGTTCGGCATCTCTTCGCCTAGTTGAAGTCAATAGCGATTCGCTTTGTTGCACCCCCTCGTAATAGCCGACGTGGCACGGGGACCCGCGCCGGCCGTATCCTCCCCAACTGGGGCACATAGCGACCTTTCGCTGCCCCCGCTCCGGCGGCAAGCTTGACGGGATCTGACCCCACCTCACAAATCGTTGGTTTTCTGGCACACTTGGCGACGCTGCCACGCCCCTCATTGTAGCCACCCCTGCGTACGTATCAAGAGTGGTTGGGTTGCGGCAACAAGGCGGCCGCATCCGCAAATCCTCCTTCTGCCCGAGCGACCGAATCCCATTTTGTCATGTGCGAATTCAAAACGCGGTCACGCCGCCGCCACGGCAGTAGACGTAGTAGACGTAGGTCACGGCACCCCGTGCCTGACAACTGCGCTCAGACGCTACCGGCGTACCTCGGCAAGCAAGATCACGGGTGTCAGGCACGGGGCGCCTTGACCTACGTTGGCTTTGCGGCGATCCAAGACTACTTGAAGGGCAGCTTCTCTTGATTGCGGTCTGCGCTCAGGGTCTTGTACTTGCCGGAAAGCCAGTTGGCCAGATCCGACGCGTACCAGCGGGAGAAGCGGCGGTCGGAGGGGCCGCCGGCGAGGTTGGTGCGGCAGAGGTCGGTCGCCAGGTCGGTTACCAGGCGGTAGGAGGGGACGAACGTCGACTCGTGGCTGCCGCTGCGGTAGGCCTGGCACTGGTGGATCGTGGCCCGGCCGCCGATGGGCGTGATCGGACCGCGATCGAAGCCGAGGAATCTCGGCAGTCTGCCGCCGAGGAGGAGGTGTTTCATCAGGTACTGCTGGGTGGTTCCCCATGGCCGGGGCTCGACGGCCAGGGCCTCGGCGGCCGCGCGGCGGTAGATTTCCTCGCGGGTCCGCCCGGCGAACCAGGCCGACCGCTCGGAGAGCATGATCCGGTCGAAATTGAGATAGAAGTTGATGAAGATCCCGGTCCTGTCGGCCAGGTGATCCACGACGGCTTTGCCCAGGCCGCCTTGGCCGAAGACCTCGCGGCGGAGGCAGCGGTAAAACTGCTCGAAGAGGAACGCCCCTTGGGAATCGGCCGTGTAGCGGCGGTCCCATTGGCGGAGGATGTCTCCCTGCGGGGTGTTGGGCACCAGCGGCTTGAGGATCCGCATGAACTCCTCCGCCTGGGGCGACTCAAGGTCGAACTGCATGCGGAACATGTCCTCCGGGGTGAATCGCTCCCCGGCGTCGAGGAGTTGGCGGATGCGATCGGCCCGGTAGGGCCCCATCGGCAGGTTGATCGGCCAGGCCATGCCGTAGCGGTTCAGGTCGTCGTTGGCGGTGGCGAAGTATCCCTGCTCGGGGTTGAGCGCGCGGGGCAGCTCTTCGTGGCCGGCGAAGCCGTTCCAGTCGTTCTCCTGCTTCCAGCCGCAGAGGGGAACGAGCCCGCTGGCGCGCTGGCGGCGCCGCGGCAGCAGGCCCGACATCTGGTAGCCGATGTTTCCGTGGCGGTCGGCCAGGACGAAATTCCAGGCGGTTTCCAGCCGGCCCAGCGCGTCCATGCCCTCCTCGACGGTCTTGACGTGCCACAACTGGAAGACCTGGCTAAGGGAAGCCGCTCCCGACTGCGCGCTGGCCCAGCGGGTGGCCAGGTAGTAGCCTTCCTGGAACGGGTCGCCGTCGAGCACGCCGTGGTCGTTGTCGTAGAAGGTGACCTCGACCGGCTCTTTGTTCTTCCGCCGGACGATTTCTTTCCGCTGGCGGAAGGGGACCCACTGGTCCGGCTCGCGGAAGTGCTTGCCGTCGCGGCAGTGCTCGATCCAGGAATCGACGGCGTCCATGAAGGTGTAGGTGGTGCCCCAGGCGACGTCGGGGTTGCGGCCGATGAAGATGCCGGGCCCGCCGGGGATCGAGGCGCCGATCGCGTAGCGGTCTTCGAGGTGCAGGGCGATCTCGCACCAGATGTTGGGGAGGCGATTGCCTTCGAGGTGCGGGTCGCTGGCGAGGATCGGCTTGCCGGAGGCGGTTTTCTTGCCCGACACCACCCAGTTGTTCGACGCCGTCCAGCCCCCCAAAGCGGCGCCCCAGGGCATGTCCTGTGGGACGACTCGCTCGCCGAGCTTGACCTTCTTGAGAAGCTCCTCGTCCAGGCCGTCGAGCAGGCCGGGAAAGAGTTCCTCGAGCTTCTCGCGGGCGACTCCTTGCTGGACCATCTCCACAAGCAGCCGCTCCATCTCGGCCTGGGATTGCTGGAGGGCCAGGTAGCCGATCAGCCGGGAGAACATAATCGTGTCTTCGGGCCGCCAGGGCTCGGGACGATAGCCGAGGAGCTTGAATTCCCAGGGGACCCTGCGGGCGAGGACCGAGTTGACGCCTTCGCAATAGTGTGCCAGGTGGCTGGCGGCCTCGGGCGTGAGCCGCTCGAGCTGCGCACCGGTTGCGGCCGTCCAGTTCATGCGGCGGAAAAAGAGGTCCACCTTGAGCGCGGCGTCGCGGGAGTCGAGCAATTCGGACATTCTCCCCTGGCCGAGGATGCGCATCAGGAGCATCTGCATGGCGCGGTCCGTCGCATGGACGACGCCGTGGCCCCAGTAGAGGTCCGACTCGCTGGGGGCTTCGACGTGGGGGACGCCGTGGCGGTCCCGCCAGAACGTGACGTTCCTGCTCATGGTTGCCCTCCCGTCGCGTTTGGGCCTGCACAACCCCGGCATTATTGCCCATGCGAAAACAGTCCGACAAGGGGTTCGCCGCAGAGCGCGAGCAGCCCGCGGCACGCTGCGGCGCGCCGAGGGCTGCGTTGCGAGCGGTCGCAGGAGGGGAGGTTTATCTCATGACCAGGGTCTTCAGGTGGGACTTGCTCGCCAGGCCGACGTGCTGGGCCGCGACCCGGCCGTTCTTGAACAGGAGGAGGCTGGGGATCGAGCTGATGCCATACCGGGCGGCCAGCTCGGGGGCCTCGTCCACGTTGATCTTCACGATCTTGGTGCCGGGGTTCTCGCGGGCCAGTTCTTCCAGGACCGGCGTCAAGGCGCGGCACGGACCGCACCAATCGGCATAGAAGTCGACCAGCACGGGGACGTCCGAGTCGAGCACCGTCGAGCCGAAACTGGCTGCGTCGGCGTGCTGGATGGCTCGTTGGGCGTGGGAAAGCGACATCGTTTTTTCTCCGAAGGTTTCCGTAGGGGCGGATGGTTTGTTGGCGGGCGTCCGGCCGTGTGCCCGACAAAAGGCCAGCGTGCCGACCGCGACCAGGAAGGCGGCTAAGGCGATGGACTTCCATGCTCTGCGAAATCGAGACGTCATGTTCTCGGTGCTCCTTGGCAGATTGTCTGGAAACGGGTTTGCACTCCTATTGGGTACCGATGCTCCAGCGGCGGAGAAGTTACACCGCCGGCTTCGGAGTTGGAGAGGAAGGCCGCCCTTTATGGGTGGGGCGGGCGCCTCCCCGGCTCCCATTTCGGGACGTATAATTGAGGGAGCCGGGCCGACAACCGGGCCCGGACCACCCCAGGGCCGAATCATGGCGCTCGTCCGCTGGACTATTTGCATCGCCTATTGGTGCCTGCTCACCGTGCTGCTGTTGGCCCGCGATCCGGCGGCGCTGGTGGGGCTTGATCGCATTCCCGTCTTTCCCTGGGGTGAGCTGGGGATCCACTTCACCGCGTTTGCCGTCCTGGGGCTGCTGGTCCACGTGAGCCGGTGGCCCAAGGGGCCCGGTTGGGCGGTCCTGGTCCTGCTGGCCTACGCCGTGGCGACGGAATCGCTCCAGGCCCTCGTCCCGCCGCGTACCGTCCAGCTCACGGACTACGCGGAGAACGTTCTCGGGATTGCCGCGGGCTCGGCGCTCTACTGGACAGTCTGGAGGGTGTTCCGGCGGCGGTCGAGGAAAGAGGATCCCCGCAGGAAGGCGCTCAAGTATCTGATCTCCGCGGGCCGGGCCGCCGATTGAGTGGGCTGGTACGTGGGCTTTTGGCTTCTCTCCCGCCCTCGGCATCGATCAGGAACGTGGACCGCTGGATGCCCATCGATCGCTTGCCGAAACGGACTCTCTCCCTCCAGGCGCCGTATTGCTCCGCGACCTTGTGATCCGTGTCGGCCAGGAGCGGAAAATTCAATTGGTGCTTGTCGCGGAATCGCCCATCTCGCTTCTCCATCGGTTTGGGGGGTGCCAGGGGATTCCGAAGACTCCAGGGAATTATACGGCCGCGGCCCAGGCGGCAGTGCGATCGGCGAGGGCCGCGAGGAACCCCCTTCCGGGCCGCCCCGGGGCTGGCTACAATACAGGAAGTGCGGTCCCCGATTCGGTCGTCATGAGAGGGCGATTGTGAAAGAGAGTTCGGTCGACTCGCCAGCCGAGTCCGGGCGGCGAAAGAACCGGGCGCTGGAGCGTGCCCAGACGGCGGCCCACGTCGCCGAGGAGAACCGCGCCCGCGACATCCTCATCCTCGACATGCGCGAGCTGACCCGGGAATTCGACTACTTCGTGCTGGCCACCGGGGCCAGCCGCCGGCAACTGCACGCCATCAGCGAGGAAATCGACGACGTCCTGGAGAAGAGGATGGGCGACCGGCGGCTGGGGATCGAGGGCTACGAGCAGAGCCGTTGGATCCTCCTGGACTACGGCGACGTGGTGATCCACCTGTTCGACGCCGAGACGCGGGCCTATTACGCGATGGAAGAGCTTTGGGCCCAGGCGCAACGGGTCCCCTTCGAGCCGCGTCGGGCCGGTTCGTCCGCGACCGTGTAACCTTCCTTCCGTCGGACCGTTGATCCTGAGAAACACGGGCCGCAAGCGGCCCCGCTAAACGGAAGCTGCATTACACTTCTGAGGATCAATCGCCGCTCACCTTTCGCCGAATGCCGGGAATGAGCATTCTTGGGGAACTCCAGAATCGTTTTCGCCGGGCCCTGGCCCCGCTGGCCGACGACACGGAGGCGCTCCTGGAAACGGTTCGCCCCAGCCAGGACCCCAAGTTCGGCGACTACCAGGCGAACCTGGCGATGGCGCTGGGCAAGCGGCTGGGGCGTCCCTCCCGCCAGGTCGCGGCGGAGGTGGTCGGCCGGCTGGATGTGGCCGACTTCTGCCTCCCGCCCGAGATCGCCGGCCCGGGGTTCATCAACCTCAGGGTCCGCGACGACTGGCTGGCCGCGCGGCTGGCCGCGGCGGTCCGCGATCCCCGCCTCGGAATCCCCGTCGTGGACCAGCCGCGGACGTACGTGATCGACTATTCCGCCCCGAACGTGGCCAAGCCGATGCACGTCGGCCACATCCGCTCCACCGTGATCGGCGACAGCCTCTCGCGGATGCTGCGGTTCCTCTACGACGACAAACACCACAAGTACGTTATCAGCGACAACCACCTGGGCGACTGGGGAACGCAGTTCGGGATGATCCTCTACGGCTACAAGCATTTCCGCGACGCGGAGGCTTACCGGGAGAACCCGGTCCAGGAGCTCGCCCGCCTCTACCGGCTGGTCCGCCAGTTGATGGACTACCGGGAGGCCAAGGAGACTCTGGCTGGCGGCCAACTCACTGGGAAGATCGACGCTCTCGACGCGGCCATTGCCGCGGCCAAGAAGGCGGCGTCTGGAGGCGAGGGAGAAAAGTCGGCCAGGCAAGCGGCCAAGGCGCTGCGAAGACTCGAGGTCGATCGGGAGGATCTCGACGAGGAGCGGCAAGAGCTCGCGGCACTGCTCGAGTCGGTCGAGCGGGATCCACGCCTGGCAAAGCTCGCCGCCGAGCATCCTGACGTCAACTCCAACGTTCTCCAAGAGACGGCCCGGCTGCACGAGGGGGACGACGAGAACTTGCGGCTCTGGCGCGAGTTCATGCCCAATTGCCTCGACGAGATCGATCGGATCTACCGGCGGCTGGGCGTTTCGTTCGACGACACCTTGGGCGAGAGTTTCTACCACGACCGGCTGGCCTCCCTGGTCGACGAGCTCGTAGCGCGAGCAGTCGCCCGCGAAAGCGACGGCGCGATCTGCATCTTCCTCGAAGGGCGTCAGGTCCCCATGATCATCCGCAAGAAGGACGGGGCGTTTCTCTATGCCACGACCGACCTGGCGACGCTCCGTTACCGCATGGAGACCTGGCAGCCCGACGCGATCCTCTACGTGGTCGACCACCGCCAGAGCCTTCATTTCGAGCAACTGTTTGCCGCGGCGCGGCGGATGGGCTACGGCAAAGTGGAGCTGCGGCACGTGAGCTTCGGGACGGTGTTGGGGGAAGACGGCCGGCCGTTCAAGACCCGCTCCGGCGACACGGTCGGCCTGGAGGGGCTCTTGGACGAGGCGGTCCGCCGCGCTCTTGAGATCGTGGCCGCCAACGACGACGCCAAGCCGGAAGGCCCCGAGCTCTCGCCGGCCGAGCGGGCCAGGATCGCCGAGACCGTGGGGATCGGCGCGCTGAAGTACGCCGACCTCTCGCAGAACCGCACCAGCGATTACGTCTTCAGCTATGAGAAGATGCTGGCGATGACCGGCAACACGGCCACGTACATGCAGTACGCCTATGCCCGGGTGAGGAGCATCTTCCGCAAGGGCGGCGTGGACGTCGACGCCCTGCGGGCGTCGGGTGCGCCGATCCTGCTCGGCACGCCTGCCGAGCGGGCCTTGGGGCTGGAACTGCTCCGCTTCGGCGAGGCGCTCGATCTGGCGGTGGCCGACTTCCGCCCCAGCCAACTGACCGGCTACTTGTTCGAGCTGGCCAACTGCTACTCGACGTTCTTCGAGAACTGCCCGGTCCTGCGTGCCGAGACCGAACCGCTGCGCAATAGCCGCCTGCTGCTGTGCGACCTGACGGCCCGCACGATTCAGAAGGGGCTGGAGCTGCTGGGGATCGACGTGGTCGAGCGGATGTGAGCAGCCCCCGTGAGAGCGAAGGGGTCGGGAGTCGTTTTTCATGTCGGCGAGAGAGTCAGCGTATACTCAAAGGCCATTCCCGCCGACATGAAAAACGACTCCCGACCCCCTCTCCACTTCCCCTCCGCTCCCCGACCGCCGCGCGATGTGGTAGGATGCACCTTTTCCGGCCCATGCGGGGTGGTCCGGCTATCGGTCCCCTCTCCAACCCAACTGTGGTCTCATGCCCTTTGACGCCTACTCCCCTTGTCCCGGTGGTACTGGCAAGAAAATCAAGTTCTGCTGCTCTGACCTCTCCGGCGAACTGGAGAAGATCGAGCGGATGATCGAAGGGGAGCAGTATCAGGCCTGCTTGAGCCTCGTCGAGCGGCTGGAACAGAAGACCCCCGGGCGGGCCTGCCTGATGGCCGCCAAGGGGCTTATGCTGCGGGTCGTTGATCGCTTGGAGGAGGCCAAGACCGTGGCGGCCGAGTTCCTCCGGCTCCACCCCAATAACCCGATCGCCCTGGCAGAATCCGCGATCGTCCTTGCCGCCACCGAGGGGGGGGTGGCCGCGATGAGCCCGCTTCAACAATCGCTGGCTGCGGTCGGTGGCGAATTGCCAGGTCGGGTGTATGAGATGCTGGGGATGGTAGGCCAGGTCCTCGTCCTCGAAGGAAACTTCCTCGCGGCCCGCGCCGTGCTGTCCCTCCAGGCCACGATCGAGGCCAATGACTCGCGCCCCATCGAATTGCTCGCCAGGATGAATCTGTCGCCGAGCATTCCGCCCTGGGTCAAGGATGAGCGCTGGTTGGCCGACTGCCCGAGCGACGTACCCTGGCGCGACGAGTTCCGCAGCGCCGTTGCCCCGGTGCAGAAGGGGCAATGGTCGACGGCGGCCGAACATCTCCTCGCCTTGGCGGAGAAGGCCGGCGACCCGCCGGCGATCTGGCGCAGCCTCGCCACGCTCCGCGGCTGGGCCGGCGACCGGGCCGGCTCGATCGAGGCCCTGCGGAAGTATCAGACGCTCGGCGTCCCGCTGGACGACGCCGTGGAGGCGGAGGCCCTGGCGCTGTCGCTCGCCGACGATCCGTTGGGCGACCGGCTCGACGTGCTCGATCTGGAGTTCGCCGCCGGCGACGTCGAGCAGCTTCAGCTTGCGATGGCGTCGTCTCCGCGGATCGTGCACGTTCCTGTGGACCTGGCCGCGATGGCCGGAGACGGAGAGCCGCCGCCGAAGGCCGTGTTTGCGATCTGCGACCGCGCCCCCTTGGAGACCGCGGACGGGGCCGCGCTGGGCGCGATCCCGCGGCACCTTTGCCAGGCCGCGCTCTACGGCCGCCAGACCGATCGGGAGGCGCGCCTGGAGGTGATCGGGGTGGTGGCCGACGATCTGGAGCAGGTCAAAGCGATCCTCACCGGGGCGGGCGGGTCCGCGCTGGGTCCGCTGGCCAGCGAGGAAGTCGCCGAGCACGTCTCCGCCACCCACGAATTGCTCCACCGCAAGTGGCGCCTGCCGCACGACGTCTCCCCGGAAAAGTACCACGAACTGGCGGCACAATACGAGAAGGAGGCGCTCCTGGGCCAATGGCCGAAGTCCCGCCTCGGACTGCTCGACGGCAAGTCTCCCGAGGAGGCGGCGGGCGAGGAGCGCTACCGCGTGCGGCTGCTGGCCACCGTGTCGCTCCTGGAATTCTGGGCCGACGGGGCAGGAATCCGCTTCGATTTCAACCAGCTTCGCACGCGGCTCGGGCTGCCTCTTCCGGAAGCGATCGATCCGGAGCAGCTCCCGGTGGAGCGGCTGCCGCTGGCGCGATTGGCGCGGGTCGTCGTGGAGAAGCTTTCCGACGAAGCGCTGCTGGCCGCGTATCGGCGGGCGTCGGGAATGAACGCCCGTGCGGCGCTGGGGAAGCTCGCCCAGGCGATCGTCGATCGCCCGAGCCTGGCCGGCCGGGACGAATCGTTGCGCGCCTATTCCACGTTGGCCCGGCTGGCCGACCGATCGGACCAGGCCCTGGAGTACGTGGACCGCGCCCGCCAGGCGGCCGAGGCGGCAGGCCGCTCCTCCGCACCCTGGGACGTGGCGGAGCTTTCCTACCGCTTCGAGCGGCTGGAGGCGGACGAGGCTGGCCGCGTGCTCCGGCACCTGGAGGCCCACCATTTTCGCGAGCCGGGGGTCGTCGCGGCGGTCCAGGACCTGCTGGTGCGTTACGGGCTGCTCCGGCCCGACGGCACCCCCGTCGGTCCCGCTGCCGCTCCGCCGCAGGCGGACGCGGGGATCGTCGTGCCCGGCGCGTCGGCGGCGGAGCCCGGCGAGCTGTGGACCCCGGACGGCACGAGTCCGGCCGGCGAGAAGCCCAAGATCTGGGTCCCGGGGATGGATTGAAAAATGACAAATGCAAAATGCAAAGTGCAAAATGGGGTGACACTTTTCACTTTGCACTTATCATTTTGCAATTTGCACTCGAGGCTATATGGGTAACCTGCGATGACGCGCCCTACACACAGGCCTGGTGAGCGCGTATGACCACCGCGACGCGACTATCTCGTGCCGGAGACCGCTCCGCCTTCACGCTGGTGGAGTTGCTCGTGACGGTAGCGATCATCGGGATCCTGGCGGCGTTGGTGTTGCCGGCAGTCCAGTCGGCCCGGGAGGCCGCCCGGCGAGCGGATTGCGCCAATCACCTGAAGCAGATCGCGCTGGCCGCCCACGAGTACCACGTCGCGCTCGGCAGCTTCCCCCCGGGTCTGAACCAGTTCGAGTTTCCCTCGGCGCCGCGTTTCCGGGGGACTTCGGTGTTCGTGTTTCTGCTGGCCCACCTGGAGCAGGGCAACCTGGCTGCCGGATGGGACTACGGGCAGCCGCTGAACAATACCGAGGGGGGCCCCGCCGCGCGGTCCGCGGCGGTCCTCCCCATCCTGATCTGCCCATCTGACCTCATCGAGAAGAACCCCGTGGAGCGCGGCGGCCGTTATCAGGCCCTCACCAGTTACGGCGGCAACGGCGGCTCGCGATCCTACGATCCCGACCTGGCCACGGTCGACGGGATGTTTCACACCACGGGCCCGGCCTCCGCCCCGAAGCCGCACCAGCAGCCGGTGCGGATCGACGAGATCCGGGACGGGACCACGAATACCCTCTTGTTCGGCGAGCGCCACCACCGCGACGCGAACTTCGACACCTTCGCCCAAGCCTCCTGGACCGACACCCCGATCCGTTCCCTGGGGACTTGGGCCGCAATCGGCGGTCGGAAACGGATCGGCGACGTGACGATGAGCGGCTTCGCCCCGATCAACTACCGCCTGCCCTTCGACTACGCCCATCGCGACGCCGCCAGTCCCCCGGCCGGCAACGCAGCCGAGTTCGCCTACTACGAGGACCTCCGCGTCTCCGCCTGGGGGAGCAGCCACCCCGGGGGGGCCAATTTCGCCCTGGCCGACGGCTCGGTACGATGGATCTCCGAGACGATAGCCCTCGTCACCCTCCGGGCATTGAGCACTCGGGCGGGCGGGGAGGTCGTTGCCGAGTACTAATCCGACACCCTTCGTCCGTGGGGTGGCTGGTGGCTGAGCGTAGCGAAGCCCCAGTCGAGCGGCGCTGGGGCACCGCTTCGCTTTGCCCCAGCCACCCGAGACCAGCCACCCGACGCACGGGGAGTTGTCGGGGACTGTTCCCCTTGCACCGGCCGTGCGATAATCGGACCGGCCAAGGAAACGAAGCCATGTCGTCCATGTTGAAGTCCGTCTTGACGGTCCACGAGGGCCTGGCTGGCACCGCCCGCTTGCGGTCGCTCAGCCGGCAGGGGGAGCGGATCTCCGCCGTGGAGTTCGGGCTGTTGGTGCTGCTGGGGCTTGCCGCCGCGGCGCTCTCGGGCCTGGTGAAGCTGAACCTGCAAATCCCCGGCCACAACATCATCCGCGTGATTTTCCCCATGGCCCTCGGGCTGGCGGTGGTTCCCCGCCGCGGCGCGGCGACGATCATGGGGCTGAGCGGGTCGGCCGGAGCGGGCTTGTTCCTCCTGGGTGGCGCCCGGGGATTCGGCGCTGGCGCCGTCACGAGCCTCGTCCTGACGGGGTTCCTGCTCGACCTGGCGCTGGTCAAGGCACGGCGCGGGCCGTCGCTCTACGTTCGGCTCGTGCTGGCGGGACTCGCAGCCAACCTGGCGGCCCTTCTGGTCCGCGGCGGCAGCAAGGTTGTCGGCGTGGGCTTCCCGGGGCTGCCCCTGGAACTCTGGTGGGCCAAGGCCGTCGTGAGTTACACGGCGTGCGGCGCCCTGGCCGGCCTGGCGAGCGCGCTGGTCTGGTTCCGGTTCGCCGCCCATCCCCCCGGGCATTCCGGCGACGAGACGGCGGCGTGATCTACGCGGGCATCGACGATACCGACGTCCAGGACTCGCCGGGGACCAACCGGCTCGCCCGGTGGCTGATCGCGCGGCTCCGGCCCGATTACCGAAGCCTGGTAGCCGTCCGGCACCAGTTGCTCTTCGATCCCCGCGTTCCCTACACCAGCAAGAACAGCTCGGCGTCGCTCGTTTGGGAGCCGGCGGCCGGCGGATCGGTCGGGGACCTGGCGGCGAGGATGCGCGGCCTGATGCAGGAGTGGTTCGTGGCCGGGAGCGACCCGGGACTCTGCGTCACCGACCGCGTGCCTGAGGAAATCGTGGCCTTCGGCCGGCGGTGCCAGCGGGAGGTCGTTTCCCAAGAGGAAGCCCGGCGGCTGGCCGCGCAACACGCCGTCTTCCTGGAAGGGCTCGGAGGAACGGAGGACGGCGTGATCGGGGCCCTGGCGGCCGTGGGGCTTTGCGCCGGCGGCAATGACGGCCGCGTGGTCAGCATCGGCCCGTGGCCCGATGATCTGTCGGGACCCCAGGACGTTGCCCTGCTTCACGCCCGGGGCGTGGCGGAGATCCGCGACGCGGCGTCGGGAGAGCCGATCCGCTGGGGCCGGGTGGACGTGGGCAAGCACCTGCGGCCGAGCTGGCGGGAGGGCCGCGTCGTGCTCTTTGTGACCCCCGCCCCGCCGCAGTCCGCCCACCATGCGCCCTGGCAGGCCGTCCGCCTCACCTAGGCCGCATTCCGCACCCCCGTAGGACGGATTGCCAACCCGGTAGGACGGATTGCCAATCCGTCCTACGAAGGGCGGGAAAGCTCGCCCGCTAAACGGACCCAAGGCAGCGGGGCGGCTCTGGAAAGCGAGCCGGGCGCGTGGTATAGAGGAGTCGGCTCGCATCGGTTGTTCCGCGCCCCACCAGGAGATCCTTGCCATGGCAACGCCCAACGTGTCTCGACGCAGGTTCCTCGCCCAGACTGTGGCCGTCCCGGCGGCTGGATGGCTGGCCGCGGCGGTCGCCCGAAGTCCGGCCCAGGCCGCGGAGGCCGCCAAGCCCGCCGGCTGGCAGATCGGCATCTACACGCGGCCCTGGGCCCAGTGGGAGTATCGCGTGGCCCTGGACGCGATCGCCGAGGCCGGCTTCAAGTGCGCCGGCCTGATGACCGCCAAAGCCAAGGGGGGGTTGGTCCTCTCGATGGAAAGCTCGCTCGACGAGGCCCACGCGGTCGGCCAAGAGGCCAGGAAACGTGGCCTGGCGATCGTCTCCGTCTACGGCGGCGGCTTTCCCCTGAAGAAGGACTCGCTGGAGGAGGGCGTCCGCGGGCTCCGCAAGCTGATCGACAACACGGCCGCCGCGGGCTGTTCGGCCCTGATGCTGGGAGGCACCGGCAATCCCGCGCAGCAGAGGGCGTACTACAAGACGGTAGCCGCCTGCTGCGACTACGCCGCCGAAAAAGGCATGAACCTCAGCGTGAAGCCCCACGGCGGCACCAACTCCACCGGCCCCCAGTGCCGCAAGTGCATCGAGCTGGTGGGCCACAAGAGCTTCGGCCTCTGGTACGATCCCGGCAACATCTTCTTCTACTCCGAGGGGAAGCTGGACCCGGTCGACGACGCGGCCACCGTCGACGGGCTGGTCCGGGGGATGTCGGTCAAGGACTACAAGCATCCCCGCCGGGTCGACGTCACGCCGGGGACCGGCCAGGTGAATTTCCCCGCGGTGATGGCCCGACTGGCAAAGGGCGGCTTCACCTCCGGCCCGCTCGTGGTCGAGTGCCTCGCCCCGGGCGATCTCAGGTTCCTCCTGGCCGAGGCGAAGAAGGCCCGGCAGTTCATCGAGCACGTAGTGCAAACACGGTAACCGGCGCCCCGCTGCACAAGCCGCTTGCGGCCTTCCACAAGCCGCTTGCGGCTTAGCGATCTTGGAGGAGGGACGCAATGCAGGCGGATCGCGACGATCGGACGCTCGGCTTCAGGGACCCTGAAGCGTTTGTCCGCCTCCGCGGCGTTCTGACCGCGGCCGGCTTTACCGAGCGGGGGGTCGCCTCCGCGCTCGGCGTGGACAAGCTGCGATCGGTGTCCGGGCAGGACGTGCCGATCCTCCTGCGGCGGACCGGCGGGGGAACTCCGCTCGACACGCTCGTCCGCCTGTTCCTCATCGGCGTGCCGGTGGACGCCCCAAGCTGCCGCAAGGCGATCGACCCGATGACGCTGGAGGATTGGGTCGCCGCGGGGCTGGCCGCGGTCGAAGACGGCTCCGTGGCCGGGGCGGTTCAATTGCTCCCGTACCAGGAGCTGTGGCTGGCTTCGGACCGGCCCCAGAAGATCGCCTCGGGGCTGGCTGCGGATTACGTCATGGGAATCGGCAGCAGCTCGCTGACCCTGGCGAACCTCACCATCCGCCGGCCGTCCCGCCGGACGCTCGATCTGGGGACGGGCTGCGGGCTCCAGGCGTTTCTCGCCGCGCGCCACAGCGCGGAGGTGGTGGCCGCGGATCGCAACCCGCGGGCCGTCGCTTTCGCCGCCTTCAATGCCCGGCTGAACGGCCTGGACAACGTCGAGTGCCTGGAGGGGGATCTCTTCGAGCCGGTTCGCGGCCGGGAGTTCGACCTGGTGGTCTCCAATCCGCCGTTCGTGATCTCTCCCGAATCCCGCTACATCTACCGCGACAGCGGGATGCGCGGCGACGCCATCTCGCAGACGATCGCCCGCCAGGTCCCCGCGCTTTTGGCGGAAGGGGGTTTCTGCCAGATCTTGTGCAACTGGGCGCATCTGGCCGGGCAGGACTGGCGCGATCGCCTGGCGGGGTGGTTCGCCGGGACCGGCTGCGACGCCTGGGCGATGCGCTCCGACACCCTGGACGCGGCGGGCTACGCGGCGAAGTGGATCCGCCACACGGAGCGGGATTCCCCCGAGCAGTTCCATCGCCGCTTCGAGCAGTGGATCGCCTATTACGAGCAGGCGGGAATCGAGGCGGTGAGCGGCGGCCTGATCACGATCCGCCGCCGCAGCGGGGCGGCCCACTGGTTCCGGGCCGACGACGCGCCCCCGCGGATGCTCGGCCCGGCGGGCGACGGCATCCTGCTCGGCTTCGCGCTGCGCGACTACCTCGAGGCCGCGCGGAGCGACGAGGTCCTGCTGGCCGAGCGGTTCCGCGTTTCTCCGGACGTCTGCCTCCAGCAGCGCTACCTGCCCGGCAGCGAGGGGTGGTGCCTGGCGGAGTCCGAGCTCCAGCTCGGCCGCGGGCTGGCCTACACGGGGAGCGTCGACCCCTACGTCGGCCGACTGCTGGCCCGGTGCAATGGCCGGGCGCCGCTGGGTCAGTTGTTGCGCGAGATGGCGGCGTCGCTCGGGCAGGACGCGGACTCCGTCGCGCCGGCGTGCCTCGACGTCGTCCGCCGCCTGGTGGAACGGGGATTCCTGATTCCAACCAGCCATTGTCCCCCATCGTCCACCTACGTGTAAACCCGTTTGCTGCGTTGCCTCTACGGCGTTCCCGCCTGTCCGCAAGAAAGAGAAACGCCCGGGTCGACACCGGGCAGCAGCATTCTCGTTGCATCCTTCCCTTTGCGCACTCAAATCGAGCCGGTGACTTCCACGTCGTAAACCTTCAGGTCAGATTCGTTCTCCATGTAGACAAAGTACACCGCGAATAAGAAGGCTTGCCGTTGGTAGTTGAAGAAGAATCGATACCGTTGACCGCGGGGGTGATGGAGTACGCGCTCGCTCGCCGGGATTCTCTCACTCCGATTGACAGGATCGGCGGCCAGGTAATTCAGTTCGCGTTCCAATAGATCAACGGCCTCGTGCGGGAGCCAATCGGGGAGGCCGTCGAGCGCGCCTTCACCGAAGACGATTGCGTAGCTCATCGAGAGCCTGCTTCACTGGCACGCCCCGGCCGCTCTCCAATGAGGCAACCGAGCGACGGATACGCGAGGCATCTAGCGGCATTACGGCCACTTCCTGATACGCCTCGCGGAATTCATCTGCTCGGTCCACCTCATAGCCCGATTGTTCAAAGCGACGGATAGCTTCCAGTCGCGGGCGGGCCCCTGCTAGCCACCAACGGTACCGCGCCGCAATGTCTTCGTGGCATTCCTCGACGTTACCGCTGTGCTTACCTTCCTCCAATTCGTTTGCACAGCGTTCAGCGTGCCGCCGTACGACGGAGAGGACGAGCAGCCCGAAATCGATCTCATCTTGGAGGCACCAGCACCCCATAGCTTCTTGGTGCCGAATGAACCACTCTTCGGTGTCCCCAATCGCCCAGCTTTCCACCCACTTCGGAATTGTCTGTGACGACTTGCACATGGGACTCACTGTGGAGGTCCAGGGTTGCGCTGACTGGGAGAATACAGCATCCTGCCGAATCCGCCAATCTCACTTCCCCGTTCATCGGCGAATAGGCGCGCGCTCCTTGACAATTCAATAGTGACTGCGCCCTCAGCCACTGTCAACCATTCTACGCAGCATGGCACGGTTTTGTTCCGTACCTGTGGCGCAACTCTTTATAAAACAATGCTTTATGACGCTACAAATACGTCCAGACACGGGAGGCGCCGGGTTGCATGCCTCAAAATCGTCTATATGCCTGTCTGACGTACAGGTGTTCGTCATGGCCCCCGGAGAGCTCCCACCCCCATCCATCGCGTCAGACGGAACGCTGGAGGGTCGCTGTTCAAGAACCCGCCGACCCAGGAACTCAGCTCCCCGTCCGCCAAGCCCCGCACCCTCCGGGGGACACAGGCTTCAGGTGTGGGGCGACGGGGGGTAGAATGGGCCCGGGACGTCGGACGAAATCACCGTCTTGCTTTCTGAGGAGGAAAACCGATGCGCACCTGCGAGTTCACGGCGGCGACTTGGGGCTTGGCCTTCCTGATCGCTTTCGGCCAAGGGGCGCCGTGGGGCGACCTGGGGCCCGGACAGCCGCCGGCCATCGTGGCGGCCGCCGCCGCGGAACCGGCGCGGACGGCGAAACCCAAGCCGGTCAAGAGGATCTACATCATGACGGACCTGGAGGGCGTGGCGGGCGTGAGGAACTCGGAACAGTGGTGCGGCCCGAGCGGACGGTACTATGACGCCGGTCAGAGACTGCTGACGCTGGAGGTCAACGCCGCGATCGAAGGCTTCTTCGCAGGCGGCGCCACGGAGGTCGTGGTGGCCGATGGACACGGCGAGGGAGCGGTGAACATCGAGCTTCTGGACGGCCGCGCGCAGCTCGAGCGCGGCTGGCCAAACGGCTGGCCTGGCCCATCGCTGGTGGCCGGCGGCTTGGACGCGGTCGCCTGGGTCGGGCAGCACGCCAAGGCCGGCACCCCGAACGCGCACCTCGCGCACACCCAGGGGTGGAACTACGTGGACCTCTCGGTCAACGGGGTCTCCATCGGCGAGCTCGGCCAGTTGGCGCTCTGCGCCAGCGAGCTCGGCGTCCGCTCGATTTTCGCCAGCGGCGACAAGGCGTTTGCCGAAGAGGCCCAGGCCCTGGTCCCCGGGATCGAAGCCGTCTGGGTCAAGCGGGGCACGACCCCGGGACGCGGCGATGAGCTCACGGCCGAAGCGTACGGCCGCCGCAACACGGCAGCCATCCACCTCCAGCCCGAGAAGGCCCGGGCGCTGGTGCGGGCGGGCGCCGAGCGGGCGATCCGCCGGGCGCAGACGGAGCAGTTCGGGTTGATCGCGTTGAAGCCGCCGCTGGAGCGGGTAGGCCGCTTCCGGCCCAGCCAGGCGGGCCAACCCATGCTCATCTCCAGGGAACGCCATCCCTCCAGCGTGATCGCGCTGATGAACCTGCCGTTCAAACCTGCGCCGGAGAAAAAATGAAATCGCGTGTCTTTCCGAGCACACAAGAACATCCGCGCAAAACGCGCAGAAGTCGAGACTGTAGCATCGATATCAGCTTCCGTGGCGCTCCGCACACCAAAGAGACCACGAAAACGCGAAAAAACAAAAGCACGAAACGATTTGAGGTCTCTGCTGCTCGATTAGGGATAAGGGACTTTCCGATTCTCGCCTGATTTCGCCCTTTCGCGCTTTCGTGGTTACCCCATAATGATGCTAAAGTCTCCAGAAGTCTTGCCGCAAGACACCAGCCCCGACTGCGGAGGGGAGAAGGCCCCTTTGGCCCCTTTGCGATCGCCCTTGGGGGTCTGAGAACGGCGAAATCCGAGGGGATCCCCCTCTGCCAAGGGATCACCGTCCCGGCAGCCGCGGACCCTCTTGGCTGCTAAACTCTGGACGGGCGCGCGCGAGTGGTCTAAACTTGCCAAAAGAGATTGGCTTCGTTCGATTTATGGAGGTCGGACGGCGCTTGGTAGGATGGTTTCATCACGGTTGTCTTCTGTTGCTCCATTTTGCCGGCATCCGGGGAGTCAAAAACCATGATTGTTCAGCAAACCCAGCGGCCGCCAAACCGAGCGGGCCGAGGGGGACCGGCCTCGGCCGGATTCACCTTGATCGAGCTGTTGGTGGTCATGGCCATCATTTCCATCCTCATCGCGCTGTTGCTGCCGGCGGTGCAAATGGCGCGGGAAGCCGCCCGGCGGTCACGGTGCTCCAACCACCTCAAGCAAATCGGCCTGGCACTTCTCAACTACGAATCGACGCACAAGACTCTCCCCCCCGGCGGCCTCTCCACGGCCGCGGGCTGGTACGGGCATTCGTGGTGGGTGCGAATGCTCCCCTATATCGAGGAGCAGGAGATCTACGAGGAGTTCGACCAGCGGGGGGACAACACCGGCTGGTTGGGAAACGGCGGCAACGTCAACAATCGCGACCTGTTCCGCAGACAGCACTTCTCGTTCATGATCTGCCCTTCCAGTCCCTTCAGTGCGACCCTCGACCGCTGGGCCCTGACAACCGCCGAGGACGGCTACGCCTATATCGAGAGTCCGACGTACGTGGGCATTTCCGGCGGGCTGGGCCATCCGACCACCCGCGATCAGAAAAACCCGGACGGCGTCCCCAACGGCTTTATCTCCTTCGGCGGCGTGCTGATCGTCGGCCGAAGCGTTGCCATCGGCGACATCCGGGACGGCACCACCAAGACCATGATGGTCTCGGAGCAGAGCGATTGGTGCGTCGACGTCAACGGGACGAAGCAGGATTGCCGCAGCGATTGCGCGTGCGGATTTCCCATGGGCCCGGCCACCAAGGATCCTTACGAACGGCATTACAACCTGACCTGCGTGCTGCACCCCATCGGCACGAGGTCCTATGAGGCGGTCGGCGTGGCGGGGAATTGCGGGCCGAACCGCCCGCTGCAGTCCCCGCACGGCAACGGCGTCAACGCCCTGCTGGCCGACGGGTCGGTGCAGTATCTCCGCGACACCACGGATGTCCTCGTCCTCTATCACCTGGCGAACCGCGATGATGGCCAACGAGACCGCGAAGTGGAAGACTATTAGCCGCGCCGGCGCCCCGGGATCGATCCTCGTCCTGATGGTGCTCGTCCTGGGCGGCTGCGGCAAGAAGGAGTACGGCGAAGTCTACGGCACGGTCACCTTCGAGGGCAAGCCCGTGACGGAAGGGATGGTGGTCTGCGCCGACGAGGAGTGGGGGACCTTTCTCACCGCCCGCATCCAGCCGGACGGCAGATACGTGTTCCCCGTCACCGCGCAGGGCGGCCTTCCGATGAAAGGGGTCTACCGGGTCACGGTGACGCCCCCGCCCGTCGATGCCCCCGCCGGCATCGTCAAGACCCCGCCCAAGCCCAGGGAATATCCCAACATCCCGCCGAAGTATCGCGATCCCAAGAACAGCGGGCTGAAGTTCGAGCTTGAGCAATCGCGCTTCCAGTTCGACATCAAGATGAGCCCCTGAGCCGGCTGTTGCGGACCATCATCGGCCGCGATAGAATCGGTCTCCACGCGGCATCGAGTCACCCTTTTTCTCCCGAGGGATCTGCCATGGGGGACCACCTTCTCAGCCGGAGGGAGTTCGCCGGCCTTTCGACCGCCGGGCTGGCCGGCGGGATGCTCGCCTGGACCGCGCTGGTCGAGGGGCAGGGCGCGGCCGAGCCGTGGGATCCCGATCGGCCCCGGGTGGTCACCGGGCAGCCGCTGCGGGTCCAGCCGGTGCTGATGCACACCACCTACGAGCGCCGCGAGTCGGCCTCCTGGCGGTCCTGGAGCAAGATCAACAACCCGCAGGCCGCCGCGGAAGAGGCCCAGCGGATCGGCGGCGAGCTTGCGTCGCTGGTCCAAGGAGCGGACTTCCCGATTCAGCTCCTCCCGCTCGCCCGGGTGACCTCGGCGGAGCAGGCCCGCGGCGTGCACCAGGGCGACTACGACGTGGTGCTGCTCTATCCGGCGACCGGCTCGGGGAGCCTGCTGGCGGCGTGTTTTCCCCCCAAGCCGGACAGGGACGTCGTGATCTTCGCCCGCCACCGCGCCGGGCCGACCTACTACTGGTACGAGGCCCTCAGCACGCGCTACCTGAAGACCGGCACGGAGCAGGAGCTGGCCGAGAACGATGCCCGCCATCACGGCGGCCCGACGATCCGCGACGTGGTCATCGACGACTACGGGGAAGTGGCCTGGCGGCTGCGCGCCCTGTATGGCCTGAAGAACTTCCTCGGGCAGCGGATCGTCGCTCTCGGCGGGGCTTGGGGGAAGTACGACCCGAAAGCGCCCGCCGTCGCGAGGGAGAAGTACGGTCTGAAGATCCTGGATGTCGGCTATGACGACCTGAAGCGGCGCTTCGAGAAGGTTCGCGCCGACGCCCAGGCCGTCTCCCAGGCGGAGCAGTGGACCGAGCGGTATCTCGCCCAGCCCGGCACCACGCTCGCCACGCAGAAGCAGTTCGTCGTGAACGCTTTCCTGCTCTATCGCATTTTCAAGGACTGGATCGGCCAGCACGCCGCGCCGGCGTTCACGATCGCCAACTGCATGAGCGGGATCCTGCCGATCGCCGGGACGACCCCGTGCCTTCCGCTGAGCTGGCTCAACGACGAGGGGCTGATGGCGTTCTGCGAGTCGGATTTCGTGGTGATTCCCGCGGGCATTCTGCTGCACTACGTCTCGGGCAAGCCGGTGTTCCTGCACAATTCCACATTTCCCCACCGCGGCGTCGTCACCTGCGCCCATTGCAGCGCGCCGCGGCGGATGGACGGCAAGAAGTACGAGCCGGCGGCGATCCTCACCCACTACGAGTCGGACTCCGGCGCCGCCCCCAAAGTGGAAATGACCGTGGGGCAGCAGGTCACCTTCCTCGATCCCGAGTACGCCTCGGGACGCTGGCTGGGATTCACGGGGATCATCCGCGCCAACCCGATGCTGGAGATCTGCCGCACCCAGCAGGACGTCGAGATCCAGGGAGACTGGAAGCGGCTGCTGGGCGAGGTCCGCGATTCCCACTGGATGATGGCCTACGGCAACTACCTCCAGGAGATCGGCTACGCGGCCCGGAAGATCGGCCTGCGGTGGGTCGACCTCTCGGAAAGCTGCTAGACAGGGCCGCATGGTTCTGCCGCATGCCCGCGAGCCCCCGAGGGAATTTCTTGAAACGCAATCGCCTCTAAGACGTTGGATTCCATGGAGCGAACGATGCCCGGGCGGGAGGCGCCCCCGGCACGACGCCCCTCGTCGCCGATCCAACAAGGAGGCCGGACCATGCGTCGCGAGCTGGGAATTCTCCTCGGGGTTTGCGGACTGGCCCTCTTTTCCGGCTGCGGTCTCCAGAGCGGCGATCCGCGGGCATCGATGCCGCCGTCGCGATCGGCTGCGGCGATGTCGAAGGCCGCTCCGGCACGTCTCGCCGTTTCGGCCGGTCCGGCCGTCGGCGGGACGGACTCCCGGGCGCCATTCACGATGGAAACGCCGGCGAATCCTCCATCCGGCCGGCTCGCGGACGCGGAAACGCCGCCAAGTCTGCCGCCCGCTCGGCCCTCCGAGCGGGAGACCCCGCCAAGTCGGCCGCTGTCTGGGCCGGCCCCCGAGCCGCCGCGGTCCAGGGTTCCCGAGATCCAGTCGGGCACGCTCACCGCGGGGAGCTTCGACGACAACCAGCGACTGGACGACTACCGCCGCTTTCTGTCCGACGTGATGCAGCAGGACCCCGGCGAGAAGCTGCCCCGGCTGGACCTCGGACGGCGGGCCGTGATCGAAGTCCAGAACGAGCAGGGGGAGCCGATCGCCGACGCGCGGGTCACGGTGCGGCCGCTGGAGCAGGAAGGGCCGCGGCGTGAGGGCCGCTCCGGCGATCGAGGCGCCCTGCTCGACGTGCTTACCGCGAGCGACGGCCGGGCGATGTTTCTCTCGGGGATGGACGGGGCGGCGGCCCACCAGAAGTTCACCCTTACCGTCTACCCGCCCGACGGCTCGGGCCCCGTCTCCCAGGTGATGGACACGAGCCAGCCGTCGTGGAAGGTCCGGCTCTCCTCGGCCAAAGCGCAGCCGGTCGCGGGGCTCGATCTGGCCCTGGTCATCGACACCACCGGGAGCATGGCCGACGAGCTGGAGTATCTGAAGGTCGAGATCGACAGCATCGCCCGGTCGGTCCGCCAGATGTTTCCCGAGGTCGAGCAGCGATACGCCTTGGTGGTCTACCGTGACCAGGGAGACCAGTACGTCACGCGGACCTTCGACTTCACCGGCTCGCTGGAAGGATTCCGCGGCACGCTCTCCCGGCAGCACGCCAGCGGCGGCGGCGATTATCCCGAGGCGGTCCATCTGGCCTTGGCGGAGGCCGGGAAGCTCCGCTGGCGCAAGGAGGGGACGGCGCGGGTGTTGTTTCTCGTGGGGGACGCCCCGCCCCACGAGGAGTTCGGCCACCAGACGCTGGCGGCCGTGGGGGGACTCCGGCGGCAGTCGGTGCGGGTCTTTCCCGTCGCCGGCAGCGGGACGGCCCAGCAGGCCGAGTTCGTGTTCCGCGCGGCGGCGTTCCTGACGCAGGGGCAATACCTCTTCCTCACCGACCACTCGGGCGTCGGCCATCCGCACGCCTCGCCGCAGGTGCCGGACTACCAGGTGGAGCGGCTGGACCGGCTGATGCTGCGGATGATTGCCTCGGAGCTGGCGGGGCGCCGGCTGGCGGCGACGGAGGTCCTGGCCATCGAGGGAGGCCAATCGCCCTATCTCCGTCCGCGGCCGATCCCGCCCGGGCAACAGGCCCGCTTCACGCCACCGGCGCAGGCGCCGGAGAGGACGGAGTCCGCCTCGTGGCTCTCACTGGGCTGGTTTCGCACCTCCTGGCTGACCCACTGGTCGGTCCTGCTCGGCATCCTCGTGGGCAAGCTGGTCCTGGACGTTGCCGCCGAGCGGCGCGAGGCCCGAAGTTCCTGAGGGCCGGTCGATGGCGGTCAACGTGGCGGGGAAGAGGCCGATGCCTTCCACGAGCGCAGCAATCTGATCGGCGGCGACATTCTCGACGATGTCCACGCCGCCGCCGATCCAGTGGACCTCGATGCGGTCGATGCGATCCCGATTCCCCAAGCCGAAGTGGAGGCGGGAGCCGAAGTGGCTCTGATAGCCGCGTCCGCTGTGGACTTCCTCGTGCTGGACGAGATCGCCGGCCACGACCTTCAGGCGGGCCCCTGCGCCGTCGCGGTTGGTGTTCACGCCGCGAAGCTGAAGCTCAAACCAGTGGTTGCCGTTATCGGTCTCGTTTCGCAGGACGACGGCGGGGTGCCGCGCGCTGAGGACGACCGCGTCCACCCGGCCGTCATTGTCCAGGTCTTCGAGGGCCAGCCCCCGACCCGCCACCCTGACCTGCATCCCGTCGCCCGCCGATGGCGAGACGTTGAGGAACTTGCCGTCGCCGGTGTTCCTGAGGAGCACGGGCCGGAGCATGTAGCTCGTGCGATCGGTCAAGGCGTCGATGTCGTCGTCGAGGAAGCCGCAGACGAGGAGGATGTCGGTGTGGCCGTCGTTGTCGAAGTCGGCGAAGCCGCAGCCCCATTTGACGTGGGGGAACGAGCCGGCCGAAACGCCGGTCCGCGCCGCAACGTCGTCGAACATCCCGTGGCCGAGGTTCTTGAAGAGGATCGGCTTCTCGCCCTGATAGTCGGTCATGAAGAGGTCCAGCCAGCCGTCGTGGTTGTAGTCGGCGGCGTCCGCGCCCATGCCGCTGACGGGCTCCCCGGAGAAATTGCAGGCCACGTTCGCCTGCAGGGCGACCTCCTCGAACTCCCCCGCGCCGTCGTTCTTGAAGAGGAAGTTGAGGCTCTGGTCGTTGGCCACGAAGACGTCGGTGTTGCCGTCGTTGTCGTAGTCCAGGCAGACGGTGCCCATGCCCGGGCCGGGGTGCCTGCCGATCCCCGATTCCTCGGTGATCTCCCGGAACGTGCCGTCGCCGTTGTTGCGGAAGAGCTGGTTGGGCTGATGGGGGAAATCGCGCGGGCTGGCGTACCGCGGCTTCCCGAGCATCATCGGGGCGACGTGGTTTTCGTAAGTGAAGCGAACGTAGTTGGAGACGAACAGGTCCAGGTTGCCGTCGCCGTCGATGTCCAGGAAGTTGACCCCGGCCCCGATCGTGTCGCCACGGGCGACGCCGGCCCGCGCAGTCACGTCGGCGAACGTGCCGTCGCCGTGATTGTGGTACAGGACGTTGGGGCCGAAATTGCTGACGTAGATGTCGGGACGGCCGTCATGGTCGTAGTCGCCGATGGCGACGCCCATCCCGTAGCCCGCCCCGCCCACGCCGGCCTTCCCGGTGACGTCGGCGAAGCGGAAGCCGCCGAGGTTGCGATAGAGGTAGTTGCGGGGCATGACGTCGGCCTTGGTGCCGCGGAGGGGACGGCCGTTGGGGAAATAAATGTCCACCAGCCCGTCCCCGTCATAGTCGAAGGTCGCCATCCCGCTAGCGACCGTCTCCACGATGTACTTCTTGCCGCTGGAGCCGTCGGTGTGGGTGAAGGTCACGCCGCTCTCACGGGTCACGTCGCGAAGGCGGATGGGGGCTGCGCCGCCGGCCGGGGCGGCCAGCGACGCCAGGATCGCCACGGCGGGCCAGAAAGCGGCCCTGTCGTTCCCAGCGGAGGCCATGTCGTTCACTTCCTCTCGAACGTCTCTTGGAGCGATTTCCACTGCCGGGCGACGGCGTCGGCCTCCCCTTCGCGCCCCCGGCGCCGGTAGAAGGAGTCCAGCGCTTGCCAGGAGACGGGGTTCTGCGGACAAATGCTGACCGCGCGGAGCAATCGTCTCTCGACCGCGGCCGCGTCGCCCTGCGCCGCGATCTGCTTGGCCGCCTCGAGGTAGAAGCTGGCCACCAAGGGAGGGCCTTCCTGATCGGCGAGATCCTTGTCCATGTGTATCAATCGGTAGCGGCTGATGGCCGCCGACTCCTGCTTCTTCAGTCTCGCGTACTCTTCGACGTGTTTGTCCGCCTCCGCGGTCTGGCCCAGCGCACGCAGCGCGCGGGCGAGGCCGTAATGGGCGTTTATCATCCGAGGCTCGGCGGCCAGCGCCGACTCGAACTGCCCCTTCGCCTTCTCATGCTGCCCTTGGAGCAAATACGCCTGGCCGAGCACGAAGCGGTCATAGGGCGCCAGCGGACCGGCTTGCGCGGCGTTTTCGAGAATCGACGCCGCCTCGTCGCCTTTCCCCAGGTTCATGGCCGCCTCGGCCAGACGGAGACTGAATCCCGGGTACGTGGGCTTCAGTGAGGCCGCCCTGCGCAAGTGCCCCCCGGCCTCCTCGTATTCCCCCCGCTCCAGGGCGATCTCTCCCAATCCGATGTGAGCGGCCACCAGGGTTGGGTCTCGCTCGACGCACGTTTTCCAGCACTCCGCGGCCGCGGTCGCTTTGCCGAGCTTGCGATAGATCTGGCCCGCCAATGCGAGGACCTGTGGGTTGTCGGGATAGGTCCCCGCCAGTTGATCGGCCAGCCGAGCGGCCTCGGCAATCAACTGCTCGGCTGTCGGCTTCGGCCCCGTTAGGTCGACAGGGGGCCTCGCCGGCTGCCCGGGGGCAGCGCCGGCCTTCTCCGGGGTCGGCTCGGGCGCCGGCGTGTCACCAGGCCGGGTGAGACGCTCCACCAGGGCGGCGCCGACGACTAGACAGACTACGGCCGTCACCACGAGCGGCCACTGCTTCTGGGTCCGACCGGCAGCGGGCCGCGCGCGCGCCGCCGTCTTTTCGGAATGCCCCGTCTTGCGACGCTTCCCCACGATTTCCCCGATCGCCCCGAGAGGAAGGAAGACTAGACCCGGCCTACCATCGCACGACCTTCGCCTGCGGCAGCTTTTCCCGGATTACCCGGACGCCGGCGGCGGCGATCTTCGTGGCACGGAGGTCGAGGTATTCCAGCCGACGTCTCTAATTTGGCCTCTCCTCGGCTATGTTCCAGGCATTACACGCCTCCATTTTGCGCAACAAACTACAGGAATGTCAACGTCCTCTCCGATAGGCGACTCCAACGGATCGCCCCTTGTGAGCACCTCCCGCAGGGTATCCTTTTGGCCCTGCCCCATTGGGTTTCCCTGTCAGGATGGCATGCATCTGCTGAGAACCCCGTGATTCCCCGGTCTGGCGCGGATTGCGTGCCACACCTGACGTTCTCATCTGGGAAATCCCGGTCTATAATTGAGTCGTGGACTCCGCTTCGCTGGGCGGGCGGACCGCGCCCGGCGCCGCGCGCCAAACGCCATCGGGACGAGCCGCGAGGAGAGGGGATGCCCCAGGTCGAGTGGTATTACGCCAAGGAGAACAAGCAGTACGGGCCGGTCACTCCCTCCGAGCTGAAGCAGCTTGCCGACCGCGGAGAGGTCGGGCCGGAAGAGCTGGTTTGGCGCGAGGGGATGGAGGACTGGGTCGCGGCGCGGAAGGTCAAGGGGCTCTTTGACGGCGATCCCTTGCCGGCTTCGGCGGCGACGGTTCCCGCCCCGGCCGCCCCCGTCACGCCGCGGGGACGCGAGACCTTCGAGCGGTCGGCCGCGGCCTTCGAGCGGGCCCGGGAGCGAACTTCCCGGCACCCCTTCGATCTCTTGCTGGAGGTCGCCCGGGCCCAGTTCACCGGGCCGTTCGTCGCCGCGACGGCCAGGCTCTTCGGGCTGGTGGGCTACTACGGCCTCTACGCGGCGATGCTCGCCGCGGTCACGTTCCAGGCCGCCTGGGCCCTGAAGACCAACCAGCCCATCTGGCTGCTGCTGGGGGTCGCCGAGGCGGTGGCCCTGGTCGTGCTCCAATACACCGCCGGCCGGTTCTCGGGAGCCTTGGAGCGGCTGGGCGGGGTGGCCGCCGGGAGGATGACCTCGGCAGCGCTGTTGGACTGCTTCGCCCTGGCCAACATCGCCCTGGGGCTTTTGGCCCTGCTGGGCCTGTCCGTCCTGGCCGTCTCGCTGGAAGCGTTCACGCTCCTTTTTCCCGCGGTGGCCACGTTCATTGTCTGCCAGTACGCGGCGGTGGTGGCGCTCAACCCCGAGACGCTCAACCTCACCATCACCTCCGACGCCAATGCCGGCGAAGAGGCGGTCGCCGTCTTCAGCTTCTTCGCCCAGCTCCTCTTGCGCCTCGTGCCGGTGGGCCTCGGCCTGGGAGTGGTCTGGGGAACGCTCCGCCTGGGCTACGCCAGCTTCCTGGTGTTTCGCTCGTCGCCGCTGGGGCTTTCCGCCCCACCGGGCCCTTCTTCGCCGGCGGGCCTGACGCCCGACATGACCGGCGACCTGCCGATCATGGGCCTTCTGGGGCAGCTTTCCGGGGGCCTCGGCGGGCAGAAATCGGTGCTCTCGGCCCTCACCCAGGCGGTCTCCGCCCAGGAGATGGCCGTCTCGGCGTTTTTCTGGCTGGTCGTCTCGGCCGCGCTGCCGATCCTGGCCTACCTGGCTTTCCTTGCCTGCCACCTGGCGATCGACCTGATGCGGACGCTCCTCATCCTACCCGGCAAGCTGGATGCCGTGGCCCAAGAGCGGCCGAAAGACGGGGATTGACCAAGGGGCCTCTCGCAAAGGCGCAAAGACACGAATCCTTTAGGAGAGAACCGGGAAAGGTGAGCGGCCGAATGGCCGCGTCCTCCGCAGGTATCACCTCGATAGAGTCTACTTCTACAGCATCACTTTGGTATTGGAGATTTCCGGTTGTCGAGGCATATAGGAGGGGTGGTTGATCGAGCTGGCCAGTTCGACGGTTCATGGAAGTCTGCAGGAGGACTTGGTCATGGATACG